>ORJL011603395.1_pt1 | contig 157279 bp, 144 predicted proteins | sample 1779941 | NCBI WGS metagenome assembly ORJL01 (sample SAMEA104232317, study PRJEB22302) | groundwater metagenome | biome: forest; feature: aquifer; material: groundwater | place: USA | collected 2011-08-07 | depth 5.8 m | reverse complement strand
TAATTAACCGTCTCTCCAAGGAAGAAAAATGGGCGGAAGCAAGAGCGTATATCCTGGAATGGCTGAAGGATGAACCGGACAGTCACTGGTTAATTACGAAGCTATCGGCAACATATTACGAAGAGAGAAGCTATGAGAAAGCCCTGGAATATGTAGAACAGGCACTTAGAGTAGCACCACGTTGTCCTCTTGTCTTGTGGGACTATGCCACGACACTTGATATGCTTGAAAGAAACAAGGACGCCTTACGGGTATACAAGAGCTTGATACGAAGAGGTGTTGATAGAATAGCCCATGGAGAATGCGATGTGGGGATACGCTGGGCCAGAAGTCTTGTGAATGATTGCCGTTACCGATTAGGGCGTATTTATGCCAGCATGGGTAATTTTCATTTAGCGAGCAAGTACATGGAAGCACACATTGCTAACCGCAGTCGTAACTGCCCTAGTATCTATAATGTCCGTGATGTAAAAAAGAAGCTCGCTATAATTTTAGACGGCAAAGACCTCTGTTGAGATAGAAGCACACTGCTAGGTTAGTGAAATAGTAGCCTTGTTCTTCAATACCACCTGCTCAGGAAGAAAACCAGACGGGTACTTTTTCAGCGGTCTGATTTGGGAGTGTTGAAGAGGGGCTAACGTCCCTCTTCAAAAATCTTTCCCCTTCCCCTTACCAAGGGGAAGGGGATACAGGGGATAGGGTTGTAAGTTGTCAAAGAATCTGGAAAGCCAGGTCTTTCTGGCAGCTTTACTCCGCCAGCAGCTCTTTAACCTTCCTGGTAAAGGCGGGCAGCACTTTCTTCCAGTCGCCCACCACGCCGTAGCGGGCGGCCTTGAAGATATTCGCCTCGGGGTCTTTATTGATGGCGACGATAGTCTTGGCGCTGGAGCAGCCGGCAAGGTGCTGGCTGGAGCCGGAGATACCGATAGCAATGTAAAGGTCAGGGGTGACCATCCGGCCGGTGAGACCCACCTGTGCCGTATCTGGCATCCAGCCATTATCGCAGACCGGTCGGCTGGCCCCGACGGCGCCTTTGAGTAGCTTCGCCAGCTCGGCGAGCTGCTCAAAGCCTTCCGCCCCACCAATACCCCGGCCGCCACTGACCACTACCGGAGCCTCTTCCAGCTTTATTCCTTCCGCCTCCTGCTTTACTTTATCTATCACCCTGGTTCTGATGCTTGAGGGGTCAAGCCCGGCTGGGAGGGTAATCACTTCCCCCTTCCGGGAGCTATCCCGGCTCAGGGCGGACATTACTTTAGGTCTCACCGTGGCGAGCTGGGGGTCACCCTCGACGGTAAAGACTGCCTGAGCATTACCGCCATAGACCGGCTTGGTGGCCAGCATCCGCTTTGAGCCGGGGTCAATCTCCAGCGCGATGCAGTCAGTAACAGCCGCCGTTCCCAGGCGGAAGGCCAGCCTGGGCGCCAGGTCGCGCCCGGTGGTAGTTTGTCCCAGCAGCAGAATACCGGGAAGCGCCTGTTTCACTATCCTTTCCATCACCGCCGTATAAGTATCAGTCTGGTAGTCCTGGAGTAAAGGGTCATCAATGACATAGACCTTATCCGCGCCACAGGCAATCGCCTCCGGGGCTAAGCTGCTGACCCTGCTACCGATAATGACGGCGGATAGCTCCTCTCCCAGAGTATCGGCCAGCTTGCGACCGCCCCCCAGAAGCTCGGTGGTGGTCAAGCTGAGCTTCCCGGAGATAATCTCACCTGCAATCATCACACCCTTATTTTCTGACATCAACTCTATCTCCATTACTATGTACTTATTAACCTCTTACCCTTTATCCCTCTCCTGGAAGGAGAGGGGGATTAAGGGGGTAAGGTTAGTAAATACTCTCTTATCACAATATTTTGGCTTCCCTGAGTTTCAAGGCAAGGTTAGCGGCTGCTTCCTCCGGCGTCTCCCCCGGTAATATCTCGCATTTACCCTCACGCACCGGCTGGAAGAGCTTGAGCAGCCGGGTATGCCGGGCACCGGCACCCACCCCCGAGGGGTCAAGTCCCAAATCGGCGGGTTTCCAGACAACCGGCTCTTTGCGCTTGGCGGTCATAATCCCTTTAATGGTTGAGTAGCGCGGTGTGCCAAGCTCATTGCTGACCGTAATCAGGGCCGGCAGGGCGACCTCAATAATCTCGTAGCCGTCGGCGACTACCCGTTCAACTCTTGCCTTACCATCAGTGATGTCTATTTTCCTGGCGATAGTGATGCTGGGCAATCCCAGGAGCTCGGCGATGCCTGAGCCGACCTGCCCGGCATCCCAGTCCGCCGCCTGCCGGCCACAGAGGATAAGGTCGTAGTCACCTATCTTCTTTATGGCCGTAGCCAGGGCAAAGGCAGTCGACCAGCTATCACCTCCGGTGAAAGCCTCGTCTTCAAGGAGGACAAGCTCGTCAGCCCCCATCGATAATGGTTTCTTGGCCACATCCCGCAGCAGATTAACTCCCAGGCTGATGACCGTCACTTTACCGCCCCGGGAATCTGTAATCCTCAGTGCTGCCTCGACGGCATATTCATCAAAAGGGCTGATGATGGGTGACACACCCGGCGGTGGTATTACCTTGTTGGCCTCGGTATCAATCTTGAAGCTGGCCGGTGGCACTTCCGGGTCAGCTACCTGCTTACAGCAAACAATGATGTTCAATAGCTCTGCCCTCCCTTATTCCCGTCATACTTATCATCCGCTCAATGCCGGCCAGGTCCCGGCTCACTTCTATCTGCGCTGAGGGGAACAGTCCGAGCAAAAAGGCAATAACGGCATCGCTTTGTCCCTGCCCGATTTCGAGGAGAAGACAACCACCGGGAAGAAGCTTGTCACCTGCCTGAAGGCAAAGCTGGCGTATCTTGTCCAGTCCATCCGGGCCCCCATTAAGTGCTAGAGATGGCTCGAATTTGAGCGTGTCCTGGTAAATCTCCGCTTCCCTGACATAGGGTAGATTGGCGATAATCAGGTCGACCGGCCCGGGTAAAGGCTCAAGCATATCGCCGGCGAAAAGGTGAACTCTATCGACTACTCCGTGTTGCTGACAGTTCAACCGGGCAACCTTAAGCGCTGCCGCTGATATATCGGTGGCATAAATCCTCGCCTGGGGCAGGCTTAAAGCCAGGCTGACGGCGATAGCCCCGCTGCCCGTGCCGATATCGGCGATGGTGACCGAGGGGCGGACTTGTGCCCATTCGATTGCCTTTTCGACCAGCAGCTCGCTCTCAGGCCGGGGAATGAGAACACCAGGATCAACGATAAAATCAAGCCCATAGAACTGGCGCTGCCCGGTGATGTAGGCGCTTGGCTCATGATTGAGGCGGCGCTCAACCAGTGCCTGGAAAATCTGTTCATCCCGTGGGCTGAGTTGGCGCTGGAACTCCGTGTATAGCTGCACTCTCCCTATCTTGAGGGTGTGCCGGAGCAGTACCTCAGCTTCAAGCGGGGCTTCCTCGATATTATGGGCAGCAAGCGTTTCCCGGGCACGGCGAAGAGCTTCTTTTATCATCATGCCAGTTGAGCTTCGAGCTGCTTTGTCCGGTCGTCGGTGGCGACGGCGTCAATTAGCTCGCCAAGCTCTCCATCCATGATTCGCGGCAGGTTGTGCCGGCTGATACCGGTGCGGTGGTCGGTGACGCGGTCCTGGGGGAAATTGTAGGTTCGTATCTTTTCAGCACGCTCGCCGGTGCCTACCTGGGAACGGCGGTCCCGGCTTTGCTCATCCTCTTGCTTGCGCTGCTCAATATCGAGGAGTCGGGCACGAAGGACAGCCAGCGCCTTCGTCCTGTTTTGTAGTTGAGAACGTTCATCCTGGCAGGCAACCACCAGGCCGGTAGGTAAATGGGTGATGCGTACCGCCGTGGCGACCTTGTTCACATTCTGTCCGCCGGCACCACCGCTATGGAAGATGTCAACTCTTAAGTCACTAGGATTGATGGATAGCTCTACTTCCTCCGCCTGGGGCAGAACGGCCACTGTGGCGGTGGAGGTATGTATCCTGCCTGAAGACTCGGTGACGGGTACCCGCTGTACCCGGTGCACTCCTCTTTCATACTTGAGCCGGCTGAAAGCACCTTGGCCCTTCACTTCAAAGACGATTTCCTTAAAGCCGCCGATGCCACTTTCGCTGGTAGTGATAATGTCTACTTTCCAACCCTGGGACTGGGCGTAACGGCTGTACATGCGGAAAAGGTCGGCGGCAAACAAGCCCGCCTCCTCCCCACCCGTTCCCGCCCTGATTTCCATAATGATGTCCTTCTTGTCATTGGGGTCTTTCGGGAGGAGAGAGAGCTTCAGTGTTTCAAGCTGATGGGATAGTCGTTGCTCGAGGCTGGCTATCTCCTGTTTGACCATGGCGGTCATCTCTTCGTCCAGCCCGTCCTCAAGCATGGCCTGTGTTTCGGCGAGGGTAGTGGTGGTGGCTTTATATTCCCGGTACTTCCTGACCACATCCTCGTGGCTGGCTCGCTCCTGGGCCAGCTTCTGTATTTGTTTTGGGTCAGCGGCTACCTCCGGCGTGGCGATTCTCTCTTCCAGCTCGCGGTAGCGCCTTTCTACTTGCTCCAGCCTATCCCACATCGTAATCTCCCGTGTAGATTATAGCACAGGCAGAATCTAAGCTGGAAGAGATGAAGATTTTTAGGGACCTATCCCCCTTATCCCCCTTCCCTTACGAAGGGAAGGGGGAATGTAGTTAAGAGAGGGGGGCGAAGCCCCTTCTCTACAATCTCTTCCCTCTCCCCTTGACGAGAGGAGAGGGATTGGTGAGAGGTTGTTATAATCTTTCTAACCAACGTAAATAGACGTGGTATTTCTGCATCTTGTATAATGGTGCTATTGGATGAGGAGGCTACGGCATGGAGCGAACGTTTGACGCTACCATCGAGAAGCATGGCCGGTGGTACATCGGGTGGGTAGATGAAATTCCCGGGGCTTTCAGTCAGGGCAGGACGATTAAAGAAGTAGAGGAAAACCTGAAAGAAGCGGTGCAACTGATATGGGAAAGTCAGCGGGAACTGCGGGAGTACTCAGCGAGGAAACCTACAAATTTTTGAACCAGACTGTCGATTACGGTTGCATATTCAGTTTCAGTTGGCCACCTGTCACTCTCAATGTGCCTATATGTCAGCTTTCCGCTGGTATCATTTTGAGCCCGTTCCCCGACGAAGATCGATTCCTCTCTGCCTCTCCTTTTCTGAGATACGTTGAAAGAGGGAGAGAAAACGTGTATGAATAGGACAGGCTTCGAGTCTGTTTTCTCCGCTACATACATCCACGCCTTGATAACGTTGCGCACGCACGTCATGCGCTCAGCTTCGAGTTCAATGAAAACGTAGTGATCCTGTGCTCTTGCTTTCCCGAGTATGTCCACCTTTTGCCGCCCTTCTGAATTGGGCAGACTTTCTTCGCTGGACCAATCGTGCTCCCTCTCTTGTGATTTGAGCATCTTGGGTAACTTTTCTTGAAGCTCCGCCTTCCATTTCTCACTTCGTGTTTTCTGTTGTTCTTTACGTTTCTTTTCCTGTAGCCAGTCATTCAAGTCATTTGGAGTAATATCTTCATGCTCAACCATAGTCCGTACCCCCAATAGTTTGGAAACTTTTAGCTTCATCCAAATACGAGATTAGCCTTATCTTGTCTCCAAGCAGGATTCACCTGCTATCTCATGTTTTTAGGAAGAGGGGGAAAAAGAAAGGGGGTGAGGTTTTTAGACACCATTTTTGGAAAGCTTCTCACGGATAAACTGCTGCCGCTTGCAGCCCCATCGTTTCGGGCAGGCCGAGCATGAGGTTCATGTTTTCGATGGCCTGGCCGGCGGCGCCTTTGACCAGGTTATCCAGGCAGCTAATCACGATGAGCTTATCGCCGTTATAGTTAAGGGTGGGATGAACTAGGCAGTCATTGTTCCCCCAGGTATACTTGGTGTGGGGGAGGGAGCTAACCACCCGGGTGAAGGGCATCCCCCGGTAGAAATCGAGGTAGAGGTTCATCAGTTCTTCTTTGCCTTTCTTGCCTGCCGCCAGCTTCCCCGGAATAAGATTGGCGTAGGCAGTCGTCAGGATACCCCGCGTCATCGGAATCAGATGAGGGGTGAAGGTGACCCGCACCGGTTTGGCGCTGAGCAGATTAAGCTCCTGGATAATCTCCGGCAGATGGCGGTGTCCTTCCAGCCCGTAGGCGGAGACATCCTCGTTGACCTCTGAAAAGTGCGTGCCCATGCTGAGAGTTCGGCCTGCCCCGGAGACGCCGGACTTGCTATCGATAATCACGTCCGGTTCAATCAGCCCCGCTTTGAGTGCCGGGGCGAGGGCCAGGATGGCGCTGGTGGGGTAGCAACCGGGATTAGCCACCAGTTGCGCCCTGGCAATGCGGGATTGATAAAGCTCGGTAAGACCGAAAACCGCCTCTTTAAGCAGCTCCGGGGCAGCGTGAGTGAAACCATACCAGGTCGGGTAGAGGGAAGGGGCTTTCAGCCGGAAATCGGCACTGATATCGACGACCTTAACCCCCCGCTTGACGAGGGGTATAATCTCCTGGGCACTCTCTTTATGGGGTAAGGCGGAAAAGGCGAAATCAACCTCTCCCAGCTCGGCTTGAATGGTGAGGCCAATACGGGACAGGTGGGGGAAAACGTTACCTAGCTTCTGACCGGCGGCACTGCGACCGGTCACGCAGGTAATCTCTACCTCCGGATGCTGGCAGAGTAGCCGGGCCAGCTCAACCCCGGCATACCCGGTGACATTGATAATGCCTACTTTAGTCTTGCTCATGCTAAATCTCCTGAATTTTACAGCCAATATTTTCTCAAGATAATATCACGGCAGGCTGGTGATTATCAAACCTGGGAGTATCCCAACTGGCGGTAAGGCGTCCAAGAGATGAGTCAGCCTCCGGGAGATAAACATCCCAATAAGGGGTCTAGCCAAAGAGACAAAAACATTCTATAATAATCATTATGGAGAGTATCCAGCTTGCCGCTGACGTTCAGCGGCTGATGGAGAGCCTGGGACAGCTCCCCGAGCCGGTAGCCAATCCTGTCTTGGTGGCGGTTAGTGGCTTGCCCGGCACCGGAAAGTCCTATTTCTCCACCAAACTCGCGGAAAAGCTGCCCTTCGTCATTCTGGAGAGTGATACCTTGCGCAAGGTTCTCTTCTCGCCACCAACCTATACTGCCAGGGAAAGCGCCTCTCTTTTTCAAGCTATCCACTGTCTTATCGAAAGGCTGCTCAAAAAGGGGATTTCCCTTATTCTCGATGCAACTAACCTGTCTGAATCGCACCGGGAGCATCTGGAACATATCGCGGAGCAGTCGGGAGCGAAACTGGTGCTGGTAAGTGTTGAGGCCCCGCCCGCAATCGTGCAGGCAAGGCTGAAAGCCCGTGCCGGCAGCCGGCAGCATCAATCAGACGCCGATTGGTCAGTATACCAGAAGATGAAACTCTACGTCGAAGCGATTCGCCGGAAGCACTATGCGGTTGATACCTCACGGGATATCGCTCCGGTCCTGGAGAAAATCGCCCGAGAGGTAAGACACTAGAGCAGCTTTTATTTACGGAAAGTTAAGGTTGGTAAAGCTACAAGGTAGTTTCCAGCTATAGGGGAAGATATTTCATCGTATTGTCCCGGCCTAGTAGGCAAAAGGAAAGGAGACCAGGTTGGAAATTAAGGTCGCCACCGGTGACGTTGGCAGAATACAGACGGATGCCATTATCATCAATTTCTTCGAAGGCATGAAACGCCTGAATGGTGATGGAGCCGCAATTGATAAAGCTCTCGACGGGGTTATCTCCCAGCTTATCACCCAGGGAGAGATTAAAGGCAAGCTAAACCAGATTACCGTTATCTATAGCCTGGGTAAGCTGCCCGCCAGGAGGGTCGTTGTTGTCGGCCTGGGTAAAAAGCCAGAGCTGACTCTGGACAGGGTGCGCGGGGCAGCGGCTGAGACCTGCCGGCTCTTGCGGCAGATAGGGGTGGCAACGGTTGCCACCGTTGCTCAGGGAGCAGGAATCGCCGGGATAACTGTCGAAGGCTCAGCCCAGGCAATAACCGAAGGGGCTTTGCTCGGTCTCTACTCCTTTCGCAAGCATATCACCAAAGAAGCGGAGTATGGCGAGCTAAAACAGCTTACCATCGTTGATGCTGACACCAAAAATCTCCCCGGTTTGAAGCGAGGTTACCGTAAAGGCAGCATCCTGGCGGAGGCGACCAGTCTGGCCCGTGATATGGTGAACGAGCCAGCTAACTATATGACCCCGACTGATATGGCGGAGACAGCCGCCAGCCTGGCCAACACTTACCGCCTTGAAATTAGCGTTCTCGAGCGGGAGCAGATGCAGGAGCTGGGCATGGGTGCTCTCCTGGGCGTAGCCCAGGGCAGCCGGCAGCCGCCCAAATTTATTATCCTCCGCTACCACGGACGTGCCGCCAAGGATACTGATATCGCTCTGCTGGGCAAGGGGATTACCTTTGATTCCGGGGGCATTTCGATTAAGCCATCAGAGAAGATGGAGGAAATGAAGGGTGACATGGCCGGTGGTGCTGCCGTGATGGCGGCGATAAGTGCCATTGCCCAGCTGAAGCCGAAAATAAATATCCTGGCTCTCATCCCGGCTACGGAGAACCTGCCCGATGGTAATGCCCTGAAACCGGGCGATGTGCTGAAAACAATCTCCGGTAAAACTATTGAGATTATTTCGACCGATGCCGAGGGACGTCTTATCCTGGCCGATGCTCTGGGCTACGCCCGGAAGCAGGGTGCCAAAGCGATGGTTGATGTCGCTACCCTGACGGGAGCCTGCCGGGTGGCTCTCGGCGATATCTGCACCGGTGCTTTCAGCAACAACCAGGCGCTGCTGGATAAAGTAATTGCCGCCGGTGCTCAGTCCGGTGAGCGTATCTGGCCGATGCCGATGTATGAAGAATACAAGGAACAAAACAAAAGTGATGTCGCTGATATCAAGAATGCGGGTAGTCGCAACGGCGGTGCCATCACCGCCGCCCAGTTTCTGGCTGAGTTTGCCGGTGATACCCCCTGGGTTCACCTCGATATTGCTGGCACCAGCCTGAGCGAAAAAGAGCGAGCCGAGCTGGTCAAAGGAGCGACCGGTGTGGCAGTACGTACGTTGGTTAATCTTGCCCTTTCTCTGGCAAAGTAAAAATAACGAAGGAGGTTTCCAGTAATGAAAATTAAGTGGTTAGGGCATGCATCTTTCTTGATTACCTCGAAAAATGGCACCAAGATAATCACTGACCCCTATAAGCCAGGGGGCCCTCTGAAGTATGGCGAGCTAAAAGAATCGGCTGATGTCGTGACGGTAAGCCACGAGCACGGCGACCATAATAATGCCGAGGTGATTGGTGGCAACCCGCAGGTTCTCCGAGCCTCAGCCAAAGTAAAGGGGATACAATTCAAGGCAGTTCCTGCCCATCATGATGCGTCCGGCGGGAAAGAGAGAGGCACCAGTACCATTTTCTGCTTTGAGGTTGATGGCGTGAAGGTCTGTCATCTCGGTGACCTTGGCCGCCAGCTGACTGCCGAAGAGGTAAAAGCAGTGGGTAAGGTAGATATACTCCTTACCCCGGTAGGTGGCTACTATACCATCGATGCCGATGGTGCCACCAATGTCTGTGAAATGTTGTCACCAAGAATAGTGATACCGATGCACTTTAAGAATGACAAATGTGCCTACCCCCTTTCTGAAGTCGAAGATTTTCTGAAGGACAAGCAGAACATTCACCGGTTAGGGAGCAGCGAAAAGGAGTTCAATGCCGGTGATATGCCGGAAAAGAGCGAGGTTTTGCTGATGGGTTCAGCATATTAAGGTTTTTCCGGCGCTCCCGTAATTTTCCGGGACAAACCAGAAAATAATAAGTAAGCAGGGCGAATTGATATTGAACAATTCGCCCTGCTTATCCATTGTGTTTGGAGAGGTTTGTCCTTGCTATTGGTACCTGGCTCTCCCGGTGAGAGAACAACGATAGTACACCCAAGGGGACGGAACGTAAAAATAGCCCGTTTTGGAGCGAGGTTTGATTACTAAGGCTGCTGCCTTTACTTTTAAACCACCGGTAGCCATCACCCGGGCGCGGCGTGTTTTGATTAAGCCCAGCGCTGCTTATCCGATACCGTACCCGCTATCAACCAGCCGTGATATTCTGGCCACGATAATCAAGGGTATCCGGCAGGTGAGCGATGCCGATATTCTCTTGCTGGAAAGTCATCCCGGTGGTGCACCGGTCTACCCGATATACCGGGCTTTAGGCTATGACTTTCCCCGGGTACTCATGCTGGATGTGAAGGATTGCGTCTGTGTGGAGGTGGAAAATCCTCTACCCAAGCCCCTGGCGGTACCTACCTTCTGGGTGCCCAATGTCATCCTCTCCAGCGATTACCTGATAAGTGTCGCACCGTTAAAGATTATCAAGGGGAAACCCAGCCTGAGTATAATGAACCTGCTGACGCTGCTACCGACTAACCGTTATGGTGACGCCACGGGCGCCTGGGGTGCTCTCTTCAGCCTGGGCATTGAGCGAGTGCTGGCAGACCTTTATTACACCTTGCCCTTTGACATGGGAATTATCGAAGCCCGCCAGAAGTTTATCAGTTCCGATGACCCGCTTTATGGTCAGGTGGAAGACTATGGCCAGGTCTTTGTCGGTGAGCCGGGCGAGGTTGACCGGGAAGCTGCTGAAGCACTGGGGTTGAAAACAGAGTATCTCGAACTAATCCGTGAAGCCAAACCAGGATTTGAAATTTAGGGCGATACCGGCCCGCGCTTTATCGAAAAATCGGGATAGCTAGCGAGGTAATCCGCCCAATTGGTTTCCACTTTTTCCACTTTAGCGCCGGGTGGCCCGGCATGGAGATAGCCAACCAGCTTTTCCAGTCCGTCCCTTTCACCCTCTGCCTGAACCTCGACCGCTTCCCCACCGGGTAAATTGCACACGTAACCGGTCAGACCCAACTCGGTGGCATGCTTTGCCGTGAAAGCACGGAAATAAACACCCTGAACACGACCATGCACGATGGCATGAAGTGAGGCTAAATGAGTCATTGCCAGCACCTTATCTCAAGGTAATCTTTACTGGCAGCCCGGGATAATCTCTACCAGTTCTCTTCTCCGCGGTCCTTCTTTCCTTTCCTGACCACTTCCACTTCTACCGGTGGAGGAGCAGGTAAGATAGTTGCCGCCGGAGTTTTCCTGGCATCCTTTTTTGGTTTTTTCTGCTCTCTTTGTTTGAAATCTCGTTTACCCATCGTGATACCTCTATATAGTATGCCACGCCCCATGAGTCTGGCTAGCTCAAGTTTAGCAAATCGTTACTGGGTTGTAAAGATAGTGGAGAGCCGTGCCAGGGCGGAACGGGCCGCTTCCGCTTCAGCGGTTTTTTTACTGCTCCCTGAACCCTGGCCCAGAACGGCCTCCCCCAATCTCACCTCAACGGTATAATGCTTGGCATGGGCAGGACCGGTGTCACTGATGACATGGTAGGTGGGTGACCGCTGTTCCCTGGCCTGGATAGCTTCCTGTAGTGCTGACTTGTAGTCAATACCGGTGCTCTGGCCAACTGCCTTTTCCAGTTCCGCAGCCAGAAACCTCAGGACAAAGTCCCTGGCGACAGGCAAACCCTGGTCGATAAAAATGGCAGCGATTATTGCCTCCATCGCTCCGGCAAGGTTAGCTGGCTTCTGCCGACCGCCACTGGCTGCCTCACCCTTACCCAGATAGAGATAGTCGCCAAGCCCGATGGCTGTTGCCATCCGTGCCAGTGTTTCCCCCCGCACCAGTACTGCCCTGAGCCGGGTCATTTCGCCCTCAGCAAGGTGGGGGAAATCCTGGTATAGCTTTTCCGCCACAATCAGGCCGAGAACCGCATCCCCCAGAAACTCCAGCCTTTCATTGGAGGTCAAGGCAGGATTCTCATTGACGGAGGAGCTGTGCACCAGGGCCTGTCTCAGCCGTGATGGTTCGCTAAAGGTAACACCAATGGTTCGTTGCAGAGCAGCTAGCCCAGCCAAAGGATGACCCTCCTTGAATCTCAAGAGCCAGAATCCAGCATAAATGAACCGGCCAGACCTGTCAAATCAAACAGGAAAGAGGTCTTGTAACTTGTCCCCCCTTTATAAGGTAAGGAGGTATTAATAAGCCATCCCCCTGTTATTTCTTGACAAACCTGAGGTCTCAAGGGTATTCTTCACTGATAGAAGTAAAGTAGTCTTGAATCAGTGAAGGAGGAAAAAATTGGCTTACGAAAATATTATCTACGAGAAAAACAAACCCTTCAGCAAGATTGCCACCATTACTTTAAACCGCCCGCAGAAGCTGAATGCCCTGAGCCGTCCGCTTCTGGCTGAGTTTGAGGAGGCTCTCGCCGATGCCGGCAAGGATGATAGCATCAGGGTGGTTATCATCAAAGGGGCCGGCCGTGCCTTCTCCGGCGGCTATGATATGACACCGGCGCCGGGTGAGCGGGTAGCCCCGCGGGATGTTGAGGAAGACCGGCAAGAAATTTACGGGGGCATCGAGCGCTGGCTGAAGATATGGGACCTGCCCAAGCCGGTAATTGCCCAGGTGCATGGATATTGCCTGGCCGGTGCTGCCCAAATGGTTACCTTCTGCGATATGACGATAATTGCCGAGGATGCCCGTATCGGCACGCCATCCATCCCTGTCGGCGGAGGTTTGCTCGGGTCAACGATGTGTTGGCTGATTGGACCGAAGCTGGCGAAGGAGCTTTCGCTTAACCCCGGAGCGACTCTGTCCGGGAAAGAGATGGCCGCGGCTGGCTTTGGCCGTGCCGTGCCGGCGGACAAGCTGGAGGAAGAGGTAAATACCCTGGCCAAAAGTATGACCCGGACGCCTCTACCCATTCTCAGGATGAAGAAACAAGCCATCAACAGGGTCATGGACGTCCAGGGGTTCAGGGAAGCGGTACACTTCGGCTCGGAATGGGATGCCATTCTTCACTTCTCCGAACCGGTCAAAAAAATGGTCGGTCTGGTCAAAGAAAAAGGCTTGCGACAGGCGATAAAAGATTATAATGACGGGAAGTTATAGCATTCAGGTCGACGAAGGTGCGGCTTCCTTACCTGCTAAGAGGAGTTATTAAATGCCCTCACAAACTGGAAGGGGTGATAATATGAGAGCTCAGGTAACATTGATACCGACTGAATCAAAGAAGCTCATTGCCAAAGCGGTGGCCGGGATGGATGAGGTACAACATGCCTTTAAGAAAGGGATAGTGGCGATTCATCCCAGCAGCAGTACCATCTTTATCGTGGAAGAACTGGTGGGAGTCTTACCTGAGACCGAAGTCTGGGTCTCCGGCCTGGTCGCACCCAAAGCCGCCTGTGTTTCCCTGGAGTCAACCAGGGGACATCGCCAGGTGAATGAGGTCACACCCAGCCTAACCGGTCTCGCCGGTTACTCCTTCACCTGGGTAATTGAGAAGGGAAAGTTAAAGACTGGTCTTCCCCTGGGCCCACTCCTCGACCGGATGGGGCCGGAGGATGTATACATCAAAGGGGTGAATGCCATTGACCCCAATAATATGGTAGGGGTGCTTATCGGTAACAAGGTAGAAGGGGGCACCATCGGTATGGTAACGTCCCGGGCCAAGCGCCAGGGATTTAAGATGGTCTTTCCCGTGGGTCTGGAGAAGCTGATTCCGGTGCCGATTAAAAAGGCGTCCGAAGCAGCCGCGGCGAAAAATTCCCTGGATTACTCTATGGGGACGCCCTGTGCCCTGCTGCCCTGTGAAGGGCTGGTGGTAACCGAGCCACGAGCTATTGAACTTCTCACCGGGGCAACCGCGATTCCCATCAGCGCCGGTGGTCTTGGCGGTGCTGAGGGGGCGATAACCATGATTGTCACCGGGGATGAGAGGCAGGTGACTAAAGCCATCAACTATATCGAAGAGGTCAAGGGAGCCAGGTTACCCAGGGAAGTGAGGGTGAGCGAGTGCAAAGATTGCGAGCGGGAGCGTTGCAGCCTGCGAGGGACCAATAAACCCTGGTGCTAAAGAACTCAGAGAAACTCAGTATGTGGCAGGTCATCGGGCAAGCGAGGGTGGTGTCCTCCTTCCAGCGTAGCCTGGAGAGGGGTTCCCTGTCTCATGCCTATCTTTTTGTCGGGCCGGCTCACATCGGCAAGATGACGCTGGCGCTGAATCTGGCCCAGGCCCTGAACTGTGAAAGGACAGAGGCTCCCTGTGGTGAATGTGCTTCCTGCCAGCAGATACTCTCCGACAGGCACCCTGATGTCCAGGTTATCAGTTTGAGCCGTGATGCTGAGCCGGAAGCTAGGGCACGGGCAGAAATCAGCATTGACCAGGTGAGGCAACTCCAGCACTCTGCCAGTTTGCCTTCCTTTGCCGGCCGGTATAAAATATTTATCATTGATGGGGCTGAGTCACTATCCACCGAAGCGGCTAATTGCTTACTCAAGACGCTGGAAGAGCCGGTGGGCAAAGTAGTTTTCATCTTGCTCACGATTAATGAGCGGCTACTACCGGAGACAGTCGTATCTCGCTGCCAGAGAGTGGAGCTTTTGCCTCTGGCTACTATTGAGATAGAAACAGCCCTCAATAGCCGCTGGGGAGTTGAGCCGGAACGAGCTAAGCTGCTGGCGCGGCTGGTTCACGGCGGTCTCGGGTGGGCAGTGTTGGCGGCTGGAAATGACGGTTTATTGAAACAGCATACTGAACATCGGGACGAGCTGCTTGAGATAGTTAGTGCCGACATAGAAAAACGTTTTGTCTATGCTGACCGGTTGGCAAACCAGTTTAGCCAGAACCGGGCACTGGTTCAGGAGAGGCTGGATTTGTGGCTGGACTGGTGGCGGGACATGTTGCTCATCAAGGCAGGGTTGTCTGAGGCGGTGACCAACATCGACCGGTCAGGCAGGTTGATGGAGATGGCGAAGGATTACAGCCTCTTCCAGATAAGGGCTTTTATTGGCGGTATCCGGACGGCAGGAGAGCAGCTCAAGCAGAACGCCAGCCCGCGGCTGGTGCTTGAGGCTTTGATGCTCGGCTTACCGGAAGTGAAAAGGGTGTCCACCTCGAGGTAATGTATGGCTGAGATTGTGGGTGTGCGTTTCAAAGAAGCCGGTAAAGTATACTACTTTGACCCGGCTGGTATTGAACTGAACTTTAATGATGCTGTTATCGTTGAGACAACCCGCGGCCCGGAGCTGGGTAAAGTGGTCATTGCCCCGCAACAGGTGGTGGCTAGCGAGGTTGACAAGCCATTAAAGCCAATCTTGCGCAAGGCAGAGCCGGAAGATATTGAACGTGCCCGGGAGATTGAGGCTAAAGAGCGGGAGGCCATGGCGGAATGCAGCAAATTAATCGCCCGTCTGCATCTACCGATGAAGCCATTATCAGCGGAATATACTCTTGACGGTAACCGTCTTACCATCTATTTCAGCTCCGCCGAGAGGGTCGATTTCCGGGAGCTGGTGCGGGAGCTATCCGGCTTGTTAAAGGTCAAGGTTGAGCTGCGCCAGCTGGGGCCGAGGGATGAGGCCAAGCTTATCGGTGGTTGTGGCCGTTGTGGACGTTTGCTCTGCTGTGCCACTTATATGAACGATTTTGTCCCGGTTTCCATCAAAATGGCCAAGGAACAGGGTCTGCCGCTGAATCCGCTGAAAATCTCCGGTGTATGTGGTCGTTTGATGTGTTGCCTGGTCTATGAAAATGAGCAGTATCGCCAGATGAAAGAGAAGCTACCCAGGGAAGGCCAGCGGGTATCCACGGCCTCGGGCACGGCCAAGGTAATCGGGAATAATCCGTTGAAAGGAACGGTACTGGTTGAGCTGGATGAAAGCAAGGCAACCCTGGAATTGCCGGTAAGCCAGGTTACTATCGAGGGTGGGCAGGCACGTGAGCCACGAAAAACCAAACAGTAGCCTCTTGAGGCCATCTTTCAGGGAAGAAAGACGGCTTAAAAAACAGGGCTACCATGGTATTGCCGGCATTGACGAGGTGGGGCGAGGTGCCCTGGCCGGCCCGGTGATGGCAGCGGCGGTTATTCTCCCTGATGGTATGGATGTTTCCTGGCTAAACCAGGTAAGAGATAGCAAGCAGTTGACTCCGGGAAGGCGTGAAGTGCTCTTTCAGCTTATTCAAGAAACCGCCATTGCTATCGGGGTCGGCTCTATCCCGGCTGATGTCATCGATGACGTGGGCATCGCTCCGGCGACAAGGCTGGCAATGAAGCAGGCGATAGACAGGCTTTCACCTCCGGCGGAGGCTCTTCTTATTGACTATTTCCATCTTCCTGAGGTCAGCTTACCCCAAAAAGGGGTAACTGATGGTGATAGCCTTTGTTTTTCTATCGCCTGTGCCTCCATCATCGCCAAAGTGACCCGTGACCATCTCATGGCCGAGTTTGACAAAACCTACCCTGGCTATCAGCTAGCTCAGCACAAAGGTTATGGTACTGAGGGACACCTTACCCGCCTGCGCCAGCTCGGGCCGTCTCCAATTCATCGTCGCTCCTTCCAGCCGGTTAAGGATGCCATCAACCTATCTTTTAGCAACCTGCCCTACTGACATCCCCCCTTTGACAAGGGAAAGGGGGATAGATTTCTCAGTGTGTTTAAGGGGAGAAGTCATATCATGACTGACCGAGCCATGAGACGCCGGGATACGGGCATACTCGGTGAACAACTTGCCCGGGATTTTCTAACAAAACGGGGCTATCATATCCTGGAAAACAACTATCGCTGTCCCGAAGGTGAAATCGATATTATCGCCAGGCAAAATGATTCCTTGGTTTTTATCGAAGTTAGAACCAAAACCGGCCGTGGTTTCGGTAGCCCCGAAGAATCAATCACTCCGGCCAAGAAACGCAAGGTAAAGACGGCTGCCCTGCGCTACCAGCAAACTCATGATAACCTGCCGCCATCGTGGCGAATAGATGTGGTCGCCGTGGAGCTTGACGCAAAAGGGCGGGTGTTACGATTGGAACTGATTGAGAACGCGGTCTCTGATGAATGATGCCGTGATGCTCAGCTTGACGAATCAGCCTGGTAATGATAAGCTTTGGTTAGTGATGAAACAGGAGAGGAGGTTACCATGAAAGAACGAGAATCAGTCGAAGCCGTACTGGAGAAGATACGTCCCGCTTTGGTACGTGATGGTGGTAATGTCGAGTTGGTTGATGTCACCGATGGCACGGTAAAAGTGAGACTGGTCGGTGCTTGCGGTGATTGCCCGATGTCCACCATGACGCTGAAGATGGGCATTGAGCAGCTACTGAAGCAGGAAATCCCGGAAGTGAAAGAGGTAGTGGCTGTTTAAGCGATAAAGCAGTATTACCGGCGCCTACGCACCACCGGAAATAACCAGGCTAAAATATGATGTCGTGAAACTCACTACCTGGCAGGCGGTATGGTGCTTGAACGCTTCGGCGGTGGTGGTTACCGGTAAGAAGAAAGTAATATGGATGTCTGAGAGGGGCGAAAGCCCCTCTCTCTATTCCTTCTCCCTTATCTTACGTTACATGGGCATCCCATTCGCTTATGGGTGATGTCATGAAACAGTTATCATGGCGATGGGGCGTCTCCCCGGTTTCCTGTAGCCACGCTATGCAGGGAAGTCAACAGTATGGGGAACAAAGAGCAATCCGGTAAGAGGGCTATGCTCCAGACGATTTAGCCGCCGGAACCGAGATGGTCAATCTGGTACCTTTCCCGGGGCTGGACTTGATGGTCAGCTTGCCGCCGACCAGTCCGGCACGCTCCTGCATGGAAATAAGCCCGATATGACCGCTGGTAGTGAAGTCTCCCGAATTGGAAGGCAGAGAAAAGCCGATACCGTTATCGACCACCTCGATTTTAACGTCACGCTCGGTAAAAGTCATCGTCGCCGTAACCATGGAAGCCCGGGCATGCCGCTCGACATTCCTCAGGGCCTCCTGGACAATACGAAACATCACCAGCTCGGTATGCGATGGCAAACGCCGCTCCTCACCCACCACCTTTAGCTGGCTCTCGATGCTGGAACGTTGCGCCAGGTCATCCAGCATCAGGCGGATAGAAGGTATCAGTCCCAGGTCATCCAGGATTGGTGGGCGAAGCGCCTTGGTGAAATCACGGAGCCCCTGCATAATTTGCTCCACAGTATGCCTGGTGTCTCTGAGCTTGACAAACTGCGAGGCGGAAAGGGGATTACTATTATCACTTTCCAGGATATCCAGCTGGCGGCAAAGCAAGACCAGCTCTTGAATTGTCTCGTCATGTAATTCCCGGGCAATGACGCGGCGTTCCTCTTCGTAAGCACGTATCGCATAGCCGGCGTAAGCCCGCAGTCCCGCCCGTTGCCGGTGCTCTTCGGTGGCATCTCTCAAGATAATCTGAATGACTGATTCACCGCCACCAATATCGACCTCATTTAGCTTCGGGTCAACATAGAGTTCGGTACCATCCTTCTGTTTGAGCGTTAAGTTCCCCACCTTTCCGCTACCGGGGAAGGCGGTGAGTAGTTTCTGAGCATCCGATACGCCGAGTAAATCAGCCAGGGACATCCCCCCCAAACGGGCTTTACTGTTACTGAAGAGAGTGCCGGCGGCGGAATTTGCCTGTACGATAGTACCATCTGGCCTGACGGCGAGAACCGCGACCGGGCTGGACTCCAGTAAAGCCCGGTACTTTCTCTCTGATGATTGTAGTGCGGCGGTGGAAGATTCCACCTGCTCCCATGCCTTCTTTTGCCGGTCTACCTGCTGTCCAACCAGGACCGCCACGACATTTACGATGAGTAAGTAGGCCATGCACTCAAATCTCTCCACACCCCGGTGCCAAAAGAGCCAGTTGGGGATAGTAAGGAGTGTCGACCACAGCGCGGTGGCAACAGCGCCGGCCAGGCCGAAGGCCAAGGCAGCATAGACTACCGGTACGAGAAACAGGCTGGTAGGGATAATGAACGGCACACCGATGTGCTGCAAGAGTCCGGGGGCTTCAATAATGTTATGCCAGCCGGCGATAAAAAGAACCAGACCCTGAATCATCCAGAAATGCCAGCTCCGGAGCCTGGGGCGAATTGCGTCGATGAAACTGCCACTCCACCGGAGCCAACCATCGAGGGTTATTCTGAAGAGAGGTCGGGCTGATACTGCATTCATCTGTTCCAGTCTCACGGGCTACCTTCCTCGCCGATGTCAACAAGATGCCGGGAGATGGCGAAGAGCACGGCTTCAATACGTGAGGAAACACCAAACTTGGCAAAGATACTGTTGAAATGCCCCTCGACAGTGCGGACACTGATACTCAGTTTATCCGCGATGACCCTGTTCCGCAGGCCGTTGGCGGCCAACTGCAGAATCTCGCTCTCCCGTGAGCTAAGCGGAATGGGTCTTTCTCCGCTTGCTTCCCTGAGACGCACCCAGAGGCGAGCCACCTTGGTGGCGATGGCCGGGTGCAATACGGACTCGCCGAGATGCACCCGCTCGATAGCATCAATCAGCTCACTGGGGCGGGCTGTCTTTAGCAAATAGCCATCGGCGCCCGCTGTCATCAGTGCCAGGATATAATCATCATCGTCAAAAGCAGTCAGAACAAGCGCCTTGGTGCTGGACGCCTTCTTTTTCATTTGCTGGACAACTTCAATCCCGTTAAGTTTTGGCATGCGGATGTCCAGGATAGCCACATCCGGTTGAAGACGCTCAATCAGCTCCAAAGCCTGCTGGCCATCTTCCGCGTCACCGACTACCTTAAGATTGGAGCACTGTTCCAGGATGTGACGTGTTCCCTCACGCACTAACCAGTGGTCATCAGCGAGAATAACACTTATTTGCTCCATGTCCAAGTAACCTTTCCCCTCCACATCAGCAAGCGTATCTCCATATCAAGACAGGTAGTTCTACCCGGACAAATCAGGTAATTTTACAGGTGCGTAACACCCCCCATACGTGTCATTATATCTTAGAGGAAGATTCTCGGTCAAGGAGGGCGATAATGAGAGTGGCGTCAGCAGTTGCTACGGAAAAGGAAGGAGCACGAGTCGTCATTGCCTCGGAACAACCGCAAGCACAGTATTTTTTAAGAGAACTGATTGAAGGTGTCGGGCAAGCGGTTGTTGTCGCGCAGGCGCCTAATGCGTCAACGGCACTGGCGGTGACGAGACATCTCAGGCCGGACGTTGTTATCATCGATTGTTATCTCCCGCATGTCATCGGTATGGACCGTGTTGCCCTGTCACGCGTGGGAGGATTGGATGTCGCCGAGGCGATTTCGGAGGAAATGCCAAAAACCAGGGTAGTCCTCTTGAATAATATGGACACCGTCGCTCCGCTCGACCGCAGATTCAGCTCCGACCCAAACTCGGTCTATTCTATCGAAAGTATGGGGGCCAAGCTCACTTTTATTCCCAGCGAAGTTGAATATGATAAAGTAGTAGCCTCACCGATTATCTTCGCTAATATCAGCGCAAAAGCCCATACCCCGCCCGTGATGAAGGGCATCAAACCTGGGGACAAGATAATGCTCCTGGGTGGCAGCGGTATTGTTGTCGGCTGGATACTTATTCTTACCATCATGTTAGCTCCGATTGGCCTCGCCCTTGTTCTAGCGGGGGGTCTTACCGTATCCTTCACCCTGGCCGCCAGGATGGTTAGCTCCTGGTGGCGGCGAATACGCCAGCCTAAGCCATCCTCGGAAGCAACAGTGAAGGCTTAGTTTAATGACCAGACTATCCTGCCAGGTTGAATCTCAGCTAAGGAGAGAACAATGATAGCACCGCAGACACTAAGAGAATGCCCGCTTTTTTCCGGGTTGCCCTATGCTGCACTGGAAAAGATAGCCGGCCTGGTCGTCGAGAAGGAATATGAGCCGGGTACAATTGTTCTTCGTGAGGGAGAAAGCGCCGAGGAGCTGTTCATCGTCCAGGAAGGCAAAGTGGCTCTGCAAATGACATTACCTATACCCGAAGGGCAGATGAGCCGGAAACTTACCGCTGACATCCTGACCAGGAATGAAATACTGGGCTGGTCTGCCATCGTCGAACCTTATGTCTATACCCTTACGGCAGTATGCCTCCAGAAAACGAAAATATTTTCAATCAGCGGAGCCAAGCTGCGCTGGCTGCTTGAGGATAATCCCAAGATAGGTTATGAGCTGCTGAAAGGTTTGATAAAAGTGGTGGCGTCAAGACTGGAGGAGACCAGACAATTGCTTATTGCCGAGCGTTCACTAACACTGAAGCCAGAGTAAGTCTGAAAAGTTAAACAATGCAATCTTGACCCGGATATTGCAGAGAGCTATAATACTGGGAAAAATCAGGAGGGGAAAAATGAAACGGGTAATCGCAATATTGGCGGTGGCGACGGTTCTAGCCGTGGCAACTGGTTGTTCTTCACCGGCGCCAGCACCAGCACCAGGACCGGCACCGGCACCAACGCCGACTCCAACGCCGGCTAAGGCTACTCCGGCAAGCATCTCCAGAGGTGGCATGATTTACGATAAATGGTGGAAGGTGATTGAGGGGGCTGCAGAGCCTAAGGACAATCAATCTTTATGGGCGCTACAGACTACCAATGCGCGCAAAGGGCCTGATACCTGGCGTTGCAAAGAATGTCACGGCTGGGACTACAAGGGTAAGGATGGAGCCTATGGTAAAGGCTCTCATGCTACCGGTTTCCCCGGTGTCTACAACGCCGCTCAGGCTAAAACCAAGGCCGAGCTTCTGGATGTTTTGAAAGGTAAAAGCAACGCCGGCCATAACTTTGCTTCGCTGCTGGGCGATACCGGATTGAATGACGTAGTGAACTTCCTGAAGGAAGGCATCATCGATAACTCCAAGTACATAGACTCTGCCACCAAGAAGGCTATCGGTGCTAATGTAGCCAAAGGGCAGCAGCTATATACCAGCACCTGTGTTGCTTGCCATGGTGCTGACGGCAAGCAAATACTGTTTGATGGTAAGAACAGCTTGGGTTTCCTGGCGAACGATAATCCCTGGGAGACGCTTCACAAGATAAGGTCAGGTCAACCCGGTAACCCGATGCCTGCCGGGATAACCAATGGGTGGAGTGTCCAGGACGCCGTAGATGTGCTGGGCCATGCTCAGTCACTTCCCAAGGAATAAAGGAAGCACTGTCTAAGCTCAACAAGTGAATAGGGTTTCAGATGAGTCTTAAGCTTCCTTACCGGGTAGTGGAGAAGATTTGAGGGGAAATATATCGTCTTGTTAGAATAGGCCACCTGGTATTGCCGCAAGGCAATACCAGGTGGCCTGACCAAGCGGGGCTTTTTTGGGGGGGGCTGTTAGTGGCTACGGAGGCCCCAAACCGGATGTCCATTACAGAATAGATGCGAAAGAGCAGCCAACGTATGCCTAAAAATATTGCGGATGGGTTCGGAAAAGAACACGGCGAGCAGATTAGGCCAGTACCACCGGCAATACAATTTAATGCTGAGCTGGCCGGGCAGGTAGCTAAAGACGCTCGTAAGCTCATTACCGGCGGACTCTCTGAGACCGAATTTTACCAGAAGCACCACCAGGCTTATCTCAACGAATTCGGTATTGACGACCGCCCACTTGTGAAGAACATTGATGAGGCTTCGCCGGAATCGGTCTCGACAAGGAATATATCTCGCCGCACGCTCCTCAAGCTGGGAGGTCTGGCGCTGGTCACAATGCTGGGGGTAGGATGGTCAGGGAGCAGGGTTCTCGGAGCCGGAGCTGCTACCGGTGACAAGCAACGTAGCTTGCTGCTGAAGGAAGAAGATGCCCACCCTCAGCCGGTCAAAAAACAGATGGGCATGGTGGTAGACCTGGAGGCTTGTGACGGCTGCCTCAGCTGCGTCTACGCATGCCAGAATCATAATTTCAACTCGGCAGGAGTTCTCTGGATATATATTCTCGCCCATCAGGATGAAAACAGAGAGGGGCGGAACTTCCTGGTACGCTTATGCCAGCACTGTGCCAATCCGCCTTGTGTCAAGGTATGCCCGGTACGCGCCCGGCACAAACGGGAAAAAGACGGCCTGGTGCTGACCGATTACAACCGCTGCATCGGCTGCCGCTACTGCCAGGTTACCTGCCCTTACGGTGTCAACTACTTTCAGTGGGGCGTGCCCGAGAAACAGAATTACTACCACCCCAAGCTGACTGATGAGCGCGGGATATGGGTTATCGGCAATCCGCCGAAAGGGGTGATGGGCAAGTGTACTTTTTGCCCTGACCGGCAGGATGACGGTAGAGGCAATGTCGTCTGTGCTCTGGTCTGTCCCCATAATGTGCTCCACTTTGGTGATATGAACGACCCGACCAGTGAGCCTCACCGCTACCTGATGCAGAGAATGAAAGATGCGGGAGGGAATCTCTCGACATTCCGTCTCCTGGAGAACCAGGGCACCAAGCCAAGCATTATCTATATTGGCCAGCAGCCCTCGCGGTCGGCCAGCCAGGTGGATGGGCCGGTTTCCTACGCCGATTGGGGTTTGGTGGAAAAGCGTCTGGATGTCTTGGAAGGCCCACAGCCCTGGTTTATGAAGGCTTTTGGAGGCAACCAGTGAGGGTCCGAACTCTAAGCAGGGCGGATAAAATTCTCAAACCGATGGGTAGTCCCAGTACGAAATATTACTTGCTGCTTGCCATCGGCGGGACGTTTCTGGCCTGGTTCCTGCTGGCCTGGGCCTGGCAGCTCAAATACGGGCTGGTAGTGACCGGACTGGCAGACTGGGGTACCAGCGGTGGCGTTCCCTGGGGTATTTACATCGGTTCCTTCATCTGGTGGGTCGGTATCTCTCACGGCGGTATTCTCATCTCGGCAGGTGTCAGGCTGTTTAAGCTGAAGGTTTTTTACCCTGTCGCCCGCCTTGCTGAACTGCTGACGATTGGTGCACTCACTATCGCCGGACTATTCATCATTATTGACCTGGGCCGTCCGGACAGGGTGGTCGTCAGTGTCCTCAAGGCTTATACCCTCACTTTTCAGACCTCACCTTTAGTCTGGGATTTAACGGTTATTACACTCTATTTTGTGCTGACCGCAACCTACATGTTGCTGACCCTGCGCCATGATATTTACGTTTTGCGTAACCGGTTGCCGGCCCGTTTTACTCCCCTGTACCAGTTGCTCACTAACGGCTATCAGCCGGAAGAAGATGAAAAAGTAACCAGGATGGCCTGGTGGCTGGCTTTCGCCGTGGTCATTCTTGCTCCATTCCTGCTACATGGCGGAGTCATTCCCTGGCTTTTCCAGCTTATTGCCTCAATGCCGGGGTGGTTCAGCCCTATCCAGGCGCCGACCTTCCTCAGCATCGCTCTGACCTCGGCTTTCGGTTCGGTCATCATCGTTGCCTACATTTTCCGGCGGATTTATGGCTGGGAAGACCTCCTGCCGGACAAAGTCTTCCGCAGGATGGGCAGTGTCCTGGCGCTGGTGGGGCTATTCTTCCTGTGGCTCCAGCTTCAGGCGATTATCACCGGGGCATTTGCCGCTCCGGTCGGACTACGGACAGCTACCGAAGCCAAGATGGAAGACCCTGTCTACTGGGTGGCAATCGGACTTGTCGCTGCTGCCGTGCTCTACCTCGGGGCACAAACGATATGGCCTGCCTTATTCAGCGTGAGGCGTGTCGTCATTGTCGCCATCATACCGGTGCTGGCCACCCTGTTTGAGAAAACCCTCTTTATCGTTGAAGGCTTATCGCACCCTCTTTTTGATATTTATAAGACGGTTCCGGGGAGCTACTCTCCTACCTGGGTCGAACTATCTTCCATCGTCGGGGCGCTGGCGATGCTTGTGCTGTGGTTCACCGTCATTGCCAAGGTGTTACCGATTATCGAGATTGAAGAGGAGAAGGAAGACTAGGCATGGAATGGATAGGTCTTCCTGTTGGTAAATGGTTGCTCTTCGGCATCATCCTGGTGCCGGTATACGGCATGCTGCTGGGCTGGTTTCTGGGCAAGCCGCGCAACCTGGCGCTGGCTTTCCGCGGCCTCATCTATCTGCTAGGGATGATAGTATTACTGTGGGGAGGGCTGTTTGCCCTCAGCATGTTAATCAAGTTCGTCTTTTTTCAATAATATTGGTTAGACAGAAATGAGCCAGATTAAGGGAAAATTGGCCTGGTATTTTGGCGGGGTGCTTATCCTCGGACTGGGGATAATGAGTGCCTCCTGCTCCCTCATCGAGCCTCCGGTGCCATCACTACCAGTCGCAACAATCGTACCACCTTTCATCCCCCACTCTCTGGAAGGACGTGCTGACTGCCGCGTGTGCCATGCCACCGGCATTGCCGGCGCGCCCCAATTCCCTGCTGACCATAGCCAACGTCCCAGTGATGTCTGCCAGACCTGCCACCGGACGGCTCCGGGCATACCCGGTGATAACACTGCCATGCCGATGCCGGTGCCCCCGGTGACAACCACGCCACCAGTTACCGAGACGACAGCCATAGATGCTGGCAAGATATATAGCACGAAGTGTGCTGCCTGTCACGGGGCAAACCGGCAGGGTACCACCGGTCTGGCTCCCCCTCTAACCGCAGCGAGCCTGGCAGCGAAGAGCGATACCGAGATGAAGGGCGTGATAGCGGATGGCAAGACCGGTACGGCAATGCCAGCATTCAAAGGTGCCATCAGCCCGGAGGAAATAGGCGCCCTGCTGAAGTTCCTGAAAGAATAGGCCGTGACGGCTATTCCCCGTCGTCATTTGTCTACCTTATCCAACAAGCTCCGCAAAAGCCGCACCAGGTATCTTCCGTAACTAAAGAAAACCTCTCCAGTCTTCGGCGGTATTTCGGCTTGTTTGCGAACGCTGAAACTTGACAGGGGCGGTAGCCGTTTCTATCATTAAGGAAACAGGCCTGTGACGTGGCCTCCTTGAGCCTCGGGCGATCCTCCCCTCAGGTAATAAGCGCACCAGACGCGGGAAAACAGGATGAGAAGGCTTTACCGGATTTTTAGTACCAGGCACATCGCTGCTTTTCCTGTCTGGTTGGCAGTGCTGGTGCTGTTCACCGGGCAAATTTTCCGCCCCGGTGGGGTAGCCGCCGCAAGCCCTGTCCAGGTGAGGGAGCTAAACTTTGTCTTCATCCACGGGATGAACGTTACCAGTGCCGCCACGCAGCTACTGGCAGACACGATTGAAGAGCAAGCTCAAACATATATCTCTGCCTATGAGCAGGCAAACCCGGGAACCACCATCCGGATAAATACACTGCAAAGGTCTTATCCTAACAATGTAGATATTGATACCTGGGCGAATAATATTGCCGATGGAATCAAAAAGCATTTCGCCGGTAAAAAAGATTTGATTCTGGTAGGGTATAGTGCGGGAGGCAAAGCCGCTTTGCGTGCGGTAGCTCAAAATATCGGGAACCTGAGCGACCTCGCTGCCATGGTGGTGACGATTAACAGCCCGATTAAACGCCTGAAGGATTATTACGTCGTCGGAGGAGGCTCCGTTACAGACTATATCCGGGTGAGCCGGCTAATTTCTGATAAAGGAATCGCCGATTCCCTCGGGTCTTATGATAGCTCGGCGGACGGCCTGCAGGTGGGCACAAGCAAACACTGGTTGGCATTTGTCTCTGCTGAATCTGCTCCGCTGAGTCCACAGTACGATTTTTCAGGCGTGGACTCCTTCCCCGAAGATATGGATGATGGTCTTGTGCCAATCTCTGCCCAGTATTCCGCAGGGGCTGATGTTGTTTACTATGGGGAACAGGCTCACGGTGCTTTTTCTGACAAGGCAGACGTAGCTGGAATCATTGCGGAGCAAATCCTGCGCTACCTGTTTGGTGGTACCATGAAAACACCGGTTCTGGTATCTACGGGAACTTTTGAACACCATGCTGGCTGGCTACCTTTCACCTACCGCTGGTATGACAGGCTCGGTGAAGTCTCCGGCCCGAACGGCATCATTACTCATACTAACAACTCGCTCTTCAAGTGGCAGGAATGGGAGGATACCGTCGGTGAGTATGCCCAGGGATACCTGCATAGCTCCTACCAGGTTCACCTCAGCTCCCCCCCGCTTCTCACTACGGTACAAGCTCGCTGGTTAAACCCCGGCGACCCAACTGATAGCCGGCTATCCCTGAAAACCAGGGCAGCCCCGAAAAGTAGTGTGCGGGTACGATGGGACATTCGCCAGCATCAGTCATTGCCACCGGGGGTCAACCGTGACTACTATGAGATAAAAGTGACCGGCGTCACCTCTATGGTCAAAGTCCTGCGAGCCTCATGGTTGATGAATAATCCGTCCGATACCAGAGTGCAAGTCTGGTCGCAGGCGGAAGGCCCGTTCCGCTGGTTCAAAGCCGAAGTGAAGGTATACCACGAGCAAGCCATACAGAGGAAAGTCATCGATGAGATATTTCCTCCAGATTTGACAGCAGGCAATGAGTAACCCAAAGAGTTTCGTTTGCATTTTGGTTGATGCTGCTGCGTGCTGTAACGCCCACCTTCTATCCGCCTGCTGAAGTCACCAGGGGATGGCGGGCAGGTAGTTTCGGAGACACGGCGGACAGGCATGTAGTTGCACTCCCCACCATGGCTATTTCACTCTGGATGGCATCAGACCTTGAGCTGTGCCCGAATCCTGGCGAAGCGATAAAGACTGTCACGGCCCACGACACCAATCACCTGTCCATTCTCCAAAACAGGTATGTGGTCGATATTGAACTGGTCCATCACCTCGAGAGCATGTGCCCCGGATTGTTCACCGGATACTGTCCTGACTATTCTCCCCGGCGTCATCATCATGCTGACTGAGGTCAATGCCCAGAGCTTTTTCGATATATGCTTAATATCCTCAGTGGTCACGACGCCCAACAGTTTGCCCTGGTCAGTAACCACAAAAAAGTGCTGTCCTGTTACCAGCACATTATCACGAATTAGTTCAGTAAGTTTAAGGTCGGGGCCAATACTCGGAAACTCCCAGGCCGCCATCTTCTTCATCTTCGTGTTTTGCAGTGCACCGAGCAGAGTCGCCCGCCGGCTACTAAGCGTAACCGCTCCCAGCAATACCCAGCCGAAAAACAGTAGCAGTAGTCCATTCGCCAGCTGGCTCGAGCGGAGTAAAAGTATCACCCCGCCCAAAATCAGGCCCGCCGCAAAGCACCATCCGATTGGGGTGACGATATGCATGGAACGTAGATAGCTTCCGGTGGCTTTCCAGATAACTGCGGCCAGAATTCTGCCACCGGCCAACGGGAAAGCGGGAAAGATGTGAAACAAAGCCAGCATATACCAGAAAAAGGCGAGCCACTCCAGCAGCAACACGATTGGAGAATTGAATGTGCCGGTTTGGCCCAGGTAAAGCCAATAGAATACGGCGGCCACGAGTATATTGAGCAAAAGGTTGACTACGGCGACGATAGCCTCTCGTCCGGCGCTGGTGCTGTCTTCCGGCACCTGTGTTACTCCACCAAAAACAAACAACGTGACGTTTTTTGCCGGGATATGCAGCAAGAGTGAGGCGAGATTGGTGAGAAATTGAACGACGGTCATTGAGGCGAGAAACAACAAACTACCGATTAATCCCAGAAATATTCTTTCCCGCAAGGGATAATCCCCGGAGTACTGCGTGACCAGGATGCCAGTGATCAGGATGGCAGCGAGATACCATGCCGGGTGCACCCGCATGCGTATGGATAGAAGATGCTCTGTCTTAGCCTGGTTATCCATATCCATCCCTGAACTTTCAGGTGCATTGTATCATATCTGTAACGATGGGGAATAAACCGGAGGCATTACGCCTGGCGATACAGTGTGTTAAATCCTGGAGAGGGGTGTAAAGAGTGGGCTTAACCAAGCAATCCCATCGTCCGGCAAGAGTTAGCGAACGCATACTTCAGGTCTTTAGCCCGATAGGTGAAGTATATCCTGGCCGCAACTACGCCGGGAGTTTGACCGCCATAGGGCAATTAGGGTCTGATTGCAGTGTGTCCCCAAGTAGTCTTGCCGTCCGGGCGAGGCAGCCACGGCAGGAATCAAACTGTGGGCATTCCCCGCAGGCTCCTTTCCTTACTTTCTGGTTAGCCCAGCTCGTCAGTACGTCACTGGACTGCATCGTCCGCCAGATGTCACCAAGAGACTCCTTGACGGCATTGCCAAAGGTAAGCTCTTCAGCACAAAACATGCAGGGGCGGACACTGCCGCTGGTCTGGATGTAGAGGGAATGGTTGGCAGCGCACCCGGTCACCTCCGGTATCGTTATCCCGTTCTCCGTCTTGCTGATGGCAAAGGAACACCTCGCAGAAAGGTTCCACAGGAAAGGCTCATCATAGAAGATATCCAGCCTGCTCCCGCAGCCATAAATTTCCCTGGCGGCGGCAGCCTGCTCGGAAGGAGTCAGGGCATACTGCTGGTAGTAATTCACCGAAATCTCATCGGTGCCAAACGGCTTCAGCGGCAGGAAAATGATACTCTCCCCACCAAGGCTCTCCGTCAGATGTATAAGGTCTTTAACCTGGGGCAGGTTCAGCCGGGAGAGGACGGTAGTCAAACCGCGGAACATTCCCATTTCAGCACACCTTGCCATCCATTCCTTGACCACGGCAAAGCTGGCGCCCCTCTTGGTATATTCGTAAACATCAGCACTGGCGCCATCGATACTGAAGAGAATCCTGGGGGAAAAGGAAGCCAGCCTTTTCAGCCGGTCTTCGTTGAAAGCATTACCGTTAGTGATGATAAACACGTCAATCCCGGCCTCATGCAACATGGTGCCGATTTCGGGCAGGTCACCGCGCAACAAAGGCTCGCCACCTTCCAGTATCACCCACCTCGGTGTCAGCTCAATAATATCCCGGGCTACCTTCACTGCCTGGGTATGGGAAAGCTCTCCCCCCTCCATCCCCACACAATGCCGGCAGTTCAAATTGCAGTGGCTGGTAATTGCCCAGTCGACGTAGATGGGGCCTTTCACAATCTCGCCCTCCAATAAACATTATCGATAACCGACCCGGCGGCTTTGTCTATCATCATGTGTTGTACCAGAGGCCGGTAGCACCCGCCGAACAAACCATTACCTACCACCGCATATCCCTGTGCCGCAGCTTTGCTCTTGTCCGATAGTGTTGGTAATGGCTTCACCACGTACTCCAGTGCTTCCAGTCCAGCCTTCACCGGCTCATAGATATTCGGATACCTGGTCAATCTCCCGGAGAGATAGACCTCCTGACTCGGCAATAGCGCACGCTGGCTACAAACGGCAAATAAAACGCCTTCCACAAAGGCGTTAAAGGCTTCAGGATAGGCTTGCCGGGTGAAATCCTCGATAGGCAAGCCACCAGCACTGGCCAGAGAGCTGGCTCCTCCCTCAAAGAGCAGCCCTTTCTCAAAATCCCGCAGCAAGTAGGCAATCTCGCCATCCATGGCGCCGGCGTTCATGAAGCCGGGGCCGGGAAAGAGCGTACCCCCGATACCATTGATTATCCGGCCTTTCTCGATAGTAACAGCACAGTTATAGCCGCCGCCAAGCTCAACGACGAGGTGGCTCACTTCAGCATAGCTTACCCCTCCGGTTCGAGAGACCATTTCGACAGATAGGGCGCCGATGCACATCTTATCGGCCGTACCCATATCAATCTTGTTGAATTTCCGCCATCGCGGCACGGTCGGCAGCTGAATCACTCCGGGCAGGAAAAATATCTCCAGTCCGGCTTCCCGGACGATGGCAAAGAATTTCTTCATCCCGTCCAGAACCGGCACACTCTCTCCCTCACGGACCAGCGTCAGCTCGAACATTTCCCTGGGGCTGATTTCACTGAAGCGGCGATTGGGCAGCCCATACCCTGAAGGTGCGATGAGAACCTCGGGTTTCAAACGGATGCAGGTTTCCGCCATTTCTTCCGGCCTCTCCGCCACCAGGCGTGAAGGGATGCTCTGCTCGAAGCTAATTTTATCATCGTCGAGCAGGCAAAGGTCGAAAGATACCGTTCCCGGGTCGATACCCAAGATTCTCATGATTTTCTCCTTATTTGAAGCGTCACGTTCGGGTTTTTACCCCAATAGTATATTGAATACCGGAAGCAAAAATCAAGTGTGGGGTCGCTTGGAAATCCATCCCCCTGCCCTCTTTCTTTACAAAAGAGGGGAGTAAAGAAAAGAAGGGGGCAAATCCCCTCTCTAAAATCTCTTCTTCTCCTGTCAGTAGCTGTCATTCTGGCGAAAGCCAGAATCCAGGTGCCACCCTGATTCCATGGATTCCAGCCTGCGCTGGAATGACATTACTTCTGTCAGGAGAGGGGGATAAAGGAGGTGAGGTTGTTTAACAATCTCCGCTATGCCTGTGCTTGCGGTTTAGCCCAGGTAGCGCAGCAGCGCCTGCCAGCCCCAGGCACCGGCCAGCATTAAAGCGATGTACTTCAGGCTTTTGCCCACCCATCCCACCAACAGGAACTTCCACAACGGAAAGCGGATGGCACCGGCGACGACACCAGCGACGTCGAAGAGAAGAAAGGGCATAAAGGCAAAAAGAAAGATAATCCAGACTCCCCATTTCTTCATCAAGCCCTCTATCCTGTCATGCGTCCGGCCGCGACGCACAATACCACGGCCACCATAGCCCGCCATATAGCCGGTTATCTCCCCGATAATTCCTCCGGTGGCTCCGACCAGCCCTACCAGTATCGGGTTAAAGGTGACAGCGATGGGGAAAAGTACCAGTATGCCCGGCACCGGTAAGATGACGGTGGCACTGGTAATCAGGCTGACCAGGAAAACCCCCAGGTAGCCCAGTTTGTCAAATTCCTTTACTTTCTCCGGATAATAGCGGGCGAGAATAAAAAGGACGACGGTAATGACAATAGCGAGGACCAGGCTCAAGAGCGGGACAAGCTGCTGCCTTAACCACTCCCCGGTTATTACCCTGGTTTCTTTACTATTATGGTTCATGGCATCAGCTCAGAGATTGTTTAGAATCCCCTCACCCTTTATCCCTCTCCCCTCGCCAAGGGGAGAGGGAAGAGATTATAGAAGGGGCTTCGCCCCTTTCTTGTTTATACCCCCTTCCCTTACTAAGGGAAGGGGGTTTGGGGTTAGGTTAGTAAATTTCTCTCAATTCACTGCGTTGCCCGCCGGCTCTTCCTCTGCTATACTTTACTGGTGTGCCAAGCCCCCATCGTCTAGAGGCCTAGGACGGCACCCTTTCAAGGTGTAGACAGGGATTCGAATTCCCTTGGGGGCACCAGTCATTCTTTTATTCAGAATTTTCCTGCCAGTTTTTGATAGGTTTCCGCCAGGGCTTCGGAAACAACCCTCATATCAGATATTACCGTAATGCTATTGACATCACCCGCCCAGCGGGGTACAACGTGACTGTGGATGTGGTCAGGAATACCGGCGCCGGCTATCTTGCTCAGATTCATACCCAGGTTAAACCCATCGGGACTAAATGCTTCCCGCAGCACCTTCAAGCTCCGGCTGACCAGGTCGGCGTGCTCATGGCGCTCGTCATCGGTTAGCTCTTCCGGGCTGGAGACATGCCGGTAGGGGACAATCATCAGGTGGCCGGGGTTATAGGGGTAGCTATTCATCATGATAAAATTGTTCTTTCCCCGGAAGAGGATGTAGTTGGCAGCATCAGTCTTTTCCCCGGGCTTTGCACACAAGATACATCCTTGCGTTTTCTTCATCCGGATATAGGTGATACGCCATGGTGCCCAAAGGTGCTTCATATCATTCTCCTCGGTCGTCGTCTGTATACCGCTATTTTAGTCGAGCCTGCGGAAACAGGCAAGTTGAAAGAGCGACTGATTGAAAGATTCGGGCGATTACACTATGATAAAAGTAGTTTGGAGAGGTGATGGGCGTCGATGGGTAAGGTGTGCTTAGAACTCCCATCCTGGGTTGCCGTCATGCTTGATGCCAAAGTCCCCGGCTGGCTCACCGTGGAAAAAGAAATAGCGGAAGATGCTACCGCGATTAGCTTGCTGATGAGCCTGGTATCAACCTACCCCGGCTTTCGTCAGGCGCTTTTCAATCCGGACACCGGGCATCTCAACGACCAGGTCAACGTCATTCTTAATGATAAACTGCTAACCTTCCAGGAAGTGACCCAAACGAAGCTGAGGGATGGGGACACCATCATGCTTGTTCCCATCTATTTTGGAGGCTAGTATCCGCAGGTAAATAGGAGATTATTGCTACTTACGAGAAGTTGAATGCCCATCCCCCTGACCCCCTTCCCATCGGGAAGGGGGAATTAAGTAAAAGAGAGGGGGCGTAGCCCCCTCTCTTAAATCTCTTCCCCTTCTCCTGCTCAGGAGAAGGGGAGTAAGGGGATGAGGTCATCTGTAACTAAAAGGAGGGATTTATCATGTCACCAAAGGATTCAGTCTACACCGGCAAGATTCTCAGGGTTGACCTCTCTAACCAAAAGGTCACTGAGGAAGTCCTTCCCCCGGCGGTTATGGAAAAATACGTGGGTGGAACGGGCATCGGGGCCAGGATTCTTTATGACGAAGTTCCACCGGGTGTAGAATGGTCAGATAGAAAGAACAGGCTGATTCTGGCGACTGGCCCACTGGGCGGCACGAGAATGGCCGGTTCCGGTACATTCTCCCTGGTGACCAAGGGTTGCCTGACCAATGGCGGGACCGCCACCCAGGCTAATGGCTTTCTCGGTGCTTATCTCAGGTTTAATGGATTTATGGGCATGGTCATTCAGGGAGGCAGCGACCATTGGGTTTACCTCTACATCCATGACGGCAAGGGAGAGCTCAGGGATGCCCGGCACTTACTGGGGAAGGACACCTGGGAAACCGAGGATGCCATCAAGAAAGAGCTGGACTATGCCGAGAAGGCGATGAGCGTTTTTGGCATTGGCCCTGCCGGAGAGAACCTGGTCAAGTTTGCCGGTGTCGTCGGGGACAAGGGACACGCTGCGGCCCATAACGGAGCCGGGGCGGTGATGGGTGCCAAGAAGCTTAAAGCCATCGCCGTTGCCCGGGGTAGAGGTAGTGCCGCCGTAGATGATAGGGATAAGGTTACCACCCTGGCCGGACAGATGCACCAGTCCCTGATAGACTCTCCTGCAGGGAAGTCGTCATTTGAGTGGGGAACCAGCATGTCATTCCCGGGCATGCTCGCCGCCGGCAGTCTGCCGATAAAGAACATGAATACCAGTCTCTTCCCTGGCTACGAGGCGTTCCTGGGGGAGAGCTACCGTAAGAGCAAGAGCTTTGAGATTAAACTCAACCCCTGCTGGGCATGTTCCGCTCATCACCTCCACATCATGAAGGTTACGGAGGGACGCTATGCCGGCTACATCGGTGAGGAACCGGAATACGAATGCTGGGCTGCCTGCGGCCCACTTATCATGAACTACGATGTCCCGGCGGCTTTCGTGTTGAGCAATGAGATAGACAGACTTGGCATTGACGTCAATGAGGCTGGCTGGCTGATGTCCTTCGTCATCGATTGCTACGAGAGGGGCATCATCAGCAAGAAAGATACGGACGGGCTGGAAATGAAGTGGGGGAACGCCGAAGCGGTACGGCTGATGCTGCATAAAGTGGCCAATCGAGACGGGTTCGGTAACATACTGGCGGAGGGGGTAAAACGGGCGGCGGAGCAGATTGGCGGTGAAGCCCTTAAATACGCCGCATACATCCAGAAAGGACATGCCCCGCGCGGGCACGACCACCGGGCACGGTGGACGGAGATAGTGGACTATGCTACCTCCAGTGCGGGCACCATCGAGACCGGCCCCATTGCAGGAGTGCCCGCTGAGTTCAAGCTGCCAGCATTTACTGACCCGTTCTCCCCTGACCAGGTACCGCTGATGGTGGCTAAGTTCAAGCCAAGACGCCAGTTCATCGACTGCCTCGGCGTCTGCAATATGAGAGTAGGGCCAAACTTCACCCTTCTCTTGGACATTGTCAACGCCGCCACGGGGTGGAAGATGACCGTTGATGATGCCATCACGGTGACGGTGAGAAATATGAATTTACTGCGGGCTTTCAATATCAGGCATGGGGTTAGTCTGGCGCTGGAAGCTCCTTCTATCCTGTACAGCTCAGTACCGGTGGATGGGCCGGCCAAGGGCAGGGATATCAAGCCTCACTGGAACCACATGCTGGATGTTTATTACCAGCAGATGGGTTGGGACAGAAAGTCGGGGAAGCCTTTACCGGAGACACTACGCAGCGTAGGACTGGAGAAAGAAATTAGCGACCTGTGGTAGCAGACAGCCATCGGCAGGGCAAGGTCGAGTTGAGTGCTACACCGTCTCAGAAAAGACAGGGGGGATTGACAGGCGTTCCCGCAACGCTTCTTTGTCAATCTTGCCTTTGGCGGTCCTGAGGAGGGAGTCGAGGAACATAAACTCTTTCGGCACCTTGTAGCTGGCGATATGCTCCAGGCAGAACCGCTTCAACTCCGACTCGGCTGCTGCTTCCCCCGGCTTTAAGCTGATAACCGCACCGACTATCTCCCCCCTTAGCTGGTCAGGAATACCGATGATGGCCACCTCGGCTACTTTGGGATGGTTCATCAGCACTGTTTCAATATCGCTGGGATAGATATTCTGTCCCTTGACGATAATCATGTCTTTCTTCCTGCCGGTGATAAAAAGAGTGCCGTCATCTTCAAGCCTGCCGCAATCGCCGGTGTGGAGCCAGCCATTTCTTATCGTCTCGGCAGTAGCCTGGGGGTAGTTAAAATAGCCCTTCATCATCGGCCCCCGGACAATTATCTCACCGGATTGGTCTGTTGGCAGTTCCTTATCATTGTCATCCACTATCTTTATCTCCCACCCCGGTAGAGCTTTGCCGACAGAGCCAAACTTTCTCTCACCATCCATGGGTGGGCAGGTAACATGACATACTGTCTCGGTCATGCCCCAGCAATCAAAAAGCTCAAAACCATAGTTCTGCTTGAACCGCCGTATCGTATCCGGGCGTAAGGGGGCACCGGCACTGATACACAGGCGCAGTGAACTCAAATCGCTCTTGATGCCTTCTTTTTCCGCCATCTCGTTCATCAGGGCATAGACATAAGGCACGCTGAAAAACATCGTCCCCTTTACCTTTTCGATATCAGCCATCATGCTGGCCAGCGATAAGCCTGTCCCGGGGATGATAACCATGGTATTACCTTTATAAATCGGCGCCAGCACGTTAGCCACCAGGCCAAACATGTGAAACATGGGCAGAATGAAGAGCGGGACAATGTCCTTGTCTGTCTGACGGAAGCCGTAAGCCGATAGGGCGGATGATGTTACCAGGTCCTGGTGGGACAGCACCGCTCCCCTGGGGTCAAAGGCCGGGCTGGAGGTATAGGCAATCTGAGCGGTAGAAGCGGCTGCCGGCTCCATCTCAACCGCTGCCTCCGAACTGGTGGCCATCATCTCATCGTAGCTGCGGAAATTGCCTTCGTGCTTGGAGCCGATATTGATGAGATGCTTGATAGATTTAAGCTCGGCTAATATCGGGGTTAACGGTTCGAGGTTCTCATCTTCCGTAATCAGCACCTTGGGCTGGCAGTGGGCGAAGAACGAGGCCAGCTCGGCAAATCTCAGCTTGGTCTCAAGCGGCATGACGACGGCACCAATCTTGGTGATGCCAAAGTAAAGGATGACAAACTCGGGGCGGTTGGAAAGCAACATGGCAACGCGGTCGCCCTTAGCTATCCCCATTTTGAGCAGGGCATTGGCGACCCGGTTGGCGGCTTTATCCAGGTCAGCAAAAGACAGCTTGCGTTCCCCCGAAATGATAGCGGTTTTGCTGCCGTACTGCGCGGCAACTTCCTCCAGCATCTGTTTCAGATTCGTTGCCCGTTTCTTTTCAGGCCAGGTCATAATATTATCATTCCTCTCTGTAGCTTATGGTCTATACCCGCATTTAGAAAGACGGGGTATTGTTTCTATCCTTCCAGCACAATCCGGGCATCCACCGCCACCGCACCATCACTATAGGCAAAAACAGGATTAAGGTCGAGCTCCTTTATCTCGGAGTGTTGCTCAACAAAGCTGGAAACCTTCAGTATCATCTCCTCCAGGTTAGCGATATCCACCGCTTCACTGCCGCGGTAACCCTCCAGCAAAGGATAGCCTTTTATCTCCTTAATCATCTCCCGGGCGTCCCTGCGTGCCAGCGGGACAATACGGAAGGAGACATCCTTGAGGATTTCCACCAGGATGCCACCAAGGCCGAACATCAGCACCGGGCCGAACTGGGCATCCTTGGACATGCCGATAATTACCTCCACGCCGGGGCGAGCCATCTTTTGCACCGAGACGCCGTGAATCTTTGCCCGGGGATATTTCTGCCTGACTGCCTGCATAATATCATCGTACGCCTTGCCCACCTGTCTTGAGGTCCTCAGGCCAAGCTTAACCCCGCCAACATCGCTTTTATGGACGATGTCCGGTGAAGCAATCTTCAGCACTACCGGGAAGCCGAGCTTGCGGCTTATCTCGATCGCCTCTTCCGAGGAGGTGGCCAGCCTGGTATCAACCACACTCACCCCTGCCTGTTTGAGTAGCTCTTTAGCTTCTATTTCCGTCAGTAGCGTTCTGCTTTCACGCTTCGCTTTATCCACTATCCCTGTCTGGGCCATCAAAGCTATCCTCCTAATCTGGAAATTAGACATCTAGTTTAGCAGATTTTAATCTCTTTGCCAAATTTCAGCTTGAAATTGGCTGGTAACAATCTCCTAAAGATAGAGACAATACCCGGCAAATCAGCATCTTGCCGGTAGAACTAAGGGCAAGATGTCGGCATGTTGTCAGGTAGACGTTCAAACTCGAGGCGGAGAACCTGTCTGGTGTCCCCGGTAATCTTTACCCGGTCATCGATGCGCCAGCCGACCACCCACAGGATATGCCGGGATGAAGCGATGATGGGGATTTGCCGGCGCCAGAGATGAGGGATTTTAGCATCAATCATGAACTCGGCCAGACTTTTCGGCTGGCTCATTCCCAGGGGTTGAAACGTATCCCCGGGCTGACGACAGCGCACGGTCAATTGCTGGCCAACTTTATCCAAATCAAGGCAAGCCATCAGGCTACCCGCTGTCTCCCTGAGGAGTGACGACTCGCTAATGCTGGTTGTGACCTGCCAGCCGGGAAGCAGGGTTTGCCCCGGTACTTCTAGCACCAGTTCGTTTTCCAGGACCGGGAACGGGTAGAGACCCGCCGTGTCCCGGCACAGCCGGTAGCGGTCGTACTCGATGACAAAGACCAGTCCCCGGGGCAGGTTGAGCCGTTTCCCGGCGGGCCTGGTGAGCACCCCCATTATTCCCTCGATATGACGTGCCTCGATATCTTTGAGACTACCGATTAGACTTTCCACCGCCAGACGAAGCAGATTACGCTGCAAGCTGGCCGGCAACTGGAGAAACTCCCTCTTGTCCAGGCTGATGACCTCCCCCTCTTTGCGGGTAATCTTCTGCCACCACCGGGCGCTCTCACTATCGATGACCGCAATATCATCGCTGGCAATACGGGCCGTGCGACGCAGGGCATCAGCTACCCGCGGGTTGTATTCCTTCAGGCGGGGCAAAAGCTCAAGACGGATACGGTTCCGTAACGGCGAGAGTGAGAGATTAGAGCTATCCAGCCTGGGCGCAAGATTATACCGCTGGCAATAGGCTTCGGTCTCCTGGCGGCTTATGCCCAGCAAAGGTCTGATTATGGTCAGGCCCGCCTGCCATAGCTCAGAAGGAGCGGCGGTCAGGCTACCCGCCGCATGTTGCCACTGCGTCACCGGCTGTAGCCCGCACAGCCCTCTTGTCCCGGAACCCCGGATGAGATGCATCAGCACCGTCTCGACATTGTCGTCGGCGGTATGACCGACGGCGACCCGGTCAGCACCGATTGCCCTGGCGACTTCAGCGAGAAAGGTGTAGCGTACTTCACGTGCCGCCTCCTCTAACGATTGGTGTTGCCCCGCCTGGTAAGCCTTGACGTCACGCCCGGCGATAGTCGCCGTAACACCGAATCGCGCTGCCAGTTGAGCGACGTATTGAGCATCGGCGTCAGATTCAGCTCCGCGTAACCGGTGGTTGAGATGAGCGATATGCAGCTCCAGGTGAAGCTCTTCACGGAGAGTGATGAGAAGATGGAGCAAACAGACGGAATCCGGGCCGCCGGAGACGGCCACCACCAGCCGGCCATTACCCGGTATCAGGCAATGTTCCCGGATGAATTGAAGCGCCTTCGACTCTAAAGCTTCCTGGTTCTCTGGACGTTTGACCACCTCGTTATCCCTCACGACAGCACTGAAAGCTAGCATCAGGCAGATAATTGTCGTTTATCAACCTATCCCCTGCCACCTTCCTTTAGCAAGGAAAGGGGGGTATAGAGATAAGAGAGGAGGCTTTGCCTCCTCTCTAAAATTCACTTTCCCCTCTCCTCACAGGGCTTTATATTAAAAGTGATTTTTCCCGTGTCACCCTGAGCGTAGCGAAGGGTCTCAGGGTGGTGGGGATTATTGGCTCATTGCCGACCTCACGCCCAGATTCTTCGTCGCTTCGCCCCTCAGAATGACATTTGATACAAAGCCCCGTCACAGGAGAGGGGGAGACAGAGGGTGAGGTTCATAAACAGTCTCCCCGGTGCTAGTACCCTTGCCGCTAGACTTCGAGGATGAGCCGGCTACGGTGCATCATCTTCGGGTAACTAGTAAAACCCAGTGCCAGCGCCACCTGTTCCGGCCTTCCCGAGCCGCCGCTATCACAACGTAACCTCATACCGATGACGGCACATTGGTCATGCCAATCGATAAGCCACAGGTCGTCAATCAGGGAGCGCAGGTCATAGCTTCGTATTCCCGTATCTCTTTCATGCTGCCACGGCCAATGCTCCGCCGCAAGCAGGGCAGAGATAGCTGACTCCACCTCCGCTTGCCCTTTTTCTGTCTGCACTTCAACCTGGTACTCCGCATACCGTACCTGTGATTGCAGCGATGGGGCGGTAGGTGCTACCGGAAACACTCCCATTATCTCAATACCGGTGGGGAGCTGTTGACTGACGACACTCTGGAACCACTGTGGTGAGTTCCACCTGCTGGTGAAGATATCCATCAGCTCGGCATCACTGGTGACACCGACCGCCAGAGGTACCGCCAGCGAGAGCCTGGGGTGAGGGGTAAAACCCTCGGAGTAAGCCAGCGGTATTTGGGCGCGGCGGAGCACCCGTTCCCACAGCCGCACGATATCCAGGTGGGAGATAAACTTGATTGCCTCTCCCCGGCTGAACCTAACCCGCAGGCGCTGCATCTTTTTTCTCAGCCTCTTCCAGCGTCCGCTCCTTGGTAACCAGGACCTCTTCAATCTTCAGTCCACGCATCCGGGTGATGACCAGTTTCAGGTCTTTATACTTTAGCTGCTCGCCCTGCCTGGGGAAGCGCCCGATAAGATGCAGCACAAACCCAGCCACGGTTTCATAGTCACCCTCGGGCAAGCCCAGGTTCATCTCCTCATTGGCCGCCTCAAGACGCATTCCGCCGTCAACCTGGAAGGTATAATCATTGATTATCTCGTAATCCCTCTCTGATTTAACCAGGTCATCCCCTACCGGACCGACAATCTCTTCAAGCAGTTGCAGCAGGTCGACGATGCCGGCCGTCCCCCCAAACTCGTCCACGACCACGGCCAGGCGGCAGCTTCTATCCCGCATCTCAGCAAAAACCTCGCTGATTGGCTTGCTTTCCGGGGCGAAATAGGTAGGGCGGAGCATGTTATCCACTGTGCTCTCACTTTTAGTCTCCCCTTTAGCCTGGGCAGCAAGGACATCCTTTATCGACAGAATCCCGATGACGTTGTCTACACTTTCATGATATACCGGGAAACGCGAAAGCGGATGCTGGGCATAGATTGCCAGGAAATCCGCTAACCTGGTACCCTTCTCGACAAAGACAACATCCGGTCGGGGCACCATGACTTCACGCACCGGGCGGTTCGCAAAATCAAAGACATTGTGTAGCATCTCGGCCGTCTCTTCTTCCATCGCTCCTTCCCGGTGCCCTACCGTGATCATGGTATGGAACTCCTCTTCACTAATCGCCGGTTTGTCATCAGTCTCCTGTCCGAGCAACCGGCTGAACCTGAGGCCAAGGTGATTGAGCAGGTAGACAAAGGGATACAAAACTATCGAGACGATTTCGATGGGCCGGCCATAGGCCAGAGCCATTTGCTCACCGTAGCGGAGCGCCAGGCTCTTGGGAATGAACTCGGCGATAATCAACGTGATGACCGTCACCAGAATAGTAGCGATGGCGGCGCCCAGGTTTTCGCCCCATACCGATACGGCCATGATAGTACCGAGAGCGGCTACCGCCGTCTCAAAGAAATTAATGCCGAGGAGAACTGTCGCCAGGAATTTCTCCGGGTGAGCGATAATCCTGGCCACAAGCTCAGCCTTGGGGTGACCGATACTCTGGAGATGCTGGAGGCGTAGCTTCTGCATACTGACGAAGGCCGTCTCCGCGCTGCAGAAGAAGGCAGCCAAAACCAGACAGACCAGGAAAAGGATGATATGAAGGCTGGTGATACTTTCCATAATGTTATTTAACGGACATGCTGACTGCATCATATCATTGGCACGATAGATGTGTCAAAAAGTAAGCTTATTTTAAGAACCTCGCCCCTTTGCTTCCCCTCTCCTGGAAAAAGAGAATACTGAGGGTGATAATGCTAATAAACGATATCCGGCTACTATCTACTATGTGACCCTGTCCCATGCTATAATCCACCTATGAAAATCCTGGGTATTGAGACCTCCTGTGACGAGACTGCCGCCGCGGTGGTAGCGGACGGCACCACCATTCTCTCCAACCAGATTGCCTCACAGGTAGAAATTCATGCCCGCTACGGCGGCATTGTACCTGAAGTGGCCTCCCGCCAGCACATCCTGGCCATCATTCCCATACTAAAGCAGGCAATGAGCCAGGCCGGTGTTACCTGGAGCGACCTGGATGGCGTGGCGGTTACCCATGGGCCGGGACTGGCCGGCTCACTGCTGGTCGGGGTAAACATGGCCAAAGCGCTTTCCTTGGCCCACGGCTTGCCTCTCACCGGGGTTAATCACCTGGAAGGTCACATTTACGCTAACTGGCTGACCGGTAGTGGTCAAGACCTTGCCTCTGCTTTCCCATTGCTCTGCCTCATTGTCTCCGGGGGACATAGCGACCTGGTGCTGATGAAGGGACACGGGAATTATGTTATTCTGGGGCGCACGCGCGATGATGCTGCCGGTGAAGCCTTTGATAAAGCCGCCCGGATACTGGAACTGGGCTACCCCGGCGGTCCGGCAATTGAGCGGGCGGCCAGCACCGGCACCGCTTCTCTCCAGTTGCCCCGCGCCTGGTTGAAGGGGACTGACGACTTCAGCTTCAGTGGCATCAAAACCTCTTTGCTGCGTCTGGTGGAGGGTGGTAAGGTAGCCAGCAAGACGGATGCCGCCGCCAGCTTCCAGGAGGCAGTGATTGATGCCCTGGTAACGAAGACCATCGCCGCCGCTAAAGAGCATCGCGTCAGGCAAATTCTGCTGGCGGGAGGCGTTGCCGCTAATAAGCGGTTACGCCAGCGACTGCTCGATGATTCTCCCCTGCCCGTTCTGATACCTCCACCGGTGCTCTGCACCGATAATGCGGCGATGATTGCTGCCTGTGGTTACTACCGTTTCCGGGCGGGTAAAATCGATAGCCTGGATTTGGATGTCGTTCCTGCCCTGAAGCTAGCTTAAGCCGCAGTCCCGGCACCTGCCCTGGGTGCACCAGCGGTGATAAAGGTGAATCAGTCCCTGCTGCCGCCGTGCCGAGTTAATCAGATTATAGCCCAGGTCAAGCTGGGTCTCCATATGCTTTTCCACCGCATTCAGACTCAACCTGGGGTAGCTATCATACAATGCCATGGCTTTCTTCACCAGCTCCGGACGGGCAGCCAACTGCCCCCAGGCCATCGTGAAGGGCAGGATAACATTGACGATAATATCCGCGACGCGCTCCCTGCCCAGCAGCGTACCGGCTGAGCCTGACCCGGCATAATCCGTCCGCACCAGCAACGCCTCTTCCAGGGTACTCCCACTCCTGCCCGCCTGTGCCACCCTCACCAAGTCAACCAGTCCCGGGAGCAACCCGCCGGGACGGAAATGGACAAGGAGATAGCTCATCGCTAATAGCCGGCGGACAGGGGAGTTATTTGGCCTTACCTTGAAAAGATGCCACTCAGCCGGTGACATCGTATCAGTCCGTTGATAATAATCCCAACATTTTCTTAGATGGTCGAGCCGCGGGCTATTCCCGGTATATTCCTCCACCATCTCCTGACATGGTAATGAAAGCAGCCCGGCCATACCCAGAAGCAGAGCCTGCTGCCGGAGGAGACATTCCTCCGCTGACATCCCGCCAGGCATGATTGCTTCCATGACCTGGAGGGGTAATCTCCCTGCCAGTTCGAGGAACTGGGGTTTGTTCCGGGAATAGCCCAGCGCCTCCATTATTCCCCGGTAAAGACATTGGCCAGCCTCCATCTGCGCCAGCTCTACCTGAAACCGGCCGGATTTAGCCAGGAATCTTTCCTCTCCGGCTTTATCAAGACGGCTACCGAGGGCAACCGCACCCAGGCGGTCCACCATTTTGCAGCAGGGCATCTTGAGGTTGGCACGGGAATAAGCCTGGCCGCCGGGCTGATGCGGCGGAACTTTCAGGTACTTCTCCAGGGCAAGCACCGGAATCTCCGTGCCATCCTGGAGACTGGTCGCCATGCCGGTATTATGCTGCATCACCACGTGCAAAATTACCCGGTTATAGCTGGCATCGTGGTGATGCCGGTGGGCGCGCCAATCACTTGACTTACGGTGTATTTCGATATCGCCTTTGCTGATTCCCCGGCGCCCGCCAATCACCGCATCGCAAAAATCTGCTCCCTGGTTGTCGTTAATCCGGCCCGGGTAGATTATCTCTATCGGTTCACCATCTTCCGTCAACAGCCCTTTTCTCTTCAGCCACTGGTGCTGCCATATCTGGCTGACTTCCTTTTCCGTTACCTCTTTCATCTGACCCGGTTATCCTCCGTTTCAGGATAATATACACGCTAACGTGTATCAGAAAGGCTAAAAATGGCGGTCTTACCGGTAAGACCGCCTAGCTCAAGCTAACCGGTGATATTTCTCGTTTTCCCGGTTCTTGCTTTGCTTTGGGCTCGCATCGTATTCAAATTTAGCCCGTTCGGCAACAATGGATAGTAGCGTGGCAGAAGCTCCCCGCGGAGAATACATCCCTTTCTCCCACTCACTGATGGTTTGTTGGCGGGTGCCCAGCTTGTCGGCCAGCTCGCGTTGGGTCAATCGCAGGTGTTGCCTTAACGCCAGTATCCGCTGGCCATCCCACCGCCGGCGATATTCTTTGTCGGGATTCGTCACACCTCGATTTTACACGCTATAGTGTATCTTGTCAATTGCTGGTTTTCCGGGATTGCCTTTCTATCCTCACCCCCTCTTAGTCTCCCTCTCCTGCCCGGAGAGGGGGAAATAGAGAAAGAGGATTCTAGCGGGAGTAGTCTTAAGAGGGGCATTAGCCTCTTCTTTCTTTTCCTTCCCCCTTCCCCTTTTCAAAGGGAAGGGGGATAAAGGGGGATAGAGTTGTTAAAGAGTTTACCTGACTTGACAACCAACCGTGATAATTCTACTATTATAGATAGACTACTGTGGAGGCTGTAACATGGGGAAGATTTATTTAATTGATGTCACTAACCGGGATGGAGTGCAGACTGCCAAGCTCGGCCTCTCCAAACTGGCCAAGACAATGATAAATGTCTATTTGAATGACATGGGAGTTTACCAGAGCGAGTTTGGTTTCCCGACCACGAGACACGAGACTAACTACCTTCGCGCTAACCTGCGGTTGCGGGAGACGGGCGTCCTGCAGCCGCTTCGTTTGAGCGGGTGGATACGGGCTACCGTTGAGGATGTCGAAAGAACTTTTGCTCTGGTGCCAGAAATTACAGACCTTAATCTCTCTATCTCCACCTCAAGCCAGATGATTAATGGCAAGTTCCTCGGCTCGAAGAATGAAGAGGATATCTTGAGGATGGCAGTGGACTCTATCGATGCTGCTATTGCCCACGGTGCCAAGGCGGTTGGCATCAACGCCGAAGATGGTTCCAGAACTAACCCCGACTTTCTACTGCGTTTTGCCCAGGCCGGGAAGGAACACGGCGCCACCCGGTTCCGCTATTGCGATACCCTGGGCTATGATAATCCCTTCTCCATCTATGATACCTGCAAGACGCTGGCGAAAGAAGTGAAAATGCCTATCGAGGTGCATTGTCATGGCGACCTGGGTATGGCGGTGGCCAACTCGGTGGCCGGGGCGATGGGGGTTATCGATGGCGGGCAGGATGTTTATATCAACACCACCATTAACGGCGTCGGTGAGCGCGCCGGTAACGCTGACCTTGTCGGGGTAATCCTGGCGCTGAAAAAGGCGAAAGGGGTGGCGGAAAAATACCAGTTTGGCTTGCCTGTCCGTCTCTCGGTGGCGTGGAAGATTTGCCAGTATGCCAGCTATGCCTTCAAAGTGCCGATTCCGATAAATCAACCCGGCGTCGGCGCTAATGCCTTTGCCCATAGCTCAGGCATTCATGCCGATGGCGTGCTCAAAGACCCGGAAAACTACGAGCTGTATGACTTCAGAGAGCTGGGGCGGGGCGAGCCGGAGACAGTAGAGACCGGCCGGGAGATATGCTCCGGCGAGTATGGTGGTATCTCCGGTTTCCGCCACATCATGGGGAAAATGGAAACAACCTTTGACAGTACGGAGCAGGCCGAGGAGATTCTGGAGCTGGTCAGATATGCTAATGTGCTGGCTCAGAAGCCTCTAGTCACTGACGAGCTGCGCTTCATTGCCAAATACCCGGATATTGCCCGCGAGATACTGACATTGACGCCACTAAACGAGGGCACCTATTTCCCGTTCAAAAGCTGAAATTAAGCCACGGGACGGGTATATCTAGCAGTTTGATGAGAAACAGGGTTTTGCTATTTCCTCTCTCTTTCGTAAAGGGAGATTGAGAGGGATTTAAGTAGGAGAGTCAAAGAGGGGCGTTAGCCCCTCTTTTTCTATTTCCCCTTCTCCTCAGGAGGAGAAGGGGATAAAGGGGATGAGGTCATCCGTAAATAGGAAAGTGTGCTCAGGCAGTAATTGGTGCGAAGAATAACCGTAAAGGAACCGGAGCGGGCTTATCTTACAACCTGGCAATGATAGCATCGGCCATCTGCGAGGTACCGGCTGCGGTTGGGTCATCCCGGTTTGCTTTTAAGTCGTAGGTGACGGATTTACCTTCGCCAAGGACGGCAGAGGCGGCAGCCTCCAGCCTATCGGCCGCTTTTCGCTCGTTAAGATGACGGAGCATCATGATACCGGTGAGGATGGTCGCCAGCGGGTTCACCTTGTTTAAACCGGCGTAGCGGGGAACACTGCCGTGGGTAGGTTCGAAAACAGCCAGGCCATCACCGATATTCGCCCCCGGAGCCACCCCCAGTCCACCAACCAGCCCGGCACACAAATCAGAGACGATATCCCCGTACAGGTTGGGTAGCAGCAGCACGTCGAACTGGTGTGGTCGCTGTACCAGCTGGGCACAGAGGTCATCGATAATCTTGTCATCAAACTCAATATCGGGGTAGTCTTTGGCGACCTCACCGGCGACACTGAGAAAAAGACCATCGGAAAACTTCATGATATTGGCTTTGTGTACTGCCGTCACCTTTTTCCGGCCGTTAGCCCGGGCATAGTCGAAGGCAAAGCGGGCAATACGCCTCGTGCCTGTCCTGGAAATCATTTTAATGCTAATCCCTGAGTCCGGCGGCACCTTCTCCTCCGCATTCCTGGAGATGAAGGCAATAAGCTCCTTGGCTTCCCGGCTACCCTCGGCGAACTCAATGCCGCTATAGAGGTCTTCCATGTTTTCCCTGACAACAGTGATATTCACATTGTCAAACCTGGTCTGGATACCCGGATAACTCCGGCAGGGACGGAGGCAGGCATATAGCTCCAGTGCTTTGCGCAGGGCGACATTGACGCTGCGGAAACCGGTACCAATCGGCGTGGTGGTTGGTCCTTTGAGGGCAACCTTGTTCTTGCGGATTGACTGAAGGAGGCGCTCAGGTAGAAGACTACCTTCTTTCTCCAGGGCGGTCTCCCCCGCCGGAATCACCTCCCACTGGAACTGGACGCCGGTGGCCTCAAGACAGCGCCTGGCCGCCTCGGTAACTTCGGGGCCTACCCCGTCACCCGGTATTAGCGTCACCGCATGCTTTGCCAGGGTTGCCTCCTATTTGTCCGCCGGCTCTACCACCAGGTCGCCATGCTTCTTAATGTAAGGAACCAGCCCGCCTTCATTCAATATGCTGAGCATGACGTCAGGCAGGCCGATAAAGTGAAGCTCAAGCTTGTTGGTCAGGTCGGTAATCCTTCCTTCCTTCAGGTCAATCTCAAGCTCATCCCCATCCTTGATGCCATCAGTGTCACAGATAAGCACCGGCAGGCCGACATTGATGGCGTTGCGGAAGAAGATACGTGCTACCGATTTGGCCAGAACGGCACTGACACCGGCCATCTTGATGACCAGCGGGGCATGCTCCCGGCTCGAGCCGAGTCCGAAATTCTTCCCGGCAACAACAAAATCGCCCTTCTTCACCCGCTGGGCAAAGGTGGTATCAGCATCTTCGAGGACATGCTTGGCCAACTCGGTCATGTTACCCCGCAGGTGAGTCAGTCTCCCCGGCACAATATGGTCGGTGGAGATATTATCGCCGAATTTAAAGGCTCTGCCTTTTAACATCTAGAGAAACTCCCTGGGGTCGGTAATTTTACCACGCAAGGCTGTAGCCGCGGCGGTAGCCGGACTGGCCAGGTAGACGAAAGCATCGGGATTACCCATCCGACCCTTGAAGTTGCGATTGGCCGTAGAAAGACAGGCCTCACCATTCCCCAAGACACCTTGGTGCACGCCTAAACAGGCAGCGCAGCCAGGCGGGACGACAGTTGCCCCGGATTCAACCAGGGTAGTAATCAGTCCTTCTGCCAGGGCCGCCAGCAGAATCTTTTTGGAGGCCGGGGCAATGACCAGCCTGGTGCCGGGATGTTTCTTTTTGCCCTTGAGAATGCCAGCCGCCGTACGCAGGTCGTCAAGTCGCCCGTTAGTACAGGTGCCGATGAAGACCTGGTCGATGTGGACATCGCTGAGTTCCCTGGCGAGAGCGGTGTTATCCACCGTGTGTGGTTTGGCCACCGTCGGCTCAAGCCGGGCGGCGTCGATTTCTATTGTTGTCTCATAGGTTGCATCGGCATCAGGCTGAAGCGGGATAAATCTCTCGCCCCTGCCTTGCTCCGTCAGATAGCTTTTGGTGACATTATCTGATGGGAAAAGACCCACCTTGGCTCCAGCCTCGACCGCCATATTGGCGATGGTGAGACGCCCGGACATCGGCAGCTTCTCGATGGCTTCGCCGCTAAACTCCAGCGCCTTGTAGGTAGCCCCATCCGCCCCAATCCGGCCGATGAGGTGAAGAATCACGTCCTTGCCGAAGACGCCTTTGGCCAGCCGGCCGTGGGCGACCACCTTGATTGTTTCCGGGACACGCAGCCACGTCTTGCTCAGGGCCATGGCGATGGCGACATCAGTCGAGCCCATACCGGTGGCGAAAGCAGCTAAAGCTCCGCCCGTTACCGTGTGGGAATCCGCCCCGACAATAATATCTCCGGGGTTGGCGAAGGATTCGGCGACAAGCTGGTGGCAGACGCCTTCACCACTATCACTCAGGACAGCCCCTTTCTCTCCGGCAAAAGTCCTGATGAGCACATGGTCGTTGGAATATTCCTTCAGCGGGCTGGGGACAGCATGGTCAATGAACAGGAGGGTTCTTTTCCGGTCATAAACCTGCCCGAAGTTAGCTTCACGGAACTGCCTGATGGTCAGCGGGCCAGTGGTATCCTGGACAAAAGCCAGGTCTACCGGCGCCACAATGATGCTGCCGGCACATGCCTCGCTAAGAGACTTGGCACTGAGGATTTTTTCGGCGAGAGTTTTTCCCATGAGTTAAACCGTGACAAACAATTTAGCATTTTAGAGTAACTGGCGAAGAAAGTCAAGGTGGGGTGTCGAGAGGGTTCGGTTTGCTTATGGTTGATGTTGGTAAAAACCTATCCCCTGTCCCCTTCCCTTCTCACATCAGCGTATCATCGTCAACATCATCTTGAATTTTTTGGTCGCTTTCAGAGAGTGGGGATTATTGGCCGGCATGATAATCATTTCCCCTTCTTTGAGGTGAAAAGCCTGGCTGGAGATAACAATTTCGGCTTCACCATCAAGGAGATAAACCAGGGCATCAAACGGGGCGGTGTGTTCGCTCAATCCCTGCCCTTTATCAAAAGCAAAGAAAGTAACCGTCCCGGTCTTCTTATCCACCATCGTCCGGCTGACAATAGAATCCTTTTGATAATCGGCCAATTCAGCGAGTTTTAAGACCTGCGGTGCACCTGTTTGCGTTTCTTTATGTTCTGTCACTTGCTTTTACCTCCTTGCTGTCAAAGTTTATCATTGGCTTCGGGCATGGAATTAAGGACTCCGCAGCACTTTGTCATGCCTGCCAACATTACGCATCAATATGTCTTCTCCGCTCATCTCAAAAGTCATCCGCAATCTTCTCGAAGCCCGCGCTTCCCAGATGTTCCTGCCTTCCATTTTCTTGACGTGAAGACCGGGGTATCGCGGATTATCACCTATCAGAGCCAGAGCTTTACGAACGCTTTGCTTCTCGGCACTGGTAAGTTTCTGATAGGCCTGTTCAAACTGCTCAGTGAGGAGAATCTCCACTGCTAGCCTTTGCTCTCAAGATATTTAATTGCTTCGGCAGCTGACTTGAACCTCTTCACCCTGCCGGCTTTTATATCATCATCCGCCTTGCGTTCCCCATTTTGCCACTCCTCAGTCCAAAAGTAAGCCTGACTGGCATCGACAAGCTTCTTGGGCGTCAACACGATGCGTCCCTCTTTATCAAGCTTAACCTCAACGAAATCCCCTGGCTGCATATTGGTCTTCATCCTGATTGCTTTCGGAAGAGTGACCTGCCCGCCGCTAGTTAATTTTGTTAGCGTGCTCACTGACTTTCTCCTTAGCATTGGCTCATTAATTCATTATTCAATAATATCTTATCTCATAATTGCTAGCAACGCAAGAGAAGTAACATTACCCGCATCCCTTCCTTAATGTGGGGTTCTCCCTTTGAAAAAGGGAGAATAAGAGGGATTTGGAGAGTAATAAAAAAAGAGGGGCGAAGCCCCTCTTAAACTACCCGGAAATTTCGCTCCCAGCGTGATGGAATCCGAGCTTCTTAGATTTTTAGCGGATTATCGTTTTGAGTAATAACGAGAGACCAGTCTAGCACAATTAGGGTAGATTAATACCAAGGTCTTTACAGATTTTTCTCGCCAAATTATTGGCAATTTCAACATGACGTGGTATGGTGGAGGTCTTATGATTAGCCGGATTAAAATAGATGGAGTGCCTTTTGCCCTCTAGAAAGAATTGGCACCCGTGCCGTTTGATGTGTCTTAGTAGTTCATGACGCTTCATCAGGTTGTTATCAGAAACTCTTCTCGGATAACCTCTTTGCCTTCTAGCTCAGACTGAGTTAGTTTCCGATTCGCCTCAATGATAAGCGACACTGCTTCTTTGAGATTTTGGCGTGCTTCTTCTAGCGTCCTGCCCTGCGTATTGGCGCCTGGTAGCTCTTCAATATAGCCAATCCACCACTTACCTTCGTGCTGAAAGACAGCCGTAAAACGATTTTCCATCGTCTCCTCTCTGATATGGCTTGCTTTTATTATACCAGAAAACTCAAATCTGTTTTTTCTCAAAGCCTGTTATCAACCTCACCCCCTTAGTCCCCCTCTCCTAGGAGAGGGGGAGAGAAAAAAAGAGGGGCGAAGCCCCTCTTAGACTCCTTTACAAAATTTCATCGCTTTGCTCGTTCACCTAGTTCAATATGACTTGTTATTTGCCTCTTGGATTCGGTTCCAGATTTGGCTTAAGTAAATCGAATTCCGGAACACTGTTGTTAATAAAACCTCCGGTTTTGTTTAGTGTAATCATTTTATCGTTGTTCAAGTCTAGGCCAGTTTTATGATACCTTGCCCACTTTTTTACGAAGCACCAAAGCTCAAGGTTATACTTTCCTGCAGTCAATTGCACCGTAGGGCTAAACCCTTGTGATTCTGTCTTTATATATCCACCCGCTTCTGGTGCCACAAATACGATTCCGATGTCACGACGCTCGCCACCACCAAGTCTCATGACAGGATTACCTTCCTGTAGAATCTTTGCCGAGGTGATATTGCCCTTCCCTAAAGCATCAATCAAAGTCGGAACATTTACCGAGCCAGCCCCGTGGAACACAAAGACCTCCTTTGGTTTGTCCATCTTACGGAGAAAGACAGCCCAACTAGTAATTACGCCTGGTCTAGCTCCTTCATTTACCAAAGTAATCGGTAGGACTATATGAAACCAATTGTCCCTAGTACCGAGGCTGTCAAAGATACTCGACTGGAAACGACACCAAAGTCTAAATGGTTTCAAATGTTGTTTCCAAAAAAGGTATGCCGATATTAGAAGAGAGGTGATAGATATTAAGATAGCAGCCAAGTTGGACATATGGCACCTCTAGAATTGGTCTCCTTCGATTGTAATGTTCTCGTTAGACATGCTTCTACTGCATTATATCACCCTATCCTCTTTATTACTTCTTCCAGCACCTTCTGCCAGTCTTTACCGAGGCGTTTGGGGTGGAGGCGGAGCTGGAGAGCGTCCAGGTGCAGGCTGCCCAGCGGAACTCTGAGACCTTTCAGGAAAGGCTCCAGTTTTGTTTTATCAAACTGCATCCCGGCATAGAGCCGGATGACTACCTGCCCTTCTTCGGTGAGGATGGATTCAATACCGGCCCTGGTGGCCAGCACTTTAATCCTGACGGCATAGAGCAGGTTGTCTACCTCTCGTGGCAACGCACCGAAGCGGTCGCTGAACTCTTGAGCGAGGGCTTCAATCTGCTCCATCTTGTCCAGCTTGACCAGCTTCTGGTAGAGTCCCAGTCGCGTATTAAGGTCTTCGATATAGTCTTCCGGAATGTAAGCCGGGAGAGGCAGGTCGATGGTCGGCGGGGGCAGGCGCTTCTCTATTATCTTTTCTTCGGATACACCCGCCAGTTTCGCCTTTTGCTCCTCTACCGCCTGCCCTAAAAGCTGGCAGTAAAGACTGAAGCCAACGGCGCTGATATGACCGCTTTGCCTGGCACCAAGGAGCGTCCCGGCACCCCTTATCTCCATGTCTTTCATGGCAATGCTGAAACCGGAACCCAGCTCGGTGGCTTCGAAGATGGTCTTCAGGCGTTTCTCGGCGGTCTCAGTTAGGTGTTTCCCCTTTTCATAGAGCAAGTAGGCATAAGCCTGGTTGGCGCCACGCCCGACCCGCCCCCGGAGCTGGTAGAGCTGGGTCAGGCCAAATCTATCAGCCTGGTTAATAATCATCGTGTTGACATTGGGCATGTCCAGCCCCGACTCGATAATACTGGTACAGGCCAGAATATCACTCTTACCCTGGGCAAAATCAGCCATCACCTGCTCCAGCTCTCCCTCGGGCATTTGCCCGTGGCCGATAGCAATCCTGGCTTCGGGCACCAGTGCTTGCAGCTTGCTGACCACCCAGGCGATACTTTGCACCCGGTTGTGCAGAAAGAAGACCTGCCCGTCCCGTTCCAGCTCCCTGAGGATGGCTTCCCGCACCAAACGCTCGTTATATTCCGCCACATAGGTTTTCACCGGCAGGCGCTCTTCCGGGGGTGTCTCCATGACACTCATATCCCTGACCCCCACCAGGGACATGTGCAGGGTGCGCGGGATGGGAGTGGCACTTAAGGTCAGGACATCCACCTGCTGCCTCATTTTCTTGAGATATTCCTTATGGGCAACACCAAAGCGCTGCTCTTCATCGATAACGAGCAGCCCCAGGTCTTTGAAAAAGACGTCTTTTTGTAACAGCCGGTGGGTGCCGATACAGATATCGACGCTGCCATTGCTCAGCGCTTCCAGAATCGCCTCCTGCTCCCTGTCGGAGCGAAAGCGACTCAGCACCTCCACCTTTATCGGGAAGGCTTTGAAGCGCTCGCTGAAGGTGATAAAGTGCTGCTCGGCGAGCACCGTCGTCGGCACCAGCACTGCCACCTGTTTATTATCCATCACTGCCTTGAAGGCAGCACGGATGGCCACCTCGGTCTTACCGTAGCCGACATCTCCGCAAACCAGGCGGTCCATCGGCTTCACCTTCTCCATATCCGCTTTGACCTCCGTCTGGACTTCTATCTGGTCGGGCGTCTCCACGTAGGGGAAGGAACCCTCCATCTCCTGCTGCCAGACAGTATCCGGGGAAAAGGCAAAGCCGGGCACCACCTCGCGGGCAGCATAAAGCGCCAGCAGCTCCTGAGCGATATTCGCCACCGACTCTTTAACCCTTTGCTTGGTGCGTGTCCACTCCTGGTTGCCCAACCGGTTCAATACCGTCGGCTGTTCGCCGGAACCGACATAGCGGTTGACACGGTCAATCTGGTCGGTAGGGACGTACAACCTGTCCCCGGCGGCATATTCCAGAACCAGGTACTCCTTCTCCAGATTAGCCACGCTCATTTTGGTCATCCCGGCAAAACGGGCAATGCCGTGCTCGATGTGCACCACGTAGTCGCCGGGAGCGAAATCAACAAAGAGCTTGTGGTGCGACACCGGACGCCTCTTCTGCAGCCGGTGCTGCTTGATGATACCGAAGATTTCGGTATCGGTTAACAGGTAGGTATCGTTGTTCATTCCCCAGCCTTCCGCCAGCAAACCGGGTACCAGGGTTAGCGAGCCAGGCGGGGGTATGGCTTTGATTTCGGTGACCGGCGGGGCAATGATATCCTCTGCCTCAAGTAGCTCGGTGAGCCGGCTCGCCTGATGGCTGACGAGGATGAGGCGCTTGCCCTGGCTCAATAGCTCCTTCGTCTTTTTAGCAAAGGATGGTAATTGTCCGGCGTAGCTTGGTGCCATCGCAAAGCCAAGTGAATATGGTTTCGCCTCGTCGCTCTCCCAGCCAGCCAGCAGCAGGCCAGACTTGCTCTTCATTGCCGGCTCCATCTCTGCCCAGGTGAAATAGGGCCGGGGGAAATTGGATGGTAGCTCTCCCCGCTCTATTTTCTCATTACGCAACTCGTTGGCCTTGATATCGAGGTCTTCGATAACCTGCCGGATGCCCGGCGGCTCATCAAGGATGAGAACGCCATCAGCAGGGAGATAGCTCAGCAGGCTATCCTGATTAAACAATGGGGCATAGAACCTAGCATGGCTCTGGTCCTCTCTACTGAGTAGCATGGCCAGTTCCTGCCGGAACTGCTGCTTTACCTCCGGGCTACAGCCGGTCAGGTCCAGGCTACCGAGGAGCGACTCCAGTTCTATCTTGTTACCGGACTGGGGCATCAGCACCTCTGTGGCCGGAGTAATCGCCAGTGAGGACACCGCCTTTAGCGAGCGCTGATTCGCCGTATCGAAGAGACGGATGCTCTCTACGGTGTTGCCAAAGAACTCAAGCCGGGCGGGCAGTTCATTATTAGCCGGGTAAATATCGATAATCCCGCCGCGATGACTCATCGTCCCCGGTACTTCCACCACATCTTCCCGTCGGTAACCCATCTCCTGCCAGCGGCTGAGCAGTTGGCGTGGTTCCATCTCCATGCCTACCCTTACCAGATGACTGGCCGCAGCGAAATCACGGTAGGCCAGAGTCTTCGGCATCAATGCCGGCGCCGAAGCCACCACCAGCGGAGGCAGCGAGTCATTATCTCCAGCCACATTGGCCAGGGCGGCTAACACCTGCAGTCTTTCCAGGTCGGCGCCGCCATTTGAGGCCAGAAGCTCATAAGGCAAAGCCTCCGGCTCAGGCAATAGCTTGACCGGGCTTGACCCGGACCAGGTCAGGAGCTGTTCATATAGCCTCCGGCTATTTTCCGGGTGGGCGGTAATGACCAGCATGGGCCGTCTTAAGCGGTGGTATAAAGCGGCAATAAAATAGGGCTTGGCCGCATCGAGCACCGCCACTTTAAGATTACCCTGTTTTCGCACTAGCTCGCTGATAAGCTGGCCGTAAGCTGGCATTTCCTCGATGAGAGCTAATAGCCTGGTCAGGTCTATTTCCATCTTCTCCCCCGCCTGCCAAAGTCTTGTACGGCGGGCAGGCCCAAACACCTATAGGGCTAGCCGCGACCGGCTAACCCTATTTAAATATTAGCACAGACCATGAGGCTAAACAAAATTCCCCTATTATCGGTTCTGTTTGCATGTGGTTGATGTTGGTAAGAACCTATCCCCTTTCCCCTTTCCTTACGAAGGGAAGGGGGAGAAAAAAGCGAGGGGGCTTCGCCCCCTCGCTAAAATACCTTCCCCCTCTCCTTTGAGAAGAGGGGGATACAGGGGGTAAGGTGAGGAGGTCAACCAAAACCGAACAGAACCTATTATCAGGTAGTCGGCTACACCTGAAGTCCGGCAAGGAATAGGGGGGCTGAGGTTTCTATCAATTTGTTTAGCCTGACTTGGCTTGCTATAATAAAGCGAAACTCATCGGGTAAGACACAGATGGTCGAAAAGAAAAAACTGAATCTCCCTTACCGCCGCATCGTCGCCAAGCTCGGCACCTCGCTGCTGACCGGCGGCAGCGACCCCCTCAATGAAGAAGCAATCTCGGCACTGGTCGCCCAGATAGCCGGCCTACAGAGGCAGGGTCTGGAGCTGGTTATTGTCTCTTCGGGAGCCATCGCCGCTGGCCGGCACCGGCTGGGACTGCCTAAAAAGCTGACGGGTATTCCTTATAAGCAGGTGCTGGCTTCGGTGGGACAGAGCCGGCTGATGAATGTCTATGAGAAACTCTTTGCCCAGCATGATATCACCGTCGCCCAGGCATTGCTGACTAAAGCTGTCCTTACCGACCGGGCGGGCTATCTGAATGCCCGTAATACCCTCCTGGCATTGCTTGAGCTTAAGGTAATCTGCATCGTCAATGAGAACGACGTGGTGGCGGTGGACGAGCTTCACGAAGCCAGGTTTGGCGATAATGATAACCTCTCCGCCATGGTGGCCAACCTGGTTGATGCCGACCTTCTGCTCATTCTCAGTGATATTGCCGGGTTGTACACCGCTGACCCGCATTTTAATCCTGATGCCCGCCTTATCCCGCAGGTGGAGCGGGTAGATGCTGAAATTGAGAGCCTGGTGGGTAACACCACCGGTAATCTGGGCACGGGGGGGATGATAACCAAGATAGAGGCGGCTAAAATGGCAACCTCCTGCGGGGTAACCGTCATCATTGCCAACGGCCGGGAGCCGGATATTATCCGGCGGGTAGCCACTGGTGAGAGAGACGGTACCCGGTTTTTGCCGATTACCAGCAAGTTGGAAAGCCGACAGCGCTGGATGCTGAGCGGTCTGTCCACCAAAGGCAAGCTGGTGGTGGATGCGGGGTGTGCCCTGGCGCTGAAAAAGCAAAAGCGAAGCCTGCTGGCGGCGGGCATCCTCCAGGTTGAGGGCAGGTTTGAGCGGGGCGATATCGTCAATATCGATGACCCGGAGGGCAATCACCTGGGCTGTGGCATCAGCAACTATAGCTCGGCGGATATTGAGACAGTCAAGGGCGTACACTCGAAGAAGATTGCCAGTATCCTTGGCTACGACTACGGCTCCGAGGTCGTTCACCGGAATAACCTGGTCGTGTTGTAGAGAGCTCACCCCCTGTGTCCCCCTCTCCTGAGAGGAGTCTTGTATCAAATGTCATTCCGAGGAGCGAAGCGACGTGGGAATCTCAGCCACAGGTAGGAAATAACGTATCATCAAATATACTAATAGTCTCATTATAGAATGGACTCAGAACACGGGTGCTACTATTCAAATAGAAACGTGTCATTCTGGCGAAGGCCAGAATCCAGACACCACCCTCACCTGGATTCCAGCGTAGGCTGGAATGACGGTTATTGAACGTATACCGACTATTATGAGCCAGCTGGTACCAATAGACAGAGATTGCCACAGGCCGGAGTTTACACTAAGCACAGCGAATGTGTGCCTTCGCCATGACACTTTCAAGAGAGGGGATAGGGTTGCCTTGAAAATGAACGAGCGTTACGGCGGATTTGCCTTCAGCAAGTCATCCAGTTTGTCCGCTTCTCCCTCAATCATGCGGTAGCAGTGCTTCTCCTCCGGGAACTTGCCCGTACGCACCTCTTCAATGTATTCCCGGAAGGCCTGCTCAATGATGCCACTCAGGTTGGCGTATTTTTTGACAAATTTAGCGGTGAAGGCCTCAAAGTAGCCCAGCATATCGCCGACAATGAGCAGTTGGCCATCGGTATACATGCCGGCGCCAATCCCCAGCACCGGGATTTTGAGCATCCTGGTGATAATTCCGCCGACTTCCGGTGGTACCGCCTCCAGGAGGAGGGCAAAAGCACCGGCTTTCTCAATCGCCACGGCGTCGTTGATTAGCTCCAGGGCGGTGTCAGCGGTGCGTCCCTGCGCTCTAAAACCACCCATCTGGCCGGAGCTTTGCGGCGTCAGGCCAATGTGTCCCATCACCAGCATGCCGGCATCGACAATCCCCTTAATCTGTGGCAGAACACGCCGGCCACCCTCCAGCTTGACTGCCTCAACCTCGGCTTCCTTATAAAACCGACCGGCGTTGTAGATGGCGTTCTCGACGGAGAGCTGGTAGGAGAGAAAAGGTAAGTCCCCGATGATAAAGGTATTGGGGGCACCCCGCCTCACATCCCGGGCATGCATCGTCATCTGGTCCATGGTCACGGGCATGGTGCCTTTGTAACCGTGGACAACCATGCCGGCGCTGTCACCAACGAGGAGAAGGTCAAAACCGGCCTTCTCGCAGAGGGAAGCGGTGGGGAAATCATAAGCGGTGAGATAGGTGATTTTCTCCCCTTTCCTTTTCATTTCCCGGAAATCAAGAATCGTCTTCGCCATACTCTCCTCCTTTATGCAGCGTCATGATAGCAGTTCTTAATTGTGGTGTGCAATCCCCCGTTTTTTCTTGACAAGGGCAATCTTACACTCTAAATTTACAATCTATTATCGCATCATTAGATAAGGGGAGTATAATTAATAGAGAGGCACGTGGGAATCTCAACCATAGACGAGAAATAACGTATCGGCAGATATACTCATCGGTAGAGATTGCCACGAGCACTACGTGCCCTCGCAATGACAACTTTAGGAGGGAGTTAAAGAGGGGCTTCACCCCTCTTTATAAAACTTCCCCTTCCCTTTGGTAAAGGGAAGGGGACTAAGGGGTTAGGATTTAAGACCAGAGAATAGGGTCACCGTAAACCCCAAGGAGTGAGCATTATGAAAGAAGATATTAAAGAACTAGAAGAGAAGGGTAAGGCAGCGAAAACCGCTTCCCGCAAGCTGGCTTACCTCTCGACCGACGTCAAGAATAAAGCTCTCACCAATATCGCCAGCGACCTTTTGGCGAAAAAGGCTCAAATCCTGGCGGCGAATCAAATCGACTATCAAGCAGGCGAGGCGTCAGGGCTGAGTGCCCCCCTGCTCGACCGCCTGATGCTCGATGCTAACCGCCTGGAGGGCATTGCCCGGGATGTGCTGGCGGTAGCGGCACTGCCTGACCCGGTGGGTAAGGTCTTCGACATGCGTACCCAGCCCAATGGCCTGCTCATCGGGAAAAAGCGCGTCCCGCTAGGCGTCATCGGGGCTATCTACGAGAGCCGTCCCAATGTGACTATCGATATCTCGGTCCTCTGCCTGAAATCAGGGAACGCGGTTATCCTGCGGGGAGGTCGGGAGGCGATTCACTCCAACCTTGCCCTGGCTACCGTGGTTCAGGAGGCAACCGCCCGCGCCGGCGTACCCCAGGGAGCGGTACAGCTTATCGAGAATACCGACCATGCCCTGGTCAAGCACCTGCTCAAGATGAATACGATTATCGACCTGCTTATCCCCAGGGGTGGAGCGGAGCTGATAAGGTTCGTTGCCGCCAATGCCACTATGCCCGTGGTCACCGGCGGGGTTGGTGTCTGCCATACCTATATTGACCAGAGTGCCGATGTAGCCGAGGCGGCAGCCATCGTTTACAACGCCAAGGTACAGCGTCCCACGGTATGCAATGCCCTGGATACCATCCTGGTTCATGCCGGTATCGCCCCAAAATTCCTGCCCCTGGTCGCTCACGAGCTGGGCAAAGCCGGGGTGGAGCTGCACTGCGATGAACGTGCGATGTCCATTTTGAAGCCCCATCACTCGCTGAAGCTGCTCCCGGCAACCGATGCAGACTGGGGTAAGGAGTTTCTGGCACTCGTCGCCGCCGTCAAGGTAGTCGACTCCCTGGACGAAGCCTTAGAACATATTGTGCGCTATGGCTCAGGGCACTCTGAAGCCATTGTCACTGAGGACTACGGTGCGGGGATGCGTTTCCTCAACGAGGTGGACGCTGCTTGTGTCTACATCAATGCCAGCACCCGCTTCACCGATGGTGGGCAGTTTGGCTTGGGGGCGGAAGTGGGCATCAGCACCCAGAAGATGCACGCCCGCGGCCCGATGGGGCTAAAGGAGCTGACCAGCTATAAGTGGCTCATCTTCGGTAGCGGGCAGGTAAGACCCTAGCATTTTATCTGGTGAATTGCTGAGCCAATAATTGCTTTAGCACACTTTACAACTAAGAACGACCTCACCCCCTTAATCCCCCTCTCCTTATTAGGAGAGGGGGAAATAAAAAAGAGGGGCGAAGCCCCTCTTAGACACTCTGAGGTATTAGCAGCTATCTTTTCTTAATCACCTCGATGGCAGCCTGCTGGACTTGAAAAAGCTCCTTGATACCCTTTTCGGCCAGGGCGAGCAGGTGGTCGATGGTCTCCTTGGTATAAGGTTTACCTTCCGCCGTACCCTGAACCTCGACAAAGTTACCCTGGCTGGTCATCACCACATTAAAATCCACCTCAGCGTTAAAGTCTTCATCATAGCAGAGGTCGAGCAGATAATCATTACGCACCAGGCCGGCGCTGGTCGCTGCCACTGCACTCTTCATTGGTATCGACGAGATGATGCCCATGTTGGCCAGGGTGTTCATTGCCTGGTAGAGGGCGACGTAAGCCCCGGTGATGGCTGCCGTTCTCGTCCCGCCATCGGCCTGAAGCACATCGCAATCGATAATCAGGGTTCTTGGTCCCAGTGCCGTCATATCAGCCGCTGCCCGCAGTGAGCGCCCGATGAGGCGCTGTATTTCCTGGCTGCGGCCAGCCACATGTCCCCGTGATGAATCACGCGGGGTACGGGTAACCGTCGCCCGGGGCAGCATCGAGTACTCAGCGGTGACCCAGCCGCCGCCTCCTCCCTTCAAGAAGGGTGGCACCCTTTCCTCCACGCTCACAGAGCACAGCACGCGGGTTTTCCCCATCTCAATCAGCGCCGAGCCTTCCGCAAAGCTGTGGAACCCGGGAGTTATCTTAACCGGCCGTAGCTCATTCCAGGCACGTCCATCGGCTCTTTTCATCTCAAGTAAACCTTTCTCATTTTCCCCATATCGGCCTAAGTATAGCATTAAGAGACGAGGCACGGCAATCTGGAGGTGAAAAGATTATTTAATAACCCATCTCCTGACCCCTTCCCTTAACAAGGGAAGGGGGAGAGGGATAAGGGGTGAGGGGTTACTAAACAAACTTGTGTTAAAAGAGAGGCTAATCCCATCCCTGGACATGTCATCGTTTAGCTTTCTTACCGGGGAGATAAGGTGGTCAGGAGAACAGACTATGATACCTGCTATGCCAGGCTGGTTAAGTATTCTTTCAGCCAGCGTAAAGCGGTCTCCGCCGCGCTGAGCTTGTTTTGCTCGCGGTCGCCATGGAAGTGATGTTTCCGACTATATGTTCCCGACCGGTGGGCTAAGCCAAGGCAGAATAGTCCCACCGGCTTCTCCGGTGTCTCTCCACCCGGCCCGGCGATACCGGTATCAGCTACACATATGTCCACGGCTAATACCTTCCGGCCACCCTCAGCCATTTCCTCCGCTACCTGGGGACTGACGGCACCATATTTCTGGATGGTCTCTGCCCTGACGCCAACCACCCTGATTTTGACTTCATTACTATAGGCGGTGATTGACCCTTGATAGTAGTCTGAGCTACCGGGGATATTGGTGAGCCGGTGGGATATCAACCCCCCGGTGGCGGATTCCACCACCCCCAGCGTCAAGCCTTTCTGGCGAAGTAAATTACCAACCTCTTCTTCTAGCCTGGCCATAGCTCGACCCTGATGAGTTGCTTAATCAACTTAAATCTTTCTCCTGACGGAGGGATTATACACAGTTTCCACAATGCTGATTTGATTATACAACCACTTTAGCCTTAAAATAAAGATAAGAGTCTAAGATTGTTTAATGACCTTAACTCCTCTTCCTGATAGGAACTGAGACAAGGGACAAGTTACTAAACACTATAAATATCGCCAGGGTCAAACGGCTCTGGTAGTGAGGTAAGATATAAATGGAGTCTCCACTCATTATCTATAAGCGCCCCCGGCTGAGAACCCCTTCTCTGGTGGTCGGCTGGATGGATGCTGGCCTGGTTGGTATCAGCGCGACAGATTATCTCACCGACCAGCTCGGGGCAGAGGAGTTCGCCGAGATTGAACCACCCGATTTTTCCCTGTTACCATTGAGTTTAATCAAGGGTGGTGTCCTGCAGGAGATAGAGTATCCGGCAAGCTGCTTCTATTACTGGAAGAATAAGAAATCTACCAGCGATTTGATAATCCTGGGCAGTAAACCCCCTGACCTGCACCGGTACGAGTTCGCCAACCTGGTATTAGAGCTGGCTGAGCTTTTCAAGGTCAAGCGAATCTATACTGTTGGCGGTGTCCGTACCGACATTACCGATGCCGAAAACCCGAGAGTATTCGCCGTGGTTAACAATTACCACCTGAAAAGATACATCACCCAGCAAGGATTAGAGATGGGTGCCGACTATCACGGCCCGACCACGATGAACGGTTTGATACTGGGCATCGCCAAGCACCGGGGTATCGAGGGTATCAGCTTATGGGGAGAAGTACCTAACGACTCCGTTGAGACACCAAACCCTGCCGTCTGCGAGGCTGTTCTCAACGTGTTAACCGGATTGCTCGGCCTGGATATTGACCTCAGCAACATTGACGATAAATACACCGGCATGCAGGCGGATGAGCTGATAGGTTATGTCCGGCAACCGGATTCGGACCTTCACCCGCAACTGGAGAAACTGGAGAGGGGCGCCAGCCCGGAGATTTCGGAGAAAGACAAGCAAACCTTCTTCGACGAGCTTGAGAAGTTTCTCAAGAAACAGAAGGGTAGCAGCGGAAACGGCTCAGTCTAGCGGCTAGGTGAGGGACTCATTTCCACCACTTTGCCCGCCCACGGTTGCTCCTCGCCGGGGTCATCCATAGCCAGGCATTCCCCGGATTAGTTAATGAGCAGGGTCAGTCTGCCACATTAGGGAGCTTGTGCCTTTTTCCGCGGCGAAGTTGCCAGACGATGATGCCCAGGATAGTTCCCCAGACAGGGAGGAAGATTAACGCCCAGATGGAGATATTGACCAGCCATTGCCCGGCGATGACAACCCCGCGGACAGCCGCTTTCAGTGTTTCCCAGGCACTCCACCGCGATGAGACCAGCGGCCTGGCCGTCGCCACTGGCTGCAGCTGCACCTCTATCAGGCTCATTGATGAGGTCCGTTCCAGAAACTGCATTTGACCCTTGATTTGCTCAATCTCACGTCGTACCTGGGACAGAGCGTCATAAATCTTAAGAGTCTCCTCGACGGTCTTTGCCTTGTCCAGAAGAGCCATGTACTGGCTTTCCGTGGCCTCGGCCACTTTCAGCCTGGCTCCCAGATCGACATATTGCTCGGTGACATCCTGGCTGTTGGTTCTTTCTGATTCCACTCTTACTGCCAGGCTTCTAAGCTCGACCAGTGCCTGGTCAAAGCTCTTATCCGGTACCCTGATGGCGATATTCCCCCGCATGCCCTCTTCCCGCCCGAAGATAGATGAGGACACGACATAGCCATCTATCCTTACTGCTAGTTGGGCAATCTTATCCCGGGTATCAACCACATCCTTTACTGAGAGCGATATGTTCCCGGTGCGGATTATTATCCGGTCTCCGGTGACGGTAGGCAAATCAGCGAGGCTTTCCTGGGAGCCTTTACCAACCTGTGGCGGAAGCGGTACCGTTGGAGCCGGCCTCGGTACCGGGGATGGTGTTGGCGTCGGCGTTGGTGCCGGTGTCGGGAATGGCGCTGATGTCGCTTTGGCACAAGAAATCAGCACGAGCAAAGCCGCTAGCAGCAGGACAATCCCGGTTACCACCAGTAACTTTCTCATATCACTCTCCTTCTTCGGCTGAGCTAAAACCATGTTTCTGGAGAAGACTCACACAATAATATAACGCTCTCCGGCTAAAAAAGATAGATGGCAAGACTGGTGAGATTTGTCCTGAACCTCTTTCCCGTTGACTAAGCTCCCGGGCGCTGCTAATATTGAGGCAAAGGGGGAAACCAGTGATGACTGATTTGATTCCGAAACTTGCCTTATTTCCGTTAACGACTGCGGTTAGCCCGTCAGGCCATTTGCTCATCGGTGGCTGTGACACGGTGGAGCTGGCGGCACAGTTTGGGACGCCGCTTTACCTCTTCGATGAGCTTCACCTGCGCCGTAAGTGCGCTGAAATCAAGGCAGAGTTCAGCCGGTGTTATGCTGATACGGCGGTAATTTACGCCGGCAAAGCCTTTATCAATAAAGCATGGGCAATCATCCTTAAGGAAGAAGGGCTGGGACTGGATGTTGTCTCGGCGGGCGAGCTTGGCATCGCCCGCCTGGCCGGTTTTCCTCTGGACAGGGTCTATTGCCACGGTAATAACAAGTCCGCCGAGGAAATCAGCCTGGCTCTGCAGTGGGGAGTGGGTCGCATCGTGGTGGATAACTTCCATGAGCTTGAGATGCTGGGTAAAATCGCCCGGGAGATGGGGAAAAGGCCGGATATTCTGCTCCGTATCACGCCGGGGGTAGACCCGCACACGCACCAGTATATTGTTACCGGCAGCGTTGATAGCAAGTTTGGCTTCCCCCTGGCGATGGGCGAACAGGCAGTAGTGACGGCAATGTCCATGCCTGGAGTGAACCTGGTCGGTTTGCACTTCCACATCGGCTCCCAGATACTGGAGGTCGAACCTTACCAGCAGGCTATCGGTTTTATCCTCGGCTTTGCCGCCGAAATGAAACAGAAGCATGGCTTCCTGCTTAAGGAGCTGAATGTTGGCGGCGGCTTTGGCAGTCAATATACGCTTGATGCGCCACCTCCGCCCGTTTCGGTCTATGCCGGGGCGATAGCTTCAAGTATTACCGGTAACTGCCAGAAGCTTGGACTACCCTTGCCGAGGTTGGTTATTGAGCCGGGAAGGTCAATCGTCGGGCAGGCCGGAGTTGCCCTGTACAAGGCGGGTGTGGTGAAAGAGATACCGGGGGTCAGGCGCTATGTTTCCGTGGATGGCGGTATGGGTGATAATATCCGCCCGGCTCTTTACGGGGCCAAACAGGCCGCCGTGGTAGCGAATAAAGTGACGGAGAAGGAATCCATTACCTTCACCATTGCCGGTAAGTATTGCGAATCGGGTGATATTCTCGTCAGGGATGTCGAGTTACCCGCGGTCTCAAGCGGTGATATTCTGGGTATCGCCGGCTGTGGTGCTTATTGCGTACCCATGGCGAGCAACTATAATGCCTCATTTAAGCCGGCCATCGTGCTGGTCAGGGAGGGTAAAGCTCGCCTCATCCGGCGCCGGGAAACCCTGGAAGACCTGACCAGGTGCGACGTGGCTTAAAGACTCTGGTTGCTCCACAGCTTAGTCCTCACAAGGAAGAGAGTTTGTAAGAGAGGCGAAGCCTCTCTTACTTTTTCTCCCCCTCTCCTTGAAAGGAGAGAGGGAGAAAGGGGGTGAGGTTAGTAAACAGAACTCCTCTTCCTGAAAATTGACAGTGGTAAAGATTATGAATATGATATGGCTAAATTTGTCGCTAAAGGAGGTCAGAACATGGCTTTTAAAACTATCATTTACGAAAAGATTGAGGGAAATATTGCCCGGATTACCATGAACCGTCCCGAGTACCGGAATGCTCAAAACAATAAGATGACCGAGGAGCTGCTGGCAGCCTTCGATATGGCCGAGAAAGATGACGAGGTAAAGGTGATTATCCTTGCCGGCAGCGGCCCGTCCTTCTCCGCCGGCCACGACCTGGGAACTCCGGAGGGACGGGAGGAAACCAAAAATATGGTTATACCCCAGGGTGCGGCGGGAGGCAGCGCCTTCAGGATGAAGCACGAGGAAGATATCTATCTGAATCCTTGCCTGAAGTGGCGTGATTTACCCAAGCCGACCATTGCCCAGGTTCAGGGCTACTGTATCATCGGCGGCTTAATGCTGGCCACGGCGATGGACATCATCATCGCTGCCGAAGATGCCAAGTTTGCCGACCCTTCCGTGAGGATGGCCTGCCAGGCCGCCGAGTACTTTCCCCTGACCTGGGATATCGGCGGGAGAATGACCAAGGAGTTTCTCTTCACCGGTGATTTTATGGACGCTGAGACCGCGTTCCGGCGCGGTTTGGTAAACAGGGTTGTCCCCAATGCCAAGCTTGAGGAAGAGACACTGGGGCTGGCACGGAAAATCGCCAAGCAGAATCCTTTCTTGCTGAAGCTGGCCAAGAAGATGGTCAATGACCAGCTCGATATGATGGGACAGCGACAGGGCATGCAGATGGGCTTCTATTTGCACCAGTTTGCTCATGGTCACTGGGCACAGGTAGGCCCACTGGTTGCCCGCGAAGAAGGCAAAGGTGTCCGGGATTTCCTCAAAGCCAGGGATGAGAAATTCGAGAAGAAAGAGTAGCAGGAACCTGTCTGGCTCGACAAGGGTGACGGGGTAACACTGGGTTCCATTTGGTTTTGGTTGACGTAGTGAAATGGTTGTCATTGCGAGGGGTCGTTAGACCCCGTGGCAATCTCTGTCCAGGGGGCTTAGTCCCCTCTTTTAAATCTCTTCCCCCGTCATGAGAGGTAAACTGCGGGGCGTCAAAGAGGGGCGAAGCCCCTCTTTTTCTATTTCCCCCTCTCCTAAGAGGAGAGGGGGATTAAGGGGGTGGGGTCGTCCAAAAATTGTAATCTGTGCTGAAGCAGCCAGTGGTTCCGTAATTAACCAGAAGGATACTGGATGGCTACGTTATAGCCTTTGAAAAAAGCAAGTCTGGTTACCGGTATGGCATACCGGACCGACGGGGTGTGCTTTCACCAGGATGGTATCGCTGTCACAGTCCTGCCATACCTCCTTGACTTTGAGGAAATTACCCGATGTTTCACCCTTGTGCCACATCTCCTGCCGGCTGCGGCTGTAAAACCAGACATCCTCACCGGAGAGGGTTCGCTGTATGGCTTCCTCATTCATATAGCCCAGCATCAGCACTTCACCGGTATCGGCATCCTGGATTATCGCCGGGATAAGCCCTTTTTCATCAAACTTTAGTTTATTTATCTTCCTCACCCCCTTGGTTATTGAACCTCATTCCCGCAGACCTTTATCCTCTCCCCGGATAAGTTTACTTAAGAAACACCTCAGGTGTTTACAGTGAAGCTTTCGTCTCGATTTTAGCCAATCGCCGCCAGAGATTGCTTCAGGTTAATCTCCCCGCTGTAGAGCGCCTTGCCGACGATAGCACCTTCGACGCCCAGCATTTTCAATATCTTGAGGTGGGTGATGGATGAGATGCCTCCGGCGGCAATCAGTGGTGCTCGGATTCCCTCCACCAGCTCGGCGATGGCGGTGAAATTGGGTTCAGTCAGCGTCCCGTCACGGCTGACATCGGTATAGATGAAACGTTTGACCCCCAGCTTTATCATGGTTCGGGCAAACTCGATGGCGGTCAGCTTGGTGTCCTGTTGCCAGCCGTGGATGGTAACCAACCCATCCCTGGTATCGATGCCGACAATGATTGATTCACCATAGCGGCGGCAGGCCTCCTCCATCATCTGGATATTCTCGACCGCAGCGGTACCCAGGATAACACGGTCGATGCCGGTTTTGAGCAAATGCTCTATCGTTTCCAGTTTGCGGATGCCGCCACCCAACTGAATAGGTATCTGTATGGCACTGGCAATCTCCTTGATGATGTCCAGGTGACAAACTTCACCACGGGCGGCACCATCGAGGTCGACGATGTGCAGTCTGGGAGCACCTAACGATTGCCATTTTAGAGCCACATCAACCGGCTCATCAGAGAAAACCGTCTCCTGGTGATAGTCACCTTGATACAGACGGACGCACTTTCCGTCCCTTAAATCTATGGCCGGAATTATTTCGATGGTAATCTACCTCCTAGTTTTCCTGGGTTGTTTAATGACCCATCCCCCCGCCTGCCAAAGCCTTGTGCGGTGGCAGGACCTGTCCCCTTCCCTTCGCAAGGAAACGGGGTATAGAAGTTAGAGAGGGGCAAAACCCCTCTCTAAGAATCTCTTCCCTCTCTTTTCAGGAGAGGATTCACCTTTAAGTTCTCCCTGAAGATAAAAGTCAGGGAGCTAACGAACACACTCTTTTATCCCTATATCTCCACAAGAGCTTAGAGATTGATATTAGAATACTTGCGCCAGGGGCGGTTCTGGAACTCCCGTTGCCACTTATTCTCCAGGATATCCAGGGATTTATTTATCATTTTCCTGGTATCCCTGGGCATGATGATATCATCAACACAGCCCCGTTCGGCGGCAGGATAGGGATTCTCATAAAGGTCGCTATATTCCTTGATTCTCTGTGCCCTGGTTTCTTCAGGGTTCGCTGAATCTCTTATCTCTCGCGAGAAGAGAACACTGGCAGCACTATCAGCACCGACGATAGTGATACGGGCGGTTGGCCAGGCGTAGACAAAGTCGGCACCAATCGTCTTATCCAGCATACCATAGTGGGCGCCGGCATAGGATTTCCTCAGCATAATTGAAATCAGTGGTACAGTGGCATCCGCCCAGGCGAAGAGAAGTTTGGCACCGTGGCGCAGGATGCCCTTCCAGTCCTGTTCCGAGCCAATCATATACCCGGGGCAATCACCCAGCGTGACGACGGGAATATTGAACAGGTCACAGGTCCGGATGAAGCGTGCTCCCTTGTCGGCGGCATCGATATCGATAGTGCCCGAGGCACGCATCGGCTGATTGGCGAAGATACCTGTTGTCCGCCCGTTGAAGCGGGCAAAACCGGTGATGACGCTGGTGGCATGCAGCCCGAGCGTCTCAAAGAAAAAACCATCATCGACGATTGCGGTGATGACCTTCTTCATGTCATAGGGTTGAGTGGGCCGGTCCGGAATTATCGTATCCAGTTCGGGAGAAACCCTTTCCGGGTCGTCATTCGTCTCAAGGCAGGGCGCTGGTTCCTGGTTATTGTCCGGGAGAAAAGAGAGCAATGTTTTGCATTTGTCCATCGCATCTTTGTCATCCTCAGCGACAATATGGGTGCAGCCTGATTTGACAGCGTGAGCTTTATACCCGGAAAGCTCCTCAAGGCCAATCTTCTCCCCCAGTTGCGTCTCGACAAAAGCCGGGCCGGCAATACCCATAAAGCCGGTCTTCTTGCACTGGATAACGAAATCCTGCATGACCGGATGGTAGGCCTGCCCACCCAGACAGGGACCCATCAGCATGGCGATTTGCGGGATAATACCTGAGGCCATGATTTGCGACCGGAAGGTCAAGCCGTAAGCTTCGAGCGTATCTATCCCTTCCTGGAGCCGGGCACCCGCCGAATCGTTCATACCGATAAAAGGCCAGCCTTTTTCCCTGGCGAAGGCTACCGCATTGGCCAGTTTCTTGCCGTGATACTCACCGAAAGTGCCGGCCAGAGCCATGTAATCCTCCGCCATGGCCACGACGTAGCGTCCGTTAACCTTGCCGAAGCCGGTGATAATCCCTTCGGCGGGTATTTCCCTTTTATCCATGCCAAAAGCCGTGGTGCGGTGTTTGATAAAGAGTCCTATCTCGGTAAAGGTGCCCTTATCGAAGAAGTAGGCTATTCTTTCCCGTGCTGTCCATTGCCCCCCTTTGTGGCGTTTTTCGATGTCGGCCGGGGATGCCATTTGCTCTATCTTCGCCCGCCGTCGCTGGTACTCCTCAATCAGTTCTTTGCTAGTTGCCATGGTTAAGACCCTCCTCTCGTTACTGATGTGACCTTTGATAGCTTGCCTAGACAAGATTCATTCTTTGTTTAACTTCCCTGATTGTCTCCCTGGCAATGATGCGGGCCCGCTCAGCCCCGTCCGCCAGTACCCTGGTGATATATTCCGGCCTGGCCGCCAGAGCCGCCCGCCGTTCCCGCAGGGGAGCGAGAAGCTCATTGATGCCTTCAGCCAGGAGCATCTTGCAGTCAACACAGCCTAATCCGGCGGAGCGGCACTCCCTCTCAATCCGCTCTAGCTGTGGCGGATTAAAATGTTGGTGCAGCCGGTAGACGTTACATACCTCCGGATGCCCGGGGTCAGCACGATAGCGGCGCGCCGGATCAGTAACCGCCGTCCTGACCCGCTCAATCGTTCCCTGGGGGGTGAGAGCAAGCTCAATATCATTACCCAGGCTTTTGCTCATCTTCTCTTTCCCATCCAGCCCCAGTATCAGGGGAGCGATAGTCAGTTTGGCTTCAGGCTCAGGAAAGGTATTACCGAAGAGGCTGTTGAAGCGGCGGACAATCTCTCTGGCCAGCTCCAGATGCGGCAACTGGTCTTCACCCACCGGCACCGCCTCGGCTTTGTAAAGGACAATATCCGCCGTCATCAGCACCGGGTAACCGACCAGGCCGTAGTTGACATTATGCGGCTGGATTTTTACCTTGTCCTTAAAGGTAGGCACGCGTAGCAGCCAGCTTAAGGGGGTAATCATCCCCAGGAAGGTAGATAGCTCCATCACTTCCGGAACATGAGACTGGACAAAAATGATGCTTCTTTCCGGGTCAATACCGGCCGCTATCCAATCCAGGGCCAGATTACGGATGTTTGGTTGGAGTTGGCGAGTGTCTTCCAGAGAGGTTAAAGCATGGATGTCAACGATGCAGTAGACGCAATCGTACTCATCCTGAAGTTTTACATAGTTCTGGATAGCTCCCAGGTAGTTACCGATATGCTGGCGACCGGTAGGTCTTGCTCCGGAAAAAGCTCTTTTTCTCATTAATAAAAGAGTGTAGCATAAAGACGGGCAGGCAACAAGCAAAACGGCTGAGATTGTTGGTAAACCCCACCCCCCTTGTCTCTCTCTTTCCAGGCTTTGTATCAGAAGTCGTTTCATCCATGTCACCCCCGTATCAAGTATGGGGCAGGCTCTGAGCACATTCACTCTGTTCAGTGTAAACTCCGCGAAGAGTCTTGGGGAGGGAGTGACTATTAGTTCGCCCCCCACCCCACGCCTAGATTCTTCGTCGCTTCGCTTCTCAGAATGACTTTTGATACAAGACCCTCTTTTCCAGGAGAGGGGGAAACTAGAGAAAAGCGGCTGGCTTTCCTCTTAAACGCCACTGAGTAATGAGTAGAGATGGAGAAAGAGAAAACGTCTTTTTGTATAAGAAAACCCCACTTCCCCTGCCAGGGGAAGTGGGGTTTTGTACTGAAGAATCTTATTCCTACCGTGCTCTTGTACCGGGTGAGCTGATTATTTCTTATGCTTATACCAGGCGGAATAAGTCACGGGATAGGGTGACGAGAGCGGGGTGGGATAATCCAGGTAGATATCAGCCCGGTGAGCGGCGTAGGCAGGAACGATGGCAAGGGGAGCCTGCGTCCAGGTATCAGCCGCTATCTTGATTATCGTTGCCAGCATCTCTTTCATCTTGGCCGGGTTTGTCTCAAGCTGCATTTCATCGATTAGTTTATCCAGGTCAGGCATGGCACCGGGGGCAATGAGGGTGGTACTGGTCTGGACACTATTAAAGGTTCTCATATTACGCGGGGTAAGGCCTACCGAACTGGCATTATTACGATAGGTAACTGCCTGCCCGAGAAATGGGTCAGCCGGTCCCTTGCGCCAGGCAGTATAGTTAGCAAAGTCGATGGGTGTTATCTCGGCTTTCACCCCTATCGCCCGCCAGTAGCCATCGATTATCTCTGCCATCTTGGGTAGCCAGGAAACCCCCGGGGCGGGGTAAGTGTAAAGCTTGATAGTGAAGCCATCAGGATAGCCCGCTTCCTTGAGCAACCGCTTTGCCTCCGTCACGTCAAAGCGGTACATCTTGGCACCATAGTCCTTCCAGAAAGCAATATCGATATCCGTGGATGTTTCGCAAAGCTGGCTGGGCATTGGCGCTATCGCCTTGCCCATGAAGAAGGTTTTTAGCATCTGCTCCCGGTCAATCGCCAGGTTAAGTGCCTGCCGTACCTTGATATCACTGAGCGGCTTGCCGGATACCCTTTTGTCATAAGCACCAAAAAGTTGTACTACCGGTAATACCGTTTCCGAAATAAAGGTCTTGTAGCCCTCATTCTCCAGTGCCACGCCGTTCTCCAGGCCGACGTCAACAAGGTCGGCGGCTCCCGTCTTCAGCACGGCCACCCGGGTTGCCTCATCAGGCACCAGTATCACTACCAGCTTCTTGAAATCAGGCGTTTGCCTCCAGTGCTTATCAACTGCCTCGTACTCCAGAAAGTCAGCGGAGACAGTGCGCACAAAGCGGAAGGAGCCACTGCCGACAGGGTGCTTCTCGAAGTAGGGCATCCCATTTTTTTCAATGTAGTCCTTGGGTATCACTGCTCCCTGGTATCCGCCCTGGCTATTCTGTTGCGGCATAAGGGGTTGTTTGCCTTTGGTATAGATGCGTATCGTGTATTCATCAACCAGCTCGACACGGTCTACCTGGTTCCTGAGGTCGGCGAAATAGGCATCCTTGGCCAGATAGCGCTCAAAACTGAACTTGACATCATCTCCCTTCAGGTCCTCGCCGTTCTGAAACTTAACCCCCTGGCGAACATGGTAAATCCAGGAGAGGCCGTCTTCCGCCATCTCCCATTTCTCGACGATTACCGGTTGCAGCGGCTGGTCCGGTCTGAGCCGCCAGAGCATCGTATCGACAAAGGGGGCTACCTGGTTACCAAAGGTGGCTCCCGTGCCGATTCCGGGGTCGAGCCTTTCCAGGCCAATAGCGCCCATGGCGAGTCTTAATTCACCATAGGGTCCGGTTGGTGTGGGTGTCGGTGTCGGCGTCGGCGTGGGTACGGGTGTGGGTGTCGGTGTTGGAGCAGGTGTGGGTGTCGGTGTTGGAGTAGGTGTCGGTGTACCCTGGCTACAACCAGCCAGGATAATGGTGGTGACCAGCCCGGCTAGCACCACCAGCTTGGCTATCCGCAGATTTCCCATTTTACATCCCTCCCTGTTTGTCTAGCTAATCTAACATCTTAAACGTAAAGGAGATTACTGTCAAGGTAACAAGCGATAATTCCGGCGTATGGCCAGTGATGTCATTACCGCTGAAGGCAAAATATTCCATGTCAATTTTGAGATTGCGATGAGCCTACCTTATTAGCACGATTCTTTATTTGACTTGTTAACCTGGCAGGTGCTATATTGCCATTATAGGGTCATGCACATTGGGGTGTGTCGGGTCAGCCTGCGTTTACCGGAGAACTTCTCCCTCAAGGATAAGAGACGCGTGCTGAAATCTATTATCAGCCGGACGGCCAGCAAATTCAATGTTGCCATCGCTGAGGTTGACGACCAGGACTTATGGCAGTTGGCCAGTTTGGGTATCTCCTGCGTCAGCAACGACAAGCAACACGCCAATGAAGTCCTTTCCAGGGTAGTCGCTTATATTACTGATAGCCACTTTGACGTCGAGATTCTCGACTACGAAATCGAGATTATTCCCGTTTTCTAATCTCCCGTAAGGACATTCCAGCCAACTCAACGAGAACCAGCAATGGACACAGCCGCTTTTCTCGACTATCTTAGCACTCAGTCGTCTTATGCCGACCAGATGGTTCATATCGAGCATCTGCCCGCCCGCGCGGCGAAGTATGCTGGGCTGGAAGAGCCGCTGGTAGACCGGCTGCAAGTGTGCCTTGAGCAGCGTGGTATCACGTCCCTTTATACTCACCAGGCTGAGGCAGTGAATAACATCCGCCAGGGCAAGAATGTCATGGTGGCGACACCGAGTGCCAGTGGCAAGACACTGTGCTATAACATCGCCGTCATCCAGACTCTTCTTACTGACCCGGATAGCCGTGCCCTCTACCTTTTCCCTACCAAAGCCCTGGCCCAGGACCAGCTACGCAGTCTGCGGGAGTTCTTTTCGCCTGAACTCTTCACCGCCGAAGAATTCGCCACTTTTGATGGCGACACACCGCCGGCAGAGCGGGCGGAAATACGGAAAAGAGCCAGAATCATCCTCACCAATCCTGACATGCTCCATGTTGGTATCCTGCCCAATCATCAATCATGGTCAAGGTTGTTATACCATCTGAAGTATGTTGTCATCGATGAAGCTCATAACTACCGCGGCGTCTTCGGTTCCCAGGTTGCCGGTGTTTTGCGGCGCCTGCGGCGCCTGTGTCGTCTTTATAACGCCAACCCGCAATTTATCGCCTGCTCGGCGACTATCGCCAACCCTGGCGAACATGCGGAAAAACTGACTGGCTTACCCTTCACCGTTGTCAGTAATGATGGTTCGCCCAACGGTGGCAAGGACTTTGTCTTCTGGAACCCGCCTCTCATCGACGATGCCAAGAGCCTGCGTCGCAGCCCTAACAGCGAAGCCACCAACCTGTTTACCGAGCTGGTGAGCCGGGATATCCGTACCCTGACCTTTGCCCGTACCCGCCGTCTTACCGAGCTTATCTATCGCTACTCGCGGGATAAGCTGAACGGCATCAAGCCCGCCCTGGCCAGGAGAATCAAGGCTTACCGGGCAGGCTATCTTCCTGAGGAGAGGCGCCAGATTGAGCAGGCGCTATTCAGCGGCAAACTCCTGGGGGCGGTGGCGACCACCGCCTTGGAGCTTGGCATTGATATTGGTGACCTGGAGGCAACCATACTTACCGGCTACCCGGGGAGTATCGCCAGTACCTGGCAGCAAGCCGGTAGAAGCGGGCGCGGTAAAGCAAGGTCACTGAGCTTTCTCATTGCCCTGGATAATCCCCTCGACCAGTATTTCATGCGTCACCCCGGTTTCTTTTTCGGCAAAAGCAATGAACATGCCCTGGTTAACCCCGACAATGCCTACATTTTGAATGCTCATCTCTTATGTGCTGCCTGGGAATCACCCCTGACCGATGGCGATGCGGCCTTCTTCGGCACTTTCTTTGCCTCAGCTATCGCCGAGCTTGAGGGGAGGGGTATGCTAAGAAAACGACGGGGAAAATGGTATCTCGCACCGAGCATCGCCTATCCGGCCCAGGCAATCAATATCCGCTCGACTTCCGGGGAGAATGTCGCGGTTATCGACCCGGACAGCGGTGCCTTGCTGGAGACGGTCGAGTCCAACATGGCTATTTTCCAGATACATCCCGGAGCCATTTACCTGCACCAGGGCGAAGCCTATCTCGTCACCGGGCTTGACCTGGCTCACCGTACTGCCTTTGCCGCGCCAACAACCGCTCCCTACTACACCCAGACCAAAGAAATCACCGATTTACGTATCGTGAGGCCAATTCGCCACCAGGTTTCCCACACCGCAGACGTCCATCTGGGTGAAGTCGAGGTTAGCACGGCGGTCGTCGGCTTTAAAAAGAAGTCGCAGTTCACCGAAGAGGTCATCGGTGAGGAGGCGCTCGACCTGCCCCCACAGCGCTTTGATACCATCGCCCTCTGGTTTGACCTGCCTCCACAGGCCATCGCCCGCGTGGAGAGGGAGAAATTAGATTTTGCCGGTGGCTTACATGCCGCCGAACACGCCGCCATCGGCATCCTCCCGCTGTTTGCCCTCTGCGACCGCAATGATATTGGTGGTGTCTCCACCACCCTTCACCTTGATACTGGCAAAGCCCAGATATTTATCTATGATGCTCATCCCGGTGGCATCGGTATTGCCGAAAAAGGCTTCGAGCTGATTGAGGAGCTATGGCGAGCGACGCTGCAGGCAATTATCGAGTGCCCTTGTGCGGAGGGCTGCCCTGCCTGTATCCAGTCGCCCAAGTGTGGCAACAACAACAAGCCGCTGGATAAAAAGGCTGCCCGAATACTGCTGGAAGGATTGCTGGGGAAGTAAAAGGGGACTCACCTCTCCAGGGACAGGAGTCAAAGAGAGGCTTCTCTCCTCTTAAATAAATATCCCCCTCTCCTTCTCAGAAGGAGAGGGGGATTAGGGGGGTGAGGTTTCACCCTGTCATCAAACGCGGTTAACTTATCTCAGGTGGACTAGTGTCTAAAATGCCTTTCGCCGGTGAAAACCATGGCGATATTATGCTCATCCGCCGCCTTGACGGAGTCCTCGTCCCTTATCGAGCCACCGGGCTGGATGATGGCGGTGACACCGGCCGCAGCCGCTGCTTCCACCACGTCAGGGAAGGGGAACATGGCATCTGAAGCCAGTACGCTGGCTTTAGCCTTCTCCGCTGCCTTCTCGATGGCGATTTGAGCACTGATGATGCGGCTGGGTTGCCCCGCGCCCATTCCGCGCAGTGTCTTGTCGCTGGCCAGGACGATGGCGTTTGATTTCACATGTTTCACCGCCCGCCAGGCAAAAAGGAGGTCGGCGATTTCAGCCTTGGTGGGCTTGCGTTTAGTCACCGTATTCAACTTGATGTTGCCCTCGGGGACAGCATCAGCCGTCTGGACAAGAAACCCGCCCTTTACTTTACGGAAGTCGAGGCTGACCGGCTCTGCCTTGCCATAGCCGGGGGGTAGCTCGGCGAGAAGGATACGTAAATCTCCTTTCTTCTTTAGTATCTTGAGTGCCTCCGGCTCGTATTCCGGGGCAATTACTATCTCGTAGAAGACGGGTTTCATCTCTTCGGCCATCGCCAGGGTAATCGTCCGGTTCGAGGCGACAATCCCGCCGAAAGCGGCCACCGTATCGCCGCTAAAGGCACGCCGGTAGGCTTCGGCAATATCCTTGTGACTGGCCAGTCCGCAGGGGTTGGTATGCTTGATAACCGCCACCGTGGCAGCGGCATAATCAGTAACTACTCCCCAGGCAGCATCAGCATCAAGGATATTGTTGAAGGAAAGCTCCTTACCGCCCAACTGCTTGGCCCAGGTAATGCCGGTATTCTTACCCTTCCCCACCTGCTGCTCGGCATAGAAGGCACCCTGCTGATGAGGGTTCTCACCGTAGCGCAGGCCGTAGCGCTTCTTGATGGCAATGGTCATTTCCTCGGGTAAAACGTCAACATCCTGCCTGAGATACTGGGAAATGGCGGTATCATAGGTGGCCACATGCTGGAAGGCTTTCTGCGCCAGCCGTTTCCGCTCGGCTAGCTCGATGCTACCGGCCTTCAGCTTCCCCAGGATTGCCGGATAATCTGCCGGGTCAACGACGACGACAACACCGGGGAAATTCTTGGCTGAAGCCCGAATCATGCTCGGCCCGCCGATGTCGATATTTTCCAGTGCCTCCTCGATGGTGACACCCTCTTTAGCCACCGTCTGGACAAAGGGGTAGAGATTGACCGCCACCAGGTCGAACATCTCAATCTTGTGTTTCTTGAGCTGTGCGATATGCTCGGGCAGGTCACGCCGGGCTAAAATGCCGCCATAAATTACCGGGTGCAGGGTCTTCACCCTGCCATCGAGAATCTCCGGGAAGCCGGTTAAGCCGGAGACACTCTTCACCGGCACCTTAGCTTCTTCCAGCGCCTTTTGGGTGCCCCCGGTGGAGAAAAGCTCAAAACCCAGCTGGTTTAAGCCCCTGGCAAAATCGACCACGCCCGTCTTGTCAAAAACACTGATAATCGCTCGCATGAATCCTCCTGTATTTATTTTTACGTAATCGTTTAATAACCTATCCCCCTGACCCCCTTCCCTGGAAGGGAAGGGGGAGTGTAGGTAAGAGAGGGGCTTTGCCCCTCTCTAAAATCTCTTCCCTCTCCCCTTGCCAAGGGGAGAGGGATAAAGGGTGAGGGGTTCGTAAACAATCTCATTTTACTACTTAGGTGGGGTGGGTCCCGTTCGATAGGGATTCTGCTCAACCATCGTCACTTTTCCCGTGTCCGGGTTGATGGCGACCCCCACTTGCCATTGCGGTGGCTCACCAAAGTTGATGATTACCCGCGAGTAGAACTCTGCCGACTCCGGGACGGCACTGATGACTATACCCGGAGGAATATCTTTTGGTGGCGGGGGGAGAACCTTCTCCTCAACCCAGTCATAGTCCAGCCCCCAGTAGGAACCTGAATTGTACCAGTCAATGGCTATCCAGCTTAAGTATGTTTTATATGGCTGAGACTCTTTCAGATACTTCAATGCTTCCGGGGTATTGAGCGCGATTTCAACCATTTTCGCCTTCTCATTGTCGGTCAGCCATCTCAGGCTCTTCATGCCCGCAGGGCGACTTTCCCTAGCCGGAACAGGAACCTCCGCCGTTGGTTTCCTGGTACAACCTGCTATCAGAAAAGCCATTATTAACAGTAAGATAATGGCCAGATGTAGCCCTCTCAAGCTCTCCTCTTTATATTTTGAGGTTTTGCTACTTCTTCTGGACAACAACGCCATTTACTCAATGACTACCCTTGCCTTCTTCCCTTGCTTCACCACCTCCCCGATTACCTTAGCTTCGGGCAGGGCTTTGGTGATATGGCTGGAGTTCTCCGGTGAGCAGATAAGCACCATGCCGATGCCCATATTAAAGACATGGTACATCTCGTTACGGTCGACATTACCCTTTTGCTGGATAAGCTCAAAAATAGGCGGGATTGTCCAAGCCCGGCTTTCAAAGCTGGCGGTCACTCCATCCGGCAGGACGCGGGGCACGTTGCCAATCAGACCCCCGCCGGTAATATGGGCGATTCCCTTCAGCAAAGGTAATACCGGCTTCACCTCGTGGTAATAGCAGCGATGAGGCTCCAGCAAGGCTTCGCCGAGGGTGCGCCCCAGCTCAGGATAATAGACGCCTAAAGCAGACTTTGTTTCACCAAAAACCCGGCGCGCCAGTGAATAGCCATTGGTATGCAACCCGCTTGACGGCAAGCCGATAATGGCATCGCCAGCAGCAATTGTTTTTCCCATGGTGATGCTATCTTTTTCGACGACGCCGATAATAAAACCGGCTAAGTCATAATCCTTGCCATGATACAGTCCCGGCATTTCAGCCGTTTCCCCACCGATAAGAGCACAGCCCACCTCACGGCAGGCTCTCGCCAGCCCCTGGATAATCGACTCCACTTTTTCCGGCAGCAGCTTGCCCATGGCAATATAGTCCAGGAAAAAGAGAGGCTCAGCGCCGGAGGTAAGAATATCGTTAACGCAGTGGTTAACGATATCAATGCCGACGGTATCATACTTGCCCAGAATGGAGGCAATCTTCAGCTTGGTACCGACGCCATCAACGCTTGAGACCAGCACCGGTTGCTTGTAGCCTTTAAGCTCAAAAAGCCCGCCGAAGAAACCCACCCCACTTAGTACCTCCGGGCGGGTGGCCGAACGGGCAATCTGACCGATAACTTTCTTCACACGGTCAGCGCTATCAATATTGACGCCGGCGGCAGCATAAGCCTCTTTAATCTAACTTAACCTCCCTTTTATCTGAGGGTGTTTAACTACCCCTCACCCCTTTGTCTCTCTCCCCTTGTAAAGGGGAGAGAGAAGAGAGTTTTAGAGAGGGGGTTTCCCCCTCTCTTACTTACACTCCCCCTTCCCTTACGAAGGGAAGGGGGCAGGGGGATAGGTCATTAAACAACCTCCATCCCCCCAACAAATAACCTTAAAACCGCCCGGCTAAGCCTTGCGGTATTTGTCCACGAACCGTTTCATCCTGGCTAGTGCTTCTTCAATCTCACCTAGCGAGGTGGCATAGCAGCAACGGACATGTCCCTCGCCACCTTGCCCGAAGGCAGAGCCGGGGACGACGGCCACCTTCTCCTCGGCCAGCAGCCTCTCGGCAAACTCCTCCGAGGTCATGCCGGTGGTTTTTATCGAGGGAAACGCATAGAAGGCACCTTTCGGCTCAAAGCAGGATAGACCGATTTCGCACAAGCCCTTGACCATGACCAGCCGCCGCCGGTTGTAGTCCTCGACCATCTCGGTAACACTGGACTCACCCGCTTTTAGTGCTTCGATAGCGGCAACCTGTCCCATGGTGGGGGCACACATCAGGGTATACTGGTGGATTTTGGTCATCGCCGCAATAATCTCCCTGGGAGCAGCAGCATAACCGATGCGCCAGCCCGTCATGGCATAGGCTTTGGAAAAGCCGCCGAGGAGAACCGTGCTCTCCTTCATTCCCGGTAGAGCGGCGATACAGGTATGCTTGACGCCATAGACTAACCGTGCGTAAATCTCATCCGAGATGACCAGTAGCTGGTGGCGCCGGGCGACCCGGGCGACCTCAGCTAGTTTCCCCCAGCTCATCACGGCTCCCGTGGGGTTGGCCGGATAACCCATCAGAATGGCCTTGGTCTGGCCGGTAATCCCGGCTTCGACATCTGCGGCATCAAGCTCAAAATCATTCGCCTCAATGGTCGGCACCAGCACCGGCGTCCCTCCGGACAGAGTAATGCAGGCACTATAGGCCACATAGGCGGGGTCGGGCATAATCACCTCATCCCCCGGGTCGAGAATCGCTCTCATCGCCAGGTCCAGTGCCTCGCTGACGCCGACGGTAATGAGAAGCTCTCCATCCGGATCATAGTCGAGGTTGTAGCTATTCTTCAGGTAGCGGGATAGCTCCTGCCGCAGCTCCGGCATCCCTGAGTTCGAGGTATACATGGTATAACCTTTCTCCAGGGAGTAGATAGCTGCCTCGCGTATATGCCACGGTGTCTCATAATCAGGCTCACCGACGCCAAGCGAGATTACCCCCTCCATCGAGGCGAGCAGGTCAAAGAACTTTCTTATCCCGGAGGGGGATATCTGCCTGGCTCGCTGTGAGATAGCATCTTTGCGGAGCTGAATTTCAGGATCAATGGACATAGGAGTCTCCTGGTTAGGTAATTATCTTTATAGGATTACCGGCTGGCGCTTGACCTCTTCCCGACCTGCCAGAATTTCGCCGTCTTCCTTGTATCGCTTGAGCATGAAGTGAGTCACCGTTCCCTGCACGCCCTCGACCGGCGCCAGTTTTTGCGAGACGAAGTCAGCCACCTCGTGCAGCGTCTTACCGGTGACCAGCACCAGCAGGTCGTAGCTGCCGGAAAGGAGGTAGACGGTGCGAGCCTGGGGGAAACGGTAGATACGTTCAGCTACGGAATCGAAGCCAACCTCCCGCTGGGGGCTGATTTTAACCTCGATGAGGGCGCCAACCTCTTCATTGCCCGCTTTCTCCCAGTTAATGATGGTCTTGTATTTCAGGATGGTGCGGTCTTGCTCGGCTTGTTTGACGAGCTTGGCAACCTCAGCCGCCGGGGTACCTGTCATCGTCGCGATTTGCTGGGTAGTCATCCGGGCATCATTTTCCAGCGCTTTGAGAATATCCTTTAACATGGCTCAACCCCCCACTAGCACGATAGCGACCATTTTTTGTTTCCCTCATTATAGCAGAGTTGGCAGATTTTGCTATCCCTGGTGCGCACTCGAAAGCACCTCTTGCCGGGTTCAAACCTGGAATAGCAGGTTACCTCAAGCGCAGCCAACCCTATCCCCTTCCTCTTTGCAAGGGGATTAGTTATGTAACAGGGGCAAAGCCTGTCTTAGATTAACCTTCTGCGGGGAGAGATAGCTTCCTGACTCTATTTACCCTTTCTGAGAACAAGGATGCCGAAAATAACTACCGGCACCGTAAAGACCGCCCACAGGATGTCTTCCAGCGCGCTCAGTGGGGGTTTCTCCACCGCCCCAACGGCAAGGAGAACAAACAGGAGAACGAGCAGGACATTAAGAATAACGGTGTACCACGCTAGTGCTTTCATTTTTCCCTCCTTTTACTGAATATATTTATATAAATCCTATCCCCGTTCTCCCTTCCCTTGGCAGGGGGGGGAGAGAGATTCCCTCTTCTAATCTCTCTCCCCCTCTCTTTGACAAAGAGAGGGGGACTAAGGGGGTGAGATTTATTTTTCTTTATACGGCCAATTCAGCTCAAATTTGAACTCGGCACGTTTTTGTACCCAGACGCGTAATACCGCCAGCGAGACTTCGTGGCTGTGGACGGCAGCGTGGCATCGCGGGCAGAGCACGATGAGATTGCTTAAGGCGTGCGTGCCCCCATCGACCTCAGAAACGATGTGATGAACATCCAGGAACTGGGTGTAGTTACAATAAGGATTTTCACAGCGGTACCAGACGGCGTTCATCAGGTTCCACTTGTCGCTTTCCGGCAGGGAGGAAGTATCGGAAACTACCGGGGATGTTTCTTCACTCGTCTCCGGGGTACTATTTTCGGGAGTAACCGGTGCTGCCGGAGCTACCTCAGCCGTTTCGTCAGCTTCCGCTTCAACCGCTTTTCCCGGTACCTCGGCCCGGGGGAATTGACGTTTTCTATAGAGCCGGTAAGACACGGCTCCGATAATTACTACCACTACTCCTATTCCGATAACTCTGATAATTAGGGCAGTTTCTGCCGCACCGATGATTGCATAAGTCATATACTGATTCCTCGCTTCCTAAATACTGGGTTTTCTCTTATGCCACTCCGTGGCTTGCTCGTAAGCATAGGCAATACGTAAAAGGGTCTCCTCACTGAACGGTTTGCCGATAATTTGCAGACCGATGGGTAGTCCACCGGCAAAGCCGGCGGGGATAGAGATGGCCGGCAGGCCGGCAATATTGATGGGCAGGGTGCAGACATCGCTCAAATACATCTGTAACGGGTTGTCTGCCTTCTCGCCAATCTTGAAAGGGACGGTGGGGGAGGTAGGCGTGACCAGGGCGTCATACCTGGTGAAAGCCCGGTCAAACTCCTGCCGGATAATAGTGCGCACCTGCTGTGCCTTGAGATAGTAGGCATCATAGTAGCCGGCAGAGAGCGCATAGGTGCCGAGCATGATACGCCTTTTAACCTCGGCACCAAAGCCATACTGGCGGGTCTTCTCCATGGCCTCCCACATGTTCTCCGCTTCCTGGTAGGAGAAACCATACTTTACCCCGTTATAACGGGCCAGGTTAGCTGAAGCCTCGGAAGGGGCGATAATATAGTAGACGGCCAGAGCAAAGCGGGTGTGGGGCAGCGATGCCTCCCAGTCTATCTCCGCTCCCAGCCCGGCGAGCTGGCGTACAGCCGTCCGTATTGCCTCAGCTACCTCAGTCTGCATCCCCTCCACAAAATACTCTTTGGGGATACCGAGACGAAGCCCTTTCAGGTCTGTCTTCAGGCTCCGGGTGTAATCAGGCACGGCCAGGGGGACAGACGTCGAATCTTTCGGGTCTTGGCCGGCGATGGCATTCATCACCAGGGCACAATCGGTGACATCTCTGGTGAGCGGCCCAATCTGGTCAAGGGAGCTGGCAAAAGCCACCAGGCCGTAGCGACTAACCCGGCCGTAGGTCGGTTTCAGACCGGTGACACCGCAGAAACTGGCCGGCTGGCGGATACTACCCCCGGTATCCGAGCCCAAAGCATAGATGGTCTCACCGGCAGCGACGGCCGCCGCCGAACCCCCGCTGCTCCCGCCGGGGACACGGGCTAAATCCCAGGGATTGTGGGTAACAAAGAGGGCGGAGTTTTCCGTCGAGGAGCCCATGGCAAACTCGTCCATGTTGGCCTTGCCGATAATCACCGCACCGCAATCATTCAGTTTCTCCACCACGGTGGCATCGTAGGGAGGGACGAAGTTTTCCAGCATCTTCGATGAGCAGGTAGTACGTATGCCCCTGGTGCACATGTTGTCCTTGATGAGCACCGGGACGCCAGCGAGGGGAGGAGCCTTACCTCCGGCCAGAAGCTCATCCGCCTTTGCGGCCTGCTTTAGCGCCAGTTCATCAGTAACCGTGACGAAGGCATGAACTTCAGGCTCGACCTGCCGGATACGTTCCAGGCAAGCCCGGGTCAGCTCCACGGAGGATAGCTGTCTCGACCGGAGCAACTCGCGGGCTTCATGTATGGTCAACTGATTGTTTATCTACCTCACCCCCTTAATCCCCCTCTCCTTTTAAGGAGAGGGGGAAATAGGTTGTTGAAGGGCACAGCCCTTTCAATCTTTCCCTTCTAACTCTCTTCCCCGCTGGCTTCTTCTTTCTCGAAAACGCTTTCCCAGCCTTCCTTGACCAGCCAGGGGACAAGTGCCAGTGCCGCCACCGGGTCAGCCCACCACCATCCCCACAGAACATTGGCGCCCAGACCCACCAGCAGGGTCAAATCCTGGAGGTCACACGCCAGGCTCTCAATGGCCTCTCCCCGCAGGGCGCGAGAGCCTAGCTTCTTTGCCAGGCTTAACTTGGGGAAAAATATCGCCGTCATTACCATGGCACTGGCGACGACCAGTATGATGCCCACCATGCTCGGACGCGGCTCAGCGAACCAGCCCAGAAGCGTCCCGGCTGATTGGATAACAATATAAGCCGATAGCAAGAAAAAGGTTACCCCCACCAGCTTGAGCGCCTTCTTTTCCGCAGCTTTTTCGTGCTCACGCTCTCGCCATTCCCGGCTCAGGTGCCAGATAAGCACGCCACCGGCGAATAGCTCAATGAGGCTGTCTAACCCATAAGCCAGCAGGGCAACGCTACCGGCACCTTTTGCCGCCCAGAGGGCAACTCCCGCTTCCAATACGTTCCACAGTTCCCCTATCCACACCAGCAGCAAAGCCCACCGTCGAAGGCGTTGTCGGTTCAATCCATTCAATTTGGCCGCTTCCATAGCTTTTGTTGACATCCTCCTTGTTCTTCATTCCTCAAGTACCGCACGCACCCGGAAGAACTCCCCCTCCCGGCGCGGGGCATTAGCCAGGACGTCTTCAGTAGATAGGGAAGGCATCGTTTCATCATCTCGCATGACATTCTGCAGAGCAATGGACTGGGCAGTGGGAGAAATACCCGTGGTATCCACCTGCCTCAATATCTCAAAATTCTCCAGGATATCAGACAATTGCTCTCCAAGCCGGTCTACATCGGTTTCATTCAAGCCCAGTCTGGCCAGCGCAGCGATGCGCAACACTTCCTCACGGCTCAGCTTCATTGCAGTTGTGCTCCTCTTGTTTTTTACTTTGACTCGAGATTGCCTGGTAACCTATCCCCTTGCCCGCTTTCCTTCAGAAGGAGAGGGGGATAAAGGGGGTAAGGTTAATAAACAACCTCTTTACTCCGTATTTGTCAGATTATAGCACTGGCGTTTTACAATCAGCAACAGCGAGGGGTTAATTCTCCTATAGGCTTGGAGGATTTAAGACTGATGCATCATCGCTCTATCCTGCTATAATTATAGTAATGACTACCCGGTTGATAATTGCTATCGCTACCACTTTGCTGGAGGAGGCAGCCCTGGTGGGGATTGTGCTCTGGGGATTACCCTGGCTCCATATCCGTATCCCTTTACCCGGTCTTATTGCCATCATGGCACTCTGGCTGGCCCAGTCCATTGTTACCTACCAGCTTGGTAGCAGAGCTATGGCCAGGAAGCACCTGATTGGGCAGTGCGATATGGTTGGCAGCCGGGGTAAAGTGGTCAGTCCCCTGTCTCCGGAGGGGCTGGTGAAGATTAAGGGTGAGCTCTGGTCGGCGACTCTAGCGGATGGAGAAGCAGTGCTCGGTGACGAAGTTGTTGTCATCGGTCAGAAGAGCCTCAAGCTGCTGGTACGCTCGACCAGCCAGTTGACAGGCGCCAGGTAGCCCTAAGCTCAAAGTCAGGCAGAACGTGGCTTATAGACAAACGAGACGACGATGAGAATCAGCCCGCCGATGGCCAGCACCAGGCTGAACATTGCCAGCGGCGCCATGAAGTTATCAATAAACTGCGGTACCCATGTCTGTAACGCTGGTGGCATCTCAGATAATGGCATCCCGGTTCGAAGAAAGTACTTGCCCACGAAAATAGCGGCATACTCTAAAGCACCATAGGTCAGGAAAATGGTGCCCAACCGGCGGGTAGCTCCCCTTACTTCCATACTGATAAGAGCAATCGCCAGTATCAAGAGTAAACTAAGACCAATAGCCAGTTTATAGCTGAGCTGGACATAACCCACCGCTTGCCGGCCTTTCTTCAATACACCCTCAGCCTGAACCAGCGCTTCCGTAATCCCTGACCGCATTTCTTGCCCCAGTTGCTGGTCACTAAAGACAAAGGTGGATGGTAGCTGTGCGGAGAATGACGGATAGAACAGGTCAAAAAGCTCCCCCACCTGTGCCGGAGGTACTCCTGCCAGTTCCGGCGGCGGCGATTTCATGAAAGCTTCTTTCAGATTGACTCTGAAAGCTTCTTTGGCCGGTGCCAGGGGGATTGAGACACTGAAACTCCGGCTTTTGCCGAGCATGTAATCCAATACCGGGTCGGCGGCAAGCCTTGCCTGCTCTTTTATCCACGGCTTAAGGTCAGCGATGGTTTTATCCATGACGTTAGCCAGATACGGCTTTACCTCCGCCGGCAGTACCGAAGTCGGCTGTGACTGGATATACTGCCTGGCCAGGGGCGATAGGTCAATATCATCGACCACAGTGACAAGGAAATCGGTCTTGAGGAGGCTCTTTCTCAGTGTCAGCGCCAGGTCCAGACTTTCGTCCTTGCCCAGCAGGTAGCCATAGATGGAATAGATAGCGGTACTAACCTGCTCCTTAATCTCAGGCTCAAGCTTGGAGATGCTTGTCGATAGGGCAGTCCTCACCTCTTGGGGGAATCCGGTCCCTCCCTCATTGGATAGACTCGCGGCCAGCGAGGAAATATCAAGTCGCTTTATTTCCGCAGTCACAAAATCCGGGTTGAGCAGGGTACGGTTCAGCATCAAAGTCATGCCCAGCACTGATAAAGAAAGGAAAAGAAGAAAACCCAGTAAACTCAGTGCTAAAACCTTAAGTATCTTCATTCTGGTTAGTCCTCCGCACTCCGGCGAATCAATTATCTCCGCAGCAGGTCATATCAACCACTCATCATAATGGCTACCGCGGGTCAAGTCAATATTGATACAGTTGGTTCTGTTTATTTATGGTTGATGTTGGTAAAATCCTATCCCCTGTCCCCTTCCCTTCACAAGGGAAGGGGGAGAAAGAAGAGAGGGGGCTTCGCCCCCTCTCTAAAATACCTTCCCCCTCTCCTAAAAGGAGAGGGGGATACAGGGGGTGAGGTGAGGAGTTCAACCAAAACCGAACAGAACCATACAGTTGGTGACGGTTTAATAACCTATCCCACTCTTAGGGGAACACCGGGGTATTTACATGGCTAGCTTTGTGCTATAATCTAGCCAAAACCAGACAGTTATGGCTAAAATAGAGATTCTTGAACTCAAGCAAAAACTCATTGAAGGCTTAAGCCAGGCGGCGGCCCAGGCTCAGCAAGCCGGCCGGTTGCCCGCGGTAGCCTTGCCCGCGGTATCGCTGGAACGTCCGCAGAAACCGGAGCACGGGGATTACGCCTCGAGCTTTCCCCTGAAACTGGCCCGGTCTACCGGCACCAAGCCGATGCCGATTGCCGAGTACCTGGTGACACAAATGCCTGCTCTATCCGAGATTGACCGTGTTGTGGCCGCACCGCCGGGGTTTATCAATTTCACCTTTAAGAACGAATGGCTCACCAGTCAGGTAGATACTATTCTGCCGGCGGGTGATACCTTTGGTAACATCGCTCTTGGCCAGGGGAGCCGGGTACAGCTGGAGTTCGTCAGTGTCAATCCTACCGGCCCGCTTCATGTCGGGCATGGGCGCGGGGCAATTCTGGGCAGCGCCCTGGCTAACGTGCTGAGAGCCGCCGGTTATAACATCGCCACCGAGTATTACATTAACGATGCGGGCAACCAGATGGATGCTTTCTACCGCTCACTTTATGCCCGCTACCAGCAGTGCCTGGGTATCGATGCCGAGTTACCGGCAAATGGCTATGTGGCCGGCTACATGGTAGAGATGGCCAAAGAGATTATCACCGAAGAGGGAAACCGGTTTCTTGCTCTGCCTGAGTCAGAAGCACGCTCACAGCTGGGACAAATCGGGATGGCAAGGATAATCAAGCAAATCCAGGCTGAGCTGGAGCAACTGGGAGTGACCTTCGATGTCTGGTTTAGCGAGAGTAGCCTCTATGAAAAGGGGCAATACCAGACGGTCATGTCACTGCTGCGCCAGGGAGGCTATATCGCTGAAAAAGAAGGGGCGACCTGGTTTGTCTCGACCGCCCTGGGTGAGGATAAAGACAATGTTGTCATCCGCGGTGATGGCTCGCCTACCTATTTTGCCACTGACATCGCCTATCACTACAACAAATTTATCGAGCGCAAGTTTGACCGGGTCATCAATATCTGGGGGGCCGACCACCAGGGTCATGTCTCCCGGATGAAAGCCGTCGTCGGCGCTCTGGGTATCAATCCGGAGCGGCTGAAGGTGATAATTTCGCAGATGGTGACCCTGCGGCGCGGCGGTGAGATGGTTCGTGTCTCCAAGCGGAGCGGTGACATCATTACCCTGCGTGAGGTGGTCGAGGAGGTGGGGAGCGATGCCTGCCGCTTCTTCTTCCTATCCCGTACGGCAGACAGCCAGATGGACTTCGACCTGGAGCTGGCCAAGAAACAATCCGCCGATAATCCTGTCTACTATGTCCAGTATGCCCACGCTCGTATTGCCAGCATCCTCCGTCTTGCCGAGCAAAATAAGATTGACTATCGTGATGGTGATGTCTCCTTATTGACCGTTGAGCCGGAGCTAACGCTGCTCCGCCAGCTGGTGCTGCTGCCTGAACTGGTAGAGACGGTGGCACAAACCCTGGAGCCGCACCACCTGACCTACTACGCCCAGGAGCTGGCGACAGCCTTCCATAGCTTCTACAAACAGTGCCGGGTCATTTCACCGGATGAAGCCTCGACCAAAGCCCGCCTCAAGCTGGTAGCTGCTACCAAGCTTGTGCTGGCCAGGACGCTTCATCTTATGGGCATGACCGCACCGGACACCATGTAAAGCGTACCCACCAGGAGGTGAACCATGAAGGCGAGACTGGTAATAGCCATCCTATCACTGGTGGTATTAGTGTGGCCACTTACCTTACCAACACCGCTCTTGGCTTCCGAACCTCCCGAAGTCCAATGGACAAAGACCTTCGGTGGGGCACTATATGACAGTGGTTATTCTGTCCAGCAGACAGCGGATGGTGGTTACATTATCAACGGCATCACGAGGTCTTTTAGTGGTGGCGATGGGGACGTCTACCTAGTAAAGACGGATTCTAGCGGGAATATGACCTGGAGCAAAACCTTCGGTGGGGCAAGCGAGGATGTCGGTTATTCTGTCCAGCCGACCGCCGATGGTGGCTATATTCTTGTCGGCCATACGGGTGGGATTCTCTACCTAGTAAAGACGGATTCTAACGGGGATATGACCTGGAGCAAAACCTTCAGCGAGACACGGGAGGGTCGGTCTGTCCGGCAGACAGCGGATGGTGGTTACATTATTACAGGTATTACGGACTCTCTTAGCGCCGGTGGGTATGATGTTTACCTAATGAAGACGGATTCTAACGGGAACATGACTTGGAGAAAAACCTTCGGCGGGGCAGACTTTGATTTCGGTTATTCGGTACAACTGACGGCTGATGGCGGTTATGTTATTGCTGGTACTACGACTTCTTTTGGTGCTGTCTCTGAGGATGTCTATCTCATCAAAACCGATGCCTCAGGCAACCTGACTTGGAGCCAGACCTTCGGTGGGGCAAGCCCTGACGATGGATATTCTGTCCTACCGACCACCGATGGTGGCTATATTATTGCCGGCGGCGCAGCGTCTTTCGGTGATGTCTATGGGGACATCTACCTAGTAAAGGCGAGTTCTAACGGGAATATGACCTGGAGTAAAACCTTCGGCGGGGAAAACACTGACCGCGGCTATTCTGTCCAGCCGACAACGGATGGCGGCTACATCATCGGCGGCTATACGCGCTCTTTTGGTGCTGGCAATGAGGACGTATATTTGGTCAAAACGGATACGACAGGAAACATGCTCTGGAGCAAGACCTTGGGCGGAGCAAGCTCTGATTACGGTTTGTGTGTTCAGCAGACCGCGGATGGTGGCTTTATTATCGTCGGCAACACGAACTCTTTTGGCGTTGGCAATACCGATGTCTACCTCATCAAGCTAGGCCCACGTCCAGCAGTGTCACCCACCGTCACCACCGACAATGCTACCAATATCACTGGTAACTCTGCCAGGCTTAATGGCACTCTGACCAGTCTGGGGCTAGCAGCCTCCGCCAACGTCTCCTTCCAATATGGCATGGTTTCAGGGAACTATACTTTTGAGACCCCGCCGGTATCAATGAATGCCACTGGTGCCTTCAGCACCGATCTGACCGGGCTATCTGATAACACGACTTACTACTTCCGAACGAAGGCAGTGGGGGATGGTATCAGTTATGGGATAGAAAAGAGCTTCACTACGGCTGAACTGCCCATCTCAAGCTGGCTTTACCATAAGGTGATAGCCATCAGCGGCTCCAGCTCCAATCTGACGGACTATCAGGTGAAGGTGCCGGTCGGCTTTGTCAGCGGTCGCATGAACAGTGACTTCTCTGACATTCGTTTTGTCTCGGAAAACGGGACCAGATTAGACCACTGGCGAGAGTCATATACGGCTAATAACACGGCTTCTTTCTGGGTAGAAGTACCATCTATTCTGACCGCTGGCACTACCATCAGTATGTATTACGGGAATGCGGCCGTAAGCTCCGCCAGCGATTTCAACAATACTTTCATCGCCGGTAACCATGATTTTGAGATGGATGCGGCCGGGACTACCTACGATGCGGTTTCCTATTGGGACCACAATTCTTGGACGCAAAATGATGGCGGCACCATCGGCGGGACCCCGGCGGGAGAAAACCTGACTGCTACCGATACGAGGCGCTATTCCGGCGCTAAGTCGGTTTATACCTTCGTGAGAAACGTTAACTGGGGTGGTAATACTAATCCGGCTGGCAGGCATGCCATACAAGATGTCTACAATGAGGACGCCTACAAAGTTGTCAGTGATGCCTCCACGCTTTATATCTGGCGGTCGGATGTCACTTACACCACTTCTTCACGGTATTACTGGAGGTTTGGCGTTGTTTTTGAAGACGGTATCAATACGCCAACAGAGGTTTTACTGGTTGGCAGGGCGTGGGGTAATTCGGAAGGTGTCCCGGGCAATTTTTACGATAATCATGACCAGACTGCCACCGGTGCCGACAACCAGACATGGTACCGGCATCCCGTGGCGATTCCCGATGGTTTCGATAAATCCAAGCTTGTCGTCAAAATAAGACATCAGCAAGACAGCTGGGATGGCACCACCGCAGAAAGCTCGTTATATTACGACCTGGTAGACAATTATCGTCTGCGAAAGTACGCTTCACCTGAGCCGGTGGCTACTTTTGTCCCCGAGCCAGTTAACCTCAATAACTGGTCCTACCGGAAATCAATCGCGGTAACAGGTGCCAATACTGCCCTCACGGACTATCAGGTAAGGGTTCCCGTCAATTTCGTTGCCGGACATATGAATGCCGATTTCTCGGATATTCTTTTTGTCGCTGCGGATGGTAATACTACCCTTGCCCACTGGTTGGAATCATCGGTGGTCTCTGCCAACGCTACTTTCTGGGTGAAGGTGCCCTTCATTCCCACCAACGGAACGGTGATATACATGTACTATGGCAATCCATTGGCTACCTCCACTTCCAACGGGGAGAGCACTTTCATCTTCTTCGATGAATACTCCAGCAACAAAATTGCCCAGTATAGCCATGCCATGACCTGGAGTGGAAGCGGTGGCGGCAGGATAAAGAGCATTGAAAACGGGCAACTAAAAGATGCTGACAACGGAGCGAACCAGGATGAGGCGTTTTTGTTCACCAGGAACGGCGTGCAGCTGGCAAACCTGGCTTTTGACATTAAGCTGAACAGCGTCTCCCCAAAGAGTGTTAATCACTGGCAGGGACATTACCTCAGTCTTACCCAAAGTCAAACGAGTGACTCCAATGAGGCAAGGTTTGGCTATTCTCACCCTGATAATACCGGCGCTCCGCTTCTGATATTCCTTAAAGACAGCGGTGGTACCACGACTAATATGGGAAGCGATACCTCAATTGATGGTACGGGCAAGACCTTGACCCTGGCGAAAGCCGGCAATGAGTTCAGAGCCTTTGTGGATAGCCAGCTGAAATGGAGCTTTACCGATGCCACGCTGGGTGCAAATACGATGTTTGCCGGCATTTTGAACGCCGATGGCTGGAGCGTTGCTTCCACCTCTTACTGGGATGATTTCCGCATCCGCAACTATGCTTTACCGGAGCCGGGTGGGGGTTTTGGTGGGGAAGAGATACTAGGAATACCAACCGTCACCACCGATAATGTAACCAGTATCTACCACAATTCAGCTCGGCTTAACGGAACACTGGCTAGCCTTGGCTCAGCAGCCTCAGCTAATGTCTCTTTCCAATATGGCACGGGTTCGGGAAATTATACTTTTGAAACCGAGATGGTGGCGATGAACCTGGTCGGCAGTTTCAGTGCCAATATTACCGGCTTAGCTCCCAATACCACCTATTTCTTCCGTGCAAAGGTGGTAGGGGAGGGTATTGCGTACGGTACTGAAAGAAGCTTTACTACCTCTCGCCTGCTCTACTCGGATTTGTTGAGCCGGTGGCCACTCGACGGGAACGCCAACGATATTATCGGCACCAACCACGGTACGCTGATAGGGGCAAACTTTACTTCCGGGCGAACCGGCTTGGGTGTCAGTCTCGACGGCATTGATGATTTTGTTGATTTCGGGACAGGCCCTAGCCTGAACTTCGGTACTGATAACTTCACCTTCAGCCTGTGGGTGAATTATGCCAGTCTCTCCGGGGAACAGGTGGTCATTGAGAAGTACATTGAAACTGAGAACTCAGCCACGCGAGCAGGCTGGTCACTAACAAAAATATCTAACAACAATCTGCGGTTCGGTGGCATCGGCGGGGGCACGCTTGCCATCCTCCTCGAAGCTGCTAATCCGGGGATAACGGTAGATAACTGGATTCATGTGGCGGTAACGCGGAACGGCAACACCTTTACCCTGTATTTCAACGGTGTTAACGTCGGCTCAGCGAGTACAGTTACCAGCCCCAATTTTGATAGCACTGCCTCTCTAAAAATCGGGCACAGAGGGAACTCCATAGATACCCCGGGGTCGGTGGATAACCGGGGTTTCTTTTTGAACGGGTCAGTAGACGAAGTGATGGTGTTTAAACGGGCGTTATCCGCCGACGAGATTTACCATATTTACCAGCATGTGCCACCCACAGTAGCTACCGATAACGCGACGAATATTACCAGTACCTCGGCCAGGCTTAACGGTACTCTGGCTAGTCTTGGTTCGGCTTCATCAGCTGATGTCTCTTTCCTGTGGGGCACGAGCTCAGGGAACTATACTTTTGAAACGACACCGGTATCAATGAATAGCTCCGGTAGTTTCAGCGCCAACCTCACCGGGTTACCCATTTTCATCACCTATTACTTCCAGGCGAAGGCAGTAGGTGCGGGGACAAGTTACGGGGTGGAGAGGAACTTTGAAACAGCGGTTCCAGTAGTACCGGTGGTAACCACGGATAACGCTACGAACATCACCAGCACCTCCGCCAAGCTTAATGGTACGTTACAAGCACCAGTAGCGGCCAATGTCTCTTTCCAGTGGGGGCTAAGCTCCGGCAACTACGCCTATGAAACCACGCCAATACTTGTGAATACCGTCAGCGCCTTCAGCTCTAACCTGACTGGCTTATCCGCTAATACCACCTACTACTTTAGAGCGAAAGCGGTGGGTGACTGGCCGAGTGGCTTGGCGAGCTATGGGATGGAGAAAAGCTTCACTACTTTAGTCACCACCGTGCTTCCTGGCGATGCTACCGGTGATGGCGTTGTTGATGCCCGCGACATCACCAAGGTGGAGAGAATCATCGCTCACCTTGACCCGCCTACACCCGGGGCTGATGCCAACCAGGACGGTTTTATTGACGCTCGTGATATTACCAAAGTGGAAATGATAATCGTCTTCGGGCCGGGCTCCTAGAACTTTCCGGCTTATACAAAATGGTTGCCCTGGCGTGATGCTAGAAAGACGGGTCGGCGGTAGACCTTCGTCTGTCCAGCACCAGGTAGCTGACGGCAAGCCCGCCCTTAATTATTGCCAGACCGGCGGTGACCAGGACACAGAAAGCGGTGACATCAAACCAGAAACCACCCGGGAAAAGCATGATGAGATAGTCCCGTGTCGGGTCGAGCTGCCATAGCTCGTTGGCGAAGCTAAACAGGTGAAATTGCCAGAAAAACTGGTCGAAGTTCAGCCATACCCCCAGCCCCAGCGCCAGCATCAGAGCCAGGGTCAGACTGCTGCCGCCAACAACGCTCCAGGCCAGCCGCCGGTACTGTTTGCCGGAAAAACGGCTCAGCACATAGCCCAGAGCGTATAGAGCCGTCCCTGCCAAAACCCAGTAATCAAGCCGGATCAGCCCTTTGACATCCTTAAGGTGCAGAATCTCCCGCTGGTTAAATAGCTCAAATGGCTGGCCGTCCTTGATAACGGTGACACTAATGAATTCATCATTCGAGTTGAAGTAGCGAATCAGCCTCGTCGCTGCTTTCTCCAGCTCTGCCCCGGCCAGGCCGGTGGTTGAGCTAACGTTGTACTTGATGAAGCCATTGTTATAAAGCCAGAGGCTGTTAACTGCCCAACCAATACTGGTGGTTAGCAGCAGGAGAGGTAGACATAAAATAAACAGCCATTGTGCGGCAGTCGCGATGATTTTCAACTCTTTACCTGCCTTGATTTACACGTTCAGGGCTGGAAAGTATAGCTTTTTCTCCCCGCCTCCTCAAGATAAGAAAAGAGGGGAGATACGGTGAGGCTAAGACGACATCAGTCGATTCGCTTGAACTGGGTGCGCGGGCTACCGCAGATAGGGCACCGTGCTGGAGCTTCACCACTCACCGTGTTGCCGCAGACCTGGCAAACATAATAAGGCTCGTCTTTGAGTGACTTGCCCGTCTCAAGACTTTTTATTGCCTGCTGATATAGCTCATGGTGAATCTTTTCTACGGCATTGGCCTGAGTGAAGCTAAGGGTTGCCTTGTTATTCTTTTCCGTTTTGGCCTGCTCGATGAAGCCGGGGTACATGCTGGTGAACTCGTAATGTTCGCCCGCCGCCGCTGCTTTCAGGTTGTCTCCGGTTGAACCAATTCCACCCATCGTATCAAGATGATTACGGGCATGCACCGTCTCTGCTTCCGCGGCCGCCCGGAATAGCCGTGCTACCGCCTGATGGCCTTCCTTTTCTGCCTTACTGGCAAAGAAAAGGTAGCGGCGGTTAGCCTGGCTTTCTCCGGCGAAGGCTGCCTTGAGATTTTCCTCTGTCTTGCTCATTTCGTCCCTCCTTTAAGACCATTCATCTGAATTATGGGCATCTGTATCTAATTATATACCTCAACTGAGGAATTGTTTAGTACCTGCCCTCACTCCTTTAATTTATCCAGCCACGCCACTGATTTTACCTCTCGTTCGAGGAGGTATCTCAGGTATTTTCTGACGATTGTCTCCAGTTCGTTAGAGAGGTCAGGATTCATCCTCAGCCGGCTGACAGCAGTCCAGTCGCCATCCTGCAGCCAGCGCATCACTTTCAAACCGTTAACGGAAAGAAGGCAGGTAAAGGGCTGGCCCTGGCTACATTCCGGGCAGAGTATCCCGCCGGCACTGGAGCCAAAGAGGTTGACGACCGGCTTTAATGGCTGGTGACAGACGACACACTGTTGCAGCTCAGGACGGTAGCCGACCTCGTGGAGAAGGTGAAGCTCAAAGTAGCGCAGCACCAGCTCATTATCGTCACACTGGCAGAGCTGGTGCATTGTCTCCAGGAATAGCTGGAACAGGGGACGATTCCCCATACCATCGGCGGTGAACTGGTTCACCAGCTCACCCGCATAGAGAGCATAGGAGCTAAGGCGGAGGTCGCTTTTCAGCGGTAGGAAGCTATTGATAGTCTGGCTGCCGGTGACGGTATCTAGATTGCGGCCGCGCGCCAGTGACACCAGGCTATGGGTGAGCAGCTCCAGGTGCCCGGTGAGCTTGCTCCGGGGACGCCTCACTCCCTTGGCGACGGCCTGAATCTTACCCATCTCCGGGGTGTAGAGGGTCAGGATTCTATCCGCCTCTCCCAGCCTGGTCTTCTTGATAATGATGGCTTCGGTTTGATAGGTTCGTGGCGTAGGCATTTTGGGGCTACTTTCGACTACAATTTAGTCACTTTCGCGGCAATCAGTTTTTTAATTTTTTCATAGGAAGGAGGAGGTCCGGTGCGCACCTCCTTGTCATCGATAAAGAGGGCATCAGAGATGCCCCATTCCAGGAAGCGCTCTCTATCCATGGTATCAACCGGCTGGAAGGTCACTTTATTGCCAAACTCGGCAGCCGCGCGCTTTGCCCTTTCGAAGGTCAGGCTCTGTGCCGGGCACCATCCGTTGAGGAATGCCGTCACCGTTATTTTACCAGGGGTCGCTGAGGGCTTTTTCTGGCGCTTGAACCACTTCGGAGGAGTGACATCCTGGCGAAAAGGCTTCCAGAGCAGAACCGGCCCCAGGAATCCTTGTTGGTCTACCCTGGCGTATCCCTGCTTTCTGAACCACGAGGCCTTCATCCAGAAAGGCAGTGGAATGCCCCAGGCGGTGATACCCTTTGCCCCGATGGCTTTAACGTCATCCTCTGCTGCCTGGAGCAGGGCTTTCCCCATCCCCTGTTTCCGGAAGTCACCCCTGCCCTGTTTATGCCCGTGAACCCAGATACAGTTGATGAAATATAGCTCCTTGCCTTCGGCAAAGGAGTGCTCGATAGGGATGTACTGTATCATGCCGCCAACTTCACCACGGTCGTCCAGTGCCAGCTTCACCCGGAGGCCTTTGTCTTTCATCTGGTTGTACCAGACCTCTTTGTGGTTGCCTGCCTCTTTCATCTCCTCCGACCAGTCTTCCAGGCAGACGAAGTATAGCTTTTCATATTGGCTGGTCAAATCGATTATTTTCATTGTAACCTCACCCCCTGTGTCCCCCTCTCCTTTCAAGGAGAGGGGGAGGGATTAAGAGAAGGGGCGAAGCCCCTTCAAACTACCCCTGTTGTAAGCTGGTTGTTGCGATAGCATCTATTGCTTCGATACTTAATTGGGTGAAATCTGAGTTGACTGTAAATAGGTTTTTGAGTAATTTGAAAAACCTTGTCTCTGTGGGCAAGAGCGTATCTATATAAATGATGTGCATTTCATGAAATTTGAGAGCATCCGTTGGAGGTAATGGTTTGATTTTTCCTTCCCAACGGAAGAGAGCCTGTTTGGAAATTGAATAGGTCAAATTAATTAAAAAACCCTCAATTAATTTCTTAGTCCTTATATCGTCTGTTATTTTCCCAGCATTCCAATCCACCAGTATATCTCCATATTCTTCCATTCTCTTGCTGAGTGTGTTATTAAAAGTATTCTTTTCTATATACAGGGTCTCCAGCATCCTATCAGCAATAAAGTTAAAGAGTGGCTTTCCGAGTTTCTGTTCTTGGTATGTCTGTGCTAGATAATCTAGGTCAAAGAGAAGATACGAGAATATTTCAAAAGCAGGATAGACGAAGTCGATTTTATCTTTATTTGTAAATGTGCCGAGGTGAGTTGCCTGCAATCCTTCTCCTAGACGAGCTAGCATCGTTTTAAGAGTCATCCTGAGTATATAGTCCATGAATTCAAAATGTTTTTGTACAAGTTCATCCATTTTACAAGATACCTAGGTTAAATTTGTGCTTGCCTAACAAGAAATTCCTGTCATTTCCTCTGACAGATTTACGGTGAATTCGCAGTTTGCTTAACGCGAAGCTAAAACTCCTGCCTGCCCTCCATAGCTCTGGTCAGCGTAAAATCATCGGCGTATTCCAGCTCGCTGCCGAAGGGAAGTCCCCGGGCCAGGCGGGTAACCTTGATGGCTAAAGGGGTAATCAACCGGCTCAGGTACATGGCGGTTTGCTCTCCCTCAAGGGTGGTGTTGGTGGCTAGAATGACCTCGCTAATCTGGCTGTTCTTGAGACGCTCCAGAAGCTCCCTGATTCTGATATCCTCAGTGCCAATGCCTTCGGTGGGGGAGATGGCGCCGTGGAGGACGTGGTAGAGTCCCTTGTAAATCCGGGTATGCTCCAGCGCCAGGATATCCTGCGGCTGCTCGACAATGCAGACCTTGCTGCGGTCACGTTCTTCGTTACGGCAGATGAGGCAGGGGTCAGTATCGGTAACATTAAAGCAGGATGAGCATAGTGTCACCTGCTCTTTGACGGCCAGTATCGCTTCGGCGAGGAGGCGAGCCTGCTCTCCGGAGGCGCGCAACAGGTAATAGGCAATCCGCTGGGCACTCTTGGGGCCGATACCGGGCAACCGGTTAAACTCCTGGATGAGCTTATGTATTGGTTCCGCCGTGGCCGGAAGCCCCTGGTTCAAGGTGACTTTTTCTTTCAACCGTGCCCCCTTACTCACCCTCCCTGGAGGGGAAGCATTAGTGAGAGTCTAGTATCCTCTCAAAATACCTTGTTTATTTTGGGTTGCCTCTATTGCCTTAGGTTAGCCCCGGGATTTTCAAACCGCCGGTAACCCCTTTTAGCTGCTTGGCCGCCTCTTTCTGGGATTTGTTAATCGCTTCGTTCACCGCTTTCACTACCAGCTCTTCCAGCTGCTTTGGCTTGTTGGCATCAATTACCTTCGGTGAAATTTCCACGGAGAGCACTTTTAGCTGACCGTTGATAGTGACCTTAACCGCACCATGCCCGGAGTCAGCTTCAACGACAGTCTTGCCCAGCTCTTTCTGAGCCTTTTCGAGCTTTGATTTAAGCTCCTGCGCTTGTTTCAACATCTGAAAGTTCATTTTTCCTCCACATGAGTAATTTGGGCACCCAACTTCAGTGCCTCTTTCAGCAGGTGATTCTCTTCCAGGATACATTGTACATGGCAGGGACGGCCGAGAAAGTTGCTGATGACTCTTTCCACGACCCGTTGGTTCTCTATCTTCTCAATTTGCTCTTTGTGAATGGGGTGTTTCAAGGCTAAACAAACGGTATCATTCTCGATGGATACCGGCTTGACCCCGCTTCTGAGAATGGCCACCGCCGCGCTACCTCTGATATCCGGTGGAGCCTGCTGGATAACCAGTTTCCAGTTGAGCTTGAGTCGCTCAATATCAGTCCCGGCCTCTATCGGGGACATGACCGGGGTGGGCATGGCCGGAGTCACTCTTGGCGGAACGCTCGCCGGAGTCGTTTTGACCGGTGCGGGCGCACTGGCTGGTACCGCTTTAGCTACGGGAGGCCTGGAGCGCACCGGGGGTGCCGGTGTAGCCGCTATTTTCCGGGGCGGGCGTGGTTCCGCCTCGATAGGCTTGGCCGCCGGGCTGGTTTGTTCCTCCTCGGTAGCCAGAGCGCAGTCAACCATGGCCAGCTCCAGGGGCAAGGTGGAGTAGTTATCCAGGGTAAACTGAAGCTGGCCAAAAAGCTTGACTGCCTTCAATATCTGAGCCAGCGTGGCTTTTGCTGCCAGGTCTTTTAGCTCGTTCAGGTCTTCGGTAGTAAGCTCGGTGCTCTCCGCCGCCCCGCTCTTGGTAAGCAGCAGTGCTCTCAGGTATGCCACCAGTTCCCGGTGAAACTGGCGTAAATCCAGGCCATCATTGTTAACGCTGTTGATGGTAGCCATCCCGGCCGGAATATCATTGCTGACGATATGCTTGGCCAGCTCCTTGACCCGCCAGTCACCGGTGATGCCCAGGACAGCCCGCACCTGTTCGAGTCCAATTTCAGAGCTGTAGTAGGTGGTGAGCTGTTGCAGCAGGTTTTCCGCGTCTCTTAAACTACCGGTGGCGCTCCGGGCAATGAGCCGTAATGCCTCAGGCTCGACGTGAATGCCTTCGGCCTCACCGATTTGAGCGAGCTTGGCGGCGATATCCGCCTGGGAGAGGCGCCGGAAATCAAAGTGCTGGCACCGTGACAGAATCGTCGGCAGGATTTTATGAGCTTCGGTGGTTGCCAGGACAAAGATAACATGAGGCGGTGGCTCTTCGAGAGTCTTGAGCAGGGCATTTGAGGCACTATTGCTGAGCATGTGGACTTCATCGATGATGTAAACCTTGTAGCGTGCCTGGTTCGGAGCGTAATTGACCTTCTCACGAAGGCTGCGCATATCATCAACACCGGTATTGCTGGCGGCATCAATCTCGATGACGTCTAAAGCCCGGCCTTCGGTGATTGCCTGGCACATGGCGCAGGTATTACACGGCTCACCCTTGCCGTTGCTGAGACAGTTGACTGCCTTGGCCAGGATACGCCCGGTGCTGGTCTTACCGGTGCCGCGCGGGCCACAGAAAAGATAAGCATGGGAGATGTGGCCACTGCTCAGGGCGTTGAGGAGTGTCCGCGTGACCGCTTCCTGACCCACGACCTCAGCCAGGGTTTGCGGGCGCCACTTTCGATAAAAAACCGGTGAAGTCATCTTTCTGGTTAATATTATACCCCATAACCCGGTTGTTTCCCAAGAAAGTTTGCCTGCTTAGTTTGAGTATCAAGGCGAGAAACTGGTAACCTGGTGGAAGTGTGGGACGTGAATCCAGCTTAGCGAAATATTCTAAGTTTATTAAACGGATCAGACACCGGCATTTAAATTCACGGGACGAATTATCCAAACTTATACTTGCACAAACTTCGGGATGTTTGCCTGCTATGGACTTATTTTAGGCTGCTGCTGTAAACGGCCATAATCCATTCTTTCTGTTGTGTACAGCTTTTTGCTAATGCCACGGATATAAGATGCTTCTATTACAACAGTTTTATCTTGAATTTCTGTTGGTTGGCCATAGACGATTAGCAAATAACCCGGCGACTTAATCTCTTCTATCTCAGATTGAGGAACATCTTGTGTTAAACCCCAGCTGGTTTTGAACAAACCTTCTCCTTTCGGTGATAGAAAGATTCTCTCTCTTTGAATACCAAAATCTTCAATCCAATCAAAGTAATGGTGTTCTAAAGTGAAATAGAATGCTGTACCCCCTTCTACTTTAAGGACTTCAGTCTGCTTAACAATGCCAGCCCAAGCTATTGTCGAAGATTTATAACTAGTTAAATCCTTTCTTATATCATCTGGATAAATACTACGGTTGGCTTTATCAAACTCCCTTTTTTCCCAATCCGAAATAGGTTGATAAAGTCGCGATCCAGGAAGTAGTGGAGCACCCCCACAACTTGATATTAGGGCTATTATCACAATCAGAATAATGGTGGTTAATGCTATATTGTACTTTTTCACGGTTCTCTTTCCCGCATTGCCTGCTTTATCGCTCTGACCCACTTCCAGTCTTCAATGATTTGCGGGTGAAGCAGCACCTTGATAATGGGCCATCTGAACTGGAAAGCAACGATACGGGGAATCCGTTTTTTTCCCTCAAGGTATGAAAGCATCAGATAAAAATGTGGTACCATGAACCGGACATAAAAACCAATACCCACTCTGGTAACCGACGATACCGGAATTTGTAAATTGTTCTTATTGAGCGTAAAGGCATAGTTTAAAACAGACTCCATAGAAGCACGTGCCAGTTTCTTGATATTTGCGTCTATATCAGCACTGGGCGGTATCCGGTGTAGAAAAAGTATCCGGCGATTGGTCAATGTCAGGTTTCCCTCACCCAGGTTCCGGCGACCATTTATCCGTCGCGTCCAGCGGCGATGCTCTCTGAGAATAACCTCGGCATCGGTATCTTGCCCGACCTTCACATCCGGTTGCATGGCCGCATTATACCACAGACTCCGTAAGTAATATTTCGAAGATGGAGCACCAAACTGGTGGTAATCATTCCGGAAACCCCCTATAATGTTTCTTTGATTACCAGAACGAATAAGCGCCTGCTTCCCGGGGTACAGGTTTTGAATTTTGAATAAATGAATCTTTCTAACCGGTCCGCCGTCCCGCCTGGCAAAACCAGCTTCTTATCTGCTTTTAAGTACCGTAACTTCCGCTATCTCTGGTTCTCCACGGTTGGTACGGGCACCACCAGTGCCATGGAGACGCTGCTCGTCGGGTGGCTGGTGCTGCAACTGACCAACTCCCCTTCACTGGTGGGCATCGTGGCTGCCTGCCGCTATGCCGGCATGGCATCGGGGCCTTTTTTCGGTGCCCTGGCAGACCGGTTTGACCGCCGAAAGATATTAATCATCGTACGGGCGGCGGCGGCCCTGGTCGCACTCCTCCTGTCGGTGCTCATCTTTACTTCCGCGCTCCAGATATGGGAAATCATTGTTCTGGTTCTCTTGAACAGTCTCCTCTGGAGTTTCAACCAGACCACTTTCAGCGCCTTAGCCGGGGAGGTTGTGGAAGGCCCACACCTCGCCAGCTCGGTTTCCTTACTTATCGTCGGTTTGAGCGGGATGCGGACGGTCGGTTCTCTGGTGGCTGGTTTTTTGTATGACAGCATCGGGCCTCAGGGCTGTTTTGGCCTGATAAGTATTGTTTACGTATCAACCTCGCTACTGGCGTTACCTCTGCAATTGCCCGAGTCCGGCGGCAAAGTGAGAGAACCGGTATTGAGGAGTTTTATTGATGGCTTGCGGTACATTGTCCATGCACGGGGTATCGCTGCACTGGCTCTTTTTGCTGCCATCGCTAATCTTTTCATATTTCCGACCACCTTCGATACGCTGGCTGTTTTTGTCAAGAATGTCCTGAGCTCGAATGCTGCCGGATTGGGACTCATCCTGGGGGCGGAAAGCCTCGGCAGCCTGGTAGGTAGTTTGATATGCTCGTCACTGGGTAGGTCTCAGCGTAAAGGGTCACTGGTAGCTATCCTCATGCTGACCTGGCCTTTACTCGTCGCAGGTTTTACTTTTAGCCATACTCTGGTCATCGCTGTAGTAATCATGGCGCTGGTTGGGGTAGGGCGAGGGTTGGGAATGTCTCTCATCCAGGTGCTCATGCTTGCTTGGTCGCCGGCGAAGTACGCCGGGCGTGTGATGGGTGTGCGCATGTCTGTCATTGTTATGGAAATGTTAGGTAGTATGATGATAGGTGTCCTGGCTGGACTATGGGGAATTGCTATCGTGATGATGGTGGCAGCATTACTATCCATCGTAGCATCTTTCCTGACGATTCTCTGGGCGCCGGAGCTACGGCAGAAAGACCGCACCACGCCAATTCTATAACCGTCCGGTGGCGTTTTATTCCCCCGCGGAACAACCAGGGGAACGGTTTGCATTTGTGGTGGCCTGCTTAATTAAGATGATTTTGATGCTACCTGTACCCGACGGCGGGGTACGGGCTTTACGATGGCGCGGGCCGGGGCACCATCACCTCCAACAATTCTCAGGGGTAAACAGATGAGGTCGTATTTGCCGGGGGTTACCCCTGACAGATTCAGTCCCTCGATAATCCAGATGCCACCACCGAGAAGTGTCTGGTGCACATAGCTTCCGTCACGCTTGAAACTACCCACAGACAGGTAATCGATGCCAACTAACCGGATACCGCGGCTAACCAGGAAATCAGCGGCGGCGTCTGAGATAAAGACGAAATCTTCGACGAACTCTTTCTGCCAGGCTACTAATGAGTTTCTTGTCTTGAACAAGATGCGTTCGCCACGCCGGAGACGGTGTGGAATGAGTTCTGCGGGGGTTATTGATTCCCGGTCCAGTATTTCGATGACCCGTGCTTGACCCACCAGGGTATCCAGTGAGATATGGTCGATGCCTTTGCCCCCTCTCACAAAGTGAATGGGGGCATCCACATGAGTGCCGGAGTGTACCCCCATGGAGAGTAAGGACAGATTATAAGTCGCTCCCTGCCCGATATCCCGAACCCGCTTGATGCTTACCGGTGGGTCGTTTGGCCAGTGTGCCATGCCATCTACCAACGGCACTGAGATATCAATCCAATGCTTTGGTGGCTTATTAATCATGGCGCGACTCCTCCTATAGTTTGAGAAGCTCCCGGTGCTCGGGAGTTCGAATTCTCTCAACTGAGCCGTGACCGCCAGGTTGCCCTGTTGACACATCCCGGGATAATCTACCCTGCAATTACACTTTCAGGCAGATATCCATATCTTGGATTGGTGTCAGGTACCAGTTCACTTTTCGCTGATTATCTTGACCGCGGAGTCATAAATTTTGCTGAACTCCTTCATTTCCTCAAGATGACGGCCGGCGGCTGCCAGGATATCAGCCCGGGCGAGAGAGCCGCTAATATCTTTCTGGCGTCCTTCGGGTACGGCTTCAACGGTGATGGCTGCCAGCTGTCTTCTTTCCGCAGCCCGGTTTTCTGAGAGGTAAGGCAGGCTATCGTACCAGAGCAAGCATTCATCCCCACTCTCAAAAGGAGAGCGTGCTGCTGCCATCCCGCCGATGCGGTGTCCTGCTGCTTCCGCGGCCTTGGTTGCTTTGTCCATGTCAAAGCGTGTGGCGGGCAACGGTTCAAGAGCCCGCATTTGCATTATCCTGAAAAAATGATAGAGCGGCCGCAAGCTTGTGGAGGTACCATTTCCAGTGCCACCGGCAATCGCCATACCGAGTGCCGGTAAGCCCTTAAGCTGGCCGGAGCGGGCAAACACCCGGCACATCTTGATAAGGAGGTATCTCACCATACCACTGGTATCCCCCCAGTATACGGGTGTACCCAGTACCAGTGCTCCAGAGTCCAGGATTTTCTTGCTGAGAAGTTCGAAACCCTCGTCTTTATAGGTACATTTCAAGTTTTTAGCGCATACCCAGGGTAGACAATCACGGCACGCTTCGACAACGTGCTCGGACATCTGCACCAGCTCAGTGGTCGCACCGGTGGCAGCGGCGCCCGCCAGGGCGGCACTGACCAGTTCATTGGTGCGTCCTTCTTTATTGGGGCTCCCGACTAAACCAAGGACAATATGGTTCTCGCTCACAAAATCCTCCTTACGCTACTTAACTAATATTAAAAAGCTCATCTCAATCAACACTGTGTTTTGCCTGGTTAGCCAACCTACCTGGATTTAAAGCCTGGTGGGTATGGGTTGTCCGGCGATAAGCCCTCTCTGCTTTAAGTCTCTGGCGATATCCTCAAGTCCGAGCCTGTTTAGTGTCGCCGTGGTTTGCCGCCCGCTGGCAGTATCCCACCCCCTGAGGGCATAGTATTCGTCTTTCAGCGCTTCAAATTTCTCCCTGTCAATGACCGCGCCCTTTCTGGTAATGACCTCTCCATCCTTACCCGGAACCAGGCAATCAGGGTCACGGCGGTCAGTGGGCAAAGGTACCGTGAAGACAGGCTCTGCCAGCGTGTCATCTTCTCTACTTTTGTAGCCTTCGCGCACCAGTATCGCCCGCTGCAGGTTAAAGACCCTTTCCCCCAGGTGATAAAGCCCATCTTCATCCAGTTCTTTGCCGGTTACGGCGGAAACAATCCTGCTTTCCAGAGCGGGGTCACCAACATGGTCTTGCGAGTATTCGAGGTGTGAGATTGGCCATATGCCGTCACAAAGAATCAGGCATTCTTTGGCACAGGTGCGGTCTTGAATGATTTTCGCCGCCAGGGCTTTCCCTTCATATGTCGAAAAGTCGGCCGCAAGCTCACTACCATAGAATTTCCGTGCCACCGCGCGGATTACATCGCTGGATAAGTAGGCGCCTTCCTTTTTATAGACCCAGTCCAGCCACTGAATCACCGGTCTACCTACTTCATGTAGCTCAGATGTCGGCATTCTCGGCTCTACCATATAGAGAAGGCCGGTCGTAATATACATTCTGGGACAATAGGTTGCCTGGTTTTCCGCCTTCAAGGGGATGTCAGCCATGTGCTTGGCGGCACCCCGGCCGATCAGTTCGGCGGCTCTGGCCAGCCCCTGGGCCAGGATATCTCCGAAACCATCCCTGAGTGAAATTTTTTTCACCAGGGTTTCCAGAAACTCGATACTCCCCAGTTGCGATAAGGGTAGGCCGGTGTCTTTGTCCGTGATTATTCCTGCCTGCACACATCTGGAAAGCCAGCGCAGCAGTGGCGTCATCGTTTTCGTGTCAATCCCGTAATCATCACAGAGCTTGGTCGACTGGAAAAGAACATCGTCCTCATTTTTATAGTATTTACTGGCATAAGGCTGGTAATAGGTTGAAGCCTGGCACATGAATTTTCCTTGCTGACCGTTATCCGCTCGGTATGTCGCTCTATTACAGCCAATACAACCCCAGCAAATGTCCCATTTCATCCTGGGGTCTGCCGGTGCTTTCCGTGACTGCTTTGCCGGGCCCCTTTTCAATTCCAGGATATGCCGTGCCAGTTCCCGCACTTTTTCCGGATGAGCTACGGCTACCTTGCCGCTCCCGGATACCGCAATCGCCTTTAACCTCTTTGAACCCATCACCGCCCCCAAACCACCGGCCCCAACGGCGTCATTATCTGCCAGGAGAGTGGCAAATACCACCAGGTTATCACCGGCAGGCCCGGTGGCGATGACCTTCGTGGTGTTACCAAGTTCAGCTTTCAGTGTTTCCCGTACCTTGATCGCCCCCTTACCCCAGAGATGAGATGCGTCCCTTATCTCGCAAACGCCATCGTGGATAAACAGGTACGCCGGCTTGTCCGATTTCCCTTGAACCACAATCCCGTCATAACCGGCAAATTTAAGATAAGGCCCCCAGTCTCCTCCAAGGCTGGCGTAGCAGAATTGTTCAGGGGCCACCGGGGTCTTTCCACAAACCGCCACTCTTGAGCTGGCTAAGCCAGCGACTCCGGTGAGAGGCCCGGTAAGAAAGAGTAGCCGGTTTTCCGGGTCAAAGGCTCTGGTCTCTGGAGTGACCTCATCCCAATAAATCTTGGCAGCGATACCTCTCCCCCCGAGAAACCTATCGGCGTACTTCACGGTATCGATATCACTGGTAGTACCCGATGATAAATCTACTCTCAATATCTTCCCGGTGTATCCAAACTCGGCTGCCATTTGCCCTCCTTGTGAAAACAGGAATCAACAAAATGGAAACACTTCAACAGTTTGATGGTAATGCTATGGCACCGGCGCTGTCAAATCGCCCGCCGTTCAAGTGTACGGTCTTTGTGTCCCCTATTTGTTTCCCGTTATCACTGACGGGATACACTTTCCCTATTAAGTGACCCACCTGCCGTAGACCGGGTACTTGCAACAGATGAACTCCAAATAGGCCGGCCGATTTTTGGCGTTCTCAGAGAAAGCTCGCTTCAGTGCCGGTATAATTTCCGCAGGCTCCGAGATATTGTCGGTATAGTAGCCCATATTCTTGACTGCCTCCGAGTAATCGACCACGGAGTGTGGCGACACCTCGTAGGTGTACGGGTCGTGTCCCTTACCCCAGAAGCCTGGCCCGTAGCCGGCAAAGCCTTCGTTGTTGATGTGGATGATGGTGACGCCGATGTTGTAGCGTACCAGCGCCTCGAGGTTGCCAATCATGTAGCCCACGCCCGCGTCCCCGGTTATGCTCACACACTGCCGCTCCGGATAGGCCAGTTTGGCTGCCATGACTCCGGCCAGGCTGAATCCCAGAGTGGAGACGTTCCCCCAGCCCAGGAAGCCACGCGGGATGACTGACTCGTAGACTGTGCTTATCTGGTCGCGGGTGTTACCCGACTCGTGGATGATGAATGAATTCTTCAGGTCGATGGTCTTCATCAGGTCGCCATAGACCCGATACGGGTTGATGGGTTTATCGTTCGACTCCATAAAGGCGCGGTACCTGGCCAAAAAACGCTCTTTATTTACCTTGATTTCGCTGATGAGCTTCTGGTTACTCTTGACTCCGCCACCGGTCTGGTGGGATAGCTCTTCAATGAGAGCCTGGAGCGTTAACCTGGCATCGCCGACGACGGCGCAGTCTACCTTGTAGCTCTTATTGACATCTAGCTCGTTCACGGTGCACTGGACGATAGTCTTGTGATTGGCATCCGGGATGGCGTGGCTGAACCGGCCGGGGGAGATACTGGAACCAATGGCAAACAGCAAATCACAGTTATGCAGGAAGCTCTCCGCTAACTCGCCGCGCACACCCACCGATAGGGGGTGGTTTTCCGGGAAGGCACTCTTGCCCTTCAGCGTGGTGAGTACTGGCACCTGGGCTAACTCGGCAAACCTGAGCAGCTCCCTGGTGGCGTCAGCGTAGAACACACCTTCGCCCACGTACAAGAGTGGGTTTTTCGCCGCCAGCAGAGTTTTGACAGCCGCCTTGACATCTTCCGGGTCAGGCGCCCATTTCCAGCCCTTCACCGGCAGGTAGGGATATTCATCCGTATCATACTCGCCGAAACCCTCGCGGGGGATGGTGATGAGTACCGGCCCGGGGCGCCCCGACCGCAGGTAGGTGAAAGCCCGGCGCATGACCTCAGGCACCTGTTGCGGCAGGTCAATACGGCCTATCCACTTGGTAACGGCCTTGAAGCCTAAATTAATATCGTAATGGCTGTTGCCGCTGGAGGCCAACGGTACGCCATCGGTAATACAGAGTAAGGGCGAGCCATCTTCAAACGCTTGGGCGACGGCGCCATAAGCCATCTGGATACCGGCAGCGTTCACCGCCCCCATTACTGTGCAAACGCCAATCTTTTTCCTACACGTAACTCGTGAAAAGGCATCAGCAACGGCTACGGCGTACCTTTCATCCCGCATCATGATAATCGGGATGCCTTCCTCGCCCAGCGCATTGTTCATACCCGAGGTCGGGAAAGTAGAGACCCAGGGAATGCCCTCATCTTTGAGGATTCGTGCCAGTCCATTTGCTGCTTTTACCTTCATTTCTCCTCCTTGTATCTTGATTCAGCTATGGCTGAAAGCCTGTAGTAGAGTGACACTCTAAAGGGTTATCGATACCCGGTTCGACTCGGTAGCTTGGACTACGATGTATCCCCAGTCCCTTATTTCTTGACACAGGTCAATTGAATGAGCTTGTCCGCCTTGGGTAGTTTTTCCAGGTTTCTGCAAGCCGTGATGATATCTTCAAATTGCTCTAGTGTGATTGGTAAGACTGGTACCAGCTCTTTGAGCCTGCGGGTCGTTTCTTCCAGGTCGAACATGAACTCCTTACCTTTCGAATTTGCGGTGTAGCTCTTCCCGTCCCTGGTAAAAATGGTGATTTTAGGACCGAATAGCGTTCGCGTCTTAGAAGGTATCATCCGGACCTTTTTCATCAGCGCTAAAGCTTCAGGCAATATGCCAATCTCATTGGGCCCCTGTAGCTGATCTGGCTTCTCTATTACGGGGTATCCCCGGTTGATGATGGCATAAGCAATGTAATACTGGGCTCCTCTTTCAAATCCGCGTTCCGCGCCGGGGAAAGCCGGGCTGGGGTGATACAGTTCCAGCCAGTGAACTACCGCCTCAACCCGCTCCACTTCTTGGGGCTTAATATCATTATCTGTACAAAGCCTCGCGGTGATTTCGATGGGACCAATGTTGGTGCCGCTGGTGGAATATATCCTGTGGAGCGTATTCATCATTTCCCACTCGCGCCCCAGTCCTGTGGTGATTTTTTCAAAATTAGTGGTCTTCCTCCCGAAGGAATAGGTTAGTTTACCCTTGTTGTTTCCGGCATAAGCGTGGTAGAAACCCGCGTTTCCTTCGAGGACAGTCTCCGCGCCCTTGACGCCGTCCTTCGCCAGCAGGACAGCCAGCATTGCATTTCTTGCCGCTCCATTTTGGTGTATTACCCGGCCGCCATGCATACCGCCTTCGAGGTTGCCCCCGGCAAGGTTCACGCATAAAGCGATAGCACTGTTCATTTGGTCTTCATTCAGGTTCATTAGTTTGCCCGCGGCGATGGTGGCACCAAAAATACCGAATACCGAACCCGGGTGAAAACCACGTGCGGCTACGGCAGGAACGAAATCCTGAGACAACCTTTCCTCTATCTCATATGCTGCTGCCAGCGCAGTAATGAACTCCTTGCCGGTGCTTCCCGACTCTTCGATGACTGCCAGGGCTCCGGGAAGAATGGTAAGACTGAGGTGGATAAGCATCCGATACGAGTCTAATTTCCCGGCGGCGGAAATCAGCTCGCTATTGGCGAATGCTGCCGCTGCTTTGGTAACCCTGGCTCCATCGACCAATATCGTAGAACCACCCCGGGTAAGCCCCTCTTCTTTTTTGAGCATCTGAATAGTCCGCCTGGGGTCGGTAAACTGTGAGCCAGCCAGCGCCGATGCCAGGGCTTGAATGGTCAAGGCTTTAGCTTTATCAATTACCCGGGGAGGCAAATCTTGATATTTAAGTTCAACGATAAACCGGGACAGTCGCCTGCTCAGAGATGTAGACATTGTCCCCCCTCTTCACCGGGATATTCTCTATTTGGTACTGCCAGATTCAAGTCTTTTCCTTTCCCTGGCCTCTTCAGTCCTCAAGCCGGATGTTCTTGCTGGCCGGTACCTGTTGAACGAGAAGGATTTTGATGCCTCACCGGTAAATCAATGTAATGATAAGCGCCTCTAATCCTACCAGGAAGACTATCCCTAGGCAGTAGGGTATTGCTTTACGCATTACTTCGCCTTCACGCCCGTTAAGACCGACTAATGTTGAGCCGATGAGTACTTTAGCCGGAGCGATAGCACTACCCAGCGAGCCTCCAATAGACTGGATGCTGGCGATAATCAGCGGGCTGATACCCAGTGAGATAGCGGTCTGCATCTGCAGGGCGCCGAACATCACGTTAGAATTGGTATTGCTTCCCGTCATGAAACAACCCAGAACCCCGATATAAGGAGAGAATACGGGGAAGAGAACGCCGGTTACCTTTGCGATGCCTTGTGCCAGTATGTCAGTCATGCCGGTAGAGGTCATAATCAGCGCCATCATCACCATCGTAATTATACCCAGGCTGGTGGGCACACATTGTTTTACTGTCTTCCGCAGGGCTTCTATCCCTGTTCCATGTTTCCACTTACCCGCGGCCATAAAGGCCATGACGGTTAGCAAAATCGCGGCTAAGATAAGAGGAGCGGGATGGTTCAGGAGACTGATTTTAGCGTAGGCCTTAGCCGGCTCAACCGCATAGCCTAGAGTGGTCGTTGTCGCCGGATAGTTGATACCAAAATAGAGGCGTTTACCTGCCTTTAATATTGGTGGGAGTTGGGAGACGACAGTCAGTAGTATCAAAAGGTAATAAGGCAGGAAAGCCAGGTGAAAGTTTAATCCGCTGTTCGTAGTTCCGGTACTAACCGCTACCGTCTCACCGGGTCTACCCTTTAGCAAAGGAGTTTTGCTCAGCAGCCATACCATACCACAGCCGACCAGGCCCGGGACTATTGAGGCAATCTGTGCCGCTCCCAGATAAGCCATCAGCCAGACGAAGAAAGCAACGACTAGTCCGATAATCAATATGGCGGCTGCGCCTTTTTTCATGCTTTGCCAGCCACCTTCTATGTGAGCTACTGCAAAACCTACCGCAACAATCGGCAAAGCGAACAGTAAAGCCATTGTAGGCCCGATGGTAGCACCGGGAAAGCCTGTTACAAGCTGGATAGTGTAGTAGGAAGACCCCATGGAACCGAAAGTCACCGCCCATGAATGACCGACCAGGACTGATGTTGCTGCTGCGATAGGAGCAAAGCCCACCATCAGCATGAGGGGCGCGACTACTGCGACCGGTACCCCGAAGCCGGCTATCCCTTGCACAAAGCCGGAGAAAACCCACGCTAGTAGAAGCGCCTGCCCTAAGCGGGCGCCGACCAGCCGGGTTATTGATTTGCCGATTACGCTTATGCCGCCGAGGCGCTCGATGATATTATACATCAAGACTGCCCCCCAGATAATCAACAACACGAAAAGGCTCAGGCTCAATCCCTTGGCGTTACTGATACCCAGCACGAACAAATTGGCACCGAAAAATAGCCATCCGGACAGCAGCGCCACTATCCAGGCCGCCATACCGGCTTTAGGTGCGCTCCATTTGAAAACAATCATGGTTACGAGAAGCACCGAAAGGGGTAAAAAGGCAAGAATCCAGGTTCCAATGTTCAGTTGAAGCATCTAAAGCCTTTTATGCTGCGGTAATATAACCACTTTTGCTTCGCTTTTTCTCAAATCAGCACGCCGGTTAATGCCAGGATTTTGTTAGTTGATAGTATATCTTTACCGGTACCTTAGTCAATGGTTTCATTCGGTTTGGTTGCTGTCGTGAAAGAGACAGACCGACTGCTGTCCCGGGCTATTTTCAGCTACCAGAAAAGTATGCTTCGAGTCGGTAGTAGCCTTGAATTTCTTCACCCGGTTGAAGGCGAAAACATTTCCTCATGCCTGAAAGATATCCAGGGAATTTCATCCGTTGGAGGCTTTTCCGGGGGTGCCGGAACGTTGAACGGTGGATCCGCTCACACGTCTTCCACTTCGTACATGCTGAAAAGGGCTTGGATATACTTGGGTGAAATGTCCAGGAAAGCCTTGGTGACTTTAGGGTCGAACTGGGTGCTGATTCCATCCTTGATCTTGCTGTAGGCGAGCTCTGCCGGCATCCCCTTGCGGTAGGCCCGGCTCGAGGTCATGGCATCGTAGGAATCGGCTACCGCGATGACCCGGGACAGGATAGGGATTTCATCCCCCTTTAACCCTTTCGGGTAGCCCTTGCCATCATACCGTTCATGGTGGGATGCCGCTATGGCGGCAACATACTGGAGTGAAGAAATGTGCAGGAGAATGTCCAGGGATTTTTGGGGATGCATCCGGATCACTTCCCACTCGTTGTTGTCCGGTGGCGCGGGTTTGTCCAGTATCTCCAGAGTTACGCTCACCTTGCCAGCGTCGTGGAGAAGGCCGGCCACCTCGACTTGAAGGATGTGATCCGCCGGAAGTCCCATTTTCTCCGCGATAAATTTGGAGAGGTACGCCACCCGGGTGGAATGACCGCGGGTGTACTTGTGCTTGGCGTCAATGGTCTGGGCGAAAAGCCGGAGAATAGGGTGGAGGGCGGCCATACCCGAACCCTGCCAGTATTCGCTGCTGTATTGCGAGAGGGACGTCGTCAGGTACTTTTCCTTCAACTCGAGAAACTTCAGGGATGATTCCCCGGGGAGAAGCGTCTTCTCGTGAACCATTTCCAGCACCAAGTCGAGCATGTCAGGGTTGAAGTGCGTTCCCCGCTCGTCCTCCATAATCCGAAATGCCTCCGCTTGGCTGCGCCGGTCCCGGTCAAGACGGGGCGATTGGAGTGAGTCGAAGCAATCGACCAGGCTCAGGATCTGGACCTCCAGGGGGATTTCGCTCTTGCTAAGCCCATCGGGGTATCCCGTCCCGGCCCACCACTCATGGTGCCAGCGAACCCAGAGCGACATCTCGGAAAGACCGGGGAGAGAGGCCAGAATCCGGCTGCCGAAGATAGTGTGCGATTTGACAATGTTGAATTCTTCCTCTGAGAGACGACCCTTGCGGCCCAAGAGGCGAGGGTCCACGGAAATTTTACCCACGTCATGAAGGAGACCGGCATAGTACATTTTCTGGATCGTTTCCGGAGGCAGGCCCAGTTTATGTCCGATGAGCACGCAACCTTCCCCAACCCGGATAGCGTGTTGGTGGGTGGTGTTATCGTTCATGTCGTACTCGAGAACGAGGGCCAGGGCCTCGAGGCACTCGTTGATGAGCATGCTGCGATCAATGTTCTGGTCCGCTGTGACGTTCAAACCGGACCTCCTCACGAATCGTTTCTTTCCAGACCTATTATACCAGATCCTCCCTTTTGTAAACAGAATGTGGGCGGTCAATTAATCTGAGAAACGATAGTTCTCTCCTCGATGATAGGTAATTCCACGGTAAAGGTGGCACCTTTGCCCAATTCGCTCTCGGCGTATATCCTGCCACCATGTTCATTAACGATGCCGTGGCAGATGCTCAGTCCCAGTCCGGTGCCTTTACCTATCTCCTTGGTAGTAAAAAACGGGGTAAAAAGACCCTTCAAATGCTCTCCGGTAATCCCGGGGCCATCATCGGTAAAGGAACATCGGACCGTATTCCCCGTGCTCTCCGTGGTAATCGTCAGATTGCCCCGGTTATGTGCCTTAAGCATGAAGAATTCGGCGTTGATGATAATATTGAAAAATACCTGCTGTAATTGAGAAGCATTCCCCATGACCTGGGGCAGACCTGAAGCAAGGCGGGCATCCACATTGATGTTGCTTACCGTCTGCTCATGTTTACGCAAGGCCAGTACCCTGCCTATAATTTCATTGATATCGGCCGGCGTTTTTCCCTCCGGTTGCTTCCTGGCGAAGGTGAGAAGGTTCTTGACAATACTGGCAGTACGCATTGCCTCGTCATTGACTATTTTTAGTTCAGCCTTAACATCATCAGGCAATTCTCTTTGCAGTAGTAGTTCTGAGAAACCAATGATGCCGGTTAATGGGTTATTGATTTCATGAGCTACCCCTGAAACCAGCTGCCCGATGGAAGCCAGCCGGTCCTGTGCCATGAGTTGCTCCTGTATCTTCTTTTGTTCAGTAACATCGACAAAAACAACCGAGGTGTATAACGGTTCCCCACGTTCATCTTTCACCGTTACTCCAGTCATCATGGCGGGAAAGGTCGCCCCGTCTTTTCTTTTATGAACTATCTCTACATTCACGAAACCACCGGTTTTCTCCGACCTTTCAAATATTGCATTGATAGCCTCTAACTGGTTTTCCGGAACGAGAATAGTGCAGTGCTGTCCGATCAGTTCTTCGCGTGCGTATCCGTGCAGTTGCGCGCAGGTCCGGTTGGTATAAGTTATTCTTCGTTCTTTATCAAGCATGGTAAGACCATACGGTGCAATATCGGAGATAATCTTGAACCGGGTAATCTCTTCTTCCGCCCGCTTCCGCTCGGTGATGTCCTGTATTATCCCATCCAGCTTCACCACTCGGCCCTGTGCGTCCTTGATAGGTTGCATTCTCGCATAATAATTCGCCTCTTTCCCGCTGGGCAGCAATACCTTAATATCATCCGAGAAATGTTGCCCGGTCTCGATTGCGCTTGCAGCATAATCCCTCAATACTTTGGCTTGCTCGGCTGAATAATAACGAGCTTCTTCCTCCGGACAAGGAGGCCCAAGCTGCGGGTCACGCTCGAACAAAACATATGTCTCATCGGACCAAGTAATCTTTTGTGTTTCGACATTAAACTCCCAGCTCCCGATCCTGCCAAGCACCTGTGCTTCCTTCAGCCTCGTCTCAGCCTGTTTTCTTTCGGTGATATCAGTCATAATACCAACAAAAGCCTTACCTCCTCCATAGTTGAGCAGTTTCGTCGCCAGTATGACATCAATGCGTCTCCCATCTTTGGTAACGATAGAATAATCAAGCGGGGAGACTTCTTCTGCCCCCATATGTTTACTAAAACTAGCCTGTACCAGCGCCTTGTATTCTGGAGCGATTAATGTCAAAAAATCAAAATCAGGTGCAGAGAACTCTTCTTTCGTATACCCCATAATCTCTTCACATTGGTGATTAACGAATACTACTCTTCCCGCTTCGTTGATAAAAACCATATTTGGAGATTGCTCCGCCAGACTCCGGAACTTTTCCTCGGACTCCCTTAACAGCTTTTCAGTCCGCTTGAGCTCGGTAATGTCATTGTAAAGCACCTGGTACCGCATCTCGCCGTCCCAAAGTACCGGAGTGCGGTATATCTGAACCTGACGGATTTCGCCATCCGGGCGTACCATGCCTATTTCATAATGGTCGGGAACATACTCTCCCCTTTCCCTCTTCTCCCTCATTACCATGGTCTCGGCATAGCTTTCCGGGGTAAAGCGCTTTTTGAAAGGTACATTATTGAATTGTTCGACAGAGTCGCACCCGTAGAGGGTCAATAAGGCCTTATTGGCATATAGCGTATATGCGGCGTCATCACTGATGCGGATGCCCATTGGGGAATTAGCTATAGAGCGGCGGAAGTTCTCCTCAGACCGGCTTAGTGCTACCTCTGTTTTCTTACGCTCAGTGATGTCGTTGTAAAGCACCTGGAACTGGAGCTTGCCATTCCAGAGGACTTCCTTACGTAAGACCTCAAGATGGCGGGTGTTGCCATCTTTACGAATAATGCTTATTCCATAACGGTCTGGAACATACCCCCCCCGCTGTCTCATCTCACTTCTTACCTGGTGCTCGGTATAGCTCTCCGGTGTGTAGCGTTCTTGAGTGGGAGTTGCCTTTAGCTCCTCGATACTGTCGTAGCCATAGATATCCAGTATTGCCCGGTTAGCGTAAGCCGTCTCACCATCGTCATTGACGATACGGATACCCAGCGGGGAATCATCAAGCGAGCGGCGGAAGTTTTCCTCAGACCTGTGTAGTGCCATCTCTGTTTTCTTACGCTCAGTGATATCTCTCTGGACTGCCAGAAACCCGATGATGTTTCCACTATCATCAAGAACGGCACTAGCCGAACCTTCAATATTTATCATCCTGCCGGCTTTAGTCTTATTGATGAATTCACCCTTTACAGTCTGTTTATTTATGAGAGTCTGCCAGAGACTTTCATAGTCGTTCTTATTTACAAATCCGCTTTTCAGTATTCGAGGCGTCACATTACCAATTACTTCCTCGCTGGTATAGCCATAAGTCCTGGTAAATTCCGGATTAACAAAGGTGAAGATGCCATTGGTATCGGTCAAGAAGATAACCTCGCCAGAAGTCTCTACCGCCTTTCTCAACCGAACTAATTCTTCTTCCGCCCGCTTGCGCTCAGTGATGTCTTGATGGACTGCAATCCACACCGCGCCGTACCTGGGATGTTCAAATGTTAATACGCTGGCTCGGCACCAGAACGTATTCCCGTCGCGCTTGATGCTATGAACCACTCCATTCCAAGTACCAGTATCTTCGATACTCCTGATTATTTCCTGGGCAGTTTCTCGGGAAGTCTTCTCTGTAGGAGCGTTCAACACACTGACATGCTTGCCGAGTAGTTCGCCTTGACCATAACCAAACATTTTCTCGAAGGTAGGGTTGGTATAAACAATAACCTGGTCCATGACTCGAGTAACTTGAACACCTTCCGCCATATTTTGTAGAATTTGGCTTTGAAAACGCAGTGTCTCCTCAACCTGCTTGTGCTCAGTGATGTCTTGAACTGTACCATGCAGCCCTACTATTTTACCGCCTGCATCATAATCGGCTTCACCCCGAGAGAAAGTGATTATCTCAGTCCCATCAGTTCGGATTTGGGTTAATTCTAGTTCATAAGATTCCCCTGTGTTCAGAGCCTTTGTAACTAGCTTAGACAACCGTCCCCAGCTTTCAGGTGTGTAGAACCTGTCCATTTCCGCAAATGGTGGAACGGGAAGGTTCGTGTCCCATCCGTTGATATGACACAATTCTTCCGACCATGTCACCATGTTTGTAGCTAAAGTCCATTTCCAGTTACCGATTCTGGTCAAACGCTGCGCCACTTTAAGGTCTTGATTTACCTCTTTCAATGCTGTGGTAGCCATATCGGCCTCAGTCATGTCCCGGATATTACATTGGATAACCTTCGTGTGGTCTATGTAATATGCATTAGCAACGACTTCTACTGAGATTTGCCGTCCGTCTCTAGTAACAAGCGGTAAACCATTCCAACGCTTATAACCGCTCTCGTGCAGTTGCTGGTACGAGATTTTACTTGCCAGCGTATCTTTTAACTCACCAATTTCCCAGAGGCTCTTTCCCTGGAGTTCTTCTAAGGAATACCCCAGCAAGTCTTTGATAAATGGGTTAGCATCGATAATTTGTCCCGTATCTCCATTGAGAATCAAGATAGCATCTTGAGCTGTTTCAAAGAGACGCCGATAGCGGATTTCCGAATCTCTTAACCTTTCGTCCATACGCTCGCGCTCGGTGACGTCATTATCAACCGTGATGATCTCTAGCTTCCCTTCCAATGCCGATTTGATCACACGTCTTTCTAACCACCGAATTTCACCATTCCTATTTCTAATTCGGAATAGATAAGAATCTGAAACATCGCCACCCTTCAATCTTTCGAACAGATAATTCCGTACCCTCTCCCTATCCTCAGGATGAATCAAACTAAATCCATCCATGGATTGAAGTTCGTCCAATGAGTAACCAGTAATCATTTCGGTATGTTTATTGGTAAAAATTATCTTACCATCCTGTACCATTGACAACGCAACCGGAATATTTTCAACAAGATGGCTGTATCTGTTTTTTGTTTCTCGCAATGCCTCTTCTGCCTGCTTGCGCTCGCTGACATCGCGGATGATGACAAACTCAGCAGGTTTTCCCAGATAGTTGATGATGCCAATGTTTAGTTCAGTGTATAACTTGCTGCCATCCTTACTCTTGAGAACTGCCTCATATACCGAGGGTACCTGCTCACCAGCCAGCCGCCGGTTATAGCGTTCGACTATCCTGGGCAAATCATCCGGATGGACATAGTTGGCAAAGGGGGTGTTGATAAGATCTTCAATAGCACCACCCCACATCTCTGCCAGTCGCGCATTGGCAAATTTGACCAGTCTGTCCTGGATAATACAGATACCATCATTAGCTCGCTCTATCAGGTTACGATATTTCTCCTCCGACTCTTCCAGTGCCTTCTGCATCTGCCGCCGCTGTCGCCGCACCTCCATCTCCCGTAGTTCACGCTCAACGGCAACAGGTAGGCGTTGGAGGCGGTCTTTGCTGATGAAGTCGCCGGCGCCGGCCTTTATTATGCTTGCTACTTCTTCCTCCCCAATCTTGCCTGATATCAGGATAAATGGGATGTCAAGTCCACTTTTTTGTAAGAGAATCAGAGCTGCGGGACCACTGAAGTTCGGCATGGAGTAGTCAGATAGGACAATGTCCCACTTCTCTCGTCTGAGGGCTGAACTCATCGCTTCGGCGTTGACCACCTGTTCAAACTCCAACTCATAGTTGCCACGCTCTAGTTCGCGCACTATCAATCTAGTGTCGTCCTCGGAATCATCAACAATCAGCACGCGAATTGGTATTGGACTTTTCATCTCTCCACCTCTTAGTTTCGTAATACAGCTTCTACCTTCGCCCTCTCTGGATGTGAGAGTGAAAGATTAACAAAAAACCTGCGACTACTAATTCGTTGGCAACGCGGCTTTTCTTCAATGCCCGCCGGGTCAGTTCCACATCGTCCGGATTTTCTTCGACCAGCAAGATGACCTTTTCCTTTACTTCCATGTTTTGCCTCCTTTAAGATTGAATTGTAAAGTAGAAACTGGCTCCTTTACCCACTTCACCCTCAGCCCATACTCGACCACCGTGACGATGAATGATGCGTTGCACGATGGCCAGGCCGATCCCGGTGCCGGGAAAGTCTTCCACTGATTGAAGGCTCTGGAAGGGGGTAAAAAGCTTATTGACATAAGTCATATCAAAGCCAAAACCATTATCACGAAGGAAGTAATTAGTCTGCCCAGCTTCCATTATAGCACCTATAGCACCGAACTCAACCTTGGCGTTTGGCTGTTTGTTGGTAAACTTCCAGGCGTTACCAATCAGGTTCTCTAGAACCTGACGCAGCATAGCCTGTCGCCATTAGCCACCAGTCCCGGGGCAATGATGAATTCTATCTGGCGTTCAGCCTGTCCATGACCCAGCAATAACTATTACAATGGGCTCTAAAGGGCTTCCCGGAAGACCAGGTGGAGAATGAGTGCCGGCGCTTGAACAAGACACGGGAACCACTAACAACACGCAAGAGCGAGCTTGAGGCACAGATTAAGGCCAGCACTAGCTATCAAGGTGTGGCTTGACGGCGATATCGTGGAAATGACCGGCGTCATACCTATTACAAATAATGTTGATGATGTTATTATAACAACGCACTCCCAAGAAGGTTGTTGCAATAACATCATACCTTTTGGCTTCAGAGTTGCTTGGAAGTCAGTGAAAAGTGAAAATACTAGGAATTGAAGCCTCTCGTGTCAGAAATGCGGTTGCGATTACTCGGCGGACCGTATGAGTCTTGCGGCAAAGCGATGTGGTTCTAGAGAATGGACGGAGAGCCGCGTATGAAGGTAGAACTTATTCCAAGACTTTTGGTTTTTCATGATGGTTCGAATCCCCTCAGCTGGACTAAAGTATACAAAATGTGATCAAGAGTTGACTAACAGTGGACAAGAGATAGATGGCAGTCTAATCATTATCTCTGTAGAAGCCTAATACTTTGAAGCGCCTATTTCCTCCATCTTCCCGGTAACAATAAAGACCACCCGCTCACAGATATTGGTGACTCTGTCGGCAGCACGTTCCAGATTATGGGCTGTCCACATAAGACGGGTGGCACGTGTAATCGTCTTCGGGTCTTCTGCCATGAAGGTGAGCAACTCCCGAAATACTTGGTCATAGAGTTGATCTACTAGGTCATCCTCGGCAGCGATTTTCTTTGCGGCCTCGGCATCCCGGTTTATGAAAGCGACCAGGCTACGCTGCAGCATATCTACAGTCTGATCCGCCATTCGGGGAATATCTATCAATGGCTTAAGAGGCGGCTCATCGCCAATCATTACGGCAATTCTGGCGATACCGACTGCATAGTCTCCTATCCGCTCAATCTCAGTGGTAATATTAAGAATAGCAATAATGATGCGAAGGTCGCTAGCCATGGGTTGTTGAGTGGCTATAAGCTGAATGCACTTCTCCTCAATCTCAAACCTCTTACCGTTTATTTTCTGGTCATCAGCGATTATCTGGTGGGCAAGTTCCAAGTCTCGATTCTTAAGAGCGTCAATGGAGCGAAGGAGAGCTTTACTTATCATGCTTCCCATAGCCAGAATATCGTCCTGAATTTCTCTCAGTTTCTTATGGAAGATTGCCCTCATTTCCATATGTGTCCTCCTAGAAGATTTATCCAAATCGACCGGTGATATAGTCCTCAGTGCGTTTATCCTTAGGATTAGTGAAAAGCTGAGAGGTTGGGCCATACTCAACTAACACCCCGGCTCGGTCTTCTTCCATCATCATGAAGGCGGCCATATCTGATACCCGGGCCGCCTGCTGCATATTGTGGGTAACAATGATAATAGTGTACTCTTGAGCCAGATTTCTCATCAAATCCTCGATTTTGAGGGTGGCTATTGGGTCCAGTGCGCTACAAGGTTCATCCATCAAGATGACCTCTGGCTCCACCGCCAGTACTCGAGCAATACATAGCCTCTGCTGCTGCCCACCAGAAAGCGCTAGCCCTGACTGCTCCAGCTTGTCCTTAACCTCATCCCATAGGGCGGCATGGCGCAGGCTTTTTTCGGCTATTTCTTCCAGTTCAGCACGATTATTAATACCATGTCGCCTTGGACCGAAAGCCACGTTCTCGAACACCGACATGGGGAAAGGATTTGGCTTCTGGAACACCATTCCTACCCTTTTTCTAAGCTCTACGACATCGATTTTCGAGTTGTAGATGAGGATACCATCAAGCTCAACCTTCCCTGCTACTCTTGCCCCTGGAATAAGGTCATTCATTCGATTGAAGAGACGGAGTAAGGATGACTTGCCACAGCCTGATGGACCAATTATAGCCGTAATAGCACATGCAGGTATATCTAAAGTAATATTCCTCAAAGCCTGAAAGGAGCCGTAGTAGAGATTTACCTTTTCGGTTCTAAGTTTTGTGGCGCATGCCTCTGGACTAAATGTTTTGTCGTTTAATAACGTATGGTTCTTATTCATCCATCTAAATCCTTTGTCGTGACCGAAATCTTATTATAGCAGCGAGAACATCAAAAGATAGCACAACTACCAGCAAGACTAAGGCTACTCCCCAAATTGTAGTTTTAGACATGCCGGGCACGTGGGCGGCTACCGTGTAGAGGTGGTAAGGCAATGCCATAAACTGGTCGAAAGGAGAATTTGGAAGTCCTGGAAGCAGAAAGGCAGCTCCCACCACCAGTATTGGCGCTGTCTCCCCGGCAGCGCGGCTTATCGCCAAAACCGCGCCAGTGATTATTCCGGGAAGAGCCTGAGGTAAGACTATGTGTCTGACAGTCTGCCATTTAGTTACCCCAATAGCAAGACTACCCTCTCTATATTCTCTTGGTACGGCCAGTATTGCCTCTCTCGAAGTAGTAATGACCATCGCCAGTGCTTGGCAGGCTAGCGTAAGGCTGGCAGCAAGTAGAGATAAGCCAAAATGGAAGGCTAACACGAATACACCGAGTCCGAAAAGCCCGAAGACGATGCTGGGCACACCAGCCAGATTCATAATAGCCATGTTGATAAGTCTGGTCAGCCAATTATCCCTGGCATATTCAGTGAGGTAGATGCCAGCCATTACCCCTATCGGTAACGCAAAGAATAAAGTACCAAGCATAAGGTAGAAAGTGCCAATAATAGCCGGTAAAATACCGCCCGCTTTACCCGCCTGTGAAGGAGACTGTGTTAGGAAACTCCAGTTTATGGCACCGGCACCGTTGATAATGGTATAGACAATGATAAACAAGACCGGCAGCGCAGCAAGAGCGGTAGCCAGCCCAAGGGAAATAAAAGCGGTGCGCTCTGAAATCTTACGTGTCATCTTAGCTTTGATTACCGCTAAGATAATTACTATGATGCTAGCCAGAGCATAGATAAGAAAGGCGATGTACACTGACACCGGGGTTTGTTCAACCATCGCTATTTACCTCGCAAACTTCCTTTTCTGGCGATCAAGCACCCTTTCCGCAATTAGATTAACTGCGAGGGTCATAACGAACAAAATCAATCCTATAGCGAACAATGCTTGGTATTGCAAGCCACCACGTACAGCATTGCCGATTCCGGAGGCAATAGCCGACGTCATCGGCATCATCGGGTCGGCTGGTGACAACGGCACAGCCAGTGCCCCACCAGCCACCATGAGCACTGTCATGGTTTCGCCAATGGCGCGCCCTATTCCTAACATTGTAGCCGCGGCGATTCCCGAAAGAGCTGCCGGAACGCACACATGCCGTATTGTTTCCCATTTAGTGGCACCCAAGGCGTAGGATGCTTCCTTAAACTCTTTAGGGACAGCATGCAGGGCATCTTCAGAGACGCTGATGATAATGGGCAGGCTCATTAGAGACAGCATTATTGAAGCTGTAAGCCCGCATAGACCTGTATTCAGGTGGAAGATACTTTGGACTAGTGGAGAAAGGAGCGTCAACCCAATAAATCCCATCATCACCGATGGGATTCCTGCCAGTAGCTCGATGATAGGTTTTACGGTTTCCCTGGCTCTCGGAGGTGCTACCTCCGCCAGGTAAGCAGCACAACCGACGCCGATAGGCACAGCCGCCGCCGTGGCTATTAAGGTAATCATAAGAGTGGATACGAAGAAGGGGAAAATACCAAAGGTAGGTGGCTCGGAAACAGGATACCACTTAGTGCCAAAGAAGAACTCCCACGGAGGGGTATAGGCAAATACTGGTAGGCCTTCTTTGACTAGGATGACGATAATGCCTAATAGAACGATGATGGCAAACATTCCGGCTAAGAATATCCAGCCTTCTATGAGTCTCTCGCCCAACCGTAAATGCCGTCTCAGGTTCTTTTCAGAGCTGACTGAGGCGGCGACCACGGTTGAAGCCTCTTGCTTCAACATTTTTTCTCTCGACCTCTTACTTCCTTTGGAAACAGCTGTCTACTCAACTGTTATTTTGCTAACGGCACGTAACCTACCTCGGTCACCTTCTTCTGCCCCTCTGGCGACAAGCAGTAGTCAATGAATGTCTTGATTATGCTGGTGGGTACTCCATTGGTGTAGAAGAGAAGTGGACGAGAAATGGGGTATGTGCCGTCAAGGACTGTCTTTTCGCTGGGCAGCACTCCCGGGTCAGCGGCTGTCTTCTTTATGGCCAACGGCTTTACCGTACTAGTAACGTAGCCTAGGCCAGGATAGAAAATTGCGTTGGGGTTACGGGCAACCTCTGATACACCTTCCTCAGTCGAGGGCAGGAAAAGGACCTTAGAACCATATTCCAGTTTAGCGTCCTGGGTTGGTAGTCCAGCCATTTGCACTACATGCTCTTTGAAGAAGACATGGGTTCCAGAGTTCGTATCTCGCGACAGCACCAATATGGGAGCATCGTTTCCACCGATTTCTTTCCAGTTGGTTATCTGGTTGGTGTAAATTGCCGAGAGTTGGGCTATCGTCAGCTCAGACACCGGGTTGGACGGATGCACGACTACAGAAAGGCCGTCACTAGCGACCTGGATTTCGAAGGGGTTGACGCCCTTGGCTTTCGCCTGGTCAATTTCACTCTGTTTTATCGTTCTTGAAGACTGGCAGATATCAGTGGTGCCATCAATAAGTGCGGCGATACCAGCTCCAGAGCCAGGGCCACTGACGGCAATTTTCACCTGCGGGTTGTCCTTCATGAATTCTTCAGCCCACACTGAACTCAACGGAGTTACTGTGTTTGAGCCGATAATTTTGAAGGAACCTGAGAGGCCAGACGTTGTTGTGTCAGGGGTTGATGTGCTGCTACAGCCAGCAAAGAAAATTGCCAAGATTAGCGCGGCTGCGATAGGCATAAACCATTTTTTAGTAGAACCTTGCAAATTGTTTTCCTCCTAATATATTTAAATTTCGATGGTTCCGAAGCGCTTCTTCCATCTACTATTAGAATACAGAACGGACTTTAAGGACTATTTAAGGTTTTGTTAAAACCTTGTAAAACTTCTTCCATCACCATTCCTTAATTAACCCCGCAACCCTAGCTTGGACTTCGTCTCTGATTCGCCTTACTTGTTCTATCGGTTTACCTTCCGGGTCTTCAAGCTGCCAGTCCTCGGTGGGGACAAAGCTCGCCGGGCAGCCTCCCTCAATACCACAGCCCATAGTGATAACCCGGTCGACATCCTCCAGCATCTCAAGGGTCAGCATCTTTGGCTTCCGACGGCTGATATCTATCCCGACCTCACGCATTGCCTCTACCACTACGGGATTGACCTTATCAGCCGGCTGGGTTCCTGCCGAGAAGCTCTTCGCCTTTCCCTTCGCCATCTGGTTGAAGATGGCCTGATCCATCTGGCTACGGCCAGCATTGTGTACACAGACAAACAATATTTTCTTCATTTCATCACCTTAAAAAGAAAAACCTTAAACCTCATCTATCCGTCTACAATCAGAATATGAGACGGACATTAAGATCAGTTTAAGGCTTTGTTAAAGGCTTGTTAAATTATTACGGGTTGCTTGCGCTGGGGTTTGCTTTAAGAGGAAGGCTAAAGCTAAAAGTAGAGCCTTGACCCTCTTCGCTTAGAGCCCAGATGTTACCAGCGTGAGCTTGGATGGTATGCTTCGCAATAGCCAAACCAAGTCCGCTGCCACCCTTTGAGCGGGCTTTATCGGCTTTATAGAAACGCTCGAAAACGTGGGGTAAATCCTCTTTGGAGATTCCTATTCCAGTATCAGAAATACTTACAGTGACGAACTCTCTCTCAGCTTTGGTGGATACAGTTACCTTTCCTCCTGGGCGGTTAAACTTGATAGCGTTATGAACCAGGTTGACGAGTGTTTGTCGAATTCTGTCATTGTCAGCTCTAATAGTGGGAAGGTTAGTGGTCAGATCAGCGGTTATGGTTACCTGCTGTCTTTCCGCCAGTAGGTTCAACTGGGTAACGACATCTCCTACCAGTGAGTTCAGATTCAGTGGTGCCATCCTGAGCTCAGTCCGGCCAGTCTCAATACGTGATAGTTCGGTAAGCTCAGCTACCATCTGAGCTAGGCGGTCAACCTCACTGTCAATCCTTGACAGAAAATCCGTTGCCGCCTGTTTATCGTCGATAGCGCTGTCTTTTAAGGTTTCGACCATAGCTTTGATTCCAGCTATAGGCGTTCTCAACTCGTGGGATATATTACCCACTAGTTCTCTACGCATGGTTTGCAGGCTTCTCAGTTCGGTCAGGTCTTGAAATAGCAATAACGCTCCGGTTAACTTGCCTTCTACAATTGGGATAGCGATAGCCCTGAGGAATCGTTTCGAAGCAACTGACTCAAACTGGACGGTTTGCGTCTGGGTGGTTTTCAGACACAATTTCAGTATCTCGTCCACTTCATGGTCACGCACTGTCTCTATTAAAGGCTTGGCTGTCACGTCTTTCTCTCGGAAATTGAAGAGTCTTTCAGTAGCCTGATTAGCTAATACTATTTTCCCTTCCACGTCCACGGTGACAACGCCATCAGCCATGTTAGCCAGGACAGTCTGAAGCTTGGTCCTTTCTGTCGTGATGTCTCCCACCAGTTTGTTTAAGTTCGATGACATCTCGTTGAAAGCTTGCGCAAGCTGCCCCGTTTCATCTCTGGTACGTACCGTGATTTTCTGTCCCAGTTCCCCTGAGGCAATTCTTTTCGATGCTTTGGTTATTTCCCTTATGGGACGGGTTGTCGCCCGGGCGATAAGACCGGCAGCTAATATAGCCAATAGGATTGTCGTCACTGTTGCTAGGCTGATAATTAAGGTTATCTGGTTAACCGAATTCCGGACTGCAATTAGTGGCAGCGCTATCCTGGCTACCCCAAGAATCTCGCCTTGATTTATTACAGGCACAGCAACATACATCATCTGCTCACCCAAGGTAGTACTGTAACGGGTGCTTTCGCCCACGCCTGAAACCAGCGCGTCTTTCACCTCAGGCCGTGTGGCATGATTCTCCATGGTTGAAGGGTCTTCCTGGGAATCACCCAGGACTTTGCCATCCAATGCGATGATGGTGACACGGGCACCAATCTCCACTCCTAGCTTCTTAGCCAGGGTATCGAGGCCACCACTCTGGCCAAGAAAAGCGGGCAGGCTAGCTTCAGCAGTAATTCTCGCTTCCTTATTCAGATGTGAGCGCAGATTATCAAGCTGAAAGTCTCTGGCAAAATTAGTCGAATAAACACCCAGAACACCCATGCTGATTACAATCAGCAGGACGAACGGTACCGCGATTCGCCACTGAATGCTGCGCAACAACTCTATCCTTCTAATTTATAACCTGTCCCTCTGACGGTTATCAGATGCTCAGGATCATCGGGGTCGGTCTCTATCTTTTGTCTCAGCCATCTGATATGCACATCAACGGTTCGAGTATTACCGGCAAAATCATAGCCCCATACCTTCTCCAGGAGCTGATCTCGGCTGAATACAAAACTTTTATTTCTTGCCAGAAATGCCAGCAAGTCAAACTCTTTTGGCGTTAGCTCCAGCGTCGCTGTCCCCTTTGAAGCCCGGTGACGAGCTACATCAACCTCAATATCACCAACTTTTATTAACGCCTCTTCATGCCCAGGTGGTATTTCAACCATCTTGGCCCGGCGAAGCATGGCTCTTACGCGAGCCAGCAGCTCTCTCAAGCTGAACGGTTTTGTCATGTAATCGTCGGCACCAATTTCAAGTCCAACTATCTTGTCGGTCTCATCAGCTTTAGCGGTAAGCATCAGTATCGGGACTATCATCTCTTTACGGAGAATGCGGCACACCTCGAAGCCGCTAATCTTTGGCAACATCAAATCGAGAATAATCAGGTTGGGCTTTTCTCTGCGGGCAACATCCAGAGCTTCAGCACCATCAACTGCTATGACGACCTCGTAGCCTTCTTTGCGCAGATTATATTTGAGGGTATCCAGCAGGTTATGGTCGTCTTCCACAATCAGAATCTTGTCGCCGGTAATCTCGTCCATCACCCATAGTATAGAATGAACGGAGCAGCCTATCAAATAATCACCGCATTGATAACAGGTCTGTGGAAGGCCAACGCAAGGTTACCGAGAAGACTCTGCCTGACAAGTCTTGTTTGGAACGCCGAGTGGTTCTCGGTATCGTCCCCTTGTATCTTCAAATGGTGCTAAGATGTCTTTTGAGGCGGGATAGACCGTGTCCCCTTGGGTCCGAGAAAGACCGTCACCAAGCTGGGTCGTCCCGCCTTGTAACCAAATAAGCCCGAACAGTTGTCTAGGTTAACCAAGCCCGCATCAGCAAGGAAGGGCTAAAAGGAGAGTCAAAGGAGAGTCAATGAGTAAGGAGCAGGTATATGCAGGAGTAGACATCTCGAAGGATTATCTGGACGTTGCCGTTTTTGGCTATGACCGGCGATAGCGCTTCGCCAATGATCAAGCCGGCATTAGAGGAGCTATCAATCTGTTTAAAGAGATGAGCACCTATCTGGTGGTTTTTGAGGCTACGGGCGGTTTTGAACTATCATTTTGGACTGCTCTTAGTGAAGCAAGGATCAATCCCGCGCCAATCAATCCTCGTCAGATACGCGATTTCGCCAAAGCGAAAGGCAGGCTGGCCAAGACAGATGTGATTGACGCCCAAGTGATGGCGCACTACGCTCAAGCTTTGAATCCCAAGCCTCATGACTTTCCGGATACCCAGGACTTGAAGGATCTTATGGCCAGGCGCAGCCAGCTTGTGGAGATGATGGCTCAAGCGAATGGCCAGGGCGTATGTGGATGGCCTCTTCCCTGACGAAGAGTATCACCGCCAGAAGAAGCTCTTTGAAATGGAACTGGAATCACTGGTCGTGCCTCAGGCTAACGCTGCCGAAGAGGCTGGGAAACTGATTATGAGCCTCCCGAAGCTTTGGTCTAATGCGAACCTGGAAGAGAAAAGAACGCTTCTGTTGACCATGCTGGATGCCGTCTACGTGGATGCTAAGAAACTGAAATCTATTGTAGCAATAAGACCGAAGCCGCCATTTAAACCTGTTTTTCAGGTGGCGGCTTCGCATGATCCAAGAGTCCATATTATTAACGAGCCTATCAAAGACTCGTCCGTGTTTCTGGTGGAGGCGGGGGAGAGTCGAACTCCCCGTCCAAGAGAAGCTGCCCAGGATATCCTACAAGCTTAGTCAACTCTTTGTTCTTACCGGGCTAGCCTCTGCTGACCGAGTTTAGCCAGGCCAGTCGATATTTTCTTTCGCCACTCTTATCGACATCGGAGCGGCGGCACCTCAACTAATCGTCACCCAATCCCAACCCATTGAGGAGAGGTCAGGTTGGATGTGCTACCTAACTAATTAGGCAGCAACGAGAACTGCATCTTCGGCAGTTGTTTTTTGCCACCTGTTTTGTGAGGTTGATGGCACCTCAGCCTGCAATCCGGTAGCACACCTCCCCTGTCGAAACCACGCGCCCCCATAAATTAAGGATAGCTCAAATATGAGCGGTGTCTTTTGTCCTTTGCCTTTTGATAGCTCGCTCCATCTCCCTGTCTGTCTCGCGGCGGGCCAGAGCCTCACGCTTGTCGTACATCTTTTTACCCCTGGCCAGGGCTACCTCCAGCTTTGCCAGGCTATCCTTCAGATACAGCTTGATTGGCACCAGCGTCAAGCCTTTTTCCGCCACCTTGGCGGTGAGGTCTCTTATCTCTTTACGATGGAGCAAAATCTTCCGCGGTCGTATAGGCTCGTGACTCATATAGCTACTGGCCTCGTAACGGGCAATATGGGCGTTCAGCAGCCAAAACTCCCCGGCTTCGGGTCTGACATAGGCTTCAGTCAGGTTCACCATACCGGCCCGGATTGATTTTATCTCCGTGCCGGTAAGGGCAAGCCCGGCTTCTACACTATCCTGTATAAGGTAGTTATGGTAAGCCTTGCGGTTAGTCGTTATTACCTTGATAGCCATCAATCTAATTATACCATAAGTGTGATTCTCGCCCGGAAGGCTTAAGCTCGTTCTTCACCCCCGTTTTTTCACAAAGGAAGGGGAAGATAAAAGAGAGGGGCGATATCGCCCCTCTCTTTTACACGTCTTCTCCGCTGGCTGAGGGAAGATTAGCCTGCCCCCGCTCAGGCGGAGTGATGGATTTCTAAATAACCTCGGCCAAGGTCTCGGCCAGATATGGTTCAAGGTTTTGCTGTTTGAGGTGGGTATACAGGTCTTCAGCCCTGGCTTTATCCGCGATGAGGGTGAACAGGGCTGGTCCTGTGCCGGCCAGGTGAATGTGACTGGCGCCCATTTTTAACATGTGCGACCGGGATACATCAAGTGATGAGAAGTGAGTAAAGGCAACGTTCTCAAAGGTATTGAATAAGAAGGAATCGATAAATTGGCCGCCTCCTTTGATTACCTCTACCAGCTTCTCGGTAATCCAGCCATCAGTGAAATGGTTGGTCGTCAGGCTTTCATAGAGCTGTTTTGTCTTCCCCGGCAGTCTGGCTACCGGTGGTAAGGCCAGGACAACCCACCGGTGGGTGAGCGCTGGCAGTGGTGTTACCCGTTCCCCCCTGCCTTCAAGGCGGGCGGTACCGCCATAGAGAAAGAAGGATACATCCGAGCCTAGTTGCACGGCCAGCTTGAGCAATTCCTCTCGCGAGAGTCCCAGCTCCCAGAGCTGGTTAAGCCCGCGCAGGGTAGCGCCGGCATCACTGCTATCCCCGCCCAGACCGGCGAGTAAGGGAATTTGCTTGCTGACGGTTATCGTCGCCCCGTTGCTACACCCGGTAACCTGGCGAAGCAAAGCGGCGGTACGGGATACCAGGCTTTCTTCAGCGAGCCAGCCCGAGGAAGCCGATTTAATCTCAAGTGTCTCACCCGGTTCGAAGGTCAGCCGGTCAACAAGACTTATCGTCTGGATAACGCTGCGGATTTCATGAAAGCCATCATCACGTTTCGCTTTCACCTCAAGGGTTAAATTAAGTTTGGCTGGTGCCAGAATTGTCAGCATGACACTCCTCCCGACTGCGTAAAGACCCGCCAGAGCCGTGCCCACTCCTCAAGGGTTAATGTCTCCGCCCGCCGCTGGGGCAGGATATTCGCTTTTTCCAGCAGGGGTAAGACCTCCTCCTTGGATAGTCCCGAACCTTGAGCTAAAGAGTTGGCGAGCTGCTTGCGGGCGGCACTAAAACCCGCCCGTACTACCGCAAAAAAGCTCTCCTTATCTGGGATGGCGACTGCTGGCTGGGGGTAAACTACCACCTTTAGTATTGCTGAATCAACTTCAGGTTGCGGATAGAATGACTGAGCCGGCACGTAGGCGACTATCGTCGGCTCACCATAAAGTTGCACACCGATGCTTAAGAGACTCATCCGGCCCGGCCTGGCCACAATCTGCTCGGCGACCTCCTTCTGTACCATCACAATCATCGTCTCAGGTTTGCACGAAGCTTCGAGAAAGTGACGCAAGACGGGTGAGGTAATGTAATAGGGCAGGTTGGCGACTACCTTGTAGCCAAAAGGAGTACCGGCAGGTATGGTAAATTTCACCTTTAGTTCCTGGAGCAGAGCTTGCGGGTCAATTTTGAGGATGTCGTCATTAATGATGGTAATATTATTAAATCCAGCTAGCTGCTTTTTCAACAGGTTTGCCAGCTTGTCATCCAGCTCGATAGCTACCACCCAGCCCGCCCGCCGGACAAGCTCCCTGGTGAGCACACCTAGGCCGGGGCCGACTTCCAGGACAACATCCGCAGGTGTTAGCCGGGCAGTGTCAACAATCAGCCGGAGCACTTCCTCATCAATCAGGAAATGCTGTCCCAAGCCTTTTCTGGCACGGAGACCGGAGCGGCGCAGCCAGCCCTGGCTTTGCGCCAGGAGTGCCCCGCTCTTTTTGTATTGACTCTTCTCGGACAACGTTAGCTGCCTAAAATCAAGCCATCAACGTATTTGGATACCTTTTTGCGTATCGTTTCTTTATTGCAGAAACCAGGTCTTGAGTCGCTAGCTCCCCCTGTAAGATGCACTCTCTAGCCCGGTGAAAATCGAGAAAGCCGATGTTTCCCACCTGAGGCTCAATAACAATATCAGCCCCGCTCAGGCTGTAGGTGACGATTTGATGACTGGCGATGTTAAGTATCTGCATAATAACTTCGAGGATATTTGGTGCTCTTGCTTTTCTGATACTACCAAAGGGCGCGACACTGACGGCAATAATAAAATCGGCACCCATCTCCTGCACCAGGCGCACCGGCACGGGGTTAACCAGGCCACCATCAACCAGGTATCTGCCTTCCCAGTTAGGCACGGATAGTATCACCGGGATAGAACCGCTGGCACGTACCGCTTTCCAGACGGAACCATCTTTCATTACTACCTCTTCGCCACTATCTACATCAGTCGCCACGCAGGCAAAGGGCATCTTCAAATCCCGGAACTCGATATCACCGATGATTGACTTCAGTAGATTTTCAATTTTGCGACCCCGTATCAAACCGGTTTTGGGTAAAACAGGGTCGGCGAAAAAGGAAAGGCTCTTTGGTGCTATCTCCATGGCCAGAGCCTTTATCTCGCTGGCACTTCTCCCGTTAGCATAGAGGGCGCCCACTATCGCTCCCATGCTGGTGCCCGCTATTATATCAATACTGATTCCTGCCCTTTCCAGTACCTCCAATACCCCGATATGGGCCAGGCAGCGCGCCGCGCCGCCACCAAGAGCCAGTCCTACCTTCCCCTTTGCCACGTTAGTTCCATCATCCCCACAGCTGCTCAATATCCTTTTGGGCTTGCTGCCGGCTTTCGCTCTCCCCGGTAGAAGCAAAGCCCCGGTAAGAATCAGCTGAACCATACTCACGAGGCTTAAAAGCTACCGGCATCGGGACGGCATGGCCGAAGATGAGTGCCTGCTGCTTGGCTGCCAGTTTGGCCATAACCGATTTAAGCTCGTTTTTGCCCGAGACACCTGCCAGCACATTATCAACATCACGCTCGTTATCCAGCAGGTAGGTTATTTTCGTGCCCAGCTGTGACATCACTTCCTCGTCGATTCCACTGGGGCGCTGGTCAATCACCAGCAGGGTAACGTTGTATTTACGCATCTCACGGGCGATAGTACCGAAGATAGTCCGGCCGGACACCTCCGGGCTGAGGAACTTATGTGCTTCCTCGATGGTTATCACCAGGGGGATGGGCTTGGCACTGCCGTCACCATCGGCTTTTTCCACTCTCAACTGGTACTGGTTATAGATACGGCGGGCGAGCATGTTGGCCACCAGGACATAGGCGGTAATATCCCGGTAGCGGCCAAACTCAAGGACAACATTGATACCGCGGTCGAGATTATCCAGGATGCTTCTCACCGCATCCGTGGGAACGTGTGGCTCGATAAAGGGCAGCCGGCGGATGGTTTGCAGCCCGCGCCTCAGGTTCTGCAGGGTGCTCTCATGTATCTCCAGTCCTTCGGGCAGCTCTTCGCTATCCTTCAGCTCCAGTGTTGCCTGGAGCCAGTCCTTGCCGAACTTTCGATGAAGCTGGTAGACTGCCTCCACCGCCTGCTCGGTGAGGTTCAGGGTGGAGCGCAGCAAGGTCATGTCTTCCGGCTCAATCTCGTCATAGCCTATCCTGACCACGTAATCCGGGCTGGCGCCGCGCCGTCTGGAGTTCTCTTCATCCAGGGTGAACAGGGCGACTTTGCCCGGAGCGAAGTGCTTCAAGCCGTGTACCGGCGCTCCGCCTTCACGGGTTCCTTTCCAGCCATACTCGTTGTGCATATCAAAGATAAGGTTTACGGCGTGGCTACTCTGCAACATGCCAATAAGCAGGATGCGGGTGAGGAACGTCTTGCCGGTACCGCTCTTACCGAAGATGCCGTTCGAGCGTTTGGCGAACTCTTCGAGGTTAAGACAGAGCTTGGTTTCCATATCCAGCGGATTACCAATCCAGAACCTGCTTTTGTCCTCCTTACCGAAGACCAGTTCCATATCCTGGTCTGAAGCCAGTTTGACCGTGGAGAAGTGGGTAGGCACCGTTTTCACCGGCTGCGGCCCCTCGATGATGCTGGTAGCATCCCCACCGATGGTCAAATAGGGGGATATATGGAGTGTCCCGTAGGTGCTGGTGCCGGCAACGACCTCGGCCAGAAACGGGTCGGAGACATCGGGCGGGGTCAGGGTGAGCTTCGGGTCGATGACGCCGAGGCTGATATCGGTTATCATACCGAAGAAACGCTGTTTTTTACCTTCGACGATGACATAGCGCCCGACGGTAATATCTTCCACCGAAGCGGAGCTATCCAGCTTGACCTCAACCCCTTTATTCAACGAACCGGAAACAACGATACCAAGTCGGTCACTCATTGTTTTATCCTTCCCAGCACCATCCTGAGCCGGTTATAGTCGCCGCCGAGCAGCATTGCCATCTCCTTGCCAGCCGCAATCAGGAAAGCACGCTGGTCTTCATATACCTGGCTCATCTGGCGTAACGAGGCACCGGTAAATTCTTCCGGCGAAACCGGCAGGTGAGTGTTGAGTAGGGTGCTGAGGAAATCGAAAGACTGGCTGAATCCCCTGACCTCCTCCGGGGGGCAGAGATAGACAAAGCCATGAATCCGGGCGGGCTGGGGTGGCAGGTAGTAATACAATCTGTCGCCCTGCTTATGTCCCACCACCAGGGCACTGAACTCGCTGGAGAGCAACCTGTTTAGCTGGGGGTTAGAGCGGTAGACCTCTTCCTCGGTGGCTTCGTCCTTACCGCGCGCCAGCGGGCGCCGCCCCGGCTCAAGGCTGGTGGTGGTGGCATGGTAAACCAGTCCGTACATCTCCACCGCGCCATCTCTGGCCTTCACCAGGCTGCCCAGTGGTGGCAACTGGTAAAGCTCATAGCACTGGGCGGTAAACTCGGTGGTGCTGGCTTCAACCACCTCACCGACTCTTTTTGCTTCGGACACTATAGAACCTCTCAAAGCTCCAAAAATTCAGTTATATTGAGCCTGGCCTGATGCAGGATAGCACGTAGTGTTCACTCGGGAAGGTCACCGGGATGATGAGGTACAGTAGTGCGAGCACGAGTTTTGGGGTTCCACCATATTTCATGGCTCCCCTTGGCCTGGCGGTCAAAGACAAAACCAGCCCGCCTCAATTTCCTTAACACCTCGTCAGCACTAAAGCCAGCGAGTCTTCCCATCAGGATATACTCACCGGTATGCGGACATCGCCACTAGCTGGAGCAGCAGCCCGCAACGCCGGCGGTAGCTCATCACCGTGCTCATAATAAGACTGAATGAGTTTACAAGCCACATCCTGCGCTATCTCTAATGCCTCAGCAGCAGTCCGCCCTTGAGCCACCAGACCGGGCAACTCCTCACTGGTGGCTAAAAATCCACCTTCAGGCAATGCCTCGATATGAATGGCTAAAAGTATTTCCTTCATAACTTTACCTCTAAGAGCTTCATAGTATCCCTGCTGATGAAGTCTATCACCTTATATCAGTTGGCTTCAACCACCTCGCCGACTCTTTGTGTTTCAGTCACGTGATAATCCTATCCCCCTTCTCTTTCGCAAAGGGAGAGGGATTATCTTTAATAATGGGCTAACGCCACTTTTAATCCCTTAGTAATCCGAGTTATTCAGGCTGTCTAAGAGGGCGGTAGCCCTCTTTCATAACAAGGCTTGTACGCCTTCACCAGCCATTATATCTTGAGCACCGGCTAAAGAACAAGAAGAAACGGATACCAACCGCCAGGGTGCGCAATTACTTGACAGCCAAAGCGGCAATGCAGTATTCTGGAAAAACACCAAGCTGAAGGAGGGAACCATGTGGAACCAGTTTCGAACCGATGCCTACGAGGGCCTCTTTGCCGAAACAATTGCGATAAAGGGATATAAAGGTGACCTCATTAATGCCTACTTCGCCCGACCGGTTGGGCCGGGTCCTTACCCCGGTATTGTGCTGGTACACCACCTCCCCGGATGGGACGAGCTTTACCGGGAGATGGCCCGCCGTTTTGCCCAGAATGGCTATGTGGTCATTTGCCCGAACATGTTCTTCAGGTTTGGTCACGGCACGCCGGAGGAAGTGGCCGCCAAGGCACGAGCACAGGGTGGAGTGCCCGATGAGAGTGTCATCGGTGATTGCGAAGCCTCCCTGCACTATCTCAAATCGCTCCCCAACAGCAATGGTAAAGTGGGTATTATTGGTAGCTGCTCCGGTGGCCGCCATGCTTACCTGGTAGCCTGCCGCGTGAAGGGCTTTACCGCTACGGTAGATTGCTGGGGTGGCCGGGTAGTCATGTCCAAAGAGGAGCTGACACCACAATGCCCGGTATCGCCGATTGATTATACCAAAGACCTGTCGTCCCCTTTGCTGGGACTCTTCGGTAACGATGACCAGAACCCTTCGCCGGCAATGGTTAACCAGCTTGAGGCAGAGTTGAAGAAGTACGGGAAGGACTACGAGTTTCACCGTTACGATGGCGCCGGACATGGCTTCTGGTACTACGACCGTCCTGCCTACCGCCCTCAGCAGGCGATGGATGGCTGGCAGCAGGTATTTACCTTCTTTGGCAAGCACCTCTGCTAAAAACAGGTCAGGGTTTTAGCCAGGTAACGGGAGAGTAGCATGGCAGCGTTACAATACATTATCGATAGCATCTGCGCCAACTTCACCGTGGCGTCCATGTATGACGTGGTGAAGCTACGGCTCAGCCTGGGGCCATGCACGGTGGATGAGATTGCTCATGAGGTGCGGTGCGAAGACCGTACCCTCGACTTCAGCAGCTCAAAGATACTCGCCGAAGCTGCCCTGGAAGCCATGGTGCTGCGGGGCGATATCAGGATAGAAGGCGACCACATCTTTCCCAAAGCCTGACTATCCCGCCTCCCTGAGCCAGTTTCTGGTAGATCCCCATTGCCCGTAGCTCAGTGGTATTGATTCCCTTCTTCCAAAGCTCTTTTCATCATTTTCAGGATGATGTTCTCTCTCTTAAGGTGTCCTTTTATCAACTGGCAAAGGCGGCTAATTACCTCCTGTATGCCCGTACCACGGGAAAGCAACTCCTCCTGGCTCATCCCTTTTGGCCAGTCGCCAAAGGCCACTGATTTGACTTCATCAATGGCCTGCTTGATTTCCTGATGCTCAAATCTTAGCGCCAGCATCAGCACCCTGCCAAACAGGGGCGGTAGCATCTTCTCTTCATAGCCGAAGTGGATGAGAAGGCCTTCTTCAAGTACCGTCAGTGTCTGCTGCAAGTCCTCTCGCCGCTTAATCAAGGCACCTGCCGAACCAAGCGTCCACTGCAGGTTGGACAGGGCTTGTATATCATTCATCGAGGCGCCCACGTGCTCGGTATTTTCTTTCACGAACTTATGGTCGTTGATGACATAGTCAATTGTTGTCACATTGTATACCATGCCACTTCCTCTCTAAACCTTGCTATCGACGCTATTGTCCCTTGAGAGCTTGTCCTGCACTTCGCTATCCGGCTAGGTCAATATTACCATTGCTCCTGACTCGCTGCAAGACACCAATCTCATGTTTATTGGATTCTGTTCGGTATTGGTTGACCTCCTCACCTCACACCCCGTATCCCCCTTTCCCTTCGCAAGGGAATGGGGCAGGGGATAGGTTTTTACCAACATCAACCATAAGCAAACAGAACCGTTTATAGCATTGCTTACAGAAACGTTTGGCGTATGATATGATGCAATTGGTATTAATGATAAGGAGGGAGACTGTATGAAATACACACGTATGTATACCGGCGCTGATGGCTTATCCCATTTCCAGGATGTGGATGTTCCGCTTAGCGGCGGGAAAGGGGGACAGCACTTATCAGAGCTCTTCAAGGCCAGCGGTGTCATCTTTCGTGTTACCGGAGCTGATTACGATTATGACTGGCATAATGCGCCCCGCCGGCAGTTCGTGGTGAATCTGGAGGGCTCCGTTGAAATTGTCGCCAGCGATGGCACAACACGTCGCTTCGGGCCCGGCGAAATACTGCTGGCAGAAGATACCACCGGCAAGGGACATATCAGCCGCGCGGTGAATGGCCAGCCCCGTAACTCTATCTTCATTGCACTGGATTAAAAAACTATCGCTGGCTTTTTGCCTTGATATCCTCGTGGGTAATCATGTAGCGCAGCGAGACAAGTATCAGGATGTTCAGGACAAGGCCAAGTAGCGCGAGGAACTGGTGCTGGTAAAAAGACAAGACTTGCGTGAAGAAAATTGAAACCAGTATGGCCCACCGGAACATGAGGTATGCTTGCAGGCGGGAGTGGGGAAGTGTCAATATTCCCATCGTAACGAGCACTCCGGATATACCGGGAAAAATAAACTGTGCCCAATCGATTATTGAAAGGGGCATCCCCTTGAGGTTACCTACTATTGTCCAGCTTATCAGCATTGAGACGATAATGATGCTCACCGGGCTGATAAAATTGAGATGCCACACTTTGAACTGGCGTGCCCAGACCAGTGCCACCAGTATGATAATACCCGCCGCCATCCACAACACCAGTCCCAGAGACCACTCGACGACAGCGACGATGGCGGATACAGAGGTAACGGCGGTAAAAGCGAAGAAAGTGATCACGATGGGGCTGAACCACCACCGGGAGACCGCCCATTCATAGAGCCTATCCAGCACCGCGTGGAACCTGGCCAGGGGGCGGGATGGTCTTGAGGGCACCATGGGCATATTACTCAAGATTATTCCAAGATTATCGCGTGTTGGACTGGCCTCACTGCTCTCCAGCAGCTTCAGGGCGTTAGCTTTCTCTTCCGGGGCGAGGCCGGTCAGGCTTCCTTGCCTAGCGATATCGAATGCGTTGGCCAGTGACTCTGCCGTGGAGAGAGACTGGTTCCTGCCCACGGCCCGTATGGCGAAGAAAATAAGCACGAAGATGACATATATCAGGGTGACGGCCGGTTGGAAAAAGTAATCGTTATCCCTGGTGATGAATTTACCCAGTTCGTCGATAAAGGCACCGAAACCAATTCCGCCCAGCACGGACGCAATTACTTTAGTCCTGTGGTCAAGGAAAGCCAATAGCATGACCAGGGCAACCAGCATGAGAAGGCCGCCCCACAGCATGTGAGCGATGTGAAGTGTGCCGAATCCGAGCTGAGGAAAGCCGGTGACGTGGAGATAAAAACGTATCCCCACCACCGAGGCCACGGCGGATATAAAGAAATCTTCCAGCAAAGCCTCGGCGTATACACTACTGACAAACACGGGTGGGAGAGTCAGAAATGCCGAGATGTTGTCTAATGCCTTAGCCAGGCCATTTTTAACCACGTCTCTCAGATTATCTCACGGCAGAAGGAAATTGGCAAAGCACCCGCATAAGGAGGTCTTGACAGCCGCCGGTCAGAGACATAAGATAGCCATAGTAGTGAAAATGGAGGTGCTACCGTGGATATAAAAAAGGCGGAAATAAAAGTTGAAGAACGTGATAGCAAAATCTGGCAGCTCGTGCCGAAAGAACCGAAGCTGGAGCAGCTTGCCACCGGTTTCGGTTTTACCGAGGGCCCGGTGTGGTGCGGGGACCATCTTCTCTTCAGTGATATACCGCAGAATCATATCATGCTCTGGCGCATGAGCGGTCAGGGTTCAGAGATAACAATATTCCGTAATCCAAGCGGCAACTCAAATGGTCTGACACGGGATAAAAGCGGGCGGCTTCTCGCCTGTGAGCACGGTAACCGCCGTGTCAGCCGTACCGAAAAAAATGCTTCTGTCTCCGCGATTGCGGAGCGCTATAAGGGGCAACGACTCAATAGCCCCAACGATGTGGTGGTGAGGTCTGATGGTACTATCTATTTTACTGACCCGCCCTACGGATTGGAAAATCACACCGTCGGGAAGGAGACGCCTTTTAACGGTGTCTACCGTATCAAACCTGATGGCGAGCTGGTGTTGCTGTTCGATGATTTTGACCGGCCGAATGGTCTTGCCTTCTCGCCCGATGAGAAAACACTCTATGTCGATGATTCGACACGGTGCCATATCCGGGCCTTTGATGTTGACCGCGCCGGGAACCTGAGTAAAGGCCGGGTCTTCGTGGACATAAAGTCGCCGGAGGAAGGCGTCCCCGATGGTATGAAGGTCGACCGGCAAGGTAATGTATATTGCACCGGCCCCGGCGGACTCTGGGTCATCGACCCTGCCGGGAAACCCCTGGGGCGTATTGTCCTGCCAGAAGTACCGGCGAACGTCGCCTGGGGTGACTCGGACTGGAAAACACTCTATATCACCGCCCGCACCAGTATCTACCGTTTGAGGCTAACCGTGCCCGGGATACCAGTAGCTTAGTGTCGCGTCAGATAAATAGGTTAGCTCTTGCTACTTCATGAACATAGGGGAATGCTCTAACCATTGGTAAGCTTCAGTCGAATACCCATCCCCCTGACCTCCTTCCCATTGGGAAGGGGGAGTTAAGTAAAAGAGAGGGGGCTATGCCCCCTCTCTTAAATCTTCTCCCCTTCTCCTGCTCAGGAGAAGGGGAGCAAGGGGATGAGGTCGTCAATAAGTGATAATGAGATTAAGTTCTTGAGATGGTCGGGGGACTAAGGAGGGCTAGTACTCATGGAAGATAATTTCGTCTTACCCAAGGTGGAACAGGTTGCCATAATCGTCGATGACCTGGAATCAACCGCAGCGTTCCTGTCCTCAAGCCTGGGAATAGAGTCCTTCCGCATCTCAGAGCGCTCTGGCCCGGTAACGGTCAATGGCAAGTCAACCCGGGCAAAACGCCGGCTCGGAATAGCCACCATGGGCGGAATAGACCTTGAGCTAATCCAGCCGATGGAGACGGGGACTCCCTACTACAGCTTCATCAAAAGTAGAGGCTCCGGGCTACAGCACATCCGCTTTGCTCCCGTCGCTGACCTGAAACAAACGGTGGCTTACCTTGAGGCAAAAGGCTTTAAGCTGGCTTACGGTGGCGAGTACGCCGGCAGCCACTTTGCCTATATGGAGAGTGAAAAGGCCAAAGGCTTTGTCCTGGAGTTTGTGCAACGGCCTAAATCGTGACACAAGTGACACAAGCGGAGGCATAAAAATGAAAGCCAATGAGAAGATATGCGATGTGCTCATCGAAGCTGGTATCGACTTTGTTTTCGGCATCCCCGGAGGGGGCACCATACCGGTATGGGACGCCCTCTTTGACCGGCAGGATAGAATCAGGACAATCCTCACCAGGCACGAGCAGGCGGCGGCCTGTATGGCCGACCTGCACGGCAGGATGACGGGGAAGCCTGCTGTACTTATGGGGCAGGGTGGCTTCATTGCCACCAGCGGCGGCTTCGGCATTGTGGAAGCATTTCTCTCCAACTCGCCCATGCTTATCTTAACGGATGCCTCCGATGCCGGCTTTAGCCAGCACGGTAACTACCAGTCAGGTACCGGCGAGTATGGGTCATGGGACATCGTGAATATCCTGCGCTCGATGTGCAAATATACCACCTATGCGGTCACACCCAACGAAGCCGTCTACGGGGTTCAGCTTGCCATCAAACACGCCACCACCGGCAACCCGGGCCCCTGCGCCGTGGTCTGGCAGAGCGGTGCCATCACGGCGGAGGTTGACGCCGCCAGACCCCCCAGGCTCTACGCTACTCCCGGCTACCTGGCAAAACCTCGTACTGCCCCCCTGGCCGGTGATATTGAAGATGCCAGCCTGCTGCTACTTCAGGCGGAGCGCCCGGTGATTATTGCCGGAAATGGTGTTCATCTTGCCCGGGCCTATGAAGAGCTTCAGCGGCTTGCCGAGTTTACCGGGGCACCGGTGGCCACCAGCTCTACGGGTAAGAGTGCCTTCCCTGAAGTCCATCCCCTCGCCGCCGGTATGATGGGTATCTTTGGACAGAGCACAGCGAATAAGGTGATTGCTGATGCTGATGTCCTGCTTGTTGCCGGTTGCCGTCTTTCTCCCAATGATACCGGGCAGGAAAGGCTCATCGACCCATTGCACCAGAAAATAATCCAGGTAGATATTGAGCCAAGAAACACCGGCTGGAACTTCCCGGTACAAGCAGGCCTCAATGGCGACCTTAAAATTGTACTCAGCCAGATGCTGGTGGCAATGAAAGGAATGGAAGGGCAAAACGATGCCCGTGTGAAAGAGCGGATAGAGAGATTAGGTAAAATCAAGAGTAAAGAGAGCTTCTTCGAGGCGGCTGAGCTTCACTCCGATGCGTCACCATTGCTTCCCCAGCGGATTGTCAGCGAGATAGAAAAGGCGGTAAGCCCGGAGACCATTATCACACTGGATGCCGGTAACAACCGACTCTGGATGTGCCATTTCTTCCGCAGTAAAGCAGCCGGTACCATTTTCTTTCCGGGAGGTCTCGCCGGGATGGGTTGGTCTCCGGCGGCGGCATTGGCGGCAAAACTCCTCCACCCCGGCAGGCCGGTACTTTCCGTATCCAGTGACGGCGGCTTCGCCATGATGACCCATGTCCTCTCCACGGCGCTGCAGTATCAATTGCCGGTGGCTTTCCTGGTGATGAACAACTCCGGACTGGGGATGGTTCATGACGGTCAGAAAGGGAGATACATTGCCACCGAGTTCATCCCCACGGATTTTGCCCGGATTGCCCGCGCCTTCGGCTGCCGGGGAGTTAGGGTGGAGAAAGCGGCGGCACTGGGCGGAGTCATCAAAGAGGCTCTTACTGCGAAAGTGCCCACGGTGATTGATGTCATTACCAGTCTGGAGGAATCACACCTCAAGATTGCCAACTGGTGAGCCACCTGTACAAGATGGTAACCCTATCCCCTTTGTCCCCTTCCCCTTATCAAGGGGAAGGGGAAGTATTTTTAGGAGAGAGGCGAAGCCTCTCTCACTCTCCCTTTGTCTATTCTTGTTTTCCTAATATGCTGAGTGCCACTACCTAGGCAGGAGGCTAAATTCCCTCCCCAAACAGGCGTCTAAGAGGGCGGTAGCCCTCTTCTAAATCTTCCCCCTCTCCTTGCCAAGGAGGGGGGGGACAAAGGGGGTGAGGTTGCTAAGCGGGTGTAGCGGGTGCTCTTACTGGAGAAGGTATTTCTGCCATTCGTGACGGGGAGGCAGAAACTGTGGCGGGATAAAGAAAAGGCCGTTGTCATGGGGAGGCGCCGGTTGCGTGGCCAGTTTCATATTGGCTTCTTGCGGTGTTCTCCCTGCTTTACGCCGGTTGCAGGCGACACAGGCACTGACCACGTTTTCCCAGGTGTGTTGCCCGCCGCGGAACCGGGGAATAACATGGTCGAGGGTAAGCTGCCGGGTTTCCCTGGCGCAATACTGGCAGGTATAGTGGTCACGTTTAAAAATCTCAATCCGGGTCAGTTTTCTCTCCCGCCAATGGGGGCGCTTCACCAGTGAAGCCAGACGGATGACCGAAGGGATAGGGAACTCACCTTCAGCCGAACGCAGAAAACCCGAGCCATTCTCCAGCATCTCGGCCTTGTCCTGGTAAATCAAGACCACAGCGCGGCGCACCCGGCAGATGTTGAGCGGTTGGTAGCTTTGATTCAGAACCAGAACCGGAGAGTTTATCATCTCTGCCCTCTGCTTGAGTGCCTTTGGCTAATTCTACTAGGAAATGGTAAACCGTGCAAGCTTGTGCCTAGTTTATGAAATAATCTCCCCTATAGCTAGTGCAGTGTCTCAGTGATGACTTACCATTAAACCCGTTGATGAGACACTGAATTAGAAGGGTTACTAAACAACCCTTTCGATAGTAGTTAGCTATCCTTTCCTCCGGGTATGGCCCTGGCCATACCGACCAGCGTAGTAATCGGGAGCAGTGAGATTAAACAGCACGCTTATCTTAGGGTCGACAAAGCGCGAGCTTATCGGGCTATCCATTTCATCGGTAGAGAGGTTGGTGGTGACGACGGTGGGCAGCCTGGCATTGTAGCGATGATTGATGACCTGAAAGAGCTTCTCTTTAGGCCATGGTGCGGTTGTCTGCCGGCCGAAGTCATCCAGAACGAGGAGCGGTGTGTTCTTGACCGTTTCAAAGAGCTGGTCGTAGGATGTTTTACTCTCCGGGCTAAAGGTAGAGCGCAGGTGGTCGAGAAAATCAGGGACAACCACGAAGAGGGCTGGTTGCCGGTGCTGGTAGCGGTAATTGACGATAGCCGCCGCCAGGTGCGTCTTACCGCAGCCGTTAACACCCTGAAAGACCAGCCAGCCATCGGGTGATTTGGCGAATTCGACCGCCAGGTTAAAGACCGCAGCCATGTTCTGACGTTGCTCCAGTGGTAGATTAACCCGCTTCCAGTCAAAGCTATCGAAGGTCATACTTTTCTCCAGGTCAAATCCCGGAGGCCAGTCATAGGTAAGTGAAGCCGCCGGCTCCGCACCGATTTCATAGATTTGACTGAAGCCGGGGGCAGTGAGGCGGGTACGCATTCTTGCCTCCAGCTCGGCAATAGGAATAATTGAGACGACTACCGTTGGTAGCTGGTTATTCAAACGATAGCTGAGCAGTTGCTCCAGCTTTTCCTTGGCCCAGGGAGTGCCCGATTGCGCTCCCAGGTCGTCCAGAACCAGCAGCGGGGTATTGCGCACCTGCTCAAAAAACTCATCGTAAGGCATTTCACTACCGGGGCTGAAGCTGGCGCGCAGGTGGTCGAGAAGGTCAGGGGTAGTAACATAGAAGACAGGCTGATTATTGGCGATGCTGTGGTTGGCGATGGCCGCCGCCAGGTGAGTCTTGCCGCTGCCACTGGGCCCGGAGAAAACCAGGCATCCTTTAGGCTCGACGGCAAATGCCCGGGCGGCCTGGTAAGCCTGGCTGAAGCTCTCTTGTTCTAGCGGATTCTCGCTCCGGCCCCGTGGGTTCAGCTTGTCAAAGGTGAGGCGGGTCAGCGAACCAAGGTTGCTGTAGCGTTGCAGGCGGGACAGCCGTGCTTCCTCCGGTTTCTTCTCAGCGCAGCGGCAGGGCACTACCTGGCTAAAATCTGTCTTCCCTGAAGGCAACAGGGGATAGACAAATCTTACCCCTTTACAGATTGGGCAGATTGGAGCCGGAGTGGTATCCGGTGCTTTAGTGTTGGACCATGTGTCCGTATTTTTGTCCGGTGTATTTGTCTGCACTCGCTTTAGAATCTCTCGAATCTGTTCCATCGCTTCTACCTTCAGTTGACCAGTGTTCCAGGATGCGGGCAATATAGCGCCAGTTCCGCTTGTTCAAGCTGGCGGCTTCCTTGATGGCATCCCTGAGCCAGGCTTCCGGATAGAGCTTCTCCGCTTCACGTAACTCTTCGGCAATCATCGGGGTGAGCATACCAACGTTCTGCTCATAGAGAGTGAAAATATCAGGCATTGGCTCAGTCTCTACCGCCAGGTAAGCTTGACCGGGGGCTTTCAGCCCGGTAAGGCTTAGCTCCCCGTGCTGAATCCTGGCGACGACGCGCCGTTCTGTCTCAGTATTCAGGAAATAAGCATCTTCCGAGGTGCCGTTTATCTCCAGCTCCAGGTGGAGGAAGATGCCCCGTTTGACGGCCATTTCCAGAGCGTCAGCCAGCAGTACCTCAGGTGGTTTTGTCCCCCCGCTGAGGCTACTCAGCCAGGTTTTGTCACTCAATAGCTCGCGTTGGGTGACAAAGCGCGGATAGCCCCGCTGCCGATAGAGCGACCAGAAAAGATGGAGGGTGGTCTTTAGCTCGTTGACATCTTTCATCTGCGGCAGCAAGATGCTGAAAAAGGCATTCGGTATCGGGGTATACTGCGTCCTGGCCGGGAACCCGGCAAACTGGCTCATAGTAAACTAGGCTCCTGGCGGGAAATATCGGCAAACTTGGCTGATTTCGGGACGAAATGCAGCTTGATTTCCCCGGTCGGGCCGTTACGGTGCTTGGCAACGATGACATCAGCGATGCCTTCCGGGTAGTCCTTATCCGGGTGCTGGGTTTCCCAGTCTTCCCTGGTAAAATAGTAATCATCACGGTAGATGAACATGACGATATCCGCATCCTGTTCAATAGTACCACTCTCACGGAGGTCAGAAAGCTGGGGTTTATGTGATGCCCGCCACTCGACGGCGCGGCTAAGCTGGGATACGGCGACTAGCGGCACATTTAGCTCACGGGCCAGCCCCTTGAGGGCACGGGAGATATAGCCGATTTCCTGGACGCGGTTATCGGTTCTGGTATCGCCTTGCATCAGTTGCAGATAATCGAGAATAATGAGGTCGAGGGGATGCTCAAAGTTAAGCCGGCGGGCTTTACTGCGCATCTCCACCACTCTGAGCTGCGGGGAATCATCGATATAGATTGAGGCTTCGGAGAGAACGCCGATGGCGTCCATAATCCTTTTTTCCTCGTCTTCGGTAGAGTGATGCCCGAGCTGAACCCGCCGCGAATCTACGTTGGCTTCACTGGCCAGCATGCGCATTACCAACGGCTCCCGTGCCATTTCTAGGCTGAAGATAGCCACGCAGGCCCCCTGCTTTATGGCAGCATTGGTGGCCAGGCTGAGTGCCAGGCTGGTTTTGCCCATGCTCGGCCGGCCGGCAACAATCACCAGGTCAGAACGCTGGAACCCGCCTAAAAATTCATCCAGGCCGGCATAGCTGGAGAGCACCCGGGTGATTGGCGAAACCTGGCCCTCGGTAGTAGCGGGAGGTTCAAAATACTTATCCAGTACCTGGCGGATATGCATCAGGTCACGAGGACTCTGCCCGTGGCGCAAGCGGAAGAGGGCATCCTCGGCACGATTCAGGCTGGAATCGACATCAGGGTCGGCTTCGTAACCGATAGCCTCAATCTGCCGGGCGGCATCAATCAAACGGCGGCTAACCGCCAGGCGGTGGGCAATTTGAGCATAGTGCTCGATATCAAGCGATGTCGGCACGATAGAGATGAGATGGCTCAGGTAGGCGGCGCCCCCGCATGTCTCCAGTTTGCCCTGGCGGGCCAGCTCTTGAGCCAGCGTCACCTGGTTGATTGACTCATTACGCTGGTAAAGTGAAAGGCATGCCTCGTAAAGCCACTGGTTCTGCTCACGGTAGAAGTCAGCGGGCTGGAGAAAAGTCGCAATCTTGTAGATAGCGCCACCATCGATAAGAAGTGAGCCGATGGCTGCTTCCTCGGCATCAATATCATGTGGTGGTAATCTTTCCTGGGGCACGCTGCCGACCTCCCTTTATTTGGTTCGATTTGCATCTGGTTAGTCGGTTATTACGAATCCTTCGGTAGAAGGATGAAGCAATCTCGGAATGTATGGTGCAGAGATTGCCACAGGGGCTAAAGCCCCCCTCGCAATGACAACTATTTCACTACCGTAATCAAAACCGGATGAGACCCTTTATTCCGCCTTTTCGCTGACCGTAACCTTGATTTTGGGGACGATGTCCTTACCCAGCCGGATAACTACCTCGTAGCTACCAACCTGCCGGATGGGCTGGCTCAACTCGATTTTCCTCTTGTCGATAGTAAAGCCGGTAATACGCTCCGTTTCTGCGGCAATATCAGCCGAGGTTATCGAGCCATAGAGCCGGTTCCTGGCGCCAGTGCGGGCCGTTAGCTGGATTTCCTGTCCCTCCAGAAGCTTACCCAGCTCAAGCAGCTCCGCTTCTGTTTCAGCTTGTTTCCGGCCCCTTGCTACCAGTTGCACCTTCACTATTTTCATCGTTTCCGGCTTGGCCAGCAGGGCGAGCTTTTGCGGGATGAGGAAATTCCGGCCGTAACCATCGGATACCTCTTTGATATCACCGGCTCGGGCTACTTTGGGTACATCTTCAAGAAAAATAACCTTCATTATCTACCTCTTTTTCCACAATTATACTTCAGCGGGGATACTTTTGGAAAGTCTATACCTGCAAGGTTTCTAGGTTCCTCTTCCCTTCTCCTGAAAAAGAGAAGGGAATTAAGGGTGGGGAGGAATAAATAATCCGCTTTACTAGAGCCTTAATAAGGTGGATAATGAAACGGAGAGTTCGGCACTCTATGTCTTTTGCTATACTATTTGAGGATATTGAATTGATATGGAACCAAGATTAGACCGCATCACCCAAGCGCGACTGGAAAAACTCGGCCAGATACGTAACCGTGGGATTGACCCCTACCCCCATCGCTACCAGCGTACTCACACTACCCAGGACGCGATAGCTTTACTCAAGCAACACGAGCCAGGTACAGAAGGCAGTCCCTCGCCGGTTCCTTCGGCCAGAAACATTATAGACGATAATCCATCGGTTAGCATTGCCGGGCGCATCACCGCCCGAAGGAACATGGGGAAAATCTCCTTCCTCGACCTGCGTGACGGTTCAGGCAAAATTCAGCTAATGCTTGGCGATTTGCTCACTGCTGACCAGCGCGAGCTACTCAAGGAGATTGACATCAGTGATATTATCGGGGTTAGCGGCCGACTTTTCCGCACCAAGACCAACGAGCCAACGATTGCGGTAAGCAGTTTTACCATCCTGGCAAAATCCCTCCAGCCCTTACCGGAAAAGTGGCACGGTCTCACTGATACCGAGCAGCGATTTCGTCAGCGTTATCTTGACTTAATCAGTAACCCCGAAACCAAAGAGACCTTCAAGAGGCGCAGCCAGATTATTACCGCCATTCGCCAGTTCCTTAACCAGCAGGGATTCAGCGAAGTCGAAACGCCGGTGCTGCAACCGGCGGCCGGCGGTGCTTTGGCCCGCCCCTTCATCACCCATCACCACGCCCTTGACCAGGATTTCTACCTGCGTATTGCCACCGAGCTTCATCTCAAGCGGCTCATCATCGGCGGCTTTGATAGAGTCTACGAGCTGGGACGTATTTTCCGCAATGAGGGCATTGATACCACCCATAACCCGGAGTTCACCACCCTGGAAAGCTACCAGGCCTACGCCGACTATAATGACGTGATGAAAATGCTGGAAGAGATGGTGAGCACCGTCAGCCGGCAGGTTCTGGGTACCACCGAGGTGAAGTTCGGTGAGCATACCATCAAGCTTGACCCACCCTGGGCGCGACTCAATTTGCGTGAGGCGACTGAGCAATATAGTGGAATTGACTTTACCAAATATCCTGATGCCGATTCTTTACGAGCGGAGATGCAGCGGCTAAAGATAAAGGTTGACCCGCAGAAAGACCGCGGACGGCTCATCGACGAGCTTATTTCTACCTTTGTCGAGCCGCACTTGATGCAACCAACCTTCCTCATCGACTACCCGCTGGATATGTCCCCGCTGGCGAAGAGAAAGCCGGGTAGCGACCAACTGGTGGAGCGGTTTGAAGCCTTTGCCGGGTGCATGGAGATTGCCAATGCCTTTACCGAGTTGAACGACCCCATCGAGCAACGGGAGCGTTTTGTCCGGCAGCAAAAGCAGCGCCAGCCCGGGGGCGAGCCGGTCGAGAGCATTGACGAGGATTTTCTGCTGGCGATGGAGCACGGCATGCCCCCCACCGGCGGGCTGGGCGTCGGTATCGACCGCCTGGTGATGCTCCTCACCAACCAGCAATCAATCAGAGAGGTGATACTTTTCCCACAGCTCAAAGAGAAATAAGAGGGAGGTCATGGGATATGCCTGAAAAACCTACAGTTATCAAGTTCTTCGCTCCTGTTCTTGAAGTCACAATTAATAGCCTAATGAGTGCAATCGACCAAAAGATGAAGGAGGGGGAAACTCAATTCACCATTCTTATTTCGTCGCCTGGCGGGAGTTATCCTCTCGGATTATCTGCCTACAACTATCTGAAGGGCTTACCTGTGACTATAACGACACACAATTTCGGGACAGTTGACTCTATTGGGGTAGTCCTGTTTTGTGGGGGCAGTAACAGGCTTTCTGTTCCTCAAGCAAGTTTCTTGCTACATGGTATAAATACCGGTAACATGAACGGGCGCTTTGGAGAGAAACAACTTGAAGATAGACTGAAAACATTAAGTATAGATAACGAGATTGTTGCCAAGGTAATCGCTGCAAACACTAGTAAGTCGGTAAAAGATGTGACAAATGCGATGCTTGAAAGCACTACCCTGAGTCCCGACGAAGCAAAAGCGTGGGGCTTGATACACGATATTAAATCTGAATTGTTTGAGTCAGGTTCTGAAGTTATCTCAATCCAATATCAAGAAAAAATGGAGTCAGCAAAGTGAGTCAAATAGAGGCCATACCCTTCTAAAATGTCATTCCAGCGTAGGCTGGAATCCAGATAATGCAAGATTGAATACATATTTTGTTTACCTACTGGCAAGCCGCCGTAACGGGACCCTTTACGTCGGGGTCACCAACGACCTGGTAAGAAGAGTATATGAACACAAGAACAACATTATCGAGGGGTTTACGAAGAGATACAATGTGCATCTGTTGGTGCATTATGAGCAATGTGAGAACGCCATTTCCGCCATTCAACGTGAAAAGAACATCAAGGCGTGGTATCGACAATGGAAAATCAGACTAATTGAAGAGACCAATCCCGAATGGGAAGACTTATATCCAGAGATTGCCAGTGGGGATTCCAGGGGTTCATAAGCCCCTCCCCTGGATTCCAGCCTACGCTGGAATGACGGGTGGGTAAGCTGGAATGACAAGAAGAAGGCTGGAATGACGGTAGAAAAGCCGAAATAGCGGGTAGGCAGATATAACGACGATAGAGAATCTGGAATGACAAGGTGGAGATAGGTAGGAAGGAGATAGTCCACTTCGGTAAAGGAGTAGTGATATGCTTGACCTGAAATTTATCCGGGAAAATACTGACCTGGTGCGGGAAGCCATCAGTAAACGTCACGATGATGCTGCCCCACTCGATGAAATCCTTGAGGTTGATGCCGAGCGCCGCCGTAAGCTCCTGGAGCTGGAAGACCTGAGGCACCAGCGGAAAGAGACCTCCCGGGAAAGAAAAGTGGATAAGGGCACGGTGGAAGAAGGGCGCGACCTGCGCACCATGATAAGAGGGCTGGAGGACGAGGTCAAGAACCTGGAAAAGCAACTGGCGGATTTCCTGCTCCAGTTACCGAACATTCCTCACCCCTCGGTGCCGGTCGGGGCGGGAGAAGAAGACGATGTTATCGTCCGCACCTGGGGAGAGCCGAAGAAATTCGATTACCGGGCGGCTCCCCACTGGGAGTTGGGCGAAGCTCTGGACATTATTGATTTTGAGCGGGGCGTCAAGCTCTCCGGCACCCGTTTTTACGTGCTCAAAGGCCACGGTGCCCGTTTGCAGAGAGCACTCATCGCTTTCATGCTCAACCTCCACACCACCCAACATGGCTACCAGGAGGTCTATTTACCCTTTATGGTCAAAAGGGAATGCATGGTGGCATCGGGTAACCTGCCCAAATTCGCCGATAACCTCTACCATGATGACAAAGACGACCTCTGGTTCGTGCCTACGGCTGAAGTGCCGCTGACGAACCTGCACCGCGATGAAATCATCCCGTCCGGAGCTTTACCGATTCATTATGTTGCCTATACTGCCTGCTTCCGCCGGGAACAGATGTCCGCCGGCAAGGATACGCGGGGGATAAAGCGGGGTCACCAGTTTGACAAGGTAGAGCTATACAAGTTCGTTGAGCCGTCTACGTCTGTTGAGGAGCTGGAAAAGCTGGCCAAGGATGCCGAGGAGGTCTGCCAGAAACTGGGGCTGGCCTACCGGGTGAAAATGCTTTGTACGGCGGAACTGGGCTTTGCCTCGACGAAGACCTACGATATTGAGGTCTGGTCGCCCGGATGTGAAGAGTGGCTGGAGGTAAGCTCCTGCTCCAACTGTGGTGACTTCCAGGCACGGCGGGCCAATATCCGCTACCGCCCATCTTCGGATACCCACCCCCAGTTTGTCCATACGCTAAACGGCTCAGGGCTAGCCCTGCCCAGAATCATGATTGCTATCCTGGAAAATTACCAGCAGGCCGATGGCAGTATTGTTGTCCCCGACGTCTTGCAAACTTTTGTCGGTGCTAAAGTAATCAAAAGATAATGAGCTTAATAAGATTGTCGATTGACCTCACCCCCTTAATCCCCCTCTCCTGGAAGGAGAGGGGGAAATAGAGTAAGAGGGGCTTCGCCCCTCTTAAACACCCTGAGTTATAAGGAGAGCTTAAGAGGGCGTAGCCCTCTTTCTTTTTTCTGCCCCCTTCTTTTAGTAAAGGAAGGGGGTTAGGGGGATGGATTTCTCAGGGGGACTAGGGGGATGAAGCTAAGAACCATCCGTTCCTGAGATAGACACAAGATGAGATAAGAGCTATAATAACAATGGTTTGCAGGGAAAATGGGCGTAAAATCAAGAGGAAGATAGAAAGCAATGCCCACCCTTTATATCGTGGCCACGCCCATTGGCAACCTGGAGGATATTTCTCTGCGTGCCCTTCGTACGCTACGTGAAGTGAAGCTTATCGCTGCCGAAGATACCCGCAAGACGAAGCGGTTGCTTAATCACTATGATATCAAGACAACCATGACCAGTTACTACGAACACAACAAATTGACCAAGCTGGATTACCTTCTCGGTTGTCTTGAGATGGAAGATGTCGCCCTTGTTTCTGAAGCCGGGATGCCGGGTATTTCTGACCCCGGCTATGAGCTTATCGTGGCCGCAATCCAGCGAGATATACCGGTGGTACCTATTCCGGGAGCATCCGTGGTCGCGGCGGCTCTGCCTGTCTCCGGCCTGGCTACGGACAGGTTTACCTGGCTGGGTTTTCTACCACGCCGGGCGAGTGACCGGCAGCAGCTTCTCCAGGATATTGCTGCCGATAGAGCCACCATAGTTATTCTGGAGGCTCCCCACCGGTTGTTGAGCACCTTGAAGGATATGCTCCTTGTTCTGGGAGATAGACGAATTGCCGTCTGCCGTGAGCTTACCAAGCTTCACGAAGAGGTTTTTCGGGGCAGGATAAGCCAGTGCATCGAGCATTTCATCGGACCGAGAGGAGAGTTCACTCTGGTGGTTGAAGGCCGGGTAGAAAAAGACAAGCCGCAGATGACCGGGGATATCGAAGGGCAGCTAAGCGAGATGCACCAATCCGGATTAACCGCCAAAGAAGCGATTGCCAGAATGACCATAGAGACCGGCCTGTCCCGGAAAGAGCTGTATCGCGCCTGGCTGAAAGTTTCCGGGAGTGTTCAGGAATCCAAGGCGAGAAAAGCGGAAAGGAGTTAAACATGCGCCAGGGTTGTATCTCTTTAGGGGAAACAGAGTGTCATGAGTGCCACCGCATTATCACCCACTCCGAGCGTTATCTGGCCGTTGACGAAGAGGATGGGGTTGAGGTGGCCAATGGCAAGATAGTACACTACTGTGTAGACTGTGCCCTGCAGAAGGGCTATGCGGAATATAAAGACGAGGGGAAGGGGGAAAAAGTGCTGACCTTCTTCACCAAGACCGTGACACCATCGAAACGAACGGGTGGTGGTGAATAAAGCGAGGTTTTCCTGACCTGTCCCCCTGAAATATGGTGAATCTATTCCGGTGAGCTGAATATCATGAGTGAGCGAATCTTTATTGGCGTGGCCTGGCCCTATGCTAACGGCCCACTCCATCTGGGTCATATTGCCGGTGCCTATTTACCGGCGGATATTTTTGCCCGCTACCATCGTGCCAAGGGTAACGAAGTGCTGATGGTCTCCGGTTCAGACCAGCATGGCACGCCAATCACTATCCGGGCGGAGCAAGAAGGCAGAAAACCGGAAGAAATCGCCAACCAGTACCACCAGGAGTTTCTTGAGTCATGGCACAAGCTGGGCATTTCCTTTGACCTCTATACCTCGACCAGCACCGCCAATCACACTCAGGTAACCCAGGAAATCTTCCTCACCTTGCTGAAGAAAGGCTACATCTATAAGGCTAGCATGTCACAGCCTTTTTGCCCGCAGTGCCAGCGTTTTCTACCCGACCGTTATGTCGAGGGCACCTGCCCTAATTGCCATGCCCCCGGGGCCAGGGGTGACCAGTGTGACAAGTGTGGCAAGCCGCTGAATGCCATTGAGCTGGTTAATCCACGCTGCCGGCAGTGCGGGACGCCCCCTGAATTCAAGGAATCGGAGCACTTCTTCCTCAAGCTGACTGCCTTCAACGATAGGCTGCTCGACTGGGTGAAGCAGCAAACTCACTGGCGACAGAATGTGCTCAATTTTACCACGCGTTTTCTGGAGGACGGGCTGAAAGACCGGGCAATTACCCGTGACATCGAATGGGGGATACCGGTGCCCGTGGCCGGTTACGAAAACAAGCGAATCTACGTGTGGTTCGAGGCGGTTATCGGCTACCTCTCGGCCACCAAGGAATGGGCTAAAGCCAGCGGCGATGAAGAGAGGTGGCGGTCCTTCTGGCAGGAGGAAACAAAGAGCTACTACTTTATCGGCAAGGATAACATCCCGTTTCATACCATTATCTGGCCGGCGATGCTGATGGGCTATGACACTCTTAACCTGCCCTATGATGTCCCGGCGAATGAGTTCCTCACCATCGAAGGGAGAAAGCTTTCCACCAGCCAGAACTGGGCGGTATGGCTGCCTGACTACCTGGCACGTTACGATCCTGACCCCTTACGTTACATCCTGTCCATCAACATGCCCGAAAACGGGGATACCGATTTTTCCTGGCGGGAGTTCATCCGCCGTAACAACGATGAGCTGGTGGCTACCTATGGCAACCTGGTGCACCGGGTACTTACCTTTACCTACCGTAACTATGAGGGCTGTGTACCACCGGCTGGTGAACTGGACAGCCAGAGTCAGGCTATACTGAGCCGGGCGGAAGATACCCTTCAAGCGGTGGATAGACTCCTCTACCACTGTCATTTTAAAGAAGCGGTCAGGACAACGATGTCTCTGGCTCAAGAGACTAACCGTTACCTGGATGAGAAATCTCCCTGGAAAGTAATTAAGCAAGACCGGCTGGCTGCAGGCACTGCTCTGTATGTTGCCATTTCCGTGCTTTCCTGCTTGAAAACTGTTCTTTATCCTTTTTTACCCGCCAGTTCGCAGAAGCTACATGAGTTTCTCGGTTTTAAAGGGAACGTGGAAAAGGATGGCTGGAAGATTCATTCCCCGCCGCCGAGTCAGCATTTGCTTTCCCCGCAGCCTCTCTTTACCAAGCTTGAAGAAAAACTGGCCGATGAGGAAAGCCAGCGACTGAAAAGTAGCTGAGCCTTAATTAATATTTGAAGCCTTTTTTATTGCCTGTTCCTGATTCCTTTTTCTCCCTCTTGGAGGGTGAGAGGTTGGCAAATAGGTCTCATATCTTCCCATTATCTGACTTGGGAAAGGGGGACAAGTGGAGCTAAACACAATCTACGGGCCGGTTCGGGAAGACCTGACCAGGGTTGAGGAAAAGCTGAGGGCAGCCTGTAAGGTGGACTTCGCCCACCTGGCGGAGCTACTTGAGTATAGCCTCAAGAGTAATGGCAAGAGAATCCGTCCGGTGCTGACTCTCCTGTGCGGAAAGTTTTATGACTACAACCCTGACCACCTGCTGCGCATGGCGACAGCGGTGGAGATAATGCACACGGCGACACTGATTCACGATGATGCCATTGATAAGTCGATGGTTCGCCGCCGTCAGCCAACGATTAACCGGTTGTGGGGGGAAGAGGAAGCTGTGCTCCTTGGGGATTACCTTTTTGCGGAAGCAGGAGCACTGACTGCTTCGACCGGGAACCTGCGTGTCATCAAGCTTTTTGCGGAGACACTGAAGACCATTTCCAGAGGCGAGATAAACCAGGCTTTCAATGCCTTTAACCTGGAGCAAAACCGCGAGCAATATATCCAGAGAGCGGCTAGGAAAACAGCTTCACTTTTTGTCATGGCTACCGAGTCCGGGGCGGCGTTAAGCCAGGCCCCCGAAGCATCAGTACAAATTCTCAGCGATTACGGCTATAACCTCGGCATCGCCTTTCAAATTGTCGATGATGTTCTGGACTTTATCGGTACCGAGGAAGAGCTGGGTAAGCCTGTCGGCGGGGATTTGGCCCAGGGCACCCTCACCCTCCCGGCGATGCTTATCCTCGAACAATACCCTGAAGACAACCCGGTAAAGAGGTTGTTCCAGCACCGGGATGAGACGGATAACATCAGGCAAGCAATAGAAATGGTGCGTAACTCCCCATCAATTATCCAGGAATGCTATAAGGCGGCTTCAGATTATTGTGACCGGGCTTGCCGTGACCTGCATTGCTTGCCCCAAAATTCCGGCAGCCAGGCATTATCAGACCTGGCTTCCTTTGTTATCGTCCGGCAAAAGTAGCTGGAGCCTGTTTCTGGCTTCAGTGTCCTGTCCGGTTAATTACCGGGTACTAAACCAATGAACGCTTCAGTACACCCCATACCGCTTACGGTTGACCTCTTTCTCTATATCCTCTTTTAATCTCTCCCTAAGTGACGGAAAGGGGGAAAACACGTGCCAAAGTAGCAACGTGTCTGATAGCAATCTGCCGTAATCTAGTCTGATGTCGCCGGTGCCTGTTTGGGGATGGGTTGTGCTTTGGCAGGAGCTTTCCTTGATTCAGAGGTTGGTATGGATTCGGGCACAATAGGGACCGGAGCCGGGGTTGTCGTCGCCACTGCGGGGGGAGCAGGGGTAGCACCGGACTCGCTGAAGAGGGCATCCAGGGCTTGACCTTCCAGGGTCTCCCGGGTAATCAGCGTTTCCGCAATCTGTATCAGCTTCGCCTTATTTTCAGTCAGGATGCGCTTGGCCGTATTGTGTGCTTCCGTAATGATTCTATTGACCTCTTCATCGATGATATCGGCTATTTTATCGCCGTAGTCTCTTTGCTCCGAGATTTCACGGCCAAGGAAGACCATCTCTTGCTTATCTCCGAAGGTTCGCAGTCCCAGTTTTTCACTCATCCCGAAATCAGTCACCATGCGGCGAGCGGCATCACTGGCTCGTTTAATGTCATCCTGAGCTCCGGTAGTAACGTCGTTGAAAATCAATTCCTCGGCAGTTCGCCCGCCGAGCCAGGCAGCCAGTTCATCCATTATCTTGGCACGCGACCACATGTAGCGGTCTTCGGTTAACGGCTTGGTATAGCCGAGGGCGAAGCCCCTGGGTATGATGCTGATTTTACGCGGTGGGTCAGCATGAGGAAGCATCTTGGCCACCAGAGCGTGCCCAACCTCGTGATAAGCCGTAATTCTTTTCTCTTCGGGGCTAATCCGCCGGCTCTTCCGCTCCGGGCCGAGTATCACCTTATCGATGGACTCTTCCAGCTCCTCCATACCGACGGACTTCTTATCACGTTTTGCCGCCAGAATGGCGGCTTCATTCACCAGGTTGGCCAGGTCAGCCCCACTGAAGCCGGTCGTTTGCTTGGCCAGCACCTCCAGGTCAACCATCTTATCCAGCGGTTTACCTTTGGCATGAACCTTGAGTATGGCGACTCTGCCATTAACATCCGGGCGGTCGAGAACGACACGGCGGTCGAAACGACCGGGACGGAGCAACGCCGGGTCGAGTATATCGGCGCGGTTGGTTGCTGCCAGCACGATGACACTGGTATTGGTATCAAAACCATCCATCTCGGTTAGAATCTGGTTCAGGGTTTGTTCTCTTTCATCATGACTGCCACCAAGCCCGGCACCGCGATGCCGCCCGACAGCATCAATTTCGTCAACAAAGACAATGCAGGGAGCGCCGCGTTTGGCCTGGTCGAAGAGGTCACGCACCCTGGCCGCACCGACACCGACAAACATCTCGACAAACTCACTGCCGCTAATCGAAAAGAAAGGCACCCCGGCCTCGCCAGCGACGGCCTTGGCCAGTAGTGTCTTACCGGTACCCGGCGGGCCGACCAGCAACACTCCTCTGGGAATACGTGCTCCCAGGCTCTGAAACTTCTCGCGGGATTTCAGAAAATCGACTACTTCCTGAAGCTCCTGCTTGGCTTCATCGACTCCGGCGACATCGTCAAATGTTATCGTTGGTTTTGCCGGCGGGAAGAGCCGGGCACGGCTACGCCCGAAGCTGAGAGCCTGGTTGTTAGCCCCACGGGCACGGAAGAACAAAAAGAAGAGCAATCCGCCGACGATAAGAAGGGGTAAGAAGCCAATCAGGATGTCCCCCCAGTTAATACCGGCAGGCTTAATATCCAGAGCCACTCCCGTCAGGTCCAGCCCGGTGATTTCAAAAATGCTGGTGTCACCCTTGAAGCTTTTTACCTCTCCTTCAGTAGTAGTTGCAACAGTCAACCACTCGCCTTCAACGATAATCTTCTCTATCTTTTTCTCTTGTGAAAGGGTAATCACCTTACCCAGGGGAATCTTGTTTGGTTTTGGCGGACTGGAGAAGAAACTGGCAATAAGAGCTACCCCGGCCAGCAGAACGATGATATATAGTATGCCACTACGTTTCCAACTTGAAGACATCTTTCACCTCAGAGCTATGTACAATACATATTATACCAGAAACCGGTTTGATGTGGTAAACCCGGGTAGAGAGCGTTTAATAATCCCGTTCGTCCTGAGCATTATCGAAGGGCGTTCATGGTTCGACAAGCTCACCACGAACGGT
>ORJL010069595.1_pt1 | contig 158401 bp, 145 predicted proteins | sample 1779941 | NCBI WGS metagenome assembly ORJL01 (sample SAMEA104232317, study PRJEB22302) | groundwater metagenome | biome: forest; feature: aquifer; material: groundwater | place: USA | collected 2011-08-07 | depth 5.8 m | reverse complement strand
CGGGACTCTGTGTATCACCCTGGACACGACGAAGAAACACGTTAGGAACGTTATCGACAAGATGCAGGCGCGCAGCCGCACCCACGCATCTATTATCGCGGCCCAGGCAGGCATTGTGGGCAAGCCCGTCGCTGCCAGCGTCGATAGCCAATGTGAGTTGACGTCAGTTGCCCGAGGGTAGCTTTTTGCAGACCCATGTAACTCGTTTTGGCGCTGGCGTTGTTTCCTACTCAGCCGCCTTGTCTGCGCTCTCCTTTGAGATTTCTTTTGCAGGCGTTGCCTCACAAGGTTGAACTACTTTTGCGGCCTGTTTTCGTGCCTTGGCTCTCTCAGCCCTGTTCTTCTGCAACTCTTTCAGGAATGGGGTCGGCTCCCACCGTTTCCGGGCGATTTCCACGATGCGATTTATCAGCGTCGGGTATCCCATGCCAGCCTGTAGTGCGGCCAGGGCAAAAGCACTGGTCCTTTCCAGATAAGGATTGGCATTGACCTCGACGACCATTGGCATGCCATCGGCTGAAAGCCTGATGTCTACCCTGGCATAATCCTGAACTTTCAAGGCAAAGGCTGCCTCTCGGCCTGCCATGATCAGGCGTGCGCGAACTTCTGGAAGTAGTTCTGTGGCAACGATCGCGTTGACGGCGCCGTATTGAGGGCTCGCCATGTCGGACTTTGCCTCGTGACCGTAGATCCGTGGATATCCGCCTGGAAGCTTGGCAAAATCAAGCTCCATTAATGGCAACACTTCGGCTGCTCCATTGCCCAGAATGCCCACATAGAATTCGCGTCCCTCGATGTACTCTTCCACCAGGGCAGGCACCTTCAGTTGCGTTTGGATGAAGCCGATGCGCTCGACAAGCTTGGAATACTCGGTTACCAGGGAAGAATCGTCGATGCCGAGGGAAGCGTCTCCATGCAAGGGTTTGACGAACAGGGGGAAACGCATCTTACCAGCGAATTCGAGGTTGTCTTTGTCAAAGGTGGCGTAGTTGGGATAAGGTACCCCGTGAAACTTCAAGAGTTTCTTCGTGACCGCCTTATCTTGCCTCAATGCCATCCCCGCCGGACCAGTTCCGGTGAAAGGTTGGCCAAGCATGGCAAGTACGGCCGCAACATGCATTTCATATGAATCGTTATCAGCGAACCTCTCGCAGAGATTGAACACAAGGTCGGGTCGTTTGTCATCAAGTTTGTCCAGGAGTTCGCGCAAATCGTCGCTTATGCCGATCAAGGATGTCTTGTGGCCGCCCTCGGACAACGCCGCGGCAACCTCATCTACCACCTCATCATGCTTGGTACCTTCCGGACTGCGCTCTTCCCAGAACAGAACAGAAATCTTGAGTTTATCCATCTTGCCAGCCTCCCTTCCGACAGGTGCAGTATCATGTGTCCATGAAGCGACCCCGGTGCAAGTAGTTCATTACCAGTGTGGTGATGAATACCGATACGCTCACCATTTGTGCTGCGGTTTGTTCAGTTTCGACCTTGAGTCCTAGGAATTGGACCCTCTCTATAAGGTCATCGGTCAGGGCGCCAAGGAGCTTACGGTCGATACCAGTCCAGTGATTCACCTCCCGGACCAGTTGTTTGCGATTAGCCCGAAGGACATCCACTGCTGGTTGCCCCTGCTCTGCCGGGAACAGTCGTCGCAAATCGTTGTTGAGAGTGCGATGGAGATTGAGACTGAGGTGGCTGGAATCTTTGCCAGTTTCGTACCATCTATCGAGGGTCATCGTCAGTTCTTGTACAGGGGTGTCCAGTTTGTCGTCACTGATAAGCGGTCGCTTCTGACCGTACTTCCTCACCACTTCATCAACATAGGCCAATTTGGCAAGGGCCGGGGTGCCAGCGTACTGTTTCTGCCAATCCGAGCCGGGCGTCAGCCATACAGCGAAGGTTTCCGCAAAATCCTCATCAGGATGTTTCTGCGCGTACCATCCCGGTATATGGCGCACAAACCTGGCGCTAAAAGGTACTGGCTCATATTTGTCCTGGTAGGGCTTGGAAAATCTCCCGAAAAGCTGCCGCCATCCCGGCTTCTTGAATAAGCGATAAGCATAATTGAATGCATGCCCTGCCTCATGACGGAGATACATCATCATTTCCGCTTCATCCTCAGCTTCTATCCCCGTCAATTCACCTTCCAGCTTCGCCAAATCAGCGTTCGCCAGGTAGAAGGGAATCCCTATCACAGGGACACCATGAGGGCAGCCCCATTCATCCGCCAGATATGTTTTTGGCTCGAAAGAGATGCCTGCTTTCTTCAACTCCTGATAGAGTTTGCCGGTGAGTTCTTCAAGTCGCGTGCCCTGAATCTTGAGTGACAGGTCACAGATCTTCCGGGACAACAATTCTTGTTGTTCTTCATTCAGAACTTTCTTCCTGGCGGTTTCTTGAGATTCCGTTGGGTCCACAGTTCTCTCGGTGTTCTTGCTGACTCGCATTGATGCGAGTCTATGAACATTTATACTTTACCACGACGGAGGCAAGTGTTGACGCGAAAACATAGCAGAAAGGGGGTGGTCGATTCGACCATCCCCTTTGACTTTGGCCTTAAGCGGTCCTGATGTCACTGCTTACACAGGAGTATTAGTCCAGGTAGTCCTTCAGTTTGCGGCTCCTGCTCGGGTGGCGCAGCTTCCGGAGTGCCTTCGCCTCGATCTGCCGGATGCGCTCCCGGGTAAGTCCGAACTCGCGACCCACTTCGTCAAGGGTCCGTTCTTTCTGGTCTTCAAGCCCAAACCTAAGGCAAATTACTTTTCGCTCCCGGGCGTCTAGCGTCGTGAGCACTTCCTCGATTTGTTCCCTGAGCAGTTCTCTTGCCGCTGAGTCGGCCGGGGACAAACTGCTGGTATCTTCGATGAAGTCTCCGAGGTGGCCCTCATCTTCCTTTCCAATCGGCGTTTCCAAAGACATTGGTTGCCTCGGGACCTGGACTGCCTCCCTCACTTTGTCAGGCGGTAGACCTAATACGACTGCAAGTTCCTCGCTTGTGGGGTCACGACCCTTGTCCTGAGCGAAAGCCCGGCTGGCGCGGTAGATGCGGTTGGTAGTTTCAACCATGTGCACGGGTATGCGGATGGTCCGAGACTGGTCTGCGATTGCCCTGGTTATGGCCTGCCTTATCCACCACGTGGCGTATGTGCTGAACTTGTAACCCCTGCGGTAATCGAATTTCTCGACCGCTCGCATAAGCCCTATGTTGCCTTCCTGTATCAGGTCGAGCAGCATCATGCCCCGTCCCATGTATTTTCTGGCGATGCTGACCACCAGCCTGAGGTTGGCCTCGTCAAGATGTTCCACGGCCATCAAAGCTTCACGCTCGATTGTCTTGAAATGATGGGCCATCTGGCTTTCATGCGCGCGAAGTTCCCCGATGAACGATGGGTCCCGGACAAGCTTTTCAATGTTACCGGTGTCCACGTCGTCCGCGGCGCCTCGTGCCACATCCGGGAACAATCTTCCGTCCAGCCATGCCGACCTGAGATGCTGTGAGGCCTGTTCGTTGGACCATCCGAGCTTGCCAGCGACTCTTTCGATCAGTATTTCGTCAATAACATACTCCAGCGCAGAAACCACTTCTGGAGTTGACATTAGCTGGAAGAAGGCCGCATTCCCAGCCAATCCGAAATGTCCCCTCAATACGTCCAGAACGTCTGATGATGCCGCGATGCGCCTGAGGATATCCAGGGTGACATCTATGGCCGATGGTCTCACTCCATTCAAGTCTTGCAGCCCGGCGATAATCTCAGACAGGCGCCTGCCCTCCTCGATCTTTCGTGCAAGAGTCCGCTCTTCCCGGGCGCGAAGCAAAGGCACCTTGCCTATCTCACGAAGGTACATCCAAATGGAGTTATCAATTGGCTCATGGGCGTCAAAAGGGGCCGAGGTATCTGGAGAAAGCGCGGACATTGGCACAGCCTCGATTTCGTCGCCAAAAGTCGAATCGAGCTTGTGCCCTTCTAACGACTCTCCGATGATGGCTTCATCATCGTCTACTTCATCTTCGATACCAGGAACGACAGCCGCGTGTAGAGTAACGGTTTCAGCCTCTGCGAAACCCTCTGAAGGCACGCCTGCCTTTCCCAGATTATCTTCTGGTCCGTATTCAGCCACCAGCATCGGATTGAATTCGGCGGCTGCCGTCTTCGCATCATTCTTTCTGTTCTTCATCTATTTACCCCCGGACAGAACCAGCATGAACCGGCCAGTCGACTGCCCATTTAACATAACGTATCCGGAGAGCAGAAAGTTAGGTGTTAAAAGGGCCTGAACGGAACACTTTCTTCAGGAGGTGGGTGGGGACTTGTATGTGGTCCACAGACGAGGATGGGTTCAGGGACGAATTCGAGGAGCCTATCGAACGATGGAGGATTCAACTGTCATCACGAAATGTATTCTGGCGACCCCGATGGGATTCGAACCCACGATCTCCACCGTGACAGGGTGGCATGTTAGACCGCTACACCACGGGGCCGGCTGAGGCATGGTTGCAGTCGAAGTCTACCAAGAACTTGCTTATGCCGTCAACATATGCCGTCAACCTGTCTGCATCCTATGTGCCGCCTGATCTTCATTTTCCACGTCTATCATCCGTTTGATAGAATTCGTCTCATATGCCGGGGCACGAAGGATTCATGGACCACGATCCGAAGGATGTGTACGATGGCATTGCACCATACTACCATCTGCTGTTCGACGATTGGGATCGGGCGGTGGAGCGTGAAGGCGACAGGCTTGGGTCTGCACTCTCTAAGAAGGGCGTCCGGGTGATACTGGACGCCACGTGCGGCACGGGACTTCAATGCATTGGGCTCGCACAAAGGGGTTTCAGCGTTACCGGTTCCGACAGCAGCCAGGGCATGATCCGGCAAGCTAGGGTCAACGCGCGCCGGGCTGGCGTATCAGTCGAGTTCGTCATAGCTGACTTGCTCGACCTGCCCTCATTATTCGCGGGGAAGTTTGATGCGGTGATAAGCTGCGGCAATTCCCTGTCGCACATTCAGGCCAGCAGAGAACTTCTATATGCGTTCCGCTCTATGCACACCGCGTTGTGTCACGGGGGTTGGTGCCTTGTTGATGCCTCATCGTATGAGGCCATCTTCAGGGATAAGCCAGCAGGCATCTATAACCGGGCGTTGACCGTCTCCGGCAAAAAGGTCTTGATGTATGATACGAGGTCCTATGGCCAATGCACGGTAACGTCGACGTTCAACCTCTTGAGAGAGACGGAGCAGGGCTGGCAATCGGACCAGTTTGTGATGGAATTGCGCGCCTGGAAGACGGAGGAATTGCTCGAAGCGTTGACAGCGGCAGGATTTGTCGATGAAGAAACCACCGTTTCGGGGGACTACGTACAAGTAGTCTCAAGAAAGCCCTGATTTCGGCTAAAAAAGGGATTGACACTGCCAATAGCCTGTGATACGTTGATATGGTATCCAAAAGGGCTTCGTCCTGGAGGATATACGAAAATTGTGGAGGGTGTCAGTCATGAGTCTGGAGTCTGTGAAATCAGTGGTAGCCCGGATGTCCAGGGACAGCAGTTTCAAGCAGATGGTTGGAACCAGCCCGGAAGAAGCACTTTCTCAATACGATCTAACGACCCCGGAACGTGAAGCGATATCGAAGTTTGGCCTGGGAATAACCGGCCCTCAGACTGGCGCCGGACCACTCGACACCTGGGTATAAGACGTAGGAAGGGGATAGAAGATGATTGCGGAGGAGCAACGTCAGCTTCTCCGGACCGAAATCGAGGGTGTCCTTAGCAGTTCTGGATTACCTCTCGAACTCCAGGGACTAGTTCGCAGGGCTCTCTCAAGTCCAGGAAGAGTCTTTGCGACCGATACAAGGGTCTGTTGGTCAATGATGTCTCTGGTTGTATGTGAGGCCAGCGGGGGTGACGCTAGAAACGCGATGCCGGCAGCAGCCGCACTTGAGTTGTGGCTTGCTGCCGGTGATGTTTTTGACGACCTTGAAGATCGAGACCAAGACTCGCTGTGGCAAGAATATGGGGATGGGCAGGCAGCAAACACGGCAACCGTGCTCCTCTTTCTCAGCCAGACGGCAGCCTTAAGACTTAGGCGTTACCGATCAGCCGAGATTGCGTTGCGTGCGGTGGAAGAGCTAGGCAAAGCAGGAACCACTTCCAGCGTTGGGCAGTATCTTGACCTGGCATATGAGTTGGAGCCTAACGTGACAGAAGATGATTACTTTCACATGACTCGTTTGCGGTCAGGAGCGTTGCTCGAATGTGCCTGCAAGTTGGGAGCCCTCCTGGGTACTGGCGGGGAAGAAGTCATACAAGCGTTCGGTGAGTTCGGCAATCACTTGGGAACATACTGCCAGGTGCGAAATGATGTTCGTTCCTTGAAAGATTGTGCCATCAAGAGCGACATAAGCCGTAGGAAGAAGACGCTGCCAATACTCTATGGCCTTAAGCAGGCCGAGGGACATGACCGTGAATATCTGGAAAAGGTCTTCCGGGGTGATAGATCTTTCCCTGTCGACCGGAAAGTGGAAGACAAAGTTGTTCACATTTTAGAAAAAGTCGGATCGATTAGCTATTCTCTAATTGTTGCCGATTTGTATAAGCGGAAGTCGGTCGATGCGTTGACCCCCCTTGGCATCAGCGGATTGGACATAATCGACCACATGCAAACAGACGGTCGCAGAAACGGAGAAGCTAGGTGACAAGCCGGTCATCTGTCCATGGCAAAAAAGTGGATTTGGCCAGCCCTGAGGTCGCTACAGCCCGTTGGTCGCGATCGGTCTACTGGACACTGAGCCTCAGCGGCCTGGCAATATCGTTCTTCCTGTTTGCGCTCTCGGTTACGCGACCTTATGTGGGGGCTGAACTTGGGAAAGACGGCAACATATGGGTGGTAGCCGAACTGAATGAAAACGGTTTGGCTGCATTAGCGGGCATTAAGGCGGGAGACCAGATATCTTCAATAAACGGAATAAGTCTAGAATCAGGCAATGCCGATGCGAACCGCATAAGCGGAGGCACGGTTCGTTCCATTGAGGCCGTCGACCAGAAAGGCTTAATCCGATCTGTCTCCCTCGATGGTCAGCCATTACCTTCAAACCAACTGGCCGAACTGGTCAGATATCTTCTGTTAGGGTTAGCCTTTTGGGCGATATCTGCCTACGTGTACTTCAAGCGGTCAGCCTCGGAAGCGGCCCGAGACTTACATTTGTTGGGCATGGCGACGTTGGTAGGGCTAGTTTCAGTCTCGGCTAGAAATCGCGGCATCTTTTTTACTCAGGAACTTGAGTTTATTTGCATGCTGGCAATCGGTCCGTTGTTTGCTCGGCTATTTGTGCTGTTTCCAGAAGGGAAGGCGGGAAAAAGTATCTGGGCCTACGCAATATATGTACCGAGTGCGATAGCAGTGGCCGTTCTCATCGGTGCTCGAGGGGACGAGTCATTCATGCCTGTGTTTGGTCGAATGTTCGTCTTCCCGATCCTTGCCCTTGGCATCATTTTTGGTCTCATCAGCCTGGTGAGAAAAAGCGTAAGAGCAGGATACGTGCGCGTACGGCAGCAAGCCCGGATAGTAACGTTGGGGGCTTTTGTTGGCGTGGTGCCGTTCTTGTCTCTAAGCGTTCTCCCGTTCATAATCGACCAGAAGTTGTTGGTGCCTCCGGGGGTGACTATTCTCGCCCTTGTCGCGCTGCCCGCATCCATTGCCTATTCCCTGGTCAGGCACAGGCTGTTCGATATCGACTTGGCTATGCGGCGAAGCCTGGTCCACGGGTTGCTATCGCTGATCCTCGCAGTATTCTACATCGTTGTTGTTTTCCTTGTTTACTCCCCAATGGCTGATGCGCAACCGGGACTCCGCTTGCTTACCGTAGTGGCGGCGGGCGCCGCTGCCCTATTGACCTATGGGCCCTTGCGGGGCTGGCTTCAGGCTGTTGTCGATCGCAGATACTATAAGGACCGCCGGGACTACAGGCTGGCATTGCGATCTTTCAGCAGCAGCTTGGCCAAAATGACTGACCCGGAAGAAATAGCTCATTTCGTCACTGCCACTGTTTCGCAACTGCTGGACCTGTATGGCGCTTGCCTGCTTCTCTACAACAGGCAGGAACTCCTCCAGGCGCGGGCAGCAGTCGGGATGTTTGTGGACTCACCAATCCACGCCAGACTTATTAGCTGCGCAAGTTCCATGAAAGAGTCCCATGCTTTTCCCAACCTCGCTCCTGAGGACTCGGGCGTCTCTTTTCTTATTCCGCTTCAGTCTGGCGGCCGAAAAACTGGCGTTCTGTGTTTGGGGAACAAAGCCTCGCGGGAAGGCTTTACGATTGATGACCTTTCATTCCTGTTTGCCTTTTCCGGCCATGCTGCTGCCGCGCTGGAGAATGCAAGCCTCGTTGCCGAGGCCAAGGAACATCAAGTTGAACTGGCGAAGGCCTACGCCCAGTTGCAGCAAACCGCAGAAGCACTCGTCGAAAACAAGAAGGTACTTGAAGAAGCCTATCTCGGAATGGCCCGCACCCTTGTGTTGACTTTGGAGAGTCGCGACCTCTACACCAGGGGCCATTCAGAAAGGGTAAGCCGGCTGGTGCTTCGAATCGCTTCGAGGCTGGGGATTGGCGGCGAGGAACTCCAGAAATTGGAACTTGCCGCACGATTGCATGACATCGGCAAGACAGGCGTGGCCGATTCGGTCCTGTTGAAGCCCGGTTCTTTCGACTTGTCAGAGCGTGCTGAAATGGAGAGGCATCCCACGAAAGGCGTAGAAATACTCCGTTTCCTCGATTTCCTTAAGGACGTACTCCCGATTATTGAAAGTCATCATGAGTGGTGGGATGGTACGGGCTACCCGCGTGGCCTGAGAGGGGAAGAGATACCTTTCGGTGGAAGGATACTATCTGTCGCCGATGCCTATGATGCAATGGTATCGAAACGTCCGCATCGCGCCGCACTCCCCCATGAAGAGGCATTGCGCAGGTTGAAGGATGGGGCTGGAATCCAGTGGGACCCGCAAATCGTCGATGGCTTCATCCGGTCCGAAGGCGGGGCCAGGGCGCGGTAGTCTGTCAGACGCCTGCCGACGGGGTCTATGGCTCCAACGCAAGCCGGAGCAAACCAGGCCCCGGGGTACTATTTACCTTCGGAAGAGCCGTTCTTGTGGTAGTAGCGGATGATCTCGGCGAAGTTGTTGATCCGTACCTGGTTGTTGGTCTCCGCAGTTCCATCGTAGGTCAGGTTTATCCAGGGCTTGCCATGTAAGGCTGAAAACTTCTCCGACATTGCCGCCACAATGCCTCCAGGCATGCAACCGTGAGGCATGACCGATATTACCCCCGCCATCTTCGGGTTCTCCATCCACTCAACACCACTGCCGATGCTGAGCACGGCCTCGCTCCCGCACCGCGAGGAAAGGTATTCCCCGGAGACGCCGAGCAACTCCCGTGTAGTCGGTTCTTCTATATCGAGATGTTCCCGGTAGATCCTGGCGACCGATTCCTCTGTGCCTTTTTGGATTTTGTTCCTGATGTAGCCGGTGACTATCTTCTTCAGCTTACGGTCCTTAACAGCATCAGAGAGGGTCCGGTCATATATGTAGTTGACCCATTCGGCCCACGAAGAAGCCATGACCTCGAGGCCGGCCTCCTCACAGGCGCGAACGAGGTTACAGTTGCTGAAGTTCGAAGACCGTAAGAATATCTCCCCGTTGATCCCAACCAGCGGGCGTTTGGGCAAATCGGGGTCTCTCAGCGATACGAACTCCATGGCAGCTTCCTTCATGAGCGAGTCCGGCAATTTCTTTACCAGCAAGGCGTCGGTCACCGCTTTCAGGTGTTTGTCGAAGAGCTTGTCTGTCGCGCCAGCCTCCTTTTCATAAGGCCTGACGTGCCAGGTCATCTTAAGCAGATAGTCGACCGCAACAACGCCCTTCCATGCAAGCCGCTCGAAAGCCTTCCCGAGCCCCATGTCAGAGTACGCATTGTTCGATACAGTTGTCCTGATGGGAAGGTCAAAGCCGATATCCTGAAGCAGCTTGCGTTGCTCAAGGGCATACTTGCCAAGGCGGCAGGGGCCGAAAGAACCGGCCATGTAGCCTTCTACATGTGCCAGCCCTAATCCCTGGTGGCCATTGTCGTAGTAGAAACGCATGAAGTCGCCCAGGGTAACGCGGTAGGGCAGGCACTCCTTACCGGACGTAACCTTGTTTGCATGGAGCAAGTTCCGTTCGTCGGGTTCTGGCAGGACGATAGCTCTGGCACCGTAGGCATTCATCGAAGCGACTACGGCATCTACGTGAGGGGACATGCGCGGCACGATCAACACTTTGCCGTTCGGGACTACGGTGGGAGAAGAACGGTAGATCTTTTCCAGAGGGACCATCGCTGTCTTATCTTGCTTGGAACGATGGAAATCTTTGATAGTGTCGACGAAGGCTTCAACCCTGGTGACAATACCGGCCTCGGCTGCGTGTTCATCGATTTCGAGTTGACCTAGGGGTTTGCCACCCATGATGTCCTCGACCAGGTTCAGCATAAAAGAGTTGGGACCGCAACCGAAATTGGTCAATACCAGGCCGTACAACAACGGGTTGCCCGCCGTGATTGCTGCGGCCGCAATGTGTTTGCATTCCGAAGCCCAATAGGGCCTGTCCGAGTAACGTTTTACATCAACCGTCGAGAGAGGAAGGAAGTCCATGGGGATAGGCACCACGCCAAGCTGGGCCAGCTTCTCGGCTATTCCCAGGTTAGCGCCGGAGTCCTGGGACATGTACGGGCGGGAGAAGATTACAACACCAAGTTGGCCCTTATCCTTGAGCTGTTCAAGTAAGCGTGAGCCCGCTTCGCTCTGTGCCTTCTCGAACTGACGCTGGCGTTCCAGTCCTGACTTTGCGGCCTGCCTTCCCGCCTGTGCTGAAAAACCAAGCTTCTCGGCGACTGCGGTCAGATTGGCGATCGTCTCGCTGGTGCCCCGGCTAAGGTCTATTATGGGGATAAGCATCCGCCGGTCCAGGTCCAGCGTTTGTTGAATTATGAATGGAGCTGCCTGTACCAATGGGCAGGAGTATTTCTGGCTTTCGTCTCCCTCTTTCTCACCCATTCTGATGAAAGAAGGGAACAAGATATAGTCCACATCCCGAAGAACGGCCACATGCCCGTGCGCCAGTTTTACCGGGAAGCAACTGTCGCTGTAGGCCAATTCAATCGCCTGTTCCATCACTTCCTGGTTAGTTTTGGTTGATACGACAGCCTTAACACCGAGAGCCTCCAGGAACGCCGTTAGCATCGGTATATAGTCGTAAACCAGCAGCGTCCGCGGTATTCCTACTGTAAGTGCCTCCCCGTCCAAAGTGCTATGGCCGGCCAGCAAAAGGCGTTCCCTTTCGTCGAAAGGAGTTTCCACGTGTCCCTGAGCCAAAGTGCCATCGTAACGGTCGCACCGGCTGCCGTAGAAAGTTGCCTTCTCACCATCCACATTCAGGCGGGTTATCGTGCAATTGTTGTCGCAGGCCTTGCAGATGAAGGTTGACAAAGTGTGCTGAGCGTCAGCTACCATCTTCAGACCCTTGAACGAGGATTCTCGACCCCTCATGGTTTCGCGGGCCAGAAGAGCGGCTCCGATAGCCCCGCTGACTTCTTTGTGAATCGGAACGATGATGTCCTTGTCTTTCAGTGCCTGTTTGAATGCCGAGACTACCGCGTCGTTATAAAAGACGGCTCCGGTCAGGATTACTTTTTGGCCGAGTTTCCGGTTGCCAACCACCTTTGACAGGTAGTTCCCGGCAATAGAATTCGCGAGCGATGCCACAGTCACCTGGGTGGATATGCCTTCCTGCTGTGCCGACGAGACAGCCTGACCCATGAAGGCCGCGCACCTTGTGCCCAGGTCAATTGTCTGAGGAGCTTCGAATGCCAGCTTAGCGAAATCCCCGTTCTTGACAGAAACACCAAGCATGTCGGCCAGTTCATCAATGAAGCTTCCAGTACCGGCGGCGCAAGCCTTGTTCATCTGGTAGTCAACGACGACGCCGTTCCGTTTTATCACCAGCTTCGAGTCCTGGCCCCCGATCTCAATGATATCGGCTTTCGGCTCCACCTCAAACGCCGCACGGGTCTGGGCGGTAATCTCGTTCCTGACGAGGTCTGCCCCTATTATGGAACCTACCAGATACCTGCCCGAACCGGTGACCCCGGCGCCCGCAATCTTCACCTTTTCGCCTAATGAAGCGTATAGATTGCGGAATACCTGCTTTACAGCATCTACCGGCCTGCCGGCAGTCATCAGGTAGTTTTTGGCCACGACCGTCTTGCCGGACTCATCGAGGATGACCGCCTTGGTGCTGGTAGATCCGACATCCACCCCCAGATAGCCGACAAACGGATGCTCGATCTGAGGGGGCGTCCAACCGTCCAATTGGCCGGTAAAAGCCAGCGCCGGTGTGACGAAATGATGCTGTTTATTGTCTTCCCCCTGGGAAACGAATACAGTGGCTTTCCGATTCGATGAGCGCGCGAGCAAGGCCGCTCCTATGGCTTCGATGTGCACATAGTTTTCAGGGACGATAGGAGCCACTTCTTTCCCGTTTCTACTGGTTATCTCTTCGGCCAGAGACCTTAGTATCGCTCCGTTTGCCGCTACACCCCCAACAAAGAAGACGGGCTCGTCGAATTTTCCCCTTTTCAGCGAAACCACCATTCTTGAGATGCTGTCGCATAGCCCGCGCAGCATGGCTGGAAGCGAAACACCTTTCTGTTGAAGATGGATGAGATCGCTTTTGGCGAACACGCTGCAACGCGCCGCTATACGTGGAGCGCTGCCTTCATACGATAGTGCGAGCCGCGAGAATTCGTTAAGGTCGATTCCAAGACGGTACGCCTGCTGCTCCATGAACCTGCCTGTCCCGGCAGCACAAAGGGGGTTGGAAACTACCTTCCACGGTTTGTCCAGGCCTTGCTGAAGACTTACTACCAGCGAACTCTGACCACCTATCGAGATAATAGTCCTGGCGTCAGGATGGATGTTGAGGACTCCAGCCGCGATGGCCAGGGAAGAACTGTACTCGTTCCAGCCGGCGCCGCCAGGTATTGCCGAACTGCCACAGCCTGATACCCCCGCGGTCGCGATAGATGCTAGGTCTACCTTGGCTCCCAGCCTGCTAAGTAGATTCGCGAGGGCAGCCTTCGGACCGGACATAACTGTTTCGACGTATAGTTCAGCAAGGGCGTTATTCTCATCGATCAATGCAAGTTTTGCCGTGACCGAGCCAATATCTATGCCCAGCGAATATTTCATGCAACAAGACCTACCTTACGCAAAAGCAAATGTTATCTTATCGCGTCCTACCGATTGCGGCAAGAAAAGGCGAGTGAAAAGGCGAGTGAAAAGGGCGAAACGAAGAGAGGAAAGGTACAATCCGACGAAGGGGCACTATTTCAGCCAACCCAATCGGAACTCCAACGAAAGCACAAGAATCGATAACACCACGGTCGAAAGCGTGACCAGAAGCCCTATCTTGAAGAACTGCCCGAACCTAACCCTGACCCCTTCACGCGCCGCGCTCTCAACGACGATGATATTAGCTACAGCCCCAATTATCGTCAGGTTGCCACCCAGCGTCGATCCGGCGGCAAGGGCAATCCATAACGTGTCGCCAGGGATATTCTTCAGTAACGGAACGACCAGCATGGTGAGAGGGACATTGCTGACCAACTGGGATACAGCCGCACTCACGCCATGGACTGAAGCAATGCCGGCAATGCTCGGCGAGACCACCATCCTGTCGAGGAATACCTGCAAAACTCCGGCTTTGTGCGCCCCTGCAATGACCACGAATAGACCGGCGAAAAATAAAAGGAGGAGCCAGTTGACCTCCTTCAGTACCGCCTCAGGCTTCGCCTTGCCGATGAATAGTGCGATGGCCGCTGCTGCTAGAGCTACCATTGGGATACTGAGGCCTATTGCGGAACTGAGGAAAAAGCCAGCGACAATAAGCGCGAGGACAGGTATGAGCCGCAAGACGGCCTTCTTGTCGTAGATGGCAGCATCCGGCAAAGTTGGGACCGAAACAACCTCAAATCCCTTTGTCATTTCGCGGCCATCGATCTTCCTTATTATTAACAGCAGGAGGAGAAGGGAAAGCGCGGCCACGGGCAGAAGGTACAAGAAGAACCGTCCGAATGAAATCTCTGCAGTGATACCGATGAGCATGTTTTGGGGGTTCCCCACTATGGTGGCTGTGCTGCCAATATTGGATGCCATCGCCTCCGCAATGAGATAAGGAACAGGGTTCGACTTTCTGGCACGGCAGGCAGCGATGACGATAGGAGTGAACATGAGCACCACAGCATCGTTAACAAACAAGGCGCTGCACAGGGCGGTTGCAGCGACAACCATCAACAGGAGGCGTGAGGGAGACGTGGCCAAGGCCAGCGACTTGATAGCCAACAGGTGAAAGAAGCCGGCAGCCTGCAGGGCTGACACTACCACCATCATCCCAAGTAACAAAGCGATGGTATTGAAGTCTATCGCTGCTACGGCATCTTGGGCGTTGATCACACCGAACAGGACCATTAGCACGGCCCCGGCCATGGCAGCAGTCGGCCTGTCTACCTGCAGTTTAGGTACGTGCGTGAATGCTATGCCCAGGTACGTGAAGGCGAGGATTAGAGCGGCGACAAGCATGGGGAAACGTTGTTAGCCCTCGGAGACAGCTTCTTCTGCAGGTCCTCCCGCTTGAGCCTTGGTCTGGCTAATCCGTGCTCTCGGTTCACGCCAGCCCAGTACCTTAAGAAAGTCGCCAACGGCAGTATCCTTGTGCATCTCATGGCGCAAAGGCAGGCCCGGGTTTATGCGATAGCGTATTCGGCGTCCTTCCCGCTTCTTGGTTATGTAGCCGGCGGCATCCAGGTCAGCAATGATTTTCCGTGTAGCCCGCTCGGTAATCCCGATGGTGAGCGACATTTCGCGGGCCGTTACCCTGGGATACTTGGCAAGAAAGCTCAGCACCATCGCGTGGTTGGTAAAGAAGGTCCATCCCGCCACAGTAGTAATTCCCTTTGAAAAATATCTGGCTTGCGCCCCTTGACAGTGTCAAGACCGGATGTTAAAGTTAATTCATGATGTTCAGTTCATCATGTCAAGGTCATGAGTAGCAGTTCCGATAGGCCTTTATAACATATGCTGAGGGCGATTGCAACCCTTCAGACCTGTTATTGGCGAAAAGTAGGACTTTTCTTGGCCAATAAGTGAGGTGGGAAACGATCCTGAAAATATCCCCCGAAACCCCTTGACTACTGGTTGTGTTAATGATATACATTACTACAATCCCGTGTGGTTTTTGACGGGCAAAACAAGAAATCGAAAGGAGCATCCCTGGTGACGAGATTAGGAGTGGCAACAAAAGGTCAGTGTCTGTTACAGACAATCGAGGAGCCCTCCAGACTGGCTACTTCAATGCCGAGAGAAATAGCCGAGACGGAGGAAGAGCCTCCAAGTAGTAGCGCCTCTACCAACAGGAGCCGGTTCTTTGCGCATGTTGCAGATAAGGACTGGTGCGATTGGAAGTGGCAATTTCGTAACCGTATTACAACAGTTGAGGAACTGGGCAAACACATCCCCCTTTCCACCGGGGAAAGCGCCCGCCTCAAGCTCGTCACCATAAAATATCCTCTCGCGGTAACGCCGTACTACCTCTCCCTGATCAATCTGGATAACCCCCAGGACCCGATCAGGAATCAGAGCATCCCCGCTTTTGAAGAGATAACCATGGGCTCCGTGGGCTACGAAGACCCTCTGGAGGAACAGAGGGAATCAGTCGTGCCTGGCCTGGTCCATCGGTACCCGGATAGAGTGTTGATGGTGCTGACCGACATTTGCGCCATGCTGTGCCGCCATTGCACGCGAAAGCGTGAATGGAAGAACGGCGGGTGGGTGCGCGATGACAGCCATGTTGAGGCGATGATTCAATATATCAGGCGCCACCCGGAAGTCAGGGATGTCATAATATCCGGTGGAGACCCGCTTACCTTGTCGACCAGAAGGCTTGAATCGGTGCTGGCAGCACTTCGAGCAATACGTCATGTGGAAATAGTCCGGATCGGTACCAGGTTTCCTGTCGTACTGCCGCAGCGTATCGATGACGAACTGTGCAACGTGCTGTCCAAGTACGGCCCGATATGGGTTAACACGCACTTCAACCACCCGAAAGAGGTAACTGAGGAGTCGGCTAAGGCATGTGATCGTTTGCTGCGCGCCGGTGTGCCGGTCAACAACCAATCGGTGTTGTTGAAGGGCATAAACGACAGTGTGCGCACCATGACCGATCTTTGCCATAAGCTTCTGAAAGCCAAGGTGCGGCCGTATTACCTTTTCCAATGTGATGAGGTCCAGGGCACCGAGCACCTGCGAACTTCGGTGGATGCTGGTGTCAGTATCATCGAGGGGATGAGGGGCCACACCTCTGGTCTGGCAGTGCCGACATTTGTGGTGGACCTCCCACACGGAGGAGGCAAAGTCTCAGTCCAGCCGAACTACATCGTTTCCCGCACGGATGGCGAAATCGTTTTCCGGAACTACGAAAGGCGTTTGGTCAGGTACCGCAATCCCGGGACAACCAGGCCGGTCTGCGGCCGGCGTAACGGAAAAGCGTCTGCCATCCAGACCGATGCGGCTAGTTTCGAGATGCTCGACCCCATCGCATGGCGTCCTGCATGAGAATCGGCCTGGCATATGACCTCAAAGAAGAGGTAGTTTCCAGTCAGGGGCAGCTTTGCAAAGCTGCCCCTGACGATGCGTTAGAGGAGTACGACTCCCCCGAGACCGTTGAGGGTCTGACCCGGGCAATACAGGCTCGGGGGTATGCCGTGATTGGGTTAGGTGGCGGGAGGAACTTCCTGAACAACGTTCTGAAGGAGGAAGTGGACCTCGTATTCAATATCTCCGAGGGCCTGGGGAGCTATCGCAGCAGGGAAGCCCAGGTCCCGTCAGTCCTCGAGATGCTGGGTATTCCCTATTCCGGCTCCGATCCCCAGTGCCTTGCGGTCTGTCTCGACAAAATTCTCACCAAGCAACTGGTCTCTTTTGCAGGGATAGCAACCCCCAGATGGGTCGCGATTAGTACTCTATCTCAATTGGACTCATTTGACTGGAATCAGATCCCTTTTCCAGCATTTGTGAAGCCGGCCTACGAAGGCTCCAGCAAAGGGGTAAGAATCAGGTCCCGAGTGGAAGATCCGGTTCAGTTGCGGGAGGTGGTCTCCTCGGTTCTCACCGCCTACCACCAGACAGTCATGGTGGAGCAATTCATTGCAGGCGAGGAGATAACCGTCGGAGTGGTGGGTAATTCGCCCCCGATGCTGGTTGGCATAATGCGTGTGGTACCCAAGAAGAAGAGCCCCGATTTCGTATATTCTCTGGAGATAAAGCGCGACTGGGAAAACCAGGTTGACTACGAATGCCCAGCCTGCTTGCCCCTGCCAGTACTTGACCTCATAGCAGAATACAGCCTCAAGGTTTTCGATATTCTCGGATGCCGCGATTTTGGCCGCATTGACTTCAGAGTCAGCGCTGACGGCACACCATATTTCTTGGAGATAAACCCGCTCGCCGGACTGAATCCAAAGAGCAGCGATCTTCCCATAATGGCCCGCAAGGTGGGATGGACATATGATTCACTTGTCGCGGCCGTTCTTGACGCGGCGATTCAAAGGTATCCAGAATGCGTCCGAAGATAGCACTGATCCACAATCAGCCTGAAACGGATAAGTATGCAGCAGCCGGCGAGGCAAAAGCCATAGTTGGCGTGTTCGAGGCGGTAAGCGCCGTTAGCGACGCTCTGACCGCACTGAGTTATCCCGTTACGCTGGTCCCGTTGCTTCCCCCGTTGGATCTCGCTTTGGACAAGCTTCGAGACCTCGACTGCAAGGTAGTTTTCAATCTATTCGAAGGATTTGAGGGTCGTCCCGAAACAGAGGCGGAGGTGGCGCGAGCGTTGGCCGACCTTGGCTTTGCATTCACCGGATGCCCGTGTGGCGCACTTTCCCTGGCATTGCACAAGGGCAGGTCCAAAGACATATTGGCAGATGCCGCCATACGTACCCCCCGGCACCAGGTGCTGACGCCAGAAACGGCATCCCGTTTTCGGCTGTCGTATCCGTGTATAGTAAAACCTTGCCAGGAAGATGCCAGCCATGGACTATCCGAGGAAAGCGTTGTGCGCGACAGCGCTTCGTTGAAAAAGCAGGTGGAGCGCATGTGCACGACCTATGGGGGGACCGCTCTGGTGGAGGAGTTCGTTGGGGGACGTGAGTTCAACGTGACCGTAATGGGAAACGAAGAGCTCGATGTTTTGCCCGTATCCGAAATCGAGTACTCTCTGCCGGACTCGATGCCAAGGATACTCACCTTCGAGGCGAAGTGGGAACCGGATAGCGTATATTTCCAGCATACCAGGGCGGTCTGCCCGGGCAACGTCTCACCGGAACTCGAAAGAAACATAAGGGAGATCGCCTGTCAGTCTTTCAAGCTTCTGGGCTGCAAGGGTTACGCCAGGGTGGACCTCAGGCTTGACCATGAGAGCAGGCTGATGGTCTTGGAAGTGAACCCAAATCCGGACATCTCTCCCGGCACCGGGGCCGCCAGGCAGGCAATGGCTTCCGGCATGACATACAATGAGTTTGTGGAAAAGATAGTCAAACTCGCCCTGGAGTAAGTGTCAGCATGAACCCATCGGTCCGGAAGATGACGCGGCACGACAAACCATCTGTGATGCGGATACTCAAAGCGACACCCGAATTCCTTCCAACGGAAGTGGTAGTTGCTGAGGAGGTCATAGACGCGTATTTGAACGACCCCTCGGGGTCAGGCTACGAGGTATATGTAGCGGTTGCCGATTCCATCATCAAAGGTTACGTATGCTTCGGCCACAACCCGATGACTGAAAGCACTTGGGACGTCTACTGGATAGCCGTTTCTGCCGGTTCGCAAGGGCAGGGCATCGGACGCCTGTTGATGTCTTCCGCAGAACAGTTAATCGATGCCAGGGCGGGCCGGCTCGTTGTTGTGGAAACATCGGCAAAGCCTAGCTATGAGAGGACGCGCCGATTCTATGATGGACTCAGCTACGAGGCAATTTGCACGATCCCCGATTTTTATGCACCTTCGGACGGAAAGGTCATCTATACCAAGCGACTCAAGCGTTAGTCATGGGGGTGGCGGAAAGCGTCTTCATTACAGGATCAACCCGAACCCTCTGCCCCAATACTGCCAAATGGATTACCCTGGTGTACCTGTGCACCCTTTTCTGTGAACCTCTTGACCGAAACGGTCATTGCATGCTAATATTGGCGCATGATGAAACAGAATTTGGATGCACTGGATTGGGCCATTGTTGCGCAGCTCTCTAGCAATGCGCGTCTCTCTACCCGGCGAATAGCCAGCCGGTTGCCTTTGAGCGAGGCAACCGTTCGCCGAAGACTCAAAAGGCTGGTTGACGCTGAGGTAGTGAGCCTCCGCGCGCTTATTGACCCAACCTCTTTGGGCTTCAATATTGAGGCGATCATCGGGCTCAGCGTACAGATGGACCGTGTTACGAGAGTTGTCGAACAGCTTCGCAAGTCCGAAAACGTCGTTTACGTGTCTGTTGTTTCAGGGCGGTTCGACATAGCGTTCCTCGGCGTCTTCAAATCGGTGGAAGACCTGCTCAAGTTTATGGAAACCGAGGTGGGCACTCTTGAAGGCGTTAAGGGCACTGAAACCCTGATTTGTCTTCGTATCGAAAAAGGCAAACATGTCTTCCTCGGTGGACAGGCGGAGAAGAATGCATATCCTCACGCCGAGTTGCGCAGAAGCAGGAGGGCGCGGGTAGAGAAGGAACTGGAACCGGAGAAGCCCGCGCCTGAGCCGGTTCGCAAGACTAGCCCCAGCAAGGCGAAGAAGGGTGGCCGCCGCCGCTAGAAGGCGATTCCCGCAAACGTTCAGGTCTGACAGAAGGCTCTCCTGCAGGAGGGCCTTCTTCACAAAGGTGCCGGACCTGATAGCCGATGAGGATCTCCGGTTGACGAGAACAGATTGATGTCCCGTCAGTGACTGCAATGGAGCCCGGGTATTCTGCAAAGACAGGAGCGGTAAAAGATATGGCAGAGAAGTGGATTATGGCGCTGGAATCAAACTGCACAGATGCTGCAAAAGAAGACGAGTTCAACAAGTGGTACGACGAGACTCATGTTCCTGATGTGCTGCAGGCGTCAGGGTTCGTCAAGGCGACCCGGTACAAGGGTATTAGCCCTGCCGAGGCGCAGGGCAGAGGGATGTTCCTTGCCATATACGAGGTAGAGGCCGACGACATCGACACGGCCAAAAAAGCGCTGGATGTTGAAATAACGAAGATGAAGAACAGCAACCGCTTGACTCCGCTCGTCCAGGCGACTTCAAAGCGCTGGTTCAGGCAGATAAGCTCCACGTCCAAGAAAGGCGTAAGTCGAACGAAAGCCAGGTAACATTCAAACCCACGTTGCCATGGGAACATGCCCAGCAGCATCTTCCCCAGCACCTCCTTGAGCATCTCAGATGGCGAGAAGTGCAGCGTGAGGCCACGAGCATCCCTGAAGTAGCGTTCCATCGGCAGTTCCCGCGTGTACCCCTGGCCGCCATGGACCTGGATAGCTCTGTTGGTAACCTCTATTGCCATCTTAGTGGCATGATCCTCCTCAGTTCACTTTAGATCCCAAACGAATCAGAAAGCGGACTGGATATCAGTTTCTCACTGGCCCGCTTGAAGGGCAATACAAGGCACCGAGCATCCTGTGTAGTTGATTGTGCTGTTGGCTGTAATGCGTCAGGCGGCAGGACAGGGGTTTTCATAGTCTGGCAGAAGGTTGTGCAACCGCACCTGACAGGCCCTTTTCGTATCTGTTTTGTGGAGCCAGCGGTGGGAATTGAACCCACGGCCGGCGGTTTACGAAACCGCTGCTCTACCGCTGAGCTACGCTGGCCCCGAGGAGTCCTATTCTATCGCAAATGGCGGCGTTTCTTCCAGCACGGCAACGTGGCACCCTGCACGTCGCACGCATTGACTTTGCCTCTGCCCATCGTTAGAATCATGCCACCACATCGGATTGTTGGGGGCGTGCTCCGATGATGAGTCGTGTGCCCTCTGGTAGTCATGTCCGAGAGGAGGGTAGAAAAGTCTGTGCAAGTAACTAAACCCGCAGGGTGTGCCAACTGCCTCAAGATGGAGGAAAAGTACAAGGAAAATCCACGTTCGTTCTGGATGCGACTCTGGAAGTGGCACAGTGGCTGGTGCCCCGGTCACAAAGCCTATCGCAAGGCTGAAGGGGGAAATTCAGCCAATCAGGCGCCCAAAGAGTAAGGTGGAAGAGGCAGTTAGTGAATCGCCCCTGCCGGGCTACCGGGCGCACTCACTTATTTGATACTCTTGATGTTCCCCATCATCCGGGGAACGGGTCACTTCCAAAGCCTCCCAGAATCGGGAGGATCTTCCTTTTTCTAATCTCTATTCTGATTTCCCGCGGCGGAGTGTCGAACCAGCTTCTTCTTGAAATCTGATTATGCGTCTATCGGTACCTTACCAGGAGCGAAGAGATGCCAAAAGAATACGGGTATGCCGGAAAGATAATGAGAGTAGACCTGTCGTCAGGATATGTGACCACTATTCCGACGATGGATTACGCTGATAAGTTCGTCGGAGGACAAGGCATTGCTACCAGGATTTACTGGGATGAGGTGCCACCTGAAGTCAGGGCCTTCGATCCTGAAAATCGACTGATCTTTGTGAACGGACCTGCGGCTGGCGTCCGTGGGTTGGGCAGCTCCATGTGGAAGGTGTGTGCCAAATCACCGGTTACCGTTCCAGAGCATTTCTGCCAGTCTAACCTCGGTGGAAGGTGGGGCGTCCAGCTCAAGTTCGCCGGTTGGGACGGCATCGTCGTACAGGGCAAATCGCGAAAACCAGTGTACCTTTTCATCCAGGATGATGTAGCTGAGATAAGGGATGCTTCTGCCCTTTGGGGTAAGGGGGCCATCGATGTGCGTGAGGCACTAAAGCAGGAACTTGGGGATGCGGTGAACGTAGTAGCCTGCGGTCAAGCCGGAGAGAATGGGGTGATCTACGCCAATGTTCTGGCAGATGGAGACAGCAGCGGTTCAGGTGGCATGGGCGCTGTCATGGGCTCCAAGAGACTCAAAGCTATTGCTGTCAGGGGAAGTGGGAAGACAACTGTAGCTCAGCCGGACAAGCTCCAGCAGATTGTTACCTACGTTCGCGAGACAACCAGGGCCGGAGCTCTGGGATCAAGGGTCGTGCAGAATTCAAAATACCTTGGGCTTCCGTATCTGGGTGCTCCTGGACTGAAAATGAAAAAGGACACCTGTTACGGCTGTGCCGGCTACGGTTGCGCTCGGGCGATCTACGAAGCAGCGGACGGCACAGCAGGCAAATTCATGTGCGCAGGAGCCTCGCTTTATTCCGACCTGGCCAGCCAGTACTATGGACGCCGGGAGTGGGATACCACTTTCTTTGCTAGCAGACTTTGCGACAACTATGGACTCAATGCATTCGGAGTTTCTGCAGCCATCAGTTGGCTGTCGAGATGTCACAAGGCAGGAATCTTGACAGATGAGAGCACTGGTATTCCACTATCCAGGATAGGTAGTCGTGAGTTCATAGAAACCCTGGTCAGGAAGATATCGTTACGGGAGGGCTTCGGAGATATTCTTGCTCAAGGAATACACCGAGCTGCGGAGATCGTGGGTAAGAGTTCAAAAGAGATACTGGCTGATGATTATGTTCCCAACTCCCAGGAGCCGCCAAAAGCGATCGAGCCCAGGCTCTATGCCCCGGTAGCTCTCCTTTTCGCGATGGAGCCCAGGACATGCCGTTATCAATCCCGGGAAATATACTTGCCGGTGAGCGGTTGGCTATCCTGGGTTAACCATCAGGAAGGGGCGTACCTCTCAAGCGCCGTTTGGCGCTTGATTGGCAAGAGATTCCTCGGCAGCGAACTGGCGGCAGATTTTTCTATCCTTGAAGGCAAAGCCCTTGCAACGAAACTGGTCCAAGACCGCGAGTCAGCGCTCCAGAGCCTGATCATGTGTGGATGGATATGGCCCATGATGGTGGTCGCTAATTCTGAAGACCACGTGGGCGATCCTGATCTTCTGGGCAAGGTTTTCTCGGCGGTGACCGGAAAAGAAATGAACGGGGAGGAGTTCCAGAAGGCAGGCGAAGCCCTCTACAATTTAAACAGGGCTATATGGGTAAGGGAAGGCCACAAGGGCAGGAAGAGCGATGTGCTTTCGGAGTTTTATCACACGGTACCGATGAGATCATCCCACATTAACCGTGAATGTCTCCTACCCGGGAAGGATGGAGAGGTGATATCGAAAAAGGGTGCGGTAGTGGACAGGAAGGAATTCGAGCAGATGAAAGACGAGTACTACTCGCTCAGAGGATGGGATGTTGCCACCGGGCTCCAGAAGGCCGTCAACTTACGAGGACTCGGGCTTGACGACGTTGCAACAGAACTTGAGCAAAGGGGACTCGCTGTCTAATGTGTTGCAGGCAAGCCCCACGTGGATTAAGATACGATGCCACAACATGTTGTCGAATCGTGCATGCTTTCCCGTGAGTAGCTTGACGTTTCCGGGCTGCAGATACTGACCGCGTACGGACGCTTCAGTGACAGACATGGCACGTTTTCGGATCCCTACTTGGTCTTCAGGTAACCGGCACTTTGGTGAAACGGTACCCGATCCCCCGCTCGGTAAGTATGTATGCCGGGTTGCCGGCATCCTTCTCAATCTTCTGCCTGACGCGGCGCACGTACACCTTCAGTGAGATGAGGTCGGCCCCGCTGTCATGTCCCCAGACCTTGGTTATCAGGGCACTATGCGGCATCACCCGCCCTGCATTGCGAGCCAGGTGCATCAACAGGTTATATTCTATCGGAGTCAACTTGACCGGCTTCCCATCCGAAGTCACTTCCCTGGTGGAGTAATTGATGGTGAGGTCGCCGCAGACGAATGAAGGGCCGGGCGTCCCCGGCGATGGAGTCTCGGCACGTCTCAGTATTGCCCTGATGCGTGCCATCAGTTCCAGCGTTCCGAAAGGTTTGGTGATATAGTCGTCCGCACCGAATTCCAGCGCCTTGACCTTGTCCATCTCTTCGTTCTTCACGGTCAGCATTAATACTGGGACATCTGAAACCTCCCTGATACGCCGCAACACTTCATAGCCATCGATGCCAGGCATCGAGATGTCTAGAACAACCACATCCGGTGCCTCGTGGTTGAAGGTTGCGAGTCCCGTTTCACCATCGGGTGCGGTCAGTACCTCCCAGTTTTGCCACTGTATGTTGAACGCCAGCGACAGGGCCTCCACTACATCCGCTTCGTCATCGATGATCAGTACTTTCATTCCTTACTCCTTCGCCAGTGGGATGGTGAAACTGAAAGAGCTTCCTTCCCCTGGATGACTTTTCACAGATATCGCACCGCCGTGCAACTCAACCAACGCCTTGGCGATTGAAAGGCCGAGCCCCATTCCGCCCTTCGTCTTGATCCGTGATGACCTGTAGAACCTTTCGAATATGCGCACTTGTTCGTCTTCATGGACACCTATCCCGGTGTCAATCACCGTTATTGTTGCCATGGTATCATCGGCCGTCGCCGCCAGGGTTACAGACCCTTCGGCTGGAGTGAAATTGATAGCGTTAGCCATTAGATTGATCAAGACCTGTATCAGCCTCCCCCGGTCGGCACTAACGAGGATAATGTTCGGAGAAGAAGCCCATTCCAATCGGAGCCCCCTGGCTTCAGCCATTGGCTTCACAGTCTCTACGCTCTCACGCAACGCTTCCTCTAGCAGTACCGGCTCGAGGTTGAGTTTCATCGCGCCCGATTGAAGCCTGGAAATGTCGAGTATCTCTCCCACAAGCTTGTTGAGACGCTCGGAGTTGCGGCGGATATTGTTCAAGAGCTTGGTCCTGGGATTGTCCTCGCCGGTTTTCGGATCGGCGGCCAACAAGGAATCAGCCGATATTATTATTGATGTCAGCGGCGTTCTCAGTTCATGCGATATGTTGGAGAGGAACTCTGTCTTAGCCTGGTCCATCTCGCGGAGGCTTCTTGCTTCCCTGGCTTCCACAGTGAGTCGATGGTGTTCGATTATAGTGGCCGCCAAAGTGGCAAAAGCAGTGATGAATTGGACTTCCTCTGCGGCAAAAGCTGCCCGCTCGCTGAAACTGCCCAGGATCAGCGTGCCGATGGTTGCCCCCTTGATTTCGAGTGGTACTCCCACCAGGCTGAGATACATCCTGCCGCGTCTTGCCTCGATCAAAGCGTCTCTGTTGGGACGGCTCACCGTCTCGAACATCGTTTCGATCTCCCCCTCGTTAGTGCCGATGAACGGCTTTCCTGAGGCGTAGACAGCGCCGATGATGCCCTCTGTCGGTTTCATCGTGACATTGGCAAGGGCTTCCCAGCGATATCCCATCGCCGCCTGAGGGACAAGAAACCCTGAAGATGCGTTATAAAGGAACAAGGCGCCGCTATCGGCCTGGTCCAGGGTGTTCACTGCCGTGGAAACTATCCTGTCGAGCAGTTCACGCGCCCCCAGCGTCGATGTCAATGTCTGCGATGCTTTGACGAGCGCGTCCAGTTCGTGCGTCCGCCTTTGAATTCGTTGCTGTAATTCCTTGCGCGATTGCTTGAGTTTGGTCCTCATTTCGTCGAGGCTTCCACCCAGTTCACCGATTTCGTCCTCCCTCGTGTGAGGCACCGAGGAATCAAGGTCGCCTTGCGCTATTCGCCGCGACGATTCCTTGAGTTCCTGAAGAGGCGTGAGCAATCTCTGCAATGCCAACCATGATACAGGGATGGCAATCGCAAGCAACGCTATAGCCGCCATCACCATACGGGATTGGAGGTCCTTCAGAGGAGTCGTTGCCTCCTCCTCGGATTGCGCGATTATGACCCCCCAACTGGCTGACTTAAGGGGGGCAAAGGCCATCAGGCCTTCCTTCCTCACCAGTTTGCCGTCCTGTCCCAGGTGACATTGGTGGCATTTTCCTTTTGACGTCGTGTCGTCAGCCACCAGACTGGCAAATCTGGAACTGTGCTCTCCTTCGACCGGGAAAGACGTGGAACTGGTGCGGGCCACAATGTTTCCCGCTCCGTCGACAACCAGCGCATATCCTGTTTCGCCAAGTTGCACCGAGCCAATTGAGCTTACTAAGTCACCCTTCAAGGGGTCGATGACCGCCACGGCCAGGGTGCGAATCGGGCCTTCAAGCGAAGGCACAGGTACGGCCAGGTAGATTTCTGCCTGGCCGTCAACGGGATCGATCATTCTGTCGCTGATGGTCGCCCCGGCACCATTCAGAATGTCGAGGACCGAAAGCGCAGCCGGGTCGATTCGCCGTGCAGCAAAGTTGGATGGTTCCGCCCATAATACCTTTCCATCCAGGTTGGCAAAGGCCGAGTATTTTGCCGGTATTGGCAGTGTGCGTTCCACCGAGGCGAGAAAGTCTTTGCCATGCTGCGTAGGCTCACCATTAGTACCAATAGAGACAGGAGGGACTGCCTTGAGAACACGCACGGACTGTTGGAGGGCGTCGTCAAGCTGCGATGCAGCCATTTGCGAAAGGGCAACGCGCTCCTGAAGCATTTTCTCGGTATTCTGTCGCAAAGTGATGGTTGAGATTAGAATGAATACCGCGGTGGTGATGACGATACCCATGGTGATACCGGCAAACAGCTTGAGTTGAAGCGATGGTCTGGCCATATTGATGCGCGTTTGAGTATAACACGCGCCAGAGACAGGTTACAAACGTGTGAACGCGGCGTGAACACGTCCCAGGTTTCTTCAGGGATACAGCGGAAGCATATCGATCCCCGCAGTTTCGGGCTGTCCGAACATCAGGTTCATGTTCTGCACCGCCTGGCCTGCAGCGCCCTTTACCAGGTTATCGAGACAACTGATAACAATCAATGTCCCTGTCCGCTGGTCGACAGTGGGATGTACCAGGCACATGTTGCTACCCAACGTCTGCTTGGTCTGCGGAGGACTATCAACTATCCTCACAAACGGTGCGTCCTCAAAAAACTTCCTGTAGACGTCCCTTACGTCAGCCACCAGGGTGGGACCGTGGTTACCAGCGTCCTTCAGTCTTGCGTAGCATGTGGCAAGCATGCCCCTGGTCATTGGTATGAGATGGGGCACAAAGGTAAGGGACAGGTCTTCTTTTCTGCTCACAGCGACAAGCTCCTGAAGTATTTCCGGCAGGTGGCGATGTCCCTTCAAACCATATGCGGCGACGTTTTCGTTCACTTCAGAAAAGTGGCTTTCTAACTTTAATGTGCGCCCGGCACCGGAAACGCCCGATTTGGCATCGACCACTATGGGACCTTCTATCAAGCCCGCCTTCAGCGCGGGAGCCAGCCCCAAGATAGTGCATGTCGGGTAGCAGCCGGGGTTCGCGATCAAGGGGGCTTCCCGTATCTCAGATTTGTGCAGTTCGGGCAAGCCGTAGACCGCGCATCCCAGGTGTTCCGGAGCCGGATGCACGTGTTCATACCAGCGCTCGTACTCACTTTCGTCTTTGAGCCGGAAATCGGCGCTGGTGTCTATGACCCGGATGCCCTTCCTTAACAGCGGTAACAATGCTTCGGCGCTAGCCCTATGTGGCAAGGCGGAGAACACAACGTCCGCTTCTCCAGGCTCCGATTGTATTACCAGGTCCACTGGAGCCAGGTGGGGGAATACGTCAACAAGTTTTTTCCCAGCCTCGCTTCGACCTGTGACTGAACATATTTCGACGTTTGGATGCCGCGCCAATATGCGTGCAAGTTCTGCCCCGACGTAGCCAGTGACATTCATTATTGCGACCTTGATCTGGTTCATACTTCTTCTCCGCGTCGAATGGTGGCGAAAGCGAGGCCATTATATCATCGTCTCATCGGGATTTGCTGAAGACGGCCACGACCGGTTTGCTCCAGAGTGGGCATGCTGGCTGACGGGAGATTTGCATCGAAATTCGTCAGCCTCGTTAGACATGATTAGTCAATTGATATACAATCTCCGCTGCGGTTTTTCGGGCTGTGTTATCATGGGCTGGGAGAGCATTAAATCCGCGGGTATTGGTCTGCTGTCCTGTTGACAGCGGCCAAGAACTAATCTGCAAAGGAGGGAAGGTGATTGAATGCTCTAGGTTACCATTTGCTTTTGGAACTGAAGGAATGTGATCGGCAACTGTTAGACGATCCGGGCAGGTTGGAGCATCTGCTCGTTGAAGCAGCAAACCGCGCCGGGGCCACCGTAGTGCAAAAGGCTTTTCATCAGTTCAATCCTCATGGAGTGAGCGGCGTTGTGATTATCGCTGAATCTCATCTGTTCATCCATACCTGGCCGGAACACGGTTATGCAGCCGTGGATATTTTCACGTGCGGCGACACCGTACGTGCGGACAAGGCGGCGGAATGGTTGGCTCAACAGATGGGAACAACGAACTTCACCATGATCGAGTTGCGACGTGGCGTAATGCCGGGCGTGCTTGCTGTAGCACCTTAATCTCAAAGCCGTAGCGGCCTATGAAAACTGATTCGGAAGAAGACCAAGAACGCGGTATGAAGTCCAAACGCGACGAGCAGTGGTTCGAAGACCCACTGGGACCAGACTTGGTCCAGTATCACCGCATTAAGGGAAAGGTGTATTCTGGCAGTTCGCGCTTTCAGTCAATAGAAATCATAGACACTGGCAGTTTCGGACGCTGTCTGGTACTCGATAGCCGCATCCAGTCCTGCAGCGGCGATGAGTTCATCTATCATGAATCCCTCGTCCAACCGGCCATGACGTCACATCCTGGGCCGCGACGAGTACTGATTGCCGGTGGAGGCGAGGGCGCCACTTCCCGCCAGGTGCTCACGCATCCCTCGGTCACTGAATTGGTGATGGTCGATATTGACGAAGATGTCATCAGGGTATGCCGCGAACGTCTGCCGGAATTCCATGGCGGCTCCTTCGACGACCAAAGATTAACATTGATAGTCGGCGACGCCAGGAAATACATTGAGGAAAGCGGCGTAAACTTCGACGTTATCCTCCTTGACCTTCCTGAGTCTCTTGAGGGGGGACCCGCCAGGTTCCTGTACACCGAGGAGTTCTACAGAGCTGTGGCCAATTGCCTGAATCCTGGAGGCATAGTATCAGGCCAGTCTGACAACGCCTCCTGGGGTTGTATGGAAGGGTTCCCGGCAATCGTGAATACTCTGAAGAAGGTATTCCCCATCGTGCGGCCCTACCAGGCGCACATCCCGTCGTTCGGTGGTTCGTGGGGGTTCGCCGCAGCATCCTTCGACATCGACCCTTGTTCTATTCCAGTAGATGTAATAGACCGCAGACTGGCCCAGCGCAAGATAGCCTCACTCAATTATTACGACGGACTGACTCACCTCCACTTATTCTCATTACCTGCTCACATCCGGCGCCGCTTGGAGCAAGAGACACGAGTTATCTCAGACGCATCCCCTCTGGAACTAAAGATAGCCGTCCCCTAGCTGCCCACTTTCGTTTTCTTCTTCGCCTCCGGGAGGGCGTGAATGCTATAATTCGAGTCCATGCTCGGCGTCGCCCCTTTCCCTTTATGCAGGCAGTCTTGCGACGCCCGTTTGACCAATACTGATGGATAACAATTCCAGCCTCAATTCCGCCCAGCAAGAAGCCGTTGAAACCATAGGAGGTCCGGTCCTGATACTTGCTGGTCCTGGGAGCGGCAAGACCAGAGTAATCACGCACCGTATCGCCTATCTGGTCAAAACATGCGGAATCAGCCCACGTCATATTTTGGCGGTTACCTTTACCAACAAGGCTGCCAGGGAGATGTCGGCGCGCTTGGAGGCACTGCTTGGGGAAGCTGCGAAAGACCTGTCCCTGGGCACTTTCCATGCAGTCTGTGCTCGCATACTCCGCCAGAAAGGGCAGGAAATAGGCATCGACCCGGGGTTTACTATTTATGATGACGATGACCAGATCAGCCTGATGAAGCGGGCAATAATGGACGTAGGGATTGACCCCAAGCAATATACTCCGCGGGTGATGCTGACCAGGGTGTCCAATGCCAAGAGCCAATTGATCACGCCGGAGAAATACTCGGACATGGCGCACAGCTATTTCGAGAAAATGGCGCAGCAATGCTATAAGAGGTATCAGATATTGCTCTCACAAAGCAAGGCATTGGATTTTGACGACATACTGATGAAAACGGTCGAACTCTTTAACGAGCGGCCCGAAACCCTGGTGAGATATCAAACGCGGTACCGCCACGTGCTCGTTGATGAGTTCCAGGACACGAATATCACTCAATATGAGCTTACGAGGCAACTGGCCGGCAAATACAAGAACATCTGCGTAGTCGGCGATCCCGACCAGTCCATCTACACGTGGCGACAGGCCGACATACGCAACATACTGAAGTTCGAAAAGGACTACCCTGGCGCCAAGTTGGTTGTCCTAGAACAGAATTACCGCTCCACTAAGACTATCCTCGCTGCCGCTGATAAGGTCATATCGCGCAATCAGCAACGGAAACAAAAGAGTCTATGGACGGAAAATGAGAAAGGCACCCCCATTACTGTTGTGGAAACCGCGGACGAGCAGGAAGAGGCACAATTCGTCGTTTCCGAGGTCGAAAAACTCGTCAAAGAGCACGTGGTCTCATTGAAGGATTGTGTTGTGCTTTACCGGGTAAATGCCCAATCGCGGGCACTTGAGGAGGCGTTTCTAAGGTTCGGCGTTCCATATCGTTTGATCGGGGGCACTCGGTTCTACCAGAGGCGCGAAGTCAAAGATATAATCGCCTACTTGAGATTGGTGCATAATCCTCACGACACAGTGAGCCTTCGCCGCATCATTAATGTACCTCAAAGGGGGATCGGCCAGCGCACGCTCGATGACCTGCTCGGTTGGGCTAACCAGAAGTCTATCCCTGCATATGAGGCATTATCGCTGGCAGCAAGAACGGAAGGCGATATTCCGCTGGCGCCCAGAAGCAGGAAGACGCTCGTGGACTTCTATGACATGCTGAAGCGTCTTGTTGACAGGAGCAAAGACCTGAAGGCAAGCGAGATGCTGGACTTGGTAATAGAGCAAACAGCGTATGAGAAGTATCTTCTTGTCGAAGAGGATGGGGAAGACCGTTGGGAAAACATCAAAGAACTTTCGACTGTGGCCCGCAAATACGATTACTTGGACCCTCCTGACAGTCTCACGACCTTCCTTGAAGAGGTATCCCTTGTGTCTGACATCGACAGCTATGATGAAAATGCCGATGCGGCAACATTGACGACCCTTCACCAGGCTAAAGGGCTCGAATTCGGCGCAGTCTTCATCGTAGGCATGGAAGAGAAGGTGTTTCCTCATGCCCGAGCATTGCCGCCATTGGGCGACCCCACCGAAATGGAAGAGGAACGCCGTCTCTGCTATGTCGGCATCACGCGGGCTAAAAAGAGACTGTACCTTGTCAGGGCTGGGCGCCGTACGTATCTGGGGAATACCAGCAATAATCTCCCGTCCCGGTTCATGGACGACATACCCCAAGAACTCGTGAAGAAGACTGGAGGACGGCCTGAAGCCAGGACATCGTCATGGGCCAGTGCGCCTCCGTGGAAGCCGATTTCACCCCTGGGTACTCCTGTTGCTAACCCTCCTCCAACCGCTCTGAAACTGGAACTGAGGCCGGGAGAACGCGTAAGACATGAGAAGTTCGGCAACGGAATAGTGGTCTCGACGTCGCCGCTGGCCAATGACTTTCAGGTTACGGTTGCCTTCGATGCAGTCGGTGTGAAGAAACTCATCTTGAGCTACGCTCGCCTCGAAAAAATCGGGTAATACCCGCTCACAGTGTAGTGTTTCACAGATACAACCAGAATATTATATAATGCTTGGTAAGCCAACTATCGCTTGGCAAAGCATTACCTTTTTGTAACTCTGGCAGCGGTTTTCTATTGAATCGTTCCAGCGGACCAGCGTAGAGGCATCATGAAGGGAGGACCGATGGCAGATCAGTCAGCGAGAGGGAATGCTGAACACTGGAAATCTGAAGAGGATAAGTTACTCGCGCACAGGCAAGAGGCCTATGAAGTTGGTGGGCCGAAGCAGGCGGAACGCTTGGCAAAACAAGGCAAGAAGCCCGTCCGGCAGCTAATTTCTCAACTAATCGATCCTGGTACCCCTTTCTTCGAGGTCGGGCTGGATGCAGGGTTCCATATCGGTTACCCTGAGCAGGAGCACATACCGGGCGGAGGACTGGTCACAGGAGTTGGCTCGGTCCATGGCAAAGATTGCATGATCGTGGCCAACGAGAGCCGCATGACCGCAGGTACTTACTACCCGGTCACCCTCAAGAAGCACCTGCGCGCGCAGGCAATAGCTGCAGAATGCGGACTCCCCTGTGTCTACATTGCCGACTCCGGCGGTCTTTTCCTTCCCATGCAGGCTGAGGGATTCGCCGATGAGGGCATGTTCGGATCGATGTTCTACAACATGTGCAATATGTCCTCCAGTGGAATACGGCAATATACGTTGAGCACCGGAGGGAACACTGCCGGCGGCGCTTACATCGTCTACCTGGCTTGCGAATCCATAATGATCGAAAAGATGTCTTTCGCATTCCTCGCCGGCCCGCCGATGGTTAAGGCTGCTATTGGAGAAGAAGTCTCCATGGAGGACCTTGGTGGAGCTTATGTCCACACAAGGCATTCAGGAGGCTGTGACTACTCCGTGAAGACCCAGGAAGGCGGCATCCAGAAGCTTCGAGAGTTGATCGAATTCGATCCGCCTCAAAGGCTTCACATTGACCGGATGGAAACCAGGGAACCCAGGGTGCCGGCGGACAGCCTTTATGAAATTCTCCCTTCCGATACATACCGGGGGATAAATGTACGGGATGTGATTAGGTGCGTCGCGGATGACAGCTATTTCTCCGAATACAAGAAAGACTACGCTCCAGGAAGAGGCGACACCATTGTTTGCGGCAAGATGTGGCTGAAGGGGATTCCGGTGGGAATCGTGGCCTCAAACGGCGTGGGAGTAATCTTCGTGGAGGCGGCGCGCAAGGCCAGCGAATGGATTGTCAGGTGCGGTAATGCCAGGATGCCCCTTCTATTCATCCAGAACGCCCCGGGGTACATGGTCGGGAAGGAAGAAGAACGGAAAGGCATTGGCAAGTATGGCGCTGATATGGTCCGGGTGTGCAGCACGGTGAGAGTCCCCAAGGTACAGTGGGTGATAGGGCCGGACCATGGCGCTGCCAACTACGGGATGTGCGGGAGGGCTTACAGGCCACGGTTCCTCTTCCACACTATGAGGGCCAGGACGTCGGTAATGTCAGGGCGTACCGCGGCTTTCATACTATCCAGCATCGAGCGCCGCAAAGCTCAGGACTCCGGAAAAGTGATGGACGAAGAGGCAGCGAGGAAGTTCGAGCAGAAGATGATCGAGAAGTACGATCACGAGTCTCACCCATTCTTCACCGGAGCCAGACTGTATCATGATGGGGTAATTACCTTGCGGGAATCCAGAGACACGCTCGCGCGGGCGTTTGAGCTATCCCTGCGGGTGCCGATGGAGAACTCCCTCTTCGGTAATGTGAAGTTCTAGAGCGATCCAGGAATGATACCGTAACAGAGGAGGTGACGATGGCAGAGGTACTGCTTTCGGAGCGGCAGAACAATATTCTCACACTAACCCTGAACCGTCCGGAGGCGTTGAATTGCTTCAATTTCGAGCTTCTCAACGTCTTCCACGGGGCCATCAAGGCCGCAAACTTTGATCCCGAGGTCAGAGTCGTCATAGTGACGGGCGCGCCTGGCACCGCGGCCAAGCAGTCCTTCAGTACCGGAGCTGACCTGGCTGAGAGAAGGACGATGTCAGAGAATGACGTGCGCAGGTTCATTTACACCGTAAGTTCGACCTTTGCAGAGGTTGACAACGCAAGAATGCCGGTGATAGCGGCGATCAATGGTTTCGCATTTGGTGGCGGACTGGAGTTGGCCATGGCCTGTGACATAAGAGTGTGTTCCTCCAGCGCGGTCATGGGGCTAACTGAAACAAGCCTCGCAGTAATACCAGGAGCGGGAGGTACTCAACGGCTGCCCCGGATCGTTGGAGTAGCGCGGGCCAAGGAACTAATCTACACTGCCAAACGTTTTTCAGCCCAGGAAGCAGTGTCATACGGGCTGGTGAACCATGTGGTTGAGCCTGACAAACTGATGTCCGCCGCCAGCGAGATTGCAGCCAGGATAGCCAGGAACGGGCCTGTCGCTGTTCAGCAGGCGAAGTTCGCCATTAACAAGGGCACCGAGTGCAGCTTGGACATCGGATTGAAGATTGAATCAAACGCGTATTTCATAACGATACCCACCGAAGACCGTCTGGAGGGGCTGAGCGCATTCAAGGACAAGCGTGATCCCGTTTACAAAGGGAAGTAAGTGCTGAATCACGAAAAAACTATAAACGGATGCAAGGGAGGTAAACAGTATGGGTTTCGATTATCCTAAGAAAGTACGACTAGGCGACATAACAGTGAGAGATGGTTTCCAACATGAAGAAAAGACCATCCCTACCCGAGCGAAACTGTGGCTGATCGAGCAGATGGTACTTGCCGGATTCAAGCGCATAGAAGTGACGAACTTGGGAAACCCGACGGGGATGCCGCAGTTCGCTGATGCCGATGCTGTGTTGAAAGGCACCAGGGACAGCAAGGCACTCCAGGGAAAGCTGAAAGATGTGGAATTGACTGCGGTCACCATCCGGGAGAAAGCTGCGGAGAGGGCAATCGAAGCCAAGAAGGCAGGATGGGGGCCAGACCGCATTCTATTCATGGTGTCGACCAGTGCTTCTCACCACAGGGCCAACAGCGGTATCACGTTGGATGAGTACTGGAAGATGGCGGAAAAATATATCAAACTGGCCCATGACGCCGGAATCAAGGTCTGCGGGACGGTGAGCACCATTTGGGGATGCCCCATCGAAGGACCGACCGAGCTGAAAAAGGCAGTGGAGTTTACCGAACGCTGGCTTAAGATCGGAGCTGACGATATAGAGCATGCCGACCATGATGGCTCTGCACCGCCAAACAAGGTTTACGACTATTTTTCCATGGTACTGGACAAGATGCCTAATACCGACCTCCATCTCGCCCATTTCCATGTTAGCCGGGGGTGGGGCCTGGCGAACGTTCTTGCAGCGCTGCAGGCAGGCATAGATATCTTCGAGGGCACCTTTGGAGGCATCGGAGGTCAGCCCGCCAACTTCGTTGATGGCGTCCCGGTGGCCGGGACTGGCAAATACTACTACGAAGACCCCAACAAGGTTGGTCTTACCACAATAGAAGATATGGTGGTCATGCTGGATGAGATGGGAATACAACTGGGTCTGGACGTGGACAAGGTCCTTGAAATCGGCAAGATGGTCGAAAAGATCGTCGGCCGTCCCTTGCGCTCAGAGGCGATCCTCAACGGGCGAATACCCAAAACGGCACGGCCCCAGTTTGCAAGATAGCCTCGAAGTGATGGCGTCGCCGGTTGAGGGGTACGTGCCAAACGTACCCCTCAACGTTTACCGATCGTCTGCAGGGACCAGGACCTCCCCGCGGGTGGGAATTCATGTTAACATCAAATTATGACATGACATGGCATGCTGTATCCTGGATAGAGAGCTATGAAGGAGGCCGAATGTACAGGTCAGTCGGGGTGACCCATGTTTGGTAAATCGATAAAGCTTTTCAAATTGTTCGGGTTCGAAATAAAAGTCGACCTCAGTTGGATAGTAATAGCGGTCCTTGCCGCCTGGGCTCTGGCGAAGTTCCAGTTTCCTACGCAGGTTGGAGGCCTTTCCCAGTCAGTCTATTGGTGGATGGGTGTTGCCGGGGCAGTGGGCTTATTCGTTTCGATAGTGTTCCATGAATTGTGGCATTCCCTGATTGCACGCCGATTTGGCCTTCAAATGAAGGGGATTACCTTGTTCATCTTCGGCGGCGTTTCGGAAATGACCGAAGAACCGGCGAATGCCAAGGTTGAGTTCTGGATGGCCATAGCCGGGCCGCTCTCCAGCGTTGCCCTTGCTGTTATCTTCTATCTCTTGAGCTGGGTGGCGAGCGGTGGCGTCGTATTGCCATATCTGTCACCCATTACTCCTCCGCCCCTGCTGTCGGCAGGAATGTCGCCGTTGGTGGCAGTATTATTCTACCTGGGCTACCTGAATGGCCTACTCGCAATATTCAACATCATACCTGGATTTCCACTCGATGGTGGACGCGTGTTGAGGGCGATCATCTGGGCTTTCGACAAGGATGTGGTGAAAGCCACTCGCATTGCCTCTTGGGTCGGTTCTGCATTTGCATTGTTGCTCATTGCTGTGGGACTGTTTTCGGTATTGACGGGAGTCCTCGGTGGACTATGGTATGCGCTGGTCGGGTGGTTCCTCTGGGGTGCAGCGCGGTCTTCCTACCAGCAGGTGCTCGTCCGAAAAGGGCTCGAGGGGGTAACTGTAAGGAAGCTCATGGAGGCGAATCCGGTCACCGTCCCGCGCGCTCTTTCAATCGAGCGATTCGTCGAAGACTACATCTATAAACACACGTACAAGATGTACCCCGTTCTGGATGGAGACCGGCTGGGGGGGGGCGCTTCACTGAAGAAGGTCAAGGATATACCGCGCACAGAATGGCAGACCAGAACGGTAGGAGAGATTGCCGGAGGATGCTCACCAGACGATACTATCGGCCCCGAGGCCAACGCCACCGACGCACTGGCTCAAATGGGCCGGGCGGGGTTGAGTCGTTTGATGGTTGTAGAAGGGAACCGGCTCGTTGGCATTATCTCACTGAAAGACATGCTGCAGTTTCTGAATGCCAAGTTGCAGCTTGGACAGTAGAAGGTAGGCGCGATCATCGCCGTCGCGCCTACCTCACTGTTTTGACGGGCTTTATTTAACCTGGTCTTTCTTCTCTAATGCCTTGGACTGCAGGAAAGGCGTCAGCAGGTCCATGGGCAGAGGGAACATGACCACTGTCGTCCGCTCCGTCGCAATCTGGGCAACCGTCTGCAAGTAGCGCAACTGAAGAGCTTGAGGTTCGGCAGCCAGCACATGGGCGGCTTTGCTCAGTCTCTCTGAAGCCTGGTACTCGCCGTCTGCATGGACAATCTTGGCTCTGCGCTCTCTTTCTGCCTCAGCCTGCGCAGCCATCGCGCGTTGCATGGTCTCAGGCAGTTCGACATCTTTGATCTCGACCAGCGACACCTTAATGCCCCAGGGGTTGGTGCCTTCGTCAATTATCTGCTGCAGCTTGATGTTGAGTGTTTCACGTTGAGACAGCAACTCATCCAGGTCGGATTGTCCCAAAACGTTCCTCAGTGTGGTCTGTGCCAGGAGTGATGTTGCCCTGATAAAATCAAGTACCTTCAGTACCGCATCTTCTGGCTGTACAACACGGAAGTAAACTACCGCGTTCACTTTGACAGTCACGTTGTCCTTGCTTATGGCTTCCTGAGATGGAACGTCCATGGTGATGACCCTGAGGTCCACCTTGACCATACGTTCAATGAACGGGATCAGCAGGATAAACCCGGGCCCCCGGACTCCAACATACCGGCCAAGGCGAAATGTTACGCCCCGCTCGTATTCCTGGACGATTCGGACTGCGGCCGAGCCAAGGATCAAAACTACGACTACTACGACTATGACGGCTGTTAGATAGCTCATGTTCCCTCCTATTATTTTTGCCTCTTTGTTACGGTGACTCTTAGTCCCTCGACCTTTGTTACTACTACTTCTTCTCCGGCTTGGACGGGTCCACCAGTGGCGGTCGCAGCCCAACGTTCGCCAACCACGGATACCATGCCATCAGGTTCAAGCGGAGAGGTAGCTACCCCAATCTCCCCTATCAAGCCTTCCCGGCCTGTTACTGGCCTGCGTTTCTGCCCCCTTACCGCAGCCGCCACTATGAACAGGAAGAATGCCCCAAGCCCGATAGCAACTCCTGCAATGAGACCGCGGTTCACCTGCATTGCTGCCGGGCTGCCGGTGAACAAGATAAGCGAACCCAAAACCAATGTTGCTATACCTCCTGCCGTTAGTATCCCATGGCTGGTCACAAAAACATCTGCAATCAGCAGACCGAAAGCCAGGAGTATGAGCAACACGCCGCCCCAATAGGCATTCATTACACCTAAGGCATAGAAACCAAGAAGCAAACATGTTGCCCCGATTACCCCGGGGAATATCATGCCCGGATTAAACAGCTCCGCCATAAGCCCCAGGCCGCCAAGTGTGAGGAGAATGTAGGCAACGTTGGGATTGCTTATTGTCTGGAGGAAAGATTCGATGCGGTTCATCGGCACTCTGTGTTTGTCGACCGTGGCGGTGTTTAACAAGACCGTTCGCCTGTCAGAAAGAGTGACCTGCCTGCCGTTGACTTGCGCAAACAGGTCATCCAGGTCAGAAGCACGAATGTCGACTAGGTTGCCTTTGATAGCCTCGTCGACGGAAAAAGACCTGCTTTGCCTGACAGCGGATTCTGCCAGTTCAGGGTCCCGGTGACGCAGGGTTGCTATACTTCGCATGAAGGCCGCCGCATCTTCGGTTATCTTCTCCTGCATCGTCGGGGTCAGTTCGGTCCCGGGGGTCACCGGATGGGCGGCGCCTATCCTGCTGCCCGGTGCCATCGCAGCGATATGGGCCGCAAGGGTGATGAAGGCCCCTGCAGACCCCGCCCATCCCCCTGTGGGGCTGACATATACTATTACCGGGACTTTGGAATTGAGAATGGTCTCGACGATTTCCTGTGTGGTGTCGTATGCACCTCCGGGGGTGTTCAGTTCTATCACCACAGCCACGGACCCATCCTTTTCAGCGTCGCTTATGGTCCTCTTGATGTAGTCGCCAACTACCGGCACAATAACTCCGTCCACGTGAACGATGTCGACCTGGGTGTTCTTCGCCATGCCCGTGCTCGGAAAGAGAACGGCTAGAACTAGGCTTGCAGCTATTAATGCCAAGTAGGTAATACGGAAAACGTTTCGTCTCATCTATCGAAGGGCTCCATGAGGTTGGCGCAAATGCATACCATTATAGAGTAGCCTCGCCCCGCAATCAATCATGGGTGCCTTCTCCGGACGAGTAATGACCCCGTGGCCGGGAACGAATTACATGTCGTTTCACGCCTAGGAAAGGTTGTTGACTTGCGCAAAAGAATGTAGAATGAGCCATCTTATGGCTACGGTGGAGATATGATTGACCCTATACCGAATTCGGGGCAGAAATGCCGTGGCTCGAATGATATGTTGCCTGAAGACATGGCTCGGTTCCGCCATCTTGAGGATATATTCCGCGATAATTGTCTGAAATCAGGCTACCAGGAAGTGAAGACTCCAACCCTGGAATACATGCACCTGTTTACCTCCACGGGCACGCTCACTTCTGGCAAACTTGACAAAGTGTACTCGTTCCTTGATTGGGATGGGTGGAGTGGTGAACGCGTTGTTCTTCGCCCCGACTGTACCATCCCGGTGGCACGGGCATACGTAGAAAGCAAGCAGGGAAGGTCAGATCCCGCGAAGCTGTTTTACACCATGAATGTTTTCGCCTTCGAAGGATCCGGAGCAGAGTCACGAGAAAAGTGGCAATGCGGAGCTGAATACATCGGCGGGAGCAGTCCCCTTGCCGACACCGAGCTAGTCACTATTGCAATGAATGTATTGCATCTTCTCGGCCTGGGTGGAGTGCGTTTGAAGCTGTCCCATGTCGGGGTCTTGCGCGAGTTGCTCAAAGGACTGGCAATGGGCGAAGAAGAGGAACGAGAGACACTAGATCAGTTACTCGATGGCAGCGTGGAGGCCCTTGGCAGAATAAGGGAAAGGAACGGCGGTCTCTCCAAGGTGATTTCGCTTCTCCTGGACCATAGAAGCGCTTCCGCCGGTCTGCTGAAGAACTGCCGTTCGATGTGCGGGACAGGTTTCGCTGCAGTTGGGAAAGCGCTCGATGGGTTTGTGGCGCTGGCGGAAATGCTGGACTCTGTGGGCTGCCCTTACGAAATCGACATGGCGTCGGCAAGGGGGTTCGAATACTACACTGGCGTTACTTTTGAAATGTCGTGCGGTGGCCACCGCGTGTGCTCCGGCGGTCGCTACGATGCCCTGGTCCCGCTGGTGGGCGGTGGTAAAGTGCCCGCATCCGGATTTGCGGTTTTCCTTGACAAGATCGCCCCCCTTATGCAGCCCGGCGCGGGACTCCAATCGCCATGGAAAGGTGTATTGATCGAGACATCGGACACACCCGCGGCGGTGAAGGCATCGTTCGACATTGCCCGGGTTTTGCGCCAGGCCGGGTTCGTAGCTGACGTATGCCCGGCCGATGAGAGGCTGAACCGATGGAGTTGGAAACTATCTGTGCAACCTCCAGAGTTCACACTGACAGGGCCGGACGGGAAGCAAGTAAGGGCTGGCTCCGCTATAGAAGTACTGAGAATAGTAGGCGGAAAATGAACCAGATGAAGCTGGCCTTGCCCAAGGGGAGGCTTCTACCCCAGACCCGCTCGTTACTGGAGAGGGCCGACCTGGGGATCGAGGGATATGTCGAAGGCGCCAGGCATTACAGGATAGAGTCCTCCCGGATAACAGGACTGCAGGCCAAGATATTTCAAGAGCGAGACGTACCGATACAGGTCGCCATTGGCAATTACGATCTCGGGATCTGCGGGTGTCAATGGATAGAAGAACTGCTTTCAGGTTACCCGCTAAGCAAACTGGTCAGAGTTGTTGACCTGGGGTACGGGGCCGGCAGTATTTACGCCGCGGTAAGCCGCTTCAGCGGGTATAGATCGGTGCGCGATCTGCAACAGAACCGGGGTACACTGCGCATTGTCAGTGAATACCCCAATCTGGCTGAATCAGTGGCCTTGCGCCTGAGACTCCGCAAGTTCAAGGTCTTTCCTTTGTGGGGGTCGGCCGAGGCATACCCACCGGAGAATTCGGACATAGCATTGCTGTGGCGTGGTACAGGCGATAGTTTGCGTCCTGAGGGCCTGCTTGGCATTTCGGAAGTCCTGCATGGAGGTGCCTGCTTGGTGGCCAACCGTACGAGCTGGGAGTCGAGGGATTTGGGAGAAGCCATAGGCCGGCTGTGCCAGTCCATCCGGCCCGTTGATGAAGATGGCACACCCCAATCTGAAGACGCTCTTCGCCCGGAGCCGGTGAGTAATGTTGGCGATTTCGTTTGGCTTGCCTTGCCAGATGGTCACCAACAGTCCCACGCACATAGATTCCTTGACAAGGCAGGTATCCAGGTTGAAGGGTATTCATCGAAGGCTGTCAGCAGGTATCCATGCATAAGCTTGCCGGAGGTGAAAGTCAAGATAGTAAGGCCTCAGGATATGCCGATGCACGTGGCCAATGGTAATTTCGATCTTGCTGTAACGGGGAAGGACTGGCTTTCAGACCACAAATTCCGTTTTCCTACTAGCCCGGTCGAAGAGGTACTTGACCTCGGTTTTGGGAAAGTGAGGATTGTGGCAGCGATCGATGGGGCCGAGAAGGTGGAAACCATCGCACAATTGAAGACTTGGATGGGAGTCAGGAAGGGCGCTCTTCGCATTGCTTCGGAATACACTAACATTGCCGATAGGTTCGCCAGAGAACATCATCTGGTGCCCTACAAGGTCATTCCAACGTGGGGAGCAACGGAGGCGTTCATACCAGAGGATGCTGACTTGCTGATAGAAAACACTGAGACGGGACGGACATTGGCTGAACATAATCTGCGAATCATCGACACTCTGGCGGTCTCGTCTGCTTGTGTGATAGGGAACAGCAATTCGCTGAAGTCAACTGAAAAGAAGGCAAAAGTGCAGGCTGTGATCGAGGCTCTCAAAAGGGGTCTCAGTTAGTGAAGCTCGTTAGAGGCTACGAAGCGGCACGGGCGGCCTTGTCAAGGCGCGAGTGCGGCGTGCATTTCGATACTTCCAGCGAAATGAAGGAACGTCTCAAGTCCTCGTTCGGCGAGGAACTCACAGTAGAGCAGGCTGTGAACCGCATCATTCAGGATGTCAGACTCCGTGGCGATGCTGCGCTGTTGGATTACTGCAGGATACTTGATGGTGCAGACCTTTCATCTCTGGAAGTAACCAAAACGGAATTCAAGGAAGCGCAAAAGGCTGTTCCGGTGAAGCTACTGGGTGCGCTTCATCAAGCTGCCAGGCGTGTGCATGATTTCCATCTGGCCCGCAAAGGACAGGTAGGGACGAGACTAAACCTTCAGGGTATTGGCGTTATGGTCCGTCCCCTTGAACGGGTAGGCATGTATGTCCCCGGGGGGCGTGCCTGCTATCCTTCGACCGTGCTGATGACTGTTGTGCCTGCTCGAGCGGCGGGTGTGAAAGAGGTGGTTCTTTGTACACCGCCAGCAAGGGACGGTAGTATCCCGGCGCCAACCCTTGCCGCCGCAGAGATTGCAGGCGCTGACCGGGTATTCAAGGTAGGTGGTGCGCAGGCCATTGCTGCTATGGCATTCGGTACGAAGACAGTCCCTGCCGTCGACAAGATATGCGGCCCCGGCAACATATTCGTCACTCTGGCCAAGAAGACGGTCTTCGGCGCGGTAGACATTGACGGCCTCCAGGGCCCGAGTGAGTTGGTCGTGGTGGCCGACGCCTCTGCCAACCCCGCTTTTTGTGCTGCAGACCTGCTGGCACAGGGAGAGCACGACCCGCTGGCTACGGCAGTACTGATAACCACGTCCGAATCCATGGCTCAAGCAGTCGAGCGGGAAATACAGACCCAGATGACGCAGCTTACGAGGGGTGCGATAACGGCCGATTCCGTTTTGAAGAACGGTATCCTCGCTATCATTGATACTGCCGAACAGGCGATAGAATTAGTGAACGTGTATGCCCCAGAGCATGTCTCGCTTGCAGTCGAAGACACAAAGACCTATCTCGCAGGGCTGCGGAATGCAGGTTGTATCTTCGTTGGTGGTGCGTGTCCGCCGGCCCTGGGGGATTTTGTTGCCGGTCCGAGCCACGTCCTGCCAACCGGAGGTACCGCAAGGTTCAGTTCGCCTCTTGGTATCCAGGATTTTCTCAAGACGACAAGTGTTATTTCAGCCCCGAGCGGTGTGGACAAAGCAATGGCCTCCGCAGCATGCATTATTGCGCAGGCCGAAGGTTTCGATGCCCACTGCCGTTCGGTGGACCTGAGGATGTCATCACGTGGCCAGTAGACGAGGCGTAGAAAAACTTATCCGTGAAGATATCGCCCGAGCGAATGCATACGTGCCAATCCGTTCTATTGAAGTCTTGAGCGAAAGTTGCGGTATCCCGGCGGAACAGATAATCAAACTAGACGGCAACGAGAATCCATACGGCTGTTCGCCGAAGACGAAAAGGGCATTGTCCGATTATCCCTTTTATCACATCTACCCGGACCCTCAACAGTTGGCCTTGAGAATGGCGCTTCAGCACTATATGGGCGTGGACGGCGAAAGGATAATGGTGGGGGCGGGGTCGGATGAATTGATCGACCTGTTACTTCGCCTGCTTATCGATCCCGGGGACGAAGTCATAGACTGCCCACCCACCTTCGGAATGTACTCGTTCAGCACTAGGGTATGCGCAGGAAAGGTGATACAGGTATCGCGTACGGAAGGCTTTGCGATCGATACCAACGCCATAAAGTGGGAGGTCACCCCCCGTACCAAGGTGATATTCATTGCCTCTCCCAACAATCCAACCGGGAATGTTGTATTAGAGAAACAGGTGAGGGAGTTGCTGGAATTGGGCATACTGGTTGTGGTCGACGAGGCCTACTATGAATTCAGCGGTTGTACGGTGGTACCGCTTACGGCGAAATTCGACAATCTGGTTGTGCTTCGCACATTCAGCAAATGGGCAGGGTTGGCTGGCCTGAGGATCGGCTACGGGGCGTTTCCTCAACAACTGGTACCTCACCTTATGAAGATTAAGCAACCATACAACATAAACGCAGCAGCCCAGGTTGCCGCCATGGAATCGCTTGCTGATGCGGATTATCTCATGGAGACCGTCAAGTCGCTGGTACATGAACGTTCCAGGTTGTTTACCAAGTTACAAGGGTTCGATTTCTTGAGGCCATATCCGACACAGGCCAATTTCATCCTGTGCCGGGTGGCCAACGGTAAGGCCCAGCGCATTCATCAGGGTTTGCAGCAGCGTGGAATCTTCTTGCGCTACTTCGATACCCCCCTGTTGAAAGATTGCATAAGAGTGAGCGTTGGGAAGCCTGAGCATACAGACGCATTGATAAGCGCGGTGCACATGATTGTTGAGGAGGACAGGGAAGCTGAGAGAATCCAACCCAAGTTGTAGCCACATTGTCCAGGGTTTTTCCTGAATTCAGGCCGAACTTCGGATTGTATGATTTTCTGAGGAGGTAAAATGGCCGGACGTATTGCCACAGTCAGGCGTGAGACTAAAGAGACCACGGTCAAAGCGGAATGGGACCTCGACGGCTCTGGCCGCTGCGAAATAAGCACAGGTGTGCGAATGCTGGACCATATGATAAGTCAGATTCCAGTACACGGGGTCTTTGACATCAAGCTATCAGCGACCGGCGACGATATCCATCACCTGGCCGAAGACTCTGCAATCACACTTGGTAAGGCTCTGGCGCAGGCGTTGGGTGATAAGCGCGGTATTGTGCGAATGGGGTATGCGATCGTCCCCATGGACGACGTTCTGGCCCAGATCGCTTTGGACATCAGCGGCAGGTCCTTTGCAGTAGTAGAGGCTTCCTTTACGGGCACGGCGATCGGTGGACTACCGGTGGAAATGGTCAGGCACTTCCTTATTTCGATGGCAACCGAAGCCAGGATAAATCTACACGCAAAGATATTGGCCGGTACAGACGATCATCACAAGGCCGAAGCACTCTTTAAGGCACTGGGCCGCGCACTTGATATGGCGACAAGAATAGACCCTAGACTTGAAGGTCGCGTACCGTCGTCCAAGGAAGTTATCGAGGGTTGAACCGGCCATTGGCTAGCTTCATACAAACCTGTGGGGCGTGCACAGACAATGCCCACTCAAATGCCGCCAAATAGAGAGTTCTTTAGCGAACGACCGAAAAGGTAGAGAAATGTCGCCTACACATAAGAACATGTCTAATTCTACCCCCTCGATCGCCTATTTTTCGATGGAGGTGGGCCTGGACCCGGCGATGCCCACATACGCCGGTGGCCTTGGGGTGTTAGCTGGAGATACATTGAGGGCCGCCGCCGACCTGGGAGTGCCGGTGGTTGGCGTAACTCTCATTCATAGGAAGGGCTATTTCCGGCAACATATCGATGCCTACGGGAATCAGACTGAGACCCCCGCTGTCTGGGCACCTGAAGAGTTCATGGAACTTCTTCCAAACAAGGCATATGTGAACATTGAAGGGCGGAAAGTGGCAATAGCCGCTTGGAGGTATCGGCTGCGAGGCATTTCGGGCCACGTTGTTCCGATATATTTTCTGGATACGGACCTGCCAGAGAATACTCCCTGGGACAGGCAGATTACCGACCATCTCTATGCTGGAGATGACCATTTGCGGCTGTGTCAGGAAATGGTCCTTGGCATTGGTGGAGTCATGATGCTTCGGGCCTCAGGTGATAAATCGATTGGCACTTTCCACATGAATGAGGGGCATTCGGCACTGCTGGTTGTTGCTTTGCTAGAGGAGAGAACTGAAGGGAGGGGCATCCGCGCTGCTACGGTCACGGATCGCGAGGCAGTTCGACAGAGATGCGTTTTCACCACACATACTCCTGTACCCGCGGCACATGACCATTTCCCCATAGACATGGTCCAGCGAACACTTGGAGAAGAACGCACGCTCGCGCTCCTGGAAAGCAACTGCTGCCCTGCTTCAACGCTGGACCCGACCTACCTGGCCCTCTTCTTCTCGAGATTCATAAATGGCGTGGCTATGAGCCATGGGGAAATATCACGGTCCATGTATCCCAGCTACCCGATAAACTCTGTGACAAATGGAGTACACGGCGTGGCGTGGACCGTGGAACCATTCCGCCGGCTTTTCGATTCGCATATTCCGGAATGGCGTCGTGACAACATTTACCTGCGCTATGTGATCAGTATTCCACTCGAAGAAATCCGAAAGGCCCATGCTCAGGCGAAGCAGCAGCTTCTTTCCGAAATCGAGAGGCGTTGTGGTGAGAAGCTTGACCCGGCAGCTATGACACTGGGTTTCGCCCGGCGCGCAACCGCATACAAGCGAGCGGATTTATTATTCTATGACATCGAACATCTGAGGCATATCGTAAGGGAACGCGGTCGTCTCCAAATCATTTACGGTGGGAAGGCGCATCCACAGGATGACGGGGGGAAAAGGCTGATCAGGCGAATATATGAGGTCGCTGCCCAATTGAAAGGGGATGTGCGAATCGTTTATCTGGAAGAATACGATCTGAACCTGGCCAAATTCCTGTGCGGTGGCGTCGACCTCTGGCTGAATACTCCTGAGAAGCCAAGGGAAGCTTCAGGCACGAGCGGAATGAAAGCTGCCCTGAACGGGGTTCCAAGCTTCAGCGTGCTGGACGGCTGGTGGGTGGAAGGCCATACTGAGGGCGTAACGGGCTGGTCCATAGGAGATGGTAAGGATGTAGAAAGCGATGCGCGCAGGGAGTCTGCCTCGCTATACGACAAACTTGAACATATCATCATGCCAATGTATTACGAACGGCCCATGGAGTATGCCAAAGTGATGTCTTCAGCAATAGCCCTGAACGGTTCCTTCTTTAATGCCCAGCGCATGGTCTTCCAATACCTGCGGAACGCTTATCTGGTTGGTGAAGGTCCCTATTCCGTAGGTTCTTTTGTGCTATAATCAGATACAAAATGGAGGTCAGGTACTGAAAACGGTTCTGGAGTCGGCGGCAGTTGCCCGCATCGTTGTTGAAGCAGCGTCGGAAAAACAGGCCTCCGATATATTGATGCTGGATTTGCGTGGAATCTGTAGTTTTGCCGACTATTTCGTTATATGCAGCGCTGAGTCGGACAGGCAAATGAATGCTGTTGCCGAAGGAATCGAAAAGACTCTGCTGGAGGACGACGTGAAGATCCACAAATCTGAAGGTGCCGCATCTTCAGGTTGGATATTGCTCGACCTCGTGGACGTCATTGTCCACATCTTTTCTCCTGAACAGCGGGCCTACTACCAACTCGAAGAACTCTGGGAAAAGGCAGTCCCTGTGCTCCGCCTGCAGTAGCCTTAGCTTCCGATCACCCACCTGTCGATTTCTCTGGTGTAGGCCATTACCTCGTGTGGCGCGAAAAACAGGCTGATTTCCTTGCTGGCATTTTCTACCGAATCCGACCCATGGATAAGGTTGTGCTGCATCTCGATGGCGAGATCGCCCCGTATCGAGCCCGAGGGTGACTTTGCTGGGTCAGTCTGGCCCATTGTGCTGCGGACTGTCTGGACTGCGTTTGGCCCTTCGAATACCACGGCAATAATCGGGCTGGAAGTGATGAAATCGACCAGGTCCTTGAAGAATGGTTTCCCCTCGTGGACCGCGTAGTGTCTTCCTGCCATCGCCTCGTCCATTTGCGTCATCTTCATGCCCGCTATTTTGAGCCCGCGGCGCTCCAGACGAGAAATGATCTCACCAGCCAGGCCCCTCTGTACGCCATCAGGCTTGACCAACACTAGTGTTCTTTCCAAAGCTAGATGACCTCCTACTGTTGTTGACTCTGCGGGACAATGTAAATAGTTGCTGTGGCCTCCGCAGCCACAGTAAGATCTGGAAGTGTGATGGAAGCTTTCGCTTGGACCAGTTTGCGGTTTGCCTTTATCATCGTGGCCGCAACATGCACCGTTTGCCCTATCATGACCGGCCGTTTCAGACGGGCCTCAAGCTTACCAGTGACGCCCCGAATACCCTTGTAGTAGGCCGCCCATCCTATTGCCTCATCCAGCACGGCACACAGCAGTCCGCCATGCATGGTTTCCGGCCAGCCCTGATGGACCTTGCTTGCCGTGAAGTCTGCTGCCGCCGTCGTGCCATCCCATTTGAAGGACAGCTTGAGACCAAGAGGATTCTCACACCCGCAACCGAAGCAGTAGTTGTAGTGGCGTCGATCGATGTCGACGTCGATCATGGCGAGGGGCTTTTCCCAGGGCAGCAAATGACTTCCTTTCGATTCCAGGTGGGCCAGCAATCTACGGCTGCCAATTATACCTTAGTCCCGCGGTTTTGGAATAGTAATGTGCGGACGGCGCATGTATATCGGCTGGAGCAAAGCCGGGTCATCGGGACCGGATTCCTGCAGCTTTTGCCATCCCAATGCGGCGAGGTTCCCTGTTCGCCGGAGGCGGGCAACGGCCCTGGGGATAGTTGCGAGATCACCCAACCTTCGGCCAAGGTCTTCCGCGAAAGCAGGAGTTATTTCACCACAGAAGACGGTCAATGAAACAGTGGCCGCACAAAGGTCGTTCACCGTAGTAAGATGGTGGGGTTCAAGGCACCGCCAGCGTCCGGCGACTTCCTGGTAAGTCGCCACGGCCAGTTCAGAGCGTCCAGCTTCGTGCAAGGCCGAAATAGGGAGTCGCGTGTGTGCGAAGGGGTATGCCTCGAATTCGAGCGTACTGATACCAACCAACGGAATTTTGAGCGAAAAGGCCATACCCTTGGCCGTGCTCAAAGCTACACGGATACCCGCGAAACTTCCGGGTCCCAGCGCAACAAATACTGCGGAAATCTCGGACATCTCAGCCCCGGTGAGCTCCAACATCGCCCCAACCGTCGGGAGCAATTGAGTGGTATGGTTCATGCCCGCAGCCCAGGTGACCTCGGTTTGAACGACCCCTTCGCTCGACAAGGCAATGCCGGCTATGTCTGTGGAGGTATCGAAAGACAGTTCCAACCAGAGGCCTCCAGTTCATCAAAAACTTTGCCCCGCAGGTCTGAGTAACGTTCGCCGGATGAGGTCAGTCTGATGCCACGTTCTGCTTCGGAAACATACGCTATGCTGATAATCATATGTTCAGGAGGCATCAGGGCCAAGCAGCGGTCCGCCCACTCCACCACACAGACTCCCTTGCCATAGAAGTAGTCGTCTAAACCCAGGTCGGCGATCTCGGCGGCTCGTTCCAGTCGGTAGAGGTCCATGTGGTACAAGGGCAGTCTTCCACTGTATTCACGGACAAGGACAAAAGATGGACTGAAGGCATGCTCCGCCACGCCCAATCCCCAGGCGATGCCTTGGGTCAGACATGTTTTGCCCGCTCCGAGATCCCCGGTCAGAAGATAGATATCGCCGGGCCGTGCGGCCTTGCCCAGGATCGAACCCAGGGCCTGCGTCTCCTCGGGATTGCGGGTGCACAGATGGGTTACTTGAGGAAGTGGTCCCATCCCTTTGCCTTTGGGTCAAGCAGTTGACCCCGATTGCCCGAAACCGCGACCTGACCCGGGTGCTCGCTGATCACGTCTCCGATTACGCTTACAGACGTCTTAAGAGTAGTACGCACTCGGTCCATCAACTCAGGGGGGGCGGTAAACAGAAGCTCGAAGTCCTCTCCGCCGGCAAGTGCATATTCAATTGCCGTCTTTCCCAAAGCCTTGCGAAGCTTAGGGTGAGTGGGCACTCTATCGGCCAGAATGCGGGCGCCGACTTTACTTTCTTCACAAATGCGTGTGAGGTCACTTACCAGGCCATCGCTCACATCAATGGCTGTCCTGACACCGAGATGCACCAGTTCCTGTCCCTCAGCCACGCGAGGTTCTGGATGGAAGTGCGACTGTCTCAAGAAGGCCTTTGTGGCACGGTCCACCTTCAGCTTTCTTCGGAACGTTGCAGCCGCAGCCGAAGACGCACCGAGGTATCCGGTAACTCCTATTTGATCACCCGGCCGCGCTCCGGAGCGGGATAGCATTGCCTCGCCAGCCAATTCGCCAAAAAGGGTAACCGTTATTACCAGGACAGGTGCGCTGGTCATGTTGCCCCCAACTATTGCCACCCCATGGTTTGCCGCTTCTTTTATCATGCCACGGAATAGCGACAGCAACTCCTCAACCTTCATGTCCCGGTTGGCAGAGAAAGAAACCAGGGCATAGAGCGGTACGCCCCCCATCGCCGCAATATCGCTAAGATTGGATGCGATCGATTTGTGCCCAAGGTCCTCATACTTGAACGTCCCCTTGAGAAAATGGACGCCCTGCACCTGAGTATCAGTGGTGGCCAGTTGGGGAAGGCGTTCTCCCTTCCACACGGCGCAATCGTCGCCTGCGCCGGCGATAAGCCGCTTCCATGAGTCCTGACCCGGGACACGGAAACGCTCTATCTCTTCACGGAGTAGCTTTATCAGTCCGAATTCACCTGTTTCTGATAACTTCATACGTAATGTTCAATGCGCTAACGCGGCGTTGTTTCCTTTTCGCTTTCTTGAGTTGACTTGGGGACGGCAGCAGTTTCCGGTGGCTCGACCTTAACCCGGACTTCATCGCCAATCTGTCCCTTCACATAGTCTCGAGCGCTACCATTCTGCAAAGCTATTTCCAGGTAGTTGTTGCTCCCGATCAGCGCCAGAAGGCCCTCCCTGTCTGAATAGGTTCGGCTCAACCCCTTTACAGTGAACTTCCCAATCTGAACCGTGGGATCTCCCTTCGTTACCTCTTTGTCGCGAATATCAGTGACGAGATTGCCGAAACGGTCTATGTCTATGATCCTGCCCACCAGGGTGCCGTCCGGAAGCGACTGGTAACCAGCAACGGGAAAGGCGCAGACGTTCTTTACGGAGTCCCCGAGGTCGCGGAAAGGGACTTCAAGGGAAAGATGTGCGGCAACTGGGGCAAAGATATCACGGCCATGAAATGTTGGACTTATGGGTGTGCGCCAGAAGCGGCGGTTGGCAAGGGCGACAGCTTCCACGGCATCTCCTAAGTCGACCTGGGTGGCAGTGGCGAGCGTTACGCCCCGTGTGACGAAATGGGCATCCTCGAGGGCGCGCCTGATCGCGTAGGTCAACACTCCGTTGTCCGGTGCAACAAAGAAGTGTCCTGCAGCTTTGACTGCGATCGATTTCCGGCAGGTACCCACTCCAGGGTCAACCACGACAACATGTATCGTCCCGGGCGGAAAATAGTGGAACGCAGCATCGATTACGTATGCGGCCTGGGGGATATTCTGGGGAGCTATGCAATGAGAGATGTCGACGATTGTGGCAGCAGGGTTGATCGTCAAAATGGCGCCTTTCATGCTGGCGACATAAGCGTCCTGTATTCCAAAATCGGTTGTAAGGGTGATAATGGCGCCCGTCGCAGTCCTCCAGAAAGGTGAATGAAATAAGCCTGGATAAGGAGGAGACTCTGCCAGCTAGTCGAGCCGCAGGCTTATGATGGAAATGCCGACGAAGATAACGACCAGAGCTATGGTGAGTTGCTGGAGCACCTTGGCCATGCCTCGTCTGGTGCGGTACACTGTATCGGGCTGGCCGAATATTCCTCCCAGCCCACCACCCTTTACCTGGGACAGCACCGCGATGATGAGTGCAGCGGCCACAATTATTTGGGATACGCTAATATAGGTTGGCATTGGGGGCTATGAAACCTCGCTGTCAGGACTAGCGAAAACACTGTCGCTCAAGCTTGTAGTATACAACATTCATGTCTTTTCCTCTAGCTTTGACAGCAATGCCTGCCGAGCAGACTGTGGGCTGGCCCGGCCCCTGGTCGCCTTCATCACCTGGCCGACCAGGAAAGTCACGGCTTGCTGCTTGCCAGCCTTGTAGTCGGCCACGGCCGCCGCATTCTCGCGGACTACGCTGGCCACGACCCTGTCTATTTCAGAGGCGTCAGTTATCTGCGTTAACCCTCGTTCCCGGACTACTTGTGCTGGGGTTTTGCCCGTGGCGAACATTTCTTCGAAGACCGATTTGGCCGTCGGGCCATTGATCGAACCCTTGTTAAGCAGGACGATAAGGTCGGCGAGTCCGCTGGGCGTAATCCTGGTCCTCGCGATATTCTCATCCGAGGCGTTAAGCAGCCTGGAAAAGTCGCCAAGAAGCCAGTTGGCCACCAGCTTCGCCTGTTTCAGTGTGTCCTCGTCCGAGGGTTTCAAGGCATCAACAGTTCTCTCAAACAGGTCTGCCATTTCCCTGGTGGTAACCAGGACTGCGGAATCGTAGGCTGAGAGTCCGTACTCGTTGTGGAACCTTTCGGAACGGGCTGCCGGCAGCTCCGGGATATGCGCCCTTATTCGCTCCACCCAGTCATGGCTTATCTCCAGGGGAGGCAGGTCAGGCTCAGGGAAATACCTGTAGTCGTGGGCGTACTCCTTGCTCCGCTGCACAACGGTGACGCCCTTTTCGTCGAGCCAACCTCTGGTCTCCTGGGAGGCGCTCCCACCCGAATCCACGAGCTTCCTCTGCCGTTGCGCTTCATATTCCAGGGCCAGGAATACCGCCTTGAAACTGTTCAGGTTCTTCACCTCGACCTTTGACAAATACTGCGTACTCCCCAGAGGCCGGATGCTGATATTCGCATCGCAGCGGAAGCTACCCTCTTCCATGTTGCCTGTGCCAACCTCGATGCAGCATAAGATCGAGCGAAGCTTGACCAGGTAGGCACGGGCCTCTTCCGGCGAGCGAACATCCGGTTCGCTGACTATTTCCATCAGCGGGACTCCCGAGCGGTTGACGTCGACTAGGCTATAGTTCTCCCCCCAGGGAGAACTGCCGTGGGTCAGTTTCGCCACATCCTCTTCCATGTGAACGCGTGTAATTCCTATCCTGCGGGATCCCCCGTTGCACTCCACGTCGAGCCACCCGGCAACACCGAGGGGCGCGTCGTATTGAGATATCTGATATCCCTTCATCAAGTCAGGATATGAGTAGTTCTTGCGGTCGAACTTGGTATGTTCGGGAATACGGCAGTTGAGGGCTAAAGCGGTCATCACGCCAAACTCGATCGCCCGCCTATTGATGACTGGAAGCACACCGGGCATTCCCAGGCATACCGGGCAAACGTGTGTGTTGGGCGGGCTGTCTGCATACTGGGAATCGCAAGAGCAGAACATCTTGCTCCTGGTGAGAAGCTGAGCATGGACCTCAAGCCCTATTATCGTTTCGTATTCCACGGGCGAAGTATAGCAGGGCGACACGAAAGCCGACAAGACTGAACAGGGATCCTAGCCAGACTTGGGGGGCATGGAGGCGGCAAGAAAAGATCAACCAGGTAGTAGACTTCTCTTTCAGCAGAGTTCTGGTCAAGGACCGGTACACCCCGAACCTTGGACCGCAACGTAATTGAGAACGCACGCGTCAACTCGGCCTACGAGTACTTTCTCGGCTTGGCTGTCGATGATGAGGTGCCCGATGACACCACCATGTCCTGCCTCCGGGCTCACCGCTTGGGAGAAGAGAAGTTCAGGCTGGTGTTCCAGAACATCGTCCAACAATGCATCGACAAGGGACTGGTCAGCGGCAAAAGCCATATCTTGGACTCGACCCACATTGTGGCCGACATCGCCATCACCTCTCTGACCGGGCTGGTAAGCCCTGTTGATCCCGACGCCCCTATCGGCAGGAATCAATCGAAACGCGCCGGGGAACCGGAAGGACGGTCAGGAACTCAAGGGGCTGTTGGACCAGCAGGAAGAAGCGCATACGCTCGTCCCGAACGAGGTGAGCGGCGACAAGGCTTACGACGCGAGCGGCAACATGACCGAGCGCAGGAGAGCCGATGGCACACAGACTTTCCTCTCCCGGCTCAAGTCTCCCTGTTACGGACAAGCGCGAACCTGTGCTCCACCAGGATTACTTCTTCGTACTGTGGAACAATTCGCTGCCCGCGCCGGGGTAGACGCGCCTTTCTGACTGAGGAGTCGGCCTCGTCACAGCAGGCCAGTTCGCGAGGTGAGGCACTGCCCCTTCCTGCGCGATGTCAGACGGAGCACTGTCCCTCATTTGTGGAACCTCTCGAACATCGATGCCGGGCACGTTGTGGGAGAACTCTATCGGAATGCCATTTGGGTCGTGGGCATAGATGGAGTGGATGAACCCATGGTCTATGACATCTGAAACAGGGAAGCCGGCGGCTTCGAGCCTGTCTTTCAACTCCCAGAGGGCGTCATCGGTTTCCACGCCGAAGGAGACATGATCGAAAACGAAAGGACCCTTCACCGGCCTGCCATGTTCTTTCTTCTGCACCGGCCCCACTCCCGTCCATTCGAAAAAGGCGATCATGTCTGTGTCGGAAATCTCAAAGAAATAGTGGCGGTAACCGGGTTGGCCCAGACCGGCGACCAACTTCATGCCGAGCAAATCCCTCCAGAAACGTATGGTCTCGTCCATGTCTCCCGTGGCCATCGCCAGATGATTCACCCCGTTAAACCTGATCATGGAGCTACTCCTGAAACCAACATTCCTATGGTACTAAGCCCATTATAGCAAAGGTATTCGGGCGCGCCGCTGGAGTTCACCAAGATTGTCTCCTTCAGTCTAACTACGCTTGCGCAGGGCAGTCAGGCTTGACATCCCAACGGACGATGGGTTAACATAGTGCACTAAAGTGATAGGCTTAGTGCACAATCAGTGACCTCGCACTGGGGAACCAAAAAGGCAAGGTGTAATGAAGCCGGAAATTCAACCGACGAAAGGTCCGTCGAGGAGCGTGAACGACATCCCCATTGACGAAATCGTGGATGCGCTGAAGCATGTCCGCCACGGGTATGTCCAGATAGTTGTCCAGGACGGCAAAGTCATCCAGATAGAGACACATGAGAAAAAACGGCTCGACCGTGCCTGACACTTAGTGCTGCCCTGTACCGGCTGACCAGATAACTGGAGGCCCCCGCATTACGCGAGGGCCTTTTTTGTCTTCCGAATACAGAAAAGAACAAAAGGAGGAACCAAAGAATGAATAACGCGACTTTGACTTCTGAGGAACTGAAGGAGTTGGTGAACGGCCTCAATTTTGCCGAGAAGGTTGACCGTTCCCTCAATCTTATCAGGGAGGCGTACGCCGAATTCGGGGACGGGTTGGTCGTTGCCAACAGTTTGGGTAAGGATTCGGTAGCGGTCTGGCACCTGGCCAAGCGGGTCTCGCCAAAGATCCGGGGATTCATCGTCACCACACGTTTCAAGCCTGCAGAGACTGTCGAATTTATGAAACAAGAGGTCTCCCGGTACCCCGAGATGAAGGTGTTCCGCAATGATGAGAGGCTTCCTGAAGAGAAGCTGTACGAGGTCGCTCCGGACCTTTGCTGCGAGATACTCAAGGTCAATCCGACCAAGCAGGCGATCGAAGAAATGGGCGTCGGATGCTGGGTCACTGGACTGCGTTGCACTGAGGGACGAACCCGCACCGACTATCGGGAGATCGAGGAGCGGGATAAAGATCTGCTGAAACTGAATCCAATCCTGTTGTGGCACGAGCGAGAGGTCTGGCAGTACCTGGCCCTCTATGGCGTACATGTCAATCCGCTCTACGCCAGGGGGTACCGCTCCCTTGGCTGCTGGCCTTGCACGCAGATAACCAATGACTCCAACGAACGAGCTGGCCGTTGGGTGGGCACGAGCAAATGCGGTGGCGAATGCGGCATACACACTCGTCCGCTCAAGTCGTCCGGGCAAACGGCCGTAACCAAAGGCAAATGAATGGTGTCCGTCGTCCAAATCTGATGTCGTGGCTCCGTGACGCGAAGTAGATGAAAGGCATGCCATGCAGGCTCTTCACAGCGATTCTGTCGCTTGTTGCAGTGCTTGCAGTGGCATGCACCCCGTGGGACGCGGGGAACAACGACGCATCAAGATCTGCAACCACGCCGATTGCATCGAGGGTTTCTCAGATGGAAGGCACGCTAACGCTTTCCGGAGCATTCGCCCTGTACCCGTTGGCAGTGCGCTGGGGCGAGGAGTTCCAGAAGCTCCACCCCAAGGTCAAGGTCGATGTGTCCGCTGGCGGAGCAGGCAAGGGCATGGCCGACGCCCTGGGTGGGCTGGTTGACATCGGCATGGTTTCCAGGGGCATCGACCCCTCTGAGATGGAGAAGGGTGCCTACCCGATCGGCGTAGCCAGGGATGCTGTAGTGGCTACTGTCAACGCAAGGAACCCGGCATTGAATGACTTGCTCCGCAACGGCGTCAAACGTTCTGTTTTCAAAGGCATCTACATAGATGGGGCTGTGAAAACATGGGGCGAGGTCGTAGGCAGGCCAGAGATAAAGGACGAAATAAGGGTTTACACGCGTAGCGACGCGGCAGGTGCGCCGGAGACATGGGCCAGATACCTGGGCAACAGGCAGGAGGACCTCCGCGGCATTGGGGTCTACGGAGACCCGGGACTGTTGACCGCAGTCCAGAGAGACTCCCTGAGCATCGGGTTTAACAACTACAACTACGCTCTTGACTTGAAGTCTGGGCGGCCAGTGGCCGGCATCCAGTTCGTCCCTTTCGACGTCAATGAGAACGGGTTTGTGGACTCCGGGGAAGAGATTAGCACCAAGGACAATATCATCGCTTCCTTCAAGAACGGCACGTTTCCGCATCCCCCGGCCAGGGTGGAATACTTCGTTACGAAGGGCAAGCCAACTGGACTCAGAGCCGAGTTCATGCGGTGGGCGCTCACCGATGGTCAGAAGTTCCTTGACGAGGTTGGTTACATTGAGTTGTCCAAAGGCGATTTGGCGACGGAGGCAAAGAAGCTCGACTAGGTTGGTGCAACACTCATGAGCGCGCGAAGAAGAATAAAAGAACGCTTATCCGGACGGCTCTTTCTTGCTATCGCTGTTCTCGCGAGCCTGGTTGTAGTGGCCATAGGCCTGGGCCTCTACTTGAAGTCGAGGCCGATACTGAGCGTTAGCTCCATATCCGACCTGCTCTTCGGAAGGTCATGGCTTCCTTCACGTGGGGAATTCGGACTCCTGCCTTTCATAGCAGGCACACTGATGGTCACGTTGCTTGCCATGATTATCTCGGTCCCCGTGAGCATTATGGCCGCTATCTATCTGGCCGAGTACGCACCGGAAAGCCTGAGGGCGAGAGTCTTGCCACTGATAGATCTGTTGGCAGGGATACCGCCCGTGGTTTACGGCGTCTTCGGCCTTCTCGCGGTGGTCCCACTCGTGGCAAGGATTGCACCTATCGTAGGAAAGGCGGGCATTCCGTTCCTTGGTTCTGGAACAGCTTCGACCGGCTTCTCTCTTCTGGCTGGCAGTATCGTATTGGGGATCATGGTTTTCCCTATCATAATATCCATTGCGGAACAGGTCATCCGTGCCGTACCCCGGGAAATAAGGGAGGCTTCACTGTCGCTTGGGGCTACAGTCTGGCAGACAGTGAAGCACTCAGTAGTCCGGGTAGCCCTGCCCGGCATAGTTGCGGCCGTGATACTGGGATTCTCGCGTGCCTTCGGCGAGACGATGGCGGTACTCATGGTGGTAGGAAACGTGCCGAAAGTCCCTTCTTCGATATTTGACCCCGCATACCCGCTTCCGGCACTGATAGCCAACAACTATGGGGAGATGATGTCAATACCCAGATATGATTCTGCGCTGCTTCTGGCTGCGTTGGTGCTGATGCTGGTGATATTGTTGTTCACCGTGTCCGCCCGCCTTATCCTGGTGAAGATCGAGAGGAACATGATACGTGGATAGGCGCACGGAAGAGAAGATAGTAAGGGCCATCATGATCGGCTCACTTTCACTGGTGCTGGCATTCCTGGTCATCGTGGTGGGACTGATTGTGTTAAAAGGGGTGCCGGCTCTCAGCTTTTCTATGGTAACGCAAATACCAAAGGGTGGATACTATCTGGGGAAAGAGGGAGGAGTATTGAATGCCATCCTCGGGTCGCTTTACCTTGGGCTCGGCTCTACCCTGGTCGCAACACTCCTCGCCTTGCCAACGGCGCTTGCGTTGCAGAAAGAATATGTGAGGAGCGCCAGACTGGGGTATTTCATGAGACTGTCGCTGGATGTCCTTTGGGGAATGCCGTCGATAGTTTATGGGGCTTTCGGCTTCATCGTTATGTTGATGCTTGGTTTGAAGGCGTCCCTTCTCGGCGGGATTGTAGTGCTCACCTTGCTGCAATTGCCGATCATGGTGCGATCCATGGAGGAAGTGTTGCGCATGGTCCCCGGGGAACTCAAAGAGGCTTCATATACTCTCGGAGCAACAAGGTTAGAAACAACGGCAAGGGTAGTATTGCGTCAGGCCTTTCCGGGCTTGGTTACCGGCGTATTGCTCGCCTTCGGTCGAGGCATCGGCGACGCCGCCTCCATCTTGTTCACCGCGGGATATACGGACCGCTTGCCGAACTCCCTTTTCGAACCGGTGGCCTCACTGCCGCTAGCGATATTCTTCCAGCTCAGCACTCCTTTCCCTGAGGTGCAGCAGAGGGCTTATGCCAGCGCGCTGATACTCCTGCTGCTTGTTCTAGGAGTGAGCCTCGCCGCACGGTTTCTATCCAAGAGGTTTATGAAAAATGTCATCAGGTGAATCCCAGACGGGTCATGTTCTGGTGCAGGATCTCAATGTATTCTATGGCAGTCACCAAGCGCTGCGCAATGTATCCGTGGACGTGCCAAGAAAACAAATGACCGCGGTAATTGGGCCCTCCGGGTGCGGCAAGAGCACCTTTCTCAAGTGCATGAACCGCCTGATCGACCTGACCGATGGGGCGCGATTCAGCGGGCGCGTGATGGTCGACGGGACTGACATACTTGATAGTACCGCAGACGTGATAGATGTCAGGCGCAGGATAGGGCTGCTCCCTCAAAAACCGAACCCGCTACCGATGTCTATCTTCGACAACGTGGCCTACGGCCCTCGCATCCACGGTACGAGGGATAAGCGCATCCTCAACGAAATAGTCGAGAAATACCTTTCAGTAGCAGGCCTGTGGGATGAAGTAAAAGATAGGCTGAAGTCGCCGGCGGCACGCCTTTCACTGGGGCAACAGCAACGCCTTTGCCTTGCCAGGGGACTGGCTGTCGAACCAGAGGTAATCTTGTGCGACGAGCCCACATCCAGCCTGGACCCCTTGTCCGCACAGCACGTTGAGGACCAGCTTGCCATTCTGAAACAGGACTATACGACCATTATGGTCACCCACAACATTGACCAGGCGATGAGGGTGGCCGACTATGTGTTACATTTCTATTTGGGCGAACTTGTTGAGCATGGTCCAGCCTACCAGGTTTTTCAAAACCCAAAGGAGGCTCGCACCAGGGCTTACGTAAACGGCTTCGCAACCCCTCAGTTCGATATTGACCTCAAGGTTGACCTGAGAGGAAATGTCTGCCCGTACAACTACATCCTGGCGAAACAGCACCTGGCCAAACTCGGAGATGGCGATATACTTCAGATACACGTCGACGATCCTACCGCGGTAGAACAGGTACCCAGGGCTATGGAAGCCGACGGGCAAAGGGTACTCGATGTTAAGAAGGCTGGTGAGCACGAATGGCAAATCGTAATACAGAAGCGGGTAAACCGCACAAGGTTGACTGGTAAGGTCACGGACTATTCCATATAGAGAGAGGGCTGAAATGACAGAAGAACAATCGTTGCTTATGGAGGGACTTAAGGCTGGTCTGCGGCAAGAGTCGAAGAAAGTTGGACTTGATTTCGACAAACTCAAGAGCGGCGGCTTCATAAAGCAAACGCAAAAGGACCTTTTCACTGTCCGCCTGCGCTGTCCGGGAGGAAAGGTCTCTGCCGGCAGGCTGCGCAAGGCCGCTGAAATCGCCGAAAAGTATGGCCGCGGCGAAGTGCACATCTCGGTGCGCCAGTCAGTGGAGGTACCGTACGTGAGCTACAAGCATTTCGACGCCGTGAACGCGGCACTATCGGAGGTCGGGTGGTCTGTAGCCTCGTGCGGGCCCAGGATCCGCGTGCCTACTGCCTGCGCCGGATGTTCATACAACCCCAACGGTATCACGGATACCCAGGGGATCTGTGCTGAGGTTGACCGCCGCTTTTTCGGGACTGCCACCGGACATCATAAATTCAAGATATCGTTTTCCGGCTGTCCAATCGATTGTTTCCGCACCCGAGAGATGGACCTCGGTTTCCAGGGGGTAATGGATCCGGAGTTGAACGAGAGTCTGTGCACTGGCTGCGAATTGTGCGTGAAGAGCTGTGAGGAACACGCCTTGACAATGAAGGACAACCTTCCGTTGCGAGATGTTGCCAGGTGTAACCACTGCGGCGATTGCGTCAAAGTGTGCCCGATTGATGCGATGGTGAGCAAACGCATTGGATGGCTGGCCCGGGTGGGCGGCAAACACGGCAAACATCCGTATTTCGCCTGGGAGGTGGCCAATTTCCTCAGCAATGAAGAGGTGTACAAGCTCATCGGGCAGACTATCGGATGGTACCAGAAACATGGTAAGGGCCGGGAACGCATCGGCGTCACAATTGAGAGAATTGGTCTAGACAGCTACCTCGACCAGGTCGTTGCCGAATCGGGACTGAAGCCGGTACGCGCACCCGAAGAACGACTGAAATACTTCACCAGAGGAAATTTCTATGGAGCCTGAATCCAGGGAACCGGCGCCCGATGCTACGCTGGACCTTCGCGGAGTTCTATGTCCCATAAACTTCGTCCAGGCCAAGCTCAAGTTGGAGGAGTTGGACGTCGGGCAAGTACTGGAGTTGGTACTGGATGACGGAGAACCGATGCGCAATGTGCCACGTGCTATCAAAGAAGAGGGGCAAAAAGTGATTGCCGTCAAGAAGCTACCTGACGATGCTTACCGCCTGCTCATAAGGAAAGAGACCGAATGAGAGCAGGCCCAGCACCAAGTCGTTGAGTGACATAGCTAGGTCAAGCCTTCTATGTCCTTGTCCTTTGCCTGTCGTTCAAGCTTGGCGCGCACAATCAACTGGTACCGTCCGCAAACCCAGGCACTTGATGCCGATGTCGCCCCCCCACCCGTGTGACCTCCCACTCATGGCTACCGCACTGGTGGGGCTTCTTCAGTCGTATGGTCTGGCCTGGCGAGAAGTCCATGAGTAACCCTGCTGGCAACCTGAACGGCGGTTGCTTCAATGCCCCCTGGTAAGGTCGAGCATCTGGTTTATCTTGTTGCGCATGTCCAGCGCGGCCCGGCGAGCAGCCTCGGCGAAATCCTTGCCGTTCGAGGCGTAGATAATCTGCCTGCTGGAAACGATTATCGCCCTTTCCCCCAGTCGGTCGACTCCAAGCCGCACAGTAGCCTCCAGGTCCCCTCCCTGCGCACCGATGCCGGGTATCAGCAGAGGCATCTCCGGGCAATGGTCCCTGACATTCTTCAATTCGCTAGGATGGGTGGCGCCTACAACAAGGCCGACGTTGCCCTGTTTGTTCCATTCCAACGATTTTCCGGCCACGACCATGTAGAGTGGGAGGCTGTTGCCACCGGCTTGAGCACATTCCAGCGACTGGAAGTCCCTGGACCCCGGATTAGATGTCCGGCACAAAATGAAGATCCCCTTGTTCGAGTATTCGAGAAACGGCTCTACAGAGTCTGAACCCATGTACGGATTCACCGTCGCTGCATCAACCCCGAGATTCTCAAACAACGCGCGAGCATACATCCTGGCGGTGTTTCCAATGTCGCCGCGCTTCCCGTCGGCTATCGTTGGAATATGTTCCGGGATTCTCTCCAAAGTCGTGTGAAGGCCGATCATACCCTCCTGCCCCATGGCCTCGTAGAACGCCAGATTGGGTTTGTAGGCACAGACGAGGTCAGAAGTGGCATCGATTATCTCGCGGTTGAACTCGCCCAGCCCGACCCCGGGCATCAAGGCTGGGTCCGGATCAAGGCCAACACAAAGCAGGCTCCGGTTCCGTCGCGATGCGGTGAGCAACTTATCTAGGAAGTTGATTGTGATTCCTCCGCGTATCCCCAGAACTTGCCATGTCGAGGCTATTATAGCCGTTCCACAAAAAGCCGCATAGGACATCGCCGAGCCTGCATTGCTATAATCTCCTTTGATTGATACTCAGGTCTGGAAAATGAATTACCAGCAAGCGGTCGACTACATACAGAGTCTCACTGACTACGAGAAGACGCCGGGGGTACAATACACTTCGACTACCTGCGATCTGCAGCGGGTGGAAGAAGTGCTGGCTGTCCTTGGCTCACCCCAACTCAAGGCGCGCACGGCGCACATCGCCGGCACAAAGGGGAAGGGCAGCACCACAGCCATGATCGCCTCGGCGCTTTCTTCGTCAGGCTATCTGACAGGCATGTACACCTCCCCTCACTTCCGCACCATACGAGAACGCATCCAGGTTAATGGCGAAATGATAGCCGAGTACGAATTCGCTGATGTCGCCACCAGGATACGGCCCTGTGTGGAAACGGTAAACGCGACATCAGCCCCCTTCGCTCTAACGACGTTCGAGGTGCTTACCGTGCTTGCCTTCGTCTATTTCGCGGAGCGAGGAGTGAAATACCAGGCAATCGAGGTAGGGTTGGGGGGACGGCTGGACGCGACCAACGTTGTGAAGCCTGATGTGTGCGTTGTTACTTCGATATCTATGGACCACATGGAGGTCCTGGGCAAGACCATTGAAGCGATCGCCGCGGAAAAGGCGGGCATTATCAAGCCTCAAAGCACGGTGGTCTGTGCTCCACAGGACGTCAGGGCATACAGGGTCGTCGCCGACCATTGCCTCAGGAATGGCGCTCGGCTTATCCGGATAGGGGAAGACATATCGTTTGTCTACGGCCAATCCGATTCGAGACGCCAGATGTTCACCATTAACGGGCGTCTTGGCCGCTACGATCTGGAAATACCCCTGCTGGGCCAACACCAGATGGAGAATGCAGCGTGTGCGGTAGGCGCGCTGGAGGTGCTGGCCGAGCATGATGCAGGAATAACTAAGGAGAACGTTTCCAGGGGCCTGGCATCAGTAAAATGGCCTGGGCGGCTCCATGTACTGCGCGAACGTCCCTGGCTGGTGTGCGACGGAGCCCACAACGCTGACTCCGCGGCCAAGCTTCGCCAGGCAGTTCAGAAGTACTTCAAATTCCAGCGTTCGCTATTGGTAGTTGGGACGTCCGCCGACAAAGACGTGCCAGGTATCGTGACGGAGTTGGCGCCTCTCTGTAGTGAAGTCATCGTCACCAGGTCTGGCCACCCCAGATCGGCTCAGCCGGAGGCGCTGGCAGAGGAGTTCCTAAAACATAGCATCCCTGCATCGATTGCACGATCAGTGCCGGATGCGCTGGAGATCGCCATGGCCAAAGCCAAGCCAGAAGACCTGGTCTGCGTTACCGGCTCGCTGTTCGTCGTCGGCGAGACGCTAGACTGGGCCGAGCGGCAGTCTTCAGACCGAGGGGGCCGGTGACTCAGAAGTCACCATGCCGTCGAGTATCCGCTCCATCGCCATCGTGTGGCTGCAAAGGCTGTATTGCGAGAAGGCATGACACGAGCAGCTCCATTTGCCCTGATCGAATTTCACCGAGTACCTGTCGTGCTCGCCTTCAAAAGAGGCATTGAAGTTGGAAAAACAAACACGGTTCTTCTCATGTGCATACCGCTTTGCTTTTTCCACTTTCCCAATGAGGCTGGACTGCATCATAGAGCCACCTCCATATAAAGATGGGGAAACAAAAAAGGCACCGACATCGTCGGTGCCTCCAAAACGCTCCACGGGACCGTTCAGTACTTTCATAGCGCGTAATTATTCTATGCAACTCCTGGAGGAATGTCAATACCCCTTGTGCCTTCCATAGCGAATACCCACAACATAATGTGGTTACACCATTCGCCGTATATCTGTCGCTGGTAACGGGGCGAATTGGAATCCATGACGCTATGTTGGTTCAGATGCTATAATCTGACGCTGCAATGCGGACCTTCAACAAGAAAGGCGATCAGGGCGAGACCTCGCTGCTGTACGGGGTGAGGGTTCCAAAGAACCATCCCCGGTGCGAGGCGTACGGCACAATCGACGAGGTAGTCTCGGCTCTTGGTCTGGCAAGGTGCTTCTGCAAGCGCGTTCCTGGCGATGCCCTGTTGGAACTGCAGAGGGGACTATTCAAGGTTGGCGCCGAGCTTGCCACGTCGCTGGAGCACTATGAGAAGCTGGTCTCCCGGGGCGGGGCTATCACATCCGAAATGACTGATGACCTGGAGAAACAGATCGTCGACCTCGAGAACAAGACGGAAATGCCTCAGGCGTTTGTCCTGCCCGGAGCGATTTCGGGGTCGGCGACCCTCGATATGGCGAGAGCTATTCTGAGAAGAGCGGAGCGAAGGGTAGTGGACTTGGTGCAGGCTGGGGAAGTCAGAAATGGGGAGGTGGAGCGATATCTCAACCGGATGGCTGACCTGCTCTACGCTCTGGCACGTTATGAGGAAGGACAAAAGAGGTTATACGTTTGAATAAGAAGAATGCCTATACAATTGCTGTATCGGGCAAAGGCGGGACCGGCAAGACCGTCATATCCTCGTTGATAGTTCGGCTCCTTTCGGAGCAAGAGGACATTCGGCTTCTCGCTATCGATGCCGACCCGGCAACCAGCCTGCCTTATGCATTGGGGGTGCAGTTCAACAAGACGGTCGGTGACATCAGAGAAAAGACCTACGCCGACGCCAAGAATGCAAGTGCAGCGGTAGGCAACACCCCTCTCGACATGCTTCTGGAAAACGAAATGAAGAACATAATGGTGGGCACTCCGGAGTTCAGCCTGCTGGTCATGGGACGTCCCGAGGGGCCTGGCTGCTACTGCCTGATAAACAGTATGCTACGTTACATAATGGACAAGGTGTCTCGCAAGTTTGACGTGACTGTAATCGATTGCGAGGCAGGCCTGGAGCATCTGAGCCGACGCACCATTCGCAACGTGGACCTGCTACTTATGGTAACTGATCCGACTGCCAGGGGCATGAATACCGCAAAGAGTATCAAGGCATTGGCCCAAAGTCTGGACATAACAGTGGGCAGGCTGTGCCTGGTGGTGAACAAAGTTACCGAAGATGACCAGCTACTCTACGGCAAACTCGAAGATATCTGCGGCCTTATTCCACTTGACCCGAACGTGACGAAGTACGATCGCGAGGGCAAACCGATAGCCGACTTGCCATCCGATTCGCCGGTGGTAAAGGCAGTAGGCGACCTTCTTCAGAATACATTCTACTCCTCCCGGCAACAGGCATCATATGGAAAGAGGGGATAACGTGGGGGCAGACCTAAACGAAGTATTCAAGAGGCTCAATAAGTATTTTGAGAAATACAGGGTAGTCTCTGAGGATGAGATTGCCGCGGCCGTGGCCGACGAAGTGTCCAGGATTCACCCTGCAACAAAGAAGAAACTGGAAGAGGAGTTGCGCGGAGATCTCGATCAGGTTCTGGTTGATAGCATAGTCGCCGACCCCATATCCGTCTATTCGCCGAACCTTACTTCCAAGAGGAACTATCTCGGGGAGACGTTCTACCACTATCCGACACACGATTTCCTGGCCGATGAGTTGGAAGAAGCGTTCAAACGACTTACGAAGCTCAGGGCTGCCGGCAGGTTGCAGTCCATGGCTGGCACGGTGCAGGACCTTCTGCAGAAGTCAGGATATCAGGTGGTAAAAGGGGTTGCAGATGACAGCCGGATTGAAATGTTGGCTACCAAAGGCGACCGGAAGTTATCTGTATTCGTAATCCCCTCCATCAACTTCGCCCCTGAATACGCGGAGAAGATGGCTGGAGGGCAAGAGTACATCCTGGTAATCCCGACAGAGAAGACTCCCGCGCCTTTCATTCAATTCTGCCACGATAAGGCGCAGGACTTTGGAGACAAAAAGGTCCAGATTTGGGTCATCGACCCGGAAAAGGGGTCAGTAAACCCATTTCTCGGATACACGCACGACGATGACATCTATCGTCACTTTGATAACCCCAAACTGGCGGCTTTTGCCTGTCGGATGTACGGTGTCGGACGAGACTTGTGGGTCCGTTCCAGTTAGCCCGTTGATTACTGTCACAGAGGTCCATTCATAGAAGTCATTCCCGCCATCGACTTGAAGGGCGGACGTTGCGTCCGCCTTTATCAGGGCGACTATGACCGAGAAACAGTCTTCTCCGAAGATCCGGCCGGTATGGCAGTCCATTGGGAACAACTTGGAGCCAGCCGGCTGCATGTGGTCGACCTCGATGGCGCCTCGTCGGGGGCCGTGTGCCATATGGACATTATTGCCGACATCGTCCGCAAGGTGCGTGTTCCGGTGCAGGTGGGTGGAGGTATACGCGACATATCGGCGCTCGGCATCCTCCTGGCGCTGGGAGTGAAACGCGTAATACTCGGGACAGCCGCGGTGGAAGACCCGACATTTGTTAGCGAAGCCTTCAGTAAGTTTGCCGAAGGAGTCATCATTAGCGTGGACGCCCGTGACGGATACGCTTCAACCAGGGGATGGAAAACACCGACCAGGGTGAAGGCGACCGAACTTGCACAGAAGATGGTCAAGGCCGGGGCGCGAAGGATCATTTACACCGACATCGCCAGTGATGGCACGATGAACGAGCCCAACTTTGCCGGCATCGGTTCAATGATGTCAAGAATTGCAGTCCCTCTAATCGCGGCCGGTGGCATCTCAAAACTGGAGCATCTTACGAGGCTGCAGAAGATGGGCCTGGAAGGGGCAATCGTCGGGCGGGCTCTGTACGACGGTGGCATAGATTTGAAAACAGCATTGGAGGAATTGCATGCCAGGTAAACCATACGCTCCAGAAGAGCTTCTCACATTCGACAGGCTGAGGCGGGCGGTCACCAGGAAAGTGGTCGATGCAGCCGAAGAACTTGCTCAGCGGGGTACAGTCTTGGACCGTTCCAGGTTGATAGAAATGGCAGGGGCTGAATGGAAAGCTGCCAAAGATGCCGTGCGCGCTTCACCCGCAGCCAAGGAAGTGGCACGAGAGCGCATGAGGAGTATCGTACATGCCATGCTGGATGATGTTGTCGGGTCGGAACAAAGGAAGGGCAAGCAGCCCTGGGAGTAGGACTCCGTTAAGCCATGCTTACGAAGAGGATCATACCTTGTCTCGATGTAACTGGAGGCAGGGTGGTCAAAGGGATTAGCTTTGTGCAGCTTAAGGATGCCGGAGATCCCGTGGAGTTGGCCAACCATTACGACCGTGAGGGCGCTGATGAATTGGTCTTCCTCGACATAACTGCATCCTCCGACCACCGCCGTATAATGATAGATGTCGTTCAGCGCGTGTCAGAGCAGGTCTTCATCCCCTTCACTGTGGGGGGAGGACTGCGCAGCATCGAAGATATGAGGGGAATACTCGAGGCAGGTGCCGACAAAGTGGCGGTCAATACCGCTGCTGTAGAGCATCCGGAGTTGATTGAACAGGGTGCCAGGAAATTCGGCAGTCAGTGCATTGTGCTTGCCATCGATGCAAAGCGAGTGGAAACCGGGAGGTCCACTGCCGGAAGCCTTGGCCTCGACGCTGCCTCTGGATGGGAAGTTTACGTACACGGTGGAAGGACGCCGACCGGCATCGATGCCCTGAAATGGGCGAAGCATGGAGTCCGTCTGGGCGCTGGGGAGTTGTTACTTACCAGCATGGATGCCGACGGTCACCAGACCGGGTACGACCTTCCGCTGACAAGGGCGATTTCAGAGTCGGTCAATGTACCGGTCATAGCAAGCGGAGGCGCTGGAGGGCCTGAAGACCTGTATGCTGCTGTCACGGAAGGCAAGGCGGACGCAGTGCTGGCTGCCAGTATTTTTCACTACGGTACTTACTCGATTAGAGCAGTCAAGCAATACCTTTCGAAAAAAGGAATACCGGTTAGGATAGAGGAATGATCAAATTCGATGAGAGAGGGCTGGTTCCGGCCATTATCCAGGACGGAGACAACGGCGACGTGCTTATGCTGGGTTATATGAACAAAGAGTCCTTGCGCCGGACGCTGGAGAGCGGCGATGTCTGGTTCTACAGCCGCAGCCGGCAGGAACTGTGGCACAAAGGTGAGACTTCAGGCAACTTCTTGCGCATGCGATCGGTGCAAGTAGACTGCGACGGGGATGCCATATTGGTCAAGGCCAAGCCAGAGGGACCGGTTTGTCATACCATGAACAGGACCTGTTTTTTCGAAGATGTTACTGAAGAATCTCGGGCGTTGAAGTAGCCTGTACCGCAGCAGGGGCGATTTCTCCGGCGTCCGCCGCCAGGACGGCCTTGAGGGCTGTTAGAGCGACTTCCGTCTGAGAATCGTCCGGTTCTGCAGTCGTCAGCGACTGCAAAGCTAACCCCGGCCTGAGCAACGCCCGCACAAAACCTTTTTCCGCGTGGTCGGCGGCTAACCGCACCAGTTCGTAACCGAACGCCACGATGACGGGCAGCAATACCAGGCGCGAAAGTATCATTTTCCATAACGCAGGCTGGCCAGCAAGCGAATATACCATGATGGCAACGACCATCACGATAAGCAGGAAGCTTGTGCCGCAACGGGTGTGTGCTGTGGAAAAGGCGCGTACGTCTGCGACTTCCAGTTTCACTCCGTGTTCGTAGGCGTTAATTGTCCTGTGTTCAGCCCCATGATAGGCATAAATGCGGCGCAGGTCGGGCAAAAGCCTGGTCAGCTTCAAGTACGCCACGAACATCGCGATGCGCAGCAGTCCTTCCAGCACATTGCCCCAAAAGGCATTGGTGTACGGGAAAATGATCCATTTCGCGATCAGCAGCGGGGCAACGAAGAACAGGCCGACCCCAAGTGCGAGACCGACGACAACCGTCCCCCAGACTAACCCGGAAGAAATCTCCTCTTCTTCGCCTAAAGCCATATTGGTGGACCGCATTAAGGCCTGTGTGCCGAGGATGAGAGCCTCCAGCATGACAATGATGCCCCGGACGAAGGGAATGCGTCTTGCCTTGCCAGAATAGAGGCTGGACAAAGGCATCGGTTCTACCACCACATTGCCTGTGAGGGCTCGAACCGCCACAGCCATGTTTTTTTGGCCGCGGATCATCACGCCTTCATATACCGCCTGTCCGCCGTAGCGGATTGGCTTAACCTTGCTGGGCATCTGTATCTTCTACACCTCCGTTGTCACAGAAAGAAAGAGGAGCGGCCATACGGGATGGGCCGCCCCTCAAAGTCACAGTTTGCCGTGTGCGGCAGAAGCAGGCTACTGTATCTTGTACTTTCTCTTGAACCGCTCCACTCGTCCGGCCGTATCAACAATACGTTGTTCGCCGGTGAAGAATGGATGGCATTTGCTGCACACTTCGACTTTCAGGACCTGTCTGGTCGATCCGGTAACAAAAGCGTTGCCGCAGGCACACACTGCCTTCGCATCGGCATAATACTTCGGATGTATCTTCTCTTTCATCAGGCTTTCTCTTCCTGGGAGTACACGCTGACCCGTTTCTTGGTTCTTGTGGCATGCTCGTATTTCACGGCGCCATCAATCAAGGAAAAAAGCGTGTGGTCTTTGCCCATTCCAACATGTCGACCGGGATCCATCTGCGTGCCGCGTTGTCTAACCAATATTGTTCCGGCGTGCACCAACTGACCATCAGACCGTTTGATCCCCAACCGCTGAGATTGGGAATCCCTGCCTAGCCTGGTGCTGCCGCCGCCCTTCTTATGAGCCATTTTCTTTCGCCTCTTCCTTGGTCGCCTTAGGCCGAGTTCTGTTGTGCTTGGTCTCGTCAGGCTTGCTCGATCCCGGCACCACTATCTCCTTGACTTCGAGCCGGGTGTAGTCCTGGCGATGGCCTTTCTTCCTGCGGTACCGCGTTTTCGCCTTATACTTGAAGACAATCACCTTCTTCGAACGTACATTGCCCAGGGCGGTGGCGATAACCTTGGCGCCCGCGATCGCAGGAGTGCCAAACGTCACCCCGCTATCGTCCGAGATAGCCAAAACCCTGCTAAGCTCGACAGTTTCACCAGGAGCCGCAGCCAGGAGTTCTGCGTTGAATGCACTGCCCGGCGTCACCCGGATCTGTTTTCCGCCGGTTTCAATTACTGCGTAAATGGGAAGCCTCCATAAATTGAATAGAAACCAAAACAATGCATTTTAGTCAGTATCCAATTGACATGTCAAACATCGCGAGGGAGCAAGCCCAGAAAGCAGCAGGTCCTTTTTTTGCGGGCGGGAAGACAGTATGGTAGAATCCGTGCTCGGCTGAGGGCTCCAAAAGACTTGCCTATGCTACAAAGTGCTGATTTTCGAACCCCCAGCGCGGAACTCTCCAGCCTCGTTGATTTCCCCTCGCGAGCATGGGGCTCGGGCGCAAGGCTCTCTTTGACTCATTCGAGCGCTCGAAGAATTCCGGTACCTCGAACTGACTGGCTTTAGCCCGAGAACAAAAACGCAGGAGGTCGTCCGATCATGACTGCCAAACTAATCAGTGGCGCCGAAGTGGCGGCGCAGATCCGAGAAGAACTCAAGGGCCGCGTTAGGACCGCCGTCGCCAAGGGCGTCAAGCCGTTTCTCAGTGTAATTCTGGTCGGAGACGACCCTGCTTCAGTTTCCTATGTCACGTCGAAGGCAAAAGGGGCGCAGGAAGTTGGCATGCATGAGGAAACCGTCCGCCTTCCTGGAAACACGACTGAGGCCGAGTTGCTCAAGCTTATCGACAAAATGAACCAGGACCCCAAGGTGCATGGGATTCTGGTGCAACTCCCCCTTCCAAAACATATCGACGAGAAGAAAGTCCTGGACTACATTCTTCCATCCAAAGACGTAGATGGCTTTCATCCCATGAATGTGGGCAGGCTGCTGATCGGAGAGCCGGATTTCATGCCCTGCACACCGCACGGCGTACAACAGTTGCTGGTGAGAAGCGGTAACAGCCCGGAGGGAAAACACGTCGTAATATGTGGCCGAAGCAACATCGTGGGCAAGCCGCTGGCTGCCATTCTGGTGCAAAAGAAGAAAGGCGCTAACGCAACGGTCACCATGTGCCATACGGGCACAAAGGACATGAGCAAGTACACTTTGCAGGCTGACATACTGGTAGCTGCGATGGGCGTTCCCAGGGCGATCACAGCGGACATGGTGAGGTCGGGGACTGTAGTCATCGACGTTGGTGTCAACCGGATTGTCGACCCGTCAAAGGAAAAGGGCTTCCGGCTGGTCGGTGATGTTGACTACGACACGGTAAAGGAAAAGGCGTCATTCATCACTCCAGTCCCCGGGGGAGTGGGGCCGATGACCGTCACGATGCTTCTGGTGAATACGGTCAGGGCTGCCGAGCGCAAGGCCGGAATAGTTTCCCCGGAATAGACGAAGAAGACGATGCTGGCCTACTGCCGGTATTCGATATTTTCTCGAAAGCAATAAGGAGGCAGCCAGCATGGCAACGGCAAAACGAAAAGCAAAGACAATCAGCAAGAAATTCGACATCCTTTCCCTGGACCCGACAAAGCTAGCCGATTGGGAAGTTGCGGAAGAGGCGGAAAAACACATGAAGCACATCGAAGAGATTGCGGATTGTTGGGGAATCGAGCAGAGAGAACTCATCCCCATGGGCCATTACGTTGGCAAGGTGGACTATGCCGCCGTCCTCGAAAGACTGAAGGACAGGCCCAACGGGAAGTACATCGATGTAACTGCCATAACGCCGACGCCTCTTGGTGAAGGAAAGACTACCACGACCATGGGCCTGGTCCAGGGCCTGGGCAGACTGGGAAAGAATGTTTCCGGCGCAATTCGCCAGCCGTCAGGCGGCCCGACAATGAATATCAAGGGCAGTGCTGCGGGAGGCGGCCTGTCACAGTGCATTCCTCTAACTCCCTTCTCCCTGGGCTTGAACGGCGACTTCGATGCAGTCAGCCTGGCCCACAACCTGGCCATGGTCGCTCTGGTCGCCCGTCTGCAACATGAATACATCAACGAAGACTCGTTCCTGGCGGGAAAGAGACTGAAGCGGCTGGACATCGACTACCGGAACGTGGAAATGAAATGGGTGATTGATTTCTGCGCGCAGGGTCTGCGGGATATCGTCATAGGGCTCGGCGGCAAGATGGACGGCTTCATGATGAAGTCCGGTTTCGCCATCACCGTCAGCTCTGAGGTCATGGCTATCCTCGCAATGTTCCAGGACCTGAAGGACTTTCGTGAAAGAATGGGACGCATCGTCGTTGCCTACAACAAGAAGGGCGAGCCCATCACGACCAAAGACCTTGAAGTCGATGGGGCGATGACTGCCTGGATGATGAGGGCATTGAACCCGAACTTGCTGCAGACGGTGGAAGGGCAGCCGGTAATGGTCCATGCAGGGCCATTTGCCAACATAGCTGTCGGGCAGAACTCGATTGTTTCCGACAGGGTGGCGCTCAAGCTTTCAGACTATCATGTTACAGAAAGCGGCTTCGCTGCCGACATCGGCTTCGAGAAGTTCTGGAACATCAAGTGCCGCTTCAGCGGACTCGTGCCCAGCGCGGCCGTGATCGTTGCCACAGTGAGGGCACTGAAGATGCACGGAGGCGGTCCCACGGTTGTCCCTGGCAAGAAACTCGATGAGGCGTATACCAGGGAAAACCTCTCGCTGGTTGAGAAGGGATGCGATAACCTGATGGCGCACATCAGCACGGTGAAGAAGGCCGGCATCAACCCGGTTGTCTGCATCAACAGCTTCTACACCGACACAGATGCTGAAATCAAGCTCATCAAGCGGATCGGCGAGCAGGGGGGAGCCCGCGTGGCCGTTTCCCAGCACTGGCTCAAGGGCGGCGAAGGCGCCAAGGAACTGGCAAATGCCGTGATCGATGCATGCAACGAGAAGACAAAGTTCAAACTGCTTTACGACGACAAGGTGCCGCTCCGCAAGCGCATTGAGACCATAGCAAAGGAAGTCTACGGTGCGGACGGCGTAAGCTATTCCCCCGAGGCTGCCGCCAAGGCAGATAGAATGGAGAAGGACCCTAAATTCAGCGATTTTGCCACCTGCATGGTAAAGACTCACCTCAGCCTGTCCCACGACCCTGCTTTGAAGGGGAGGCCGAAAGGGTGGGTGCTGCCCATCAGAGACATATTGACCTACGGTGGCGCAAAATTCATCGTGCCTGTAGCCGGTGCAATTTCCCTGATGCCGGGCACAGCATCCGACCCGGCGTTCCGCCGCGTGGACGTGAACGTGGAAACTGGCAAGGTCACCGGACTGTTTTAGGACCTGGCCCTGAAGTGGCATTTGCGGGCGTCCCGGAGATATTCGGGACGCCCGCTTCATATCGGCAAGGAGGCGGGATTGGATAATCATCTGGTTCAGCAGTTCAGGCCTATCTTTTATCCTCGCGGCATAGCTGTTGTGGGCGTGTCCAGAGATGTCACTAAACTCGCGAATGGATGGGCGCGCGCCCTCCGGGGGTCAGGATTCGCGGGTCAGGTCTACCCTGTCAATCCGAAGGAAGCCCTGATTGAGGGCTTCAGAGTATTCCCAAGCGTAAGTGCAGTTCCGGGACCGGTCGATCTCGCCATAGTATGTGTTCCAAGAGCCGCGGCCATGGGCGTAATCGAAGATTGTGCAGCCAGGGGCGTCAAGGCGGCGCATTTCTTCACCGGCGGATTCAGGGAAACTGGAAAACGGGAAGACCGTGCCATGGAAGACGAGTTAGTGGCAAGAGCGCTAAAGGCCGGAATACGCATCATCGGGCCAAACTGCATGGGGATATACAATCCGGAGGCGATGATACCCTGGGGGCCTTCTGATTTGATGGGAAAGCCCGGGTCGGTTGGGTTTATCTCTCAAAGCGGTGGCCACGCGGTCAAAATGGCTGAGATAGGGGCGAACATCGGAATCCAATACAGCAAGATGGTCAGCTACGGCAATGGCGCCGACCTGGAAGCCTCTGATTTCATTGAGTACTTAGCGGCCGACCCGAAGACGCAGTACATCGGGGCATATCTTGAGGGTTCAAGAGATGGTCGTCGACTTTTCCAGGTACTGAAACAGGCTTCCGCAGTCAAGCCTGTAGTCTTGTGGAAGGGCGGAATGTCAATGCAGGGGGCCGAGACTGCGTCCTCTCACACCGGCTCAATGGCAGCTTCGGCTGATGTATGGACAGCGGCCTTGAGGCAATCTGGCGTTGTTCACGTAAGCGATATCGAAGAATTGGCCGATACCCTCCTGCTTTTTCAGCACGTCGGGGAGTTGCGGGGGAATAGGCTTGCCGTGGTCTGCGGGCTCACCGATGGCGGCGGAGGCGAATCTGTTTTGTCTGCCGATGCCTGCGCAAGATACGGCGTTGAAGTGCCAAGGTTTTCGTCCGCCGTGCGAGAGAAGATGGGCTCCATCTTCGGTGAGATCGGAAGCGTATTGCGCAATCCCCTGGATGTGAGCCAGGGTGGAGGCGATACCTCGAAGCTGAAGCAGGCAATGGACCTCATCATGGGCGATCCCCACATGGATGCAGTCGTAGTTTATGAAAACGTGGAGATACTGGTGCGGTTTTTATCTAAGGAACTTATGGACCAGATGAATGCTTTATTTATCGAGCTCTGTAATAGAGGAGGAAAGCCGGTTATCTCGGTATTGCCTCCAGGGGGCAACGACCATGCATGGTTTGCCGTCAGGCAGACATTGCTGCGGGGAGGGATACCTGTGTTCCCTTCTATGGACCGGGCCGCACGGGCTATCGCCAACGTCAGGCGTTATTCGGCCAGGAGCGAAAGAGGGAACGGCATTTGGGCCGGATCAAGCTTGCGTATTCTGCCGTAACATCATAAATGAACGACTCCGTATGAGGCCGATGACCCCTCACTACAATTTTCCCGTCGGCCTGCGATTCGATGGCAAGGGCCACATCTCACGTCCACCGATGTCGGTGATGACCTTGCGGTCGCTGCCAGGGGTAGTATCAAGGCTGCCTTTCACACGCTCCGAGCCGGACGTCCCCCCGGTATGCAGAACAATTCCAAACTGTCCCGCGGTCCAGGCAGTCGCAAGCCCGCCGGTAGCCAGGGCGCACAGGTCCGCCTGTGTACCGCTCTTTTGGGCCACCCAATGGGCCCCTCCATCCACGGTCGATAGCAGGATGCCTCTGAAACCCACGGCCCAACCATTGAGCGGGCCCGCGAACGACACATTCCTCAGGCGTTCGGTTACGCCGCTGGTTTGTGCCTTCCATGTGGCGCCGCCGTCGGAGGTGTGCAGTATCGTACCGCCATCTCCCACTGCCCAGCCGTTATCAGTATCCGTGAATGCCACGCCCCACAATTGGCGCGTCCCCGGGATCGTCTGAATTTCCCAGTTGGCGCCCCCGTTCGCCGTATGAAGAATAATACCCTTCGCAGCGCCTCCCACAGCCCATGCTTCCGTCGCGGTAGGCGCGGCCACGGACGTGAGGTTGAGGGTGGTCCCGCTTGTCTGCGTCGTCCAGGTAGTCCCGCCATCGGTTGTCTTTAATACGACCCCGGAATCACCAACAACCCAGCCGGTGAGAGCATTGACGAACTTGACACCGCCCAAAACTCCCTTGGCGCCTGTCGCATACTGGTCTGTCCACGTAAGGCCGCCATCAGATGTATGCACGATGGAATACCACCCTGTCGCCCAGCCATTACTGGCATCTACGAAGTCAACTGCGCCGAGAAGCCTGTTTTTCAGTTGCGTGTTCCACGTTTGCCCGCCATCAGAAGTGTGCAGTATCGCCCCCTGTCCGACTGCCCACCCATGTGTCGAGTCGGGGAAGTCGATTCCCTCTATGGTCGTGAACTCCAGCCTTTGCGCTGCCCACGTCTCCCCGCCGTCGGAGGTGTGAACTATCACACCACCCTCTCCCACAGCCCATCCGTTTGACGGATCGGTGAAGTGAATGCCCCACAGGACACCCACTGTACTGGACCACCGGCTCACCCACGTCGCACCCCCATCAGATGTATGGCGTACGTCGCCCCACCAGCCACTCACCCAGCCGTGCAGGGCATCAACGAAATACGCTCCTTGAAGCCATCGAAGACCGCCGCCTATCTGCGTGCTCCATGTCAATCCGCCATCAGAAGTGTGAACCACCGAATGCCCGACCGCCCAGCCCGTGGTGGAATTTACGAATCGCACCCTTTTGAACTCTGTCGTGCTGCCACTGGTCTGAGGGGTCCAGTGCTCTCCTCCGTCAGACGTGTGCAGGATGACGCCCCCATCGCCCACCGCCCAACCATTCGCAGAATCAGTAAACTGAACACCATTCAACTTGACGGAGGTGCCGCTATCCTGGGCCGACCAAGATACGCCGCCGTTCGAAGTATGCATGATCGTCCCCGAAGCTCCAACTGCCCAACCTTGAGAACTATCCAGGAAGTCCACGCCGTAGAGCGATTTTCCACCGATCTGGCTTGACCACATTTCGCCGCCATCTGAGGTGTGAATGATCGCACCTTCTCCGACGGCCCACCCCAGGCTGGAATCGACGAAATCGACTCCGTACAGCCAGCCTTTGAACCCGCTGACCTGGGATGTCCAGGTTGTTCCGCCATCTGAAGTATGCAGGATGGTGGCATTGTCATTCGTGCGCCCGCCGCCCCCCACGGCCCAGCCATTTAGAGCGTCAACAAACACCACGTCCTGGAGCGGATACGTTGGCTCTTTTTGCACAGACCAGAGCTGTGGTTCTGGAGGTTGATACACGATCAACGGCTGGGGACTGGGCGGTTGGTCGGGAGTACCTGGCCCGAGCCTGCTCACGCCAGCATTAGTCCCGAACCACTTGTTGCCCGCGCTGTCTACGGCTACGGCGCGGACGCCGTTGCTTGCTAAGCCACTGGCGGTGGTATAGGTAGTCCAGGTAGTTCCATCGAACTTGCTCACGCCACCTCTCGTTCCGAACCACTTGTTGCCCGCTCCATCTATGGCGATTGCAAAGACGTAGTTGTCTGCCAGGCCGCTGGCGGTAGTATAGGTAGTCCAGGTAGTGCCATCGAACTTGCTTACGCCACCGCCGACCTTTCCGAACATTCCAGTTCCGAACCACTTGTTGGCCGCGCCGTCAACGGCTATGGCGCTGACAGAATCGAATGCCAAGCCTTCGGCAGTGGTGTAGCTAGTCCACGTCGTGCCATCAAACTTGCTGACGCCACCAATCGTCCCGAACCACTTGTTACCCGCCCCGTCTATGGCGATGGCATTGACATAGTTGTTCGCCATGCCGTCTGTTGTGGTGTAGCTAGTCCACGACGTACCATCAAACTTGTTGATGCCACCAGTCGTCCCGAACCATTTGTTGCCCGCGCTGTCTATGGCGATGGCATTGACAAAGTTATTCGCCAGGCCGTCAGCAGTGGTATAGGTGGTCCAGGTCGTGCCATCGAACTTGCTGGCACCACCAATCGTCCCGAACCATTTGTTACCTGCGCCGTCTATGGCGATTGCAAAGACGTTGTTGTTCGCCAGGCCGTCGGCGGTGGTGTAGGTGGTCCAGGTGGTGCCATCAAACTTGCTTACACCACCAATCGTCCCGAACCATTTGTTGCCCGCGCTGTCTACGGCGATGGCTCGGACGGAGTTGCTTGCCAGGCCGTCGGCCGCCGTATAGGTGGTCCACGTCGTGCCATCAAACCTGCTTACGCCACCACCCGTCCCAAACCATTTGTTGCCCGCGCTGTCTATGGCGACTGCAAGGACGTAGTTGCTTGCCAGGCCGTCGTCCTTGGTGTAGGAGGTCCACGTTGTGCCATCGAACCTGTAAACGCCACCACCTTCCGTCGGCCCTCCCATCATCCCAAACCATTTGTTGCCCGCGCTGTCTACGGCGATGGCACGGACGGAGTCGATTGCCAGGCCGTCGTCCCTGGTGTAGGTGGTCCAGGTAGTGCCGTCGAACTCGCTTACGCCAACTCTCGTTCCGAACCACTTATTGCCCGATCCATCTATGGCGATTGCATAGACGGAGTTGTCCGCCAGGCCATCGTCCTTGGTGTAGGAGGTCCACGTCGTGCCATCGAACGTGCTCACGCCCCCCAACGTCGCAAACCATTTGTTGCCTGCCCCGTCAATGGCGATTGCAAAGACGTTGTTGCCCGCCAGGCCGCTGTTGGCAGTCGAGTAGGTTGTCCACGTCGTGCCATCGAACCTGTATACGCCACCACTCGTCCCAAACCACTTGTTGCCCGCACCGTCTATGGCGATGGCATTGACGCGATTGTCTGCCAGGCCGCTGTTTGAGGAAGTGTACTTTGTGTAGGTTTGGCTGGCAGGGTTGACCAGTAACAGGCCACCGCTGGTTCCGACCCACACCCTGGCGCCGTCGACGGCCAGGCTCAGTACATCGTTCGTGTTGCTATAGGTGTTCCATACCTCTGGTACCGCGATGGTGAAGTTGGCATTGCTCGCGTCGGTCAAAGTTGGCGTCGATACGCTTGTCACTCTGACGCGCGCCTGCGTCGTTGCGGGGCCGGTCACCGTCCAACCCTTGCTTCCTGTGTTCGCCGTCGATGGAACGATCGTCGTCCATGTCGTTCCGCCGTTTTGGGACAGGTCAATCTTCACCATCCCTGTCACGCCCACCGATGTCCAGGTGATGTTCTGGCTGCCGCCCACCTCCCAGGTCTCTCCGCCATTCGGCGATGTCACCGTTATGCTCGGCGGCGGCGGTCCGGTGATAGTAATGTCCGCATCACTTGTGTCTGACGCGGAAGGTAAGGACACGCTGGTCACCCTCACCCTGCCTTGCGTTGACGCATATCCCATCACCGTCCATGCCCTGGTCCCCGTGTTTGCCGTGGATGGCGCGATCGTTGTCCAGGTCGTACCGGAGTCGCTGGAGACCTCAATCCTGACCATGCCGGTTATGCCCACCGATGTCCAGGTGATGTTCTGACTGCTGCCCACCGCCCAGCTTTCGCCGCCATTAGGCGATGTCACCGTTACGCTCGGCGGTGATATGGTGAAATTGGCGCTCGACACATCACTGACCGCAGGTGCAGTCACGCTGGATACCCGCACCCGGGCCTGTGTTGTTCCAGGCCCCGTTACCTTCCAGGCCTTGCTCCCGGTGCTGGGCGTGGAAGGAACTATGGTGTTCCATGTGGCCCCGCTGTCACGCGACAACTCGATCTTGACCATCCCCGTCACGCTCGCCGATGCCCAGGTGATATTGTGGGTGCTGCCGGCTGCCCAGATCTCGCCGCCATTAGGCGATGTCACCGTTACGCTCGGCGGTGATATGGTGAAATTGGCGCTCGACACATCACTGACCGCAGGTGCAGTCACGCTGGATACCCGCACCCGGGCCTGTGTTGTTCCGGGCCCCGTTACCTTCCAGACCTTGCTCCCGGTGTTGAGCGTGGAAGGAAATATGGTGTTCCATGTAGCCCCTCCGTCACGCGACAACTCGATCTTGACCATCCCCGTCACGCTCGCCGATGTCCATGTGATATTGTGGGTGCTGCCGGATGCCCAGGTCTCGCCGCCATTTGGAGAACTTACGATGATGCTCGGGGGAGGCGTAGTGATGGTAAAGTTGTCATCGTTGCTGTCGGACACGGAAGGTGAGGAGACGCTGGAAACCCTCACTCGCCCGTGTGTGGTCGCCGGTCCCGTCACTTTCCACGCCTTGCTACCAGTGTTTGCCGCCATTGGCACGATCGTCGTCCAGGTCGTACCCGAGTCACTTGAAAACTCGATCTTGACCATACCGGTCACACTCACCGATGCCCATGTGATGTTGTGGCTGCTGCCTGCTGCCCAGGTTTCGCCGCCGTTAGGAGAAGTCAATGTTATGGCCGGTGGAGGGGTGACGGCGTCGCCTCCAAAAACCATGCTGTGCCCGTATGGGCTGGTAGCAGTGACTACGGCGATGCCGCCCACCTGGACCGGGGTATGCCCGTCAGCGGTTGTGGTGTCGCCCAGATGGCCTTCGGCGTTCAAGCCCCATGCCCCGGGATTACCGGATGTGGGAGTCGCTTCAACCAGGGGAGCCGAAAGAACTTGAGACACCAGCAAGGAAACAACCATGAATGCGGGCAAGAGCACCGTTCGGATTAGACGGGAACAATTTGACAGTTTCATGTTTCACCTGCGCAGTCTTCGCTTTACTGGCGCTCCTGGTTCGCCGGTTCCAGTTTGCACCTGGTGGGGTTTCCAGTGTATATCTGGTGTGGATACGGATTGGAAACAGTACCGCGCCAACGGTAACAGAGTGGGACTTTCCTGTCAATGCTGTTGTGGCGAGCGGATAATATTTTCAAGACCCTTCAAACCAGGATAGCCGGCTTCGCGACATGACCGGCACGTTTTGCGGAAGGCGAAGGACCGAGCCTTGGGCGCGTTCATCCTGAACTGCTGATGACCTGCATGGTTGGCCATCTCCTCATCTTTGTGCTTATATGTCGTTGCACGACAACAGGTTATTCCGTATTGGATAGATATGATTGGCTCTGTCCTCGAATTCGGCATAGGGGGCTTTCTGGACGGTGTGCCAGGGTCAGCAGTAACCGTTCGCTCTGACCGCCGTTTCTCCGTTCGGGAGGGCAGTCAGGTCTACAGGGGCACGACCACGAACCGGCCGTAGGCCACAAACGCCGCCAGGGCGAAGAGGACGGCATTCACCGGTACCCTGGAGTAGTCCCCATCACGGATATGCAGGATGGCAGCAACCAGCATGTCGAGGCAGAATCCCACTGCGGCCATTGGACTCAGCCAACTCAGGATGCCCGTCGCGGCAGGAAGTATGACTCCAATTGCCCCCAGGCACTCGACAACTCCGACCAGGCGCACTGTCACTGGTGACAGGTCTTCTATGAAAGCAGCCATGCCGGTCAGTTTCCACAACCCGGCAATCACAAATACCAGCGCCAGAAATGACTGTGCGATCCACAAGGCCGTATCCATTGTGAGTCTCTCTCTCCTTCAGAGGCCCCCTGCGCAAACTTCGCCCGGGCCGTCTCCACGACGAAATATTCTAAGTCGTGTTCAAGTACGCTGCCAGCCAATGCTGAACCTGACAACTCGGTCGCTTTCACGCGCCGATCTCATGCCCATCCAACTCAGGCAATGATATCATAATCACTGCCGTGGCTAGCGTGGAGACCTTGATCGTCCAAACATCGATGCCACCTGTGGGCCGGTCAGTTCTCATTGGCTAATCTTGGACCGTTGTGCTTATATATCGGTGCACACACGCGAATCCCTCCCTTGGTGGATAGTCATGATCGGCAAAGTCCTCATAGTCCTCGGAATTGCGCTGGTTATCACCGGACTCGTTTTCACCTTCGCGGGCCGGATCAAGTGGCTGGGAAGGCTGCCCGGCGATATCGTAATCCACCGGGGCGATGCAACTTTTTACTTTCCTCTGGTCACCTCGATCGTTGCCAGCATTGTGCTGACCGTCATCGTTAACATCATCATCAGGTTCCTCTGGCGGTGAACGAAGCCATGCGACAACCGTGTCCACAGCGATGAAGACAGCGGACTTCAACTACGCGCTGCCTCCCGGTCTTATCGCACAGAAACCGGTCGAACCGCGCGATGCCTCACGCCTCATGGTGCTGCACCGAAGCAGCGGAACGATCGAACATTGCCAATTCCGCGACATCGGCGAGTACCTGAACCCGGGTGACGTATTGGTGTTCAACGACACCCGAGTCATTCCGGCACGATTGCGAGGATGTAGAAAGACGGGCGGGAAGGTAGAACTACTGCTTCTGAAAAAACACTCAGACTGCCTGTGGGAAGCTCTGGTCAGGCCGGGCAGAGTCAAAACAGGGGAAGTGGTGCTGCTTGCCTCCAACCCGAAACTGCACCAGGTGTTCGGATTGGATGCTTTCAGGTTTGAAGCCGAAATCGGGGAAACACTTGGTGGCGGGACCCGTATGGTACGGCTCTCTTCGCCAACAGTGGTGGACGAACTCGGAGAGGTGCCGCTGCCCCCCTACATACATCTGCCGCTGGCCGACGCCGAACGCTACCAGACCGTGTACTCCAGGGTTAACGGAAGCGCCGCCGCTCCAACTGCCGGGCTGCACTTTACTCCCGGACTGCAGGAGGAACTCAAGGCCAAGGGTGTCTGCCCGGTTTTCGTGACCCTGCACATAGGCCTGGATACCTTTCGTCCTGTGAGGGACAAAGACCCCAGGCAACACGAAATACATACTGAATATGCTGAAATAGACGAGGAGAGCGCCGAGGCCATCAACCGTGTCAACACCTCGGGGAGAAAAGTGGTCTGTGTCGGGACGACCTCTGTCAGGACAGTTGAAGGGGTCGCCGCACTTAACGGAGGCAGGCTGACATCTTACGCTGGCAACCTGGATATCTTCATATTGCCCGGCTACAAATTCCAGGTAGCCGACGCGATGGTGACGAACTTCCATTTGCCCCGGACCACGCTGCTTATGCTCACCTCTGCCTTCGCCGGCAGGGAGTTCATGCTCGAAGCCTACCGCCAGGCTATCGACAAAGGGTATCGCTTCTACAGCTTCGGCGATGCGATGCTGATACTGTGACCGGGCATCTCTGCCGTTATCCTGAGGGCCGCCAGTCTTTCCGACGCTAGCCTCGAGGCTTGCAGATTAGTTCTTTGACGCGCAGGTCGAAGAAGTGCTGAGCGCAGGCGGGCCTGATCACGACTGCTGTATCGGCGCCGTAGCTCGTGCCAGCGATGGCCACGACATCTTCATCCGTCCTGACCAGTCCGGCGTCTGCGGCCATTAGAGCTATCTCGCAGACCACCTTAATTCCGGGTCCGAACAGACTTCTGAGCGTTTGCGACACTATCTCCACTGTCAGGTATGTATCGAGGGTCTTCCGCACCGCTCTTTCCACTCCCCCGAAGGCGTGTGCCGTAGTGAGCAGCCCCCCCCCCATCTCTTTGAACGCGGCCATGTTTTCAGTTGTCATTTCCTGGCTGTTCGGTTCCTTGAAACCAGCGGAATGAGAGACTGCCACCACCCTGCATTCTTTGAACATTGTCGCTGCTTTGACTGCGGTGTCCCCTTTGGTCGTCGCCACTAGAATGGTCTTGATGCCCAGTTCGCTTGCGCGGTCCTTCGCAAGCTGCAAGGTCCTGTCCGTGTTGACTTTCCCGGGAGACGCGAAGTAAACGGTTGAACTCTGGATGTCATTAGGGATTGTCGTCATCAATGCTTGTCCTCCTGAAACATATTGCCATGTCTATCTTCAATGTGGATCCCTCCGAAGGTCAGCGCCATGTGCTTTACGGTTGCCGCGATTTTGCTCACTTCAGTGGTGTCGAGCAACGCTGGTATTCCGGAGATCCCCGACCAACTGCTGAAGCAGTGCCGCTTTCCCTTCCATCACTGGCATTCCGGCAACAGACCCGATGTTTCCCAGGCCAAGTATCGCCGTACCGTCAGTGACAAATGCCACTCAGCCCCCAGTTCCCCTATAGTTGAAGCGAGTTTTCCCAAAGTGCCGGGCCTGTTCGTGTTGCGGCACCGGAGCGTCCTGGTAATCGTGAAGTTGTTCGGCCTGTTCATCAGGTTTCCCTCACACATGCGGCTTTCAAGGCAAACGCCATTATACACCCGTCTTCTGTCCGGCTGCCTCAAATGCGGCTCGCGCATGGGCTCTTGACAGCCTTCGGCTACACGCCTAAGATTGCTGCATTCTCACATCCGGGGAGGGGTGCATGAACACGCTGCTGCCGTTGTTATCGACTGTCGTCACGTTTGTTTTCGCCATCGTTGTGCTGGACCAGTATCTTGCCCGCCGGAAGCCCTATCAACTCGTGTGGGCATTGGGATTTACGGCCTACTTCCTGGGCACGGCAATGGAATTCATAGTGGGAACGGTTGGGATCGGCCCCTACTCTTACAGAGTATGGTACCTCTGCGGAGCAATACTGACGGCCGCGTACCTCGGTATGGGCACAGTGTACCTGCTGTTTCCCGGAAAAGGAGCCCGCATAACGATGGCTGTGCTTGTCCTGGCATCGCTGTTTGCATTGTACAAGGTGGCCGCATCGCCGGTGGATATCTCTGCAGTCGGTATACCGATGTCGGGAGCTGGGTTCCCTTCTGGGACAGCCGGGCCAAGGCTGCTGACCCCTTTCTTCAATGTATTCGGAACGGTCACGCTGGTTGGAGGCGCGCTGTACAGCGCCTGGTCGTTCTGGCGAAGAAGAATTTACCCGCACCGTGTCCTGTCCAACATCTTGATCGCGCTGGGAGCGCTGATGCCCGTGTTCGGCGGAAGCATGGCACGCGCCGGCGATGCTTCCTACCTGTACCTGTCTGAACTGCTGGGGGTTGTCATAATATTCATCGGCTTCATGAGGAACAAAGAGGTGTTCGGACTATACCGGTTCCCCCTGGTGCACGGGACCAAGCAGGTGTCTTAGGGCTCGCACAGGTCTCTTCCCTTCAGTTGCCCGCACCCTGCTTGAATGTCAGACCCCAGGCTGCGCCGGACCGTCGCCGCTATTCCGCTGTGCTCCAGTTCTTCTCTGAAGGCTTTGACCTGTTGCAGTGGCGTTGGTTGGAAGGGGGAACCATGGGTCTTGTTCGCGGGTATGATGTTGACGTGACTGTTCGTGCCTGCGAGCAGCTTGGCCAGTTGTGAGGCCTGGCGCAAGGAATCGTTGATCCCGCGGAAAAGCGCATACTCGAACGTGACCCTTCGTCCAGTAAAGGCGTAGTAATCACGGCATGCACCTATCAACTCTTCCACAGGGTAGCGCACATTGAGCGGCACCAGGCTGTTCCTCAGCGCGTTGGTTGGCGCGTGCAACGAGACTGCGAGGCCGATTTGAAGACCTTCTTTAGCCAGACGCTTTATGCCTGGCACAAGGCCCGCCGTAGATATTGTCATATGCCTTGCGCCGAGATTGAAGCCCTGCGGCGAATTCAGTGTCCGGACCGCTTTGACGGTAGCATTGTAGTTAATCAGGGGCTCGCCCATGCCCATGAATACAACGTTAGTTACCGGTCTCTCCGGTGCGCTCCTTGCGAAGAAGGTAACCTGCTCGACAATCTCGCCTGCGCCCATGTTCCTCTTGAAGATCTGCCTGCCAGTGGCGCAAAAAGGACAGGCGACCGGACAACCTACCTGAGTGGATACACAAACCGTATGGTGCTCCGCCTGCATCATGTCTACTGCCTCGACGGTTTCAGCATCTGTCAGGCGGAAAAGTACCTTCGTCGTTTCACCGGACCGGGACTTGATTTCGTCCACGGAGACAAGGGTACTAAGGGTTGTCCGCTCCGCCAGCCTCTGACGCAAAGCCACAGGAAGATCAGACATCGCCTCGAAAGATTCGGCTCCCGAATGGTACATCCAGCGCCAGACCTGTGTGGCACGAAAGGGTGGAACCCCCCAGGACTTCAGCAAGTCCGTGAGTTCATCAAGAGATAAGTTGGAGAGGGATGTCTTGTTCATGGCTCCGCCCGGTTAGAATAACCTTTACCCGAATCCGGCAGTATTGTAACATTAGTCTTGAAGGTACGTCAGATGTCATTTAGCCAGGAATTCCTTCTAACAGCCGTCCCCCTGTTTGTCGCTATCGACGCCCTGGGCACTGTGCCTATTCTCATCTCGATAACCCAGGGCGTTTCGACTGCCGACAGGAACAGGATCGTCCACATTGCAATGTTCACGGCCTCGATTCTTGCCCTGGTATTCCTGTTTCTCGGCAGATGGATACTTCAGGTCCTCGGCATATCGGTGGGTCACTTTGCGGTCGCCGGTGGCACTATTCTTGGGGCACTGGCGCTGAAAGATATGCTGACCGGGAAGTTCGGCGAGCCAGTAGACAAGGAAGAGATGGTGGCAATAGTGCCCATCGGGACCCCCCTCATTGCCGGGCCAGCCACAGTCACGACATTGATACTATTGTCCACCCAATACCGTTGGTGGGTAATGTTGCTGTCTCTGGCGGTAAACCTGCTGGCGGCCTGGGTCATCTTCCTTCAGAGTGGCAGGATGGTAGCCCTTCTGGGCAAGGGAGGCGTGAGGGCCTTCTCTAAGGTTATGAGTCTGCTGCTGGCTGCCATCGGCGTCAAGATGATCTTCGTTGGCATCGATCAGATATTTCAACGATAGGATGGTCTTTCACCTTCCACACTTCGAGCTTTCTAACTTGCTGGATGCATTGACAAGCACTTGAACCAGACTTATACTTGCTTCGGCTTGGGGAGGAAAAGAACACTTGCTGTTGCCGAAGCGCAGTGGGGGTTGCGGGGTGAGACAAAAACACTCCAGAATTTCAGTTGACTGAATATTCCCTCCTTGGACGCGCGTGTTTGGCTCTTTTCGGCCTGTATGTAGCTTCGCACGGCGTGTTCGCTCACTAGAATCCTTCCCTGGATGCGCTTCTATTGCATCCAATAACATGTCCATAGTCAAATGAGTGCTCAGGACTGGCCAAATACGAGATTAGCAACGGAGGGAAGCTGATGAAGGCGAATAAACTACGGATAGTCATCGCTGGTATAATGACGATTGTGCTCCTGGGAGCTTGTTCCAAATCTTCGACTACAACTCCGCCAAGCACGACCCCATCACCGACTGCCAAGCAGTCTTCGACCACTGCGCCCGTTCAAACTACGACCAGAGCGCTTAAGCCGCTGCCCGAAGTCATCACCTGGCCTGCCCGCTCGGGCGCCGGCTCGGGCGATTTCGCCATAGGGATGGCGGACGGGTTAACCAAGAAACTCGGTGTCAAGGTGGCAGTCCAATCAGTCTCGGCCGAATTGGATCAATTGAAGGCCATGAAGTCGAAACAAGGCGACGTAACCGTCGTCGGGGTCGGCACTCAATACCCGGCTATCACCGCCACCGGCGATTTCGCCAGACCTGAATGGGGGCCTCAGCCCCTCCGCACGATATACCGCGGGCCGAACCAATTTGTTCTGCTTTTCACCTCCAAGCAATCGGGCATCAAGTCGTTCGCAGACGTCAAGGGCAAGCGCGTGGCCTATTTCCCGGCGTCGCAGGTCCAGAATGACTTGATCGGGGCATTCCTGGGCGCAATGGGACTGTCGTGGGATGATGTGAAGAAGGTAAACGTCGATGCACAGAAAGTAATGTTTGACGGAGTGGCGGCGGGTATTATTGACGTTGGTGGACCGGTTACCTACCCCAGCAGCAGCCTGGTAGAGTTGGATGCTACCAAGGGATTGTACATTCTTCCCTTTGTCCCCAGCCCTCAAGGCGAGAAACTATTCGTTGAAAAGTACCCACATTTCATGCTGCAGAACGTTCCCAAAGGCTCGATTACGGGCGCTGAACAGGATATGAAGCTGCCCCTTACGGTAAACAGTATGATTTGCTACGACTTCCTGGATGAAGACCTGGTGTACCAGATTACCCGGGCCAGCTACCAGATCATCGGGGACATACAGATTGCCCAAACCCTGGGATGGAGCAAAACAGGCGCTACGACCGGCCCCGTCCTCTTGCCCTATCATCCCGGAGCTATAAGATACTACAAGGAAATCGGTGCCTGGACTGCGGAGAATGAGAAGCTTCAACAGGACTTGCTGCGGACTGAAGCGGAAAGAGTAGCCCAATGGCAGAAAGCCAACCCAAAGTAGTCTGAAGTGAAAACGGTCGTTGCAGTCCCCCTCGGCCGAACACCGATGCCTGACCTTTGCTGCTTTGTGTCAGGGGATACCGTAGAGATGAAAGCATGACAGCCACCGCGCCGAGGACGGCGGTCAAAGTGATATGCGGCGCGCTGGCGATTACTGGTGTGTTGTGGGGCGTCTTCTACGTAACTGGAGGCGCGCCGCGGCTTAATATCGCCCTCAGCGTAATTCAATTTCTAGCCGTTGGCGCCTCCCTCTTTCTGCCTCTGACCTTCCTTCTTTTCCGGGCGAGCGGGAAGGATTCCATGGGCAGCATACCGTGGTACGATGCCTTGGCGGCTCTCTTGAGCTTCGCGATCCCTTTCTACATATTCTTCAACTATCGAGAATCTCAACTCGAGGGATGGGCCATTTCTCCCCCAGTGCCCGCACTGGTGATCGGGATCGTCATGTGTCTCCTTCTACTCGAAGGAGCCAGGCGGACTGGCGGCCAATTCTTCGCTGCCGCAGTTGTCGTTCTGGCGTCCGCTCCGCTTTACGCCAACTACCTTCCAGGCATTTTCAAGGGTCCGAGCTTTGGAGTGAACAGGCTGATAGGGACCCTTTTCGTAAGTGCGGACGGCATGTTTGGCCAGGTCATGAGCGTCTTCGTCCTGACTTTTCTTCTTTTTATTTTCTTCGGGGTGGTATTGCAGTCGGCAGGTGCCGGCAGATTCTTTTCCAATATTGCCATGGTCTTACTTGGAGAGGCTAGGGGAGGGGCAGCCAAGGTTGCCGTGATTGCCAGCGGCCTTTTCGGCACTGTTTCCGGCAGCGCGACTGCCAATGTTATGGTTTCCGGCTCCTTTACCATACCGATGATGAAGGAAGCGGGCTTCCCCCCCCATTACGCCGCTGCTGTCGAGTCGGCGGCATCAGAGGGTGGAATAATCATGCCGCCAATAATGGGGGCCGTAGCATTCATCATGGCGAATTTCCTGGGCATACCATACTGGCGAGTGGCGCTGGCTGCGGCAGTTCCAGCCATTCTCTACTACTGGTGCCTTTTTTCTCAGGTCCACTTCTATGCAGTCAACCACGGCATGCGCGGTATGCCTCGGAGCCAGGTCCCTCCGTTGAGAGATACTTTGCTCCAGGGATGGCATATCGTCGCTACCGCCATCATCCTCGTCTGGCTTCTCTTTTTCATGAAGATGGCTGCCGGACAGGCTGCACTGTGGTCGACGGTAGTATTACTGGTGCTCACCACGCTGAACAAAGCAACTCGTCCGAACTTGAGAATCGCGGCCAAACTGGCGGAAGACTCGGCCAAAATCTTCGGCCAGCTTGCTGCCATCCTTTTGTCAGTCGGGCTCATCATTGGCGGCCTTAACCTGTCAGGGCTTGACATGTCGACTACACAGTGGTTGGGAAGTGGTTCTCACAACATTGTCACAGCCCTGTTGGTATTGGCGGTGGCAGGTCTTGTTCTCGGAACCGGACTGCCGGGCGCGGTTGTATATGTTCTCCTGGCGATTATGCTGGCGCCCGGGTTGGAAGACATGGGGTTGAACCGTCTCGCTGTCCATATGACCATCCTCTATTGGGGAATACTCGCCGACTTCACGCCGCCAACAGCCATAACCCCATTCGTGGCTGCGGGGTTCGCTGGCGCTTCTCCGATGAAAACGACACTTCAGACAATGCGCTTCGGTGCCGTGCTCTATGTGGCCCCCGTATTCTTCATCTTTCATCCGGTCATCCTGTTTGAGAACTTCCAGGTTCTGCCATTTTTTCTTATACTCCTGCCTGCGTTCCTGGGGTTTTGGATGCTGGCACGGGCCTTTGAGGGGTATGAACCGCCAACTACCTCGATCAAGCAGGCCAGAAGGGCCGCGTGTCTGATTGCCGGTGCTCTGCTTTTGAGTGCAGTGCCGTATCTTGTGATAGCAGGTGCTGCAATCTCCTGCGCCATCTTATTGTCCAGCCGGGTCAAAGGGATGGCGAGGCGTCGCGGCAGAACGGGAGCCTCCTGACATTCATGAAGCAGGATGCAGGGTTTCTTGACTTCGCCTTATGACGTTGCTATCATCTTGCCTAACTTAATATGTGATAAAGGGGCGCCGGGGCGCAAGCCCAGGCTTAATTAGGTCGCAAGTCCGGTGAAAGTCCGGCACAGCACCGCCTGCTGTAATCCTGAGAGATCAGGAGAGTCAGAACGCCGGCCCCAAAGCACAAATCCTCCGCAGGGAAGGGGGTACTAATTCATGACAACCGAAAGACCCCTTGTTCCAAAAGCAAGGGGTCATGTTTTTCTGGAGAGGGACGGCCCGTGATTGACCTGCTGGTCATACCTCTGGCCGTAGCGCTTGACCTTGTCTTCGGCGAGATGCCCTCAAACATTCATCCAGTAGTAGGGATGGGGCGTCTGCTATCCCTCGGAGCCAGGTTTGCACCCGGAAAAAGTAACGTTGCTCAGTTCCTGTACGGGGCCTTCACAGTCCTGCTCGTGGCCACCGTATTCGCTCTTGCCAGCTACATACTGCTCAAATATGTCCGGTCAGTGAACCAGGTCTTATACGTCCTTGTAGCAGCCATACTGCTCAAGTCTTGTTTCTCCATAAGAGAACTGGCACGGGCAGCCGACAGGGTGAAAGATAGCCTCCTTCGAAACAATCTCGTTGCAGCCCGTTCCGAACTGCATTCCCTGGTAAGCCGGGAAACCGCAGAACTAAGTGCACCGAACGTTGTCGCCGCTGCGGTCGAGTCTGTGGCGGAGAACACCAGCGACAGTTTCGTTGCGCCCGTCTTCTTTTTCCTGATTCTCGGTATTCCCGGGGCCATGTTTTACAGAGCATGTAATACGGCAGATGCAATGATAGGCTACCACGGGAAGTTCGAGTACCTGGGCAAGTTTGCCGCACGGCTGGACGACGTGTTGAATTTCATTCCCGCCCGTATCACCGGCCTGCTCATTGTCGCTGCGGCGCATCGTGTGCGAGCAGCAGATGGGAGGAGCGCATGGCGCATCATGCGAAGGGACCACTCCCTCACGGAAAGTCCCAATGCCGGGTGGCCGATGAGCGCAATGGCCGGGTCGCTCGATACAAGGTTGGAGAAGGTAGGGCACTACCGCCTGGGCGATGCGAACAGGAGCCTTTCCCCAGATTGCATAGATACCGCCGTGAAGCTCATGCTGATAACGGTGTTGCTCTGGACAGGAACAGTCTTAATGGTGAGGGGAGTGGAATTTGTCGTTGCGTTCCAGGCCTGAGATAGAAACTATCGCCGAGTGCGCCCATGGTGGTGTAGATGAGACGGAAATGCGCTCATTAGGTCTTTCCGCGCGCGACATCGTTGATTTCAGCGTTTGCTGCAATCCCTACGGCGCCCCCCCTGCAGTTGGATCTGCTATTTCCCTTGCAGCGATCGGCAAGTACCCCGATTCGGACTGCTGTGAGCTCCGCCTTCAGTTGTCGAAGAGAATTGGAGTCCCGCCAGACCTGATAGTTGTCGGAAACGGCTCGATGGAGTTGCTGCGCAATGCCGGGCTGGCTTTCATCAACCCGGGCGACCTGTGCATGATTGGTTCTCCCACCTTCGGAGAGTACCAGGTCACTTGCCAGATCATGGGAGGTAAGATTCTCGAGTTCCCGACTGCCGAGTCCGAAAGCTTCCGCGTAGATGCCTCGATGATGGCCGAGACTGTCGGACGCCAAAGGCCGAAGATCGTATTCTTGTGCAATCCAAATAATCCAACAGGTTCGTACCTTGAGCGCAGCGAGGTGATTGAGATAGTGAACAGCAGCAAAGACACGCTGTTCGTTCTCGACGAGGCCTACGCCGGGTTTCTGGAGAACTCCGGGGAATCGACAGAAATGGTTGGTATGGGAAACGTCCTGGTAGTCCGCTCGATGACGAAGGACTATGCAATGGCCGGACTCCGTCTGGGATTCGCTTTCGCTGCCAAAGACATCATCGCACCAATGCGCAAGGTACGCACACCGTGGAGCGTGAATTCTGTTGCTCAGGTCGCCGGAACACGGGCGCTGGAAAGCGGGGCGGGGCATCTGCGTGAAAGCCTGAACAAGATAGCGCTTGCGAAGAAGGAACTGCTGGCCGACCTGGCCGCAATCGGGGCACCGCCGATTCCTTCGCAAGCCAATTTCTTTATGGTGAAAGTCGGCGACGCGCGCGCTCTGCGTGGGCGACTTGCAGCGAAGGGCATTCTGGTCAGAGACTGCACCTCATTCGGACTCCCCCAGTTCATACGGATCGGGGTGCGCACTCCTGAAGAAAACGACAGGTTGGTATTGGCTATGAAGGAAGTATTGGGCCGATGACAATCGCCAGGACTATCATGGTCCAGGGCACGGCATCGTCCGTGGGGAAGAGCATATTGGTTACCGCCCTCTGCAGAATCTTGCGTCAGGACGGTTATCGGGTCGCTCCATTCAAGGCCCAAAACATGTCTTTGAATTCGTTTGTCACCACAGAGGGTGGCGAAATTGGAAGGGCGCAGGCGGTCCAGGCCGAGGCAGCATGCATCGCGCCCTCCGTGTACATGAACCCGATACTTCTGAAGCCCGAGGGAGACGCGAAGTCCCAGGTAATCGTATCCGGGAAGGTATGGAAGACGCTCGAAGCCGGCCAATACTGGCGAAACAGGCAGCCACTTCTGGAAGTGGTTCAGAAATCGTTGGATAGGCTGCGGACTGACTATGACGTGGTAGTCATCGAGGGGGCCGGCAGTCCGGCCGAGATAAACCTGAAGGACCAGGACATAGTAAACATGCGTGTCGCCATGATGGCCGGCGCACCCGTATTGTTAGTTGGAGATGTGGACAGAGGCGGCGTATTTGCAGCTCTGGTAGGTACTTTGCATCTACTCACTCCAAGAGAGAGAGGCTACGTCAAAGGCCTTATTGTGAACAGATTCAGGGGCGATGTATCCCTGTTACGCCCGGGCGTCGATAAGCTGGAGAAGATGACGGGGAAGCCTTGTCTCGGGGTTGTGCCTTATCTGCCTCGTCTCGGCATTGCCCAGGAGGACTCGGTCTACCTGGACGATCGCCAAAGGAGGAAGGGCCGGCCGGATTGCCTGGACATAGCCGTTATCTGGCTACCGCATATATCTAATTACGATGACTTCGATCCGCTCGACCGGGATGATTGCGCAGTAAGATACGTCTCGGCAGCAGACGATCTGGGTGTTCCAGACGTCATTATCGTGCCCGGGACTAAGACTACGATTTCAGACTTGCTGTATATTCGAAGTTCCGGGCTCGCCCAGGCTATTGTTGAGCGGCATCGGATGGGAGTGGCGGTGATCGGCATCTGCGGCGGCTATCAGATACTGGGAAAGACAATAAGCGACCCTGGATGCGTGGAGTCCGGGCTTCGTGAGGTCGAGGGTCTCAGCCTGCTCGACGTAGAGACTACGTTTGGGCCGGCCAAGAGGACTTCACAGGTCAGGGCAAGAGTCGAAATCGGCCACGGACTTCTGGGAGGCCTCGAAGGACAGGAGTTAGAAGGATACGAGATACACATGGGGAGCACGACGAAGAACTCCGGGGCATGTGCATTCCGCATCGTACATACTCCAGGCGGCGAAACCGACTATGAAGACGGTTGTGTCGATTCTTCAGGAAGGGTGATGGGTACGTACATACACGGCCTGTTCAACAACGAAAACTTCACTACGGGACTGCTCAGTGCTTTAGGAAGGAGCAAGACGGCGACCGCCCGCCGGGACACGCGCGCCTGGCGCGATCAAGAGTATGACCGGCTGGCTCTGGCAGTCAAGCAGAGCCTGGATATGAAACAGGTCTACGAGATACTGGCCACTGGAATGGAATCAACAAGCTAGAGAGCAAAAGGAGCGAGCAATTGGCACTGTTACAACTGACTCTCGACAAAATAGGGCCGCTGGATGAAGGAGCGATGCAGGCCGCCAGGCAACGGCAGGACACACTAACCAAACCCGTGGGAAGCCTGGGGCGCCTGGAGGAGCTTTCAATAAGAATCGCCGGGATCACCGGCAAGCCGCAGCCGCTGATAAGGGACAAGGCAGTTATTACGATGGCAGGAGACCATGGTGTTGTCGAATCCGGAGTCTCTCTCTACCCTCAGGATGTTACGGCGCAGATGGTCCATAATTTCCTGGCCGGTGGCGCGGGCATAAATGTGCTCAGTCGTTTGGTAGGGGCACGGGTCGTTGTTGTAGACATGGGTGTCAAGTGCGAAATCGCACAGAAGACGGGGCTGGTCTGCCACAAAGTGGGCCGTGGCACTGCCGACATGTCCAAAGGTCCGGCCATGACGCGAGCGCAAGCCATAGAATCCATAGAGGAAGGTATTCGAGTTGTCGAGGCCGAAGTCGCGAACGGACTGGACATAGTCGGGACCGGTGACATGGGCATAGGCAATACGACCCCCAGCAGCGCTATCTGTGCCGCCATGACCGGTAGCAAGGCGGCGGAAGTGACTGGGCGAGGGACTGGATTGGGAGACGAGCAACTGAGGCACAAGGCGAAGACCATCGAGCAAGCTCTTGAGGTTAACAAGCCTGATGCAACTGACGCCCTTGACGTTCTGTCAAAGATTGGCGGCTTTGAAATCGGCGGCATCGCCGGAGTAATCTTGGGTGCGGCTGCACGCCGCGTACCTGTGGTTGTTGATGGATTTATATCGGGCGCAGGCGCGATGATCGCCGCGGGTTTGAAACCGCAGGTGAAAGACTACATAATTGCATCGCACCTTTCGGTTGAACCCGGCCACCAGGCGATGATGAAGTACTTGAATGCGAAGCCGCTGGTAGACTTGAACCTCAGGTTGGGCGAAGGTACTGGAGGTTGCATCGGAATATTCCTCTGCGAAGCGGCCACCCGGGTTCTGTCCGAAATGGCAACGTTCGAACAAGCGGGAGTCTCCACCGCAGAAGGGAAGTAGCCAGTTGGGATTCTGGGCCGCCCTGGGATTTCTAACAATCATCCCTTCGCCGGTCAGGCGTTCCCTGAGTCTGGATGAAGTTGGCCGGGCGCTGCCCTTTTTTCCTCTGGTTGGACTCCTCCTCGGTCTGGTACTTTGGTTGTTCGATACGGTTTTGTCGCGGGTACTTCCGGCGATGCCGGTGAACGTGTTGCTTGTTGGTGTGCTTGTTGTCCTGACCGGCGCCATGCATGTAGATGGGTTCATCGATACGTGTGACGGGGCAGCCACAGGAAGGACCTCAGAGCAAAGGCTGGCAATCATGAAGGACAGTAGAGTTGGGGCATTCGGTGTTATTGGCGGATGTCTCCTGCTGCTTTTGAAGTTTGTTGCTCTGTCGTCCCTCCCGCTCTCAGTCAGGCCCTTCGCCCTGGTGCTCATGCCGGCCATGGGCAGGTGGTCGATGGTATTTGCGGTCTACTCATTCCCCTATGCCAGGGGCGAGGCCGGAAAGGGCTATGCCTTTAAGCGAGGGGCAAAATCGAACAGGATGCTAATCGCCACTCTTTCTGCCCTGGCTATAGCTCTTGTTGTGGTCTCGTGGAAGCGTGGCCCGATACTCCTGGCGACCGTGCTACTAACAGCGTTCCTGCTATGCACTTACATCAGGTCGCGCCTCGGAGGACTGACAGGGGATAGTTACGGTGCGACCAATGAAGCAGTTGAGGTGGTGACTGTCCTGGCACTGCCCATCATCTGGAGGATCGCATGAAGGTAGCCGTTTTCTGGAGCGGAGGGAAAGATAGCTGCATGGCGTGTTACCTGGCGAAACAGCAAGGGCATGAGGTCGCATTCCTGATGAATCTTCTTCAAGAGGACGGCAGGCGGACTGTGGGACACTTCCTCGATGCCAACCTGATCAACATTCAATCTCATCTTGCTGGAATCCCTTTGTTGCAGAGAAAAGTCTCGGGAACGACTTATAGCGCCGAATTCAAGAGCATGATCGCCGAAGCCAGACACAGCGGGGTCCGAGGCATAGTCTTCGGTGATATCGAAACGAGGGTACATCGAGAATGGTTGGAGACAACGTGCCATGTCGCTGGCGTCGAGCCCCTGTTTCCCCTCTGGGAAATCGACAGGCAGAAGATCATCGGGGACATGGTATCGGCAGGTTTCCAGGCTGTGATCGTTGCCACCCGCGGCAATATCATGGGACAGGAGTGGCTTGGGCGTAACATAAACGAAGAGTTTGTTAAGGACGTGCTTGAACTGCAGAAAACCATCCCGGTCGACTTGTGTGGTGAGGGTGGGGAATACCATACCCTGGCAACAGCGGGACCGTTGTTCAGCCAGCGCATCAAGATAACGTTGGCGCAACCGGTGTTGCGAGACCAGTACTGGTTTGCCGACATACTGGGGTACGAAATTGAATAGCCACTGTATTCTCATCTTGGGAGGCGCCCGGAGTGGCAAAAGCCAATTCGCACAAGAGTTGGCCCAGAAGCTGTCCGATAATGTTCTTTTTGTCGCTACTGCCGAGGCATTGGACGACGAGATGCACGCCAGAATCATGGAACACCGGAAGAACAGGCCTGCCACATGGAAGACCGTTGAAGCCCCGCGACAGATCGGCCGCGCATTGAAAGGGAACATTCCGGGTACCCGCGTTGTACTGATTGACTGCTTGACTCTGCTGGCTTCCAACATAATGACCGGCGGAAGCCAACCAAGCCGGGAAGACTGTGAAGAGTCAATTCGCACGGAAATCAGGGAACTCATTGCAGCAATTGATGAGGCGGAGGCCACGTTCATCGTTGTTTCGAACGAAGTGGGGATGGGACTGGTCCCTGACAACGCATTGGGGAGGGAATATCGGGACAACCTGGGTAAGGTGAACCAGATGCTCGCATCCAGGTCGAACGTAGTCTACTTAATGGTTGCAGGAATACCTGTGAAGATCAAAGGCTAGGAAGCCCATGTTCTGGTCATAGTCCCCGGCATCCAATATAATACTAGCCACGATACAAAATGGATTTGCACGCTGGGAATGGAGGACATAAATGAACCTCGAAAGCTACATTCGCGAAGTGCCTAACTTCCCCAAGGGCGGCATCATGTTCAAAGACATATGCCCTCTGCTGCAGAACCCGGATGCCTTCAGGTCCGTCATTGACGAATTTTACACCAAGTTCAAGGACAAGAAGATCGATGTTGTCGTAGGCATCGAATCCAGAGGTTTTCTTTTTGCTGGCCCTCTGGCGTACAAGCTGCGGGCTAGCCTGGTCCCGGTGCGCAAGATAGGCAAGCTGCCCAGCGAGGTCTTACGTGAGGAATACTCGCTGGAGTACGGCACGAACGCTGTAGAGATACACAAGGACGCTATTGTGCCCGGCCAAAAAGTCCTTCTGATAGATGACCTCTTGGCCACGGGCGGCACCATGTGCGCTGCCATCAACCTGGTGAAGAAACTGGGGGGGCAAGTGGCAGCTATCGCATTCCTCGTTGAATTGGGATTCCTCGGCGGACGGAAGGTCCTGTCCGGCCACGAGGTAGTGTCTCTCATTCAGTATTGACATAACAGTCGCAGAGCATCACCAGGGGACTGTATTCAGGAGACCTCTTTGGAAGACATCGTTGTGATCGGGGCTGGCCCGACAGGAAGCCATATTGCGGGCCTGCTGGCCCGGAAGGGCCACCGAGTAAGAGTGCTGGAGGAACACGACCGCCCGGGTGATCGTGTTTGCTGCAGCGGCATAGTAGGCGCGGATTGCTACGGCCAACTCCCTGAGGGGACTCGCACTTTAGGATCTGCCAGGTCGGCTACCTTCATTGCTCCTTCGGGCAGAAGGGTCCGTTTGGAAAAGGACTGCCCCCAGGCATACATTCTTGATCGTGCCTCCCTGGACCGTTCCATGGCCAGGGAAGCTCAATCATACGGTGCAGAATTCGTTTTTGGCTGCACCGTGGAAAATGCGAACAGGGTGAACAAGCATGTGGAAATACAGGCCTCACTGCGAGGTCGAAGATGTGTATTCGAGGCTAAAGCTGTTGTACTGGCATCTGGTTTCAGTCCTGCCTTAACAGACCGGCTGGGACTGGGCAAGGTTGGAGATTACGCGGTTGGAGCGCAGACTGAAATTGAAGTACCGGATGCGGAAGAGGTCGAAATATTCTTCTCGTCACGAATAGCCCATGGCTTCTTCGCCTGGGTAGTGCCGACATACGAAAAACGGGCGCTTGTCGGATTGGTTTGCCGCAGTAAGCCGGGAAAGAACCTGCAGCTTTTCCTCCAGCAATTGCATTGCCAGGGCAGGGTCAGGACAATTGAAGCCCCCATGCAATTCGGGATAATCCCGCTGAAACCGCTTCCCAAGACCTGCGGTGACAGGATAATCGCGGTCGGCGATGCCGCCGGGCAGGCGAAGCCAACAACAGGCGGGGGCATATACTACGGTCTCATATGTGGAGACATTGGGGCGGATGTGCTTGACCGCGCTCTGAGAAAAGAGGACCTTTCCAACCGCCGCCTTTCCGAATACGAAAAAGGCTGGAAGAAGGCCCTTGGCAGTGAACTCAGGATTGGCTACATATCGAGGGTCGGTTTCGAGCGGCTGAACGATGATAGTATCGAGGCGTTGTTCGACATCGTGCAGAAGCATTCCCTTGACAAACTGGTCTTGAATTCGCGAGGATTCTCGTTCGATTGGCACGGGCCTATACTCCGCTGGGCCCTCAGCCATCCCGGGATATCGGGTGTCTTTGGCGCCACATTGATGGGCCTGTGGCCCCCGAGATTCGTCAAAAACATGATATGGAAGACCAACCGTGGGCAGTACTATGACGCCCATGGGAACCCTTCCCCCATCGGAGAATGCGCTACGCAGTAGTCGCTGATATACATGGCAACATCGAGGCTTTCCAGGCAGTAATCGCGCATGCGCACCAAAACGGCGGGTTTGACGCCATATTGTGTCTCGGAGATGTGGTTGGATACGGCCCGAATCCGCACCAGTGCCTGGAGCTACTTCGTGCGCATATACATGTTTGTGTGCCAGGCAACCACGACCTGGCGGCGGCTGGGTCAATCGATACTAGTGGATTTAATCCACAGGCCGCCGCAGCTACCGAATGGACGTCGCGGCAACTAACAGACGATGACCGCACCTATCTAATGGACCTGCCGGAGCTTCAAGCTCTGGCTGACATCACACTGGTCCACGGGAGCCCTCGAAGCCCGCCCTGGGAATACATCACTTCATCCCGGGAGGCTTCGGAAAACCTGTCCTTTTTCGAAACATCGTACTGTCTGGTAGGCCACACACACGTGCCTCTTGTTTATCGTTGCCGCCTGGGGGAGGAGGATTGCGTTGCCGAAGAACTGCTGCCAGGCATCGAACTGCACCTGTCGGAGGACCGGATGATCATAAACCCGGGGGGCGTAGGCCAGCCTAGGGACGGCATCCCTGCCGCCGCCTATGCCTTGCTCAACACTGACGGACACTGGCTGAGGAGTTTCAGGGTCGAATACCCTATCGCGCGGACACAAGAAAAGATGCTTCAGGCGGGGTTGCCATCGTCGCTGATCAGGCGGCTGAGCTATGGGCTGTAGCTGCCTATTTGCCCATCACCAGCGCGAGAAATTCGGCTCGCGTGGCGGCGCGGCTGCGGAAGAACCCTCTGGTGGCCGAAGTGATCACATTGGCGCCGGGCTTCTTTATGCCTCGCATGGTCATGCAGAGGTGCTCAGCCTGGATGACCACTGCCACCCCGTCCGGCTTAAGGGCTTCCACGATGGTTTCCGCTATTTGGGTCGTCATTCTCTCCTGCAGTTGTGGTCTCTTGGCAAATACCTCAACAACCCTGGCGAGTTTGCTTGCGCCGACCACCCGGCCGTTCTCATTTGGTATGTAGCCAACGTGGGCGACCCCATAGAAAGGCAAGAGGTGGTGCTCGCACATTGAGTAGAATGGGATGTCACGCAGCATGACCATCTCGCGATGCCCTTCCTCAAAGCCAACTGCCAGTTCGGACTTCGGGTCCATGTCCATGCCGGCGAAGATCTCGGCGTACATCTCGGCAACCCGGCAAGGGGTTTCGATGAGCCCTTCGCGCTTCTCGTCCTCGCCCATGGCCTTGATGATGATAGATACAGCCGACTGGATGGCATCCTTGTCGATCATGATTGACTCTCCTGATCCCGCTACGCTGGCGGAACAAAACGTAAGATAAGCAGGTAGCGCGGGTATTCTACAAGGCGGTGGGAGTGGGGTCAAAGAGTTCTTGTAGGTATCGAGGCTGCCTCACAAGCATTGTTCAACCCCGGCACGAGGGCGGGCCTTGAGTTCAGGAAAACCATGCAGGTGGTTGGACTGGCGATTGCCAGCGGAGGAGTCATCCCTTCGTCGTATTGTGGCTGTGGTGGCAATCTCATTCAGCTAACGCTGACGTTTGTGTATAGAAATCTCGCTGGTACAGAAGTAGCCTGTTTGAAAGTAGCATGTTGTACCCGGCCATATGTGCTAGAATTGGCCGAGTATGACGGCTGACCTGAAAAGCGAACTGCGGAACCTGCCCAGTGTGGACCGGATGCTTGCCGACCTCAGGCTCAGGCCAGAAACAACCGGTCTCTCCCGCGAGGTTTTGGCCGGGCTGGCCCGCGATGTCCTTTCCGACCTCCGCTCATGCGTGGTTAATGGCGCTCCTTGTCCCCCCTGCGGTGAAATCATTGACACCGTTTCCAGGAAGGCTGCAACCCTGGGAAGAAGCCTGCGGAAGGTGATTAACGCCACTGGAGTTGTCCTTCATACCAATGTGGGACGGGCGCCGATGAGCGAAGAGACCATCGAGGCCATGTCTGCTGCATCCCGAGGTTTTCTGAATCTTGAGCTGGACCTGGAGAGCGGCCAGCGCGGCTCACGCCACGCCCATCTTGAGCCTCTGCTGTGCCGTATAACCGGGGCTGAATCAGCGCTGGTGGTAAACAACAACGCCTCGGCCGTCTTGCTGGGACTGATGGCACTGGCTAGGGGCAAGGAAGTTATCGTCTCACGCGGACAGGCAGTGCAGATCGGCGGAGGCGTGCGAATCCCGGACATTATGCGCCAGAGCGGCGCCAGGCTGGTGGAGGTGGGCACCACGAACGTGACTGAAGCAGCAGACTATGCCAACGCTATCACACCGAAGACTGCAGCACTGTTGAGGGTGCATTCTTCCAATTTCAAGATCGTCGGGTTCACTGAACACGCCAGCTTGGGAGAGATCGTGGCAGTGGCGCGCCGCGCTAACATACCCGTCCTTGACGATGTTGGCAGTGGATGCCTCATCGATGCCACGCAGTATGGGCTGGCCCCGGAACCCATGGTGCAGGAAAGCGTCGAAACTGGCTCGGACCTCGTGTTTTTCTCGGGGGATAAGCTCTTGGGCGGACCTCAAGCCGGGATTATCGTGGGCAAGAAGGTGCTGGCCGACAAGCTGAAGAAACATCCTCTGGCCCGTGCGGTGCGAATGGACAAGACGAGAATCGCCGGTTTGGCTGCAACGCTGATGCACTATGCTCGCGGCGAAGCCGGGCGCAGCATCCCCGTGTGGAGGATGATATCCACGCCAATAGAAGAGCTTGAGGGACGTGCCAGGAAGTGGGCAAATGCGCTCCAGAACGCCACCGTGGAAAAAGGAGAATCCCTTATTGGCGGTGGCAGCCTGCCGGGAAGCACACTTCCCACATGGTTGGTGGCTATCAAAGAGCCTGCTCGACCTGGACGCGGGAAGGTTCTGCCCCGGGTAGCCGCGAGACTCAGGGCAGGGGACCCTGCCGTGATATGTCGCATCGAAAAGGATCGGCTTCTCATTGATCCCCGGACGGTGCTCGACAGTGAAGAGGGATTACTCCTGTCGGCGCTGCGCCGTGACTTTGCTGCCTCAGATATCTTTTAGGAATTAACACGAGATGCCTGTGACATTTTGTTAACTCCTGTGAACATATATAATGTGGAATCAGGCATTAACGGATTGTTAACTGGAACGCGAGGGGCAACCATCAGGTTGTAATGGGATTGTTCAGCAGGCTCAGCCTGGGGTCGAAGATAGGGCTTTCGATTGCTTTCGTGCTCGTCCTGGGGGTTGCCGTCGTTGGCTTCTTCAGTGTGATGGCTATCAGGCAGAGTACCCAGGCCATGCTTGATGAACGGCAGAACATGGCGGGACTTATTGCAAACTACGAAGACCAGGTGCTGCAACATGCCCTGTCGGAGATGGCTGCCGTGTCGGCAGCCATCTCCGACAGGGAGAATCCCTTCCGCTTGGATGAAATACCGGCGAGATTGGACAATAACCTCAGACCGCTTGGAATACACACGGAGGATGTTCTCGTGGTCGGCTCTGATGGCAAGGTGAAATGGTCATCACGCAACCTTGGGCTGAGCAGAGACGACATGTTGAGCTACCCATCAGTTCGAGCAGCAGTGAATGAGGGTAACCCTGCCGTTTCTGGAGCAGTATGGGAGCGCAATTCAGGACGCAGTGTTGTTCTGCTTTCAGCCAGACTTCGATTCTCGGCGTCCGAGAAACCCGGAGCGCTGGTTGCCGCGATAGATATCACCGAATCGGGACTCGGGCAGTTTGTCCAGTCGGTGAAGCTGGGTCAGACCGGGTACATCGAGGTGGTCGACCAGAACGGCGCGGTCCTTCTGCGGACAAATCCCGGGCGGGCATTGTCGCCCTTCGAGATGAGCGACCATCCCGGCCGGTTCGCCAAGCTCATTGCCGAAAAGCGTCCGGTTACCGGGACTTGCCATACTTGTCACGAAGGTGGCGTCCAAAGCGGGCAGGACGTTCTGGCCTTCGTCCCGCTCAGTCAGAGCCCCTGGGGAGTGGCAGTCAGGCAATCGGAGGCTGAGGCATTGGCCCCTGTTAGACAACTCCGCGACAGATTCCTTACCTCTGGGGCCATCCTGCTGGCTCTTGCCCTCGGGACTACGTGGGTCACGTCGAGGAATATGGTCAGCCGGATCAGGCAACTTCGCGATGCGTCAACCAGGATGGCGCAGGGAGACCTCGCAACCAGCGTATGCGTTTCTGGTGGTGACGAGATAGCTGCCTTGGGTGCCACATTCGACTATACCAGGTTGAGACTGATGCAGTCATACGAACAGATCGAGCGCAAGACCAGGGAGGCCGAGGAGGCCAAGGCCAGGTCTGAAGCCGAAAGGCTTAAGTCGCAGTTCATTTCGGCCATGTCACATGAACTCCGGACTCCTCTTACATCGATAAAGGGCTGTGCAACGTCCTTGTTGAGGGAGGACGTGGACTGGGACAAGCCAACGACCAAGGAATTCCTTGGAACGATAAGCCAAAAGGCCGATGAATTGAATGCGATGATCGACAAGCTGCTCCAGACAACCAAGATCGAGGGCGGAGCGATAAAGCTCGACAAGGAGCCAGTAGCCATTGCACGGCTCGCAGCCAAGGTGATAAAGGACAATGCCCTTCGCAGCTTGGGGCACCAGTTGTCTTCCGACTTTCCTCTGGATATTCCTGTCGTGGAAGCGGATTCGCATTACATCGAACGCGTGTTACATAACCTTGTGGAGAATGCCATAAAATACTCGCCCAACGGCGGGAAGATCAGAGTCTCGGGAAACGTTGGGCGAAACGAAGTGGTGGTCAGCGTTCAAGATGATGGCATGGGAATTGCGTCGGCCGAATTGGGCAAAGTATTCGACAGGTTCTACCGGGCAGACAATCCCTTAAGCCGGAGGGTGGGAGGCACCGGGTTGGGACTATTTATATCCAAGGCACTGGTGGAAGCGCACGGAGGCAGGATTTGGGCTGAAAGCGAACCCGGCAGGGGCAGCACCTTCTCCTTTTCGCTGCCGGTATCTGCCGAAGATGTTGAAGGGGAAACGCCTGAATCCTGAATTGGAACACGGACCGTTATTGGCAAAACAATCCGGCTGCCGACGAGGTACAGCGGAAGGGAGAAACAATAATGTCTAAGAAGACGACAGTCCTGGTTGTAGATGATGATGTTCGCCTGCTTCGTTTTGTTCGGGCGAACCTTGAATCGGTCGGGTACAAGGTTCTGCTGGCTGAAGATGCCGAGACAGCGACCGGGGTCGTGGAAAAGGAAATGCCTGACCTGATAATACTGGACGTAATGTTACCGGGCATCGGCGGCTTCGAGTTTGCACGCCGTATTCGCGAATTCTCTGCTGTGCCGATTTTGATGTTGACGGCCAAGGCCGAAGAGGCCGACGTAGTAGCCGGCCTGCGGGTTGGGGCTGATGACTATATGACCAAGCCCTTCGGAGTGCAGGAACTCCTGGCCCGCGCGGAGGCAATCCTGAGACGAAGCGGTACGCCGGAAGGGAACGTGACTGCAGGCCAGGATGGAATTCGCGTCGGGGAATTGTCCATCGACTTCTTGCGCCGCCGGGTCTCAGTAAGAGGGAGTGAAGTCGAGTTGACTTTGACGGAATACAAGCTGTTATCCGAGCTGGCTTCGAACGCCGGCAAAGTTATGCTCCATAGCGAACTGCTTTCAAAGGTGTGGGGCCCGGAGTACAGGAATGAGTGGGAATATTTGAGAGCATACATAAGGCGGCTGCGCCGCAAGCTGGAAAAGGACCCTGCTCAACCTCAGTATATACTGTCTCGCCCTGGATTTGGCTACGTCTTGGCTAAACCTGTGGCAGAGGCTGCTTCGAAGTAGGTGGCATAGGCGATGGCGAGGACGGGCAGACCTGGGATTGTCAGCTCCTGGCGGCGATTGAGCCTGGCAAAGAAGGTTGTGGCGCTGGCGTTTGCCGGCTCCGCTGTGGCGGTGTCGAGCTTCGCCGTGCTCGCCATTTGGAGCCTGAACCAGAGCACCCAGCGCACTCTGCAAGAACGACTGGTACTGGCGACTGCTGCAGCAGAGTCGGTGGACCATTACAACTCAACAGTGCTGGAACAACTGTCCCGGATTGGAGATTCCCTGGCCCCATATCTTGCGCGCCCTTCAGACGAGAACGGATTGCAATCGGTTCTCATCAAAGGTGAGAGCAACACTGGATTTCTTTACGATAACCTTGTGGTCGCAGATGCCTCCGGCCGGATCGTTGGGGTGTATCCTGGTTCAAAGCCGCCAATCGGGTCTGCCGTTGCCAGTTTCGGCCATAGTGAAATCGCGCTAACTTCGCGACTGGCCTACGTATCCGGTATGGTACCGTCGACTATTGATGGAAGCCCCTCCGTGGTCTACGCCGTGCCCCTGTTTGCAGACGGGCAATTGGTCGGAGTCCTGGCTGGAGAGATGAACCTTCAATCTTCTGCCATCGGGGGGTTCATCAGTGCAATCAAACTGGGCCGTACTGGCTATGCGCAGGTTGTCGATAGTATGGGGGAACTGCTGGCAAGTACCCAGCCCGAACAGGTCTTTGGCAAGAGCGATCATGGTGACAGGTTCGTGGAACTGATCGAAGGCCGAAAGAGCGTCATGCGGACGTGCCACAGTTGCCATGAACCAGACGTCGCGGGCGGCCTTACCCGAAGAAAGGACGTGATGGCCTTCGCACCGCTGTCGACCGCCTCCTGGGGCGTCGCCGTGAGACAATCAGAGGACGAAGCTTTGGAGCAGACCCGGAAACTGCAGCGCGGCATGCTGATCGTCGGCGCAATAGCTCTCGGAGTAGCCTTCCCGGGCTCGATAGCGATTGCTAGTCGGGCAGTGCGCCCTGTCTTATCGCTAACTGAAGCGTCCAAGAGAATGGCAGGCGGAGATCTTTTAACGGCCATACCTTCAATGGGGGAAGATGAGATCGGCGTACTTGCCGAAAACTTGGAGCACATGAGGAAGAGCCTCAACGAATCTCAACTGGAATTGGAAAAGAGGAGGCGTGAGGCGGAATCTCTTTACGACATTGGCCTCGAAATATCGAGCCTTCTGGAAACGGACCGTATCCTTGGATCAGTCGTGGGGGAAGCACGCAATTTGTTGGGCGCGGACCTGGCCATACTCATGATCCAGAACGAGGAAGGAAGATTGTACGCCAGAGCCACGAGTGGAAATACGACAGAGACGGTCAAGAATCTCAGTCTAGCCAACGGTCAGGGGTTCGCCGGTGCTGTCGTGGGCCGAGGATACCCCCTGTCCACCGAGGACTACCTCAATGATCCATCCTTTGCGCATGAAAAGAACTCGGATAGTGTTGTCACCCAGGAAGGTTTGCGCTCCATCGCCGGGGTGCCCCTGAAAATCGGTTCCGAGGTCATGGGCTCGCTCGTGGTGGCCCGGCGCAGGCCGCAGAAGTTTTCAAAACAGGAGACTGTACTTTTGGGACGCCTTGGTAACCAGGCTTCCATCGCAATCAATAATGCTATTCTGTATGAAGAGGTCAGAACAAAAGAAGAACTTCGAGGCCATTTGCTCGAAAAGGTCATCTCGGCACAGGAGGAAGAGCGCAAGAGAATCGCCAGAGAATTACATGACGAGCCCGCTCAAATCTTCAGCGCCCTTGTGATGCAGTTGGACGCCATGGGCAATGATCTGCCCGCCTCCGAAGCGTCGGCCAAGGAAAGGCTTCGCAGACTTCAAGGCTTAGCAGCTAACGCACTTGAGACTGTCCGCAAGATAATGTCCGACCTCAGGCCGACTGCCCTGGATGACCTCGGGCTAATACCTGCCATAAGGCAATATGCTGAGGGAAAACTTGGAGTTATCGGGGTAAAAGTCAATATCCGTACCTCGAATATGGGGCCGCGTCTGCCCGGGCATATTGAGACCGCCATTTTCAGAGTGCTTCAGGAAGCGATCAATAACGTATACAAACATTCTGGCGCGAGCAATGTCGGGATTCAGATGGCCTGCAACGGCAACGGCTTCAAGGCCACAGTCCGTGATGACGGCAAGGGTTTTGATGTCGAACGGACCTCTCATAACCGGGCAGAAGGTGGACTTGGCCTACTGGGCATTCGCGAAAGAGTTGGCCTCCTAGGAGGAGTTCTTGTCATAAAATCGCAACAAGGTAAGGGCACAGAACTGCGCATCGAAGTGCCTTTGCCAGGAGGAGTATCATCTAATGACTGAAGAGAAGATCAAAGTACTGGTGGCAGACGACCACGCCATTGTCCGCGAAGGCATTTGCCTTGTATTGGGAGGACATGGAGACATCGAAATCGTCGGGGAAGCATCGGATGGCGCAGAAGCCCTGGACAAAGTAGGTAGACTGAAACCACATGTTGTCCTGATGGACATATCTATGCCTGTCATGGGAGGACTGGATGCCATCCAGGCCATTAAGCAAGAGTATCCAGGAATACCCGTGCTGGCTCTCACAGTCCACGAAAGCCCCGAATACCTGAGGAGGGCTCTGGCAATGGGGGCCGCGGGCTACCTTCTGAAAGGGGCGACCTCATCTGAGTTGATTTCTGCAGTGAGAGCTGTGCACAACAACGGAATGTACCTCGACCCGAAGGTCACCAGAAAACTGGTCGACGAGTTCGTCCCCAAGGAAGGGACCTCCGAGGGGAAGACGGCTTACGGCGACCTTTCAAGAAGGGAACGGGAAGTCCTGAGGTACATAGCGCAAGGGCAGACCAACCAGGAGATCGGACACATACTATTCCTGAGCCCCAACACCGTCCAAACATACCGGTCCCGGATAATGGAGAAGCTTGGCCTTCACGGTCGGGCCGAACTCATCAAGTATGCTCTTAAATCGGGATTCCTGGACAAGGAATAGGAGCAGAACCAGTTCGGGTACATCCCACCTTACAGGTCCTCATTTCTCACCTCTGTAGTGTGTAGCAGTACATGGTATCACGATGTTCGTTACACCGTTCACACGAAATAAATGCTACTGGTGAATACATTCATACATAGTTCACATGCACAGGAGTAATCTCTAGTCTTGGCGGGATAAATCTGGAAAGCTGTTTGCGCCGATACACGGCGTTGAAAGGAGCCTTCAAATGAATCCAATCGCTCTTGTGTCTTTAGTCATCATAGCTCTGGTAGCAGTCATCATCGTGCTTGCCATGTCACTGAGGGTAGTCCAGCAATACGAGCGAGGCGTTGTGTTAAGGCTGGGAAGACTCGTCGGTGCGAGGAAGCCCGGGTTTAACGTCATCATCCCCTTCGTAGACAAGCTGTACAAGGTTAGCCTGAGAGTGGTCACCACCGTACTTGAGCCGCAAGAAGTCATAACGAAGGATAACGTTACAATCAAAGTTGATGCAGTCCTGTATTTCCAAATAGTAGACCCGATCAAGGCCATCATGAACGTCGAGTATTATGGCCAGGCGACTTCACAAATCGCCCTTACCACGATTCGGAGTGTTCTGGGGCAGTCCGACCTCGACGAGTTGCTGGCGCATCGCGATGAAATAAACAGGCGTCTTCGCCAGATAATCGATCAACAAACTGAAGAGCCCTGGGGAGTGAGGGTAACGCTCGCAGAGGTCAAAGATGTTCAGTTGCCTGAAACGATGCAGCGAGCCATGGCCAAACAGGCCGAAGCCGAAAGGGAAAAGAGGGCAAAAATAATACATGCTGAAGGTGAATATGTGGCCTCGGGCAAGCTGGCTCAGGCCGCGGATGTCATTTCAGAACATCCCGTTGCTCTTCAATTGAGATATCTGCAGACTCTTGTCGAAATAGCCGGCGAACGGAGCAGCACTATCATTCCCCTGCCCATAGACATCATCGCGCCTCTGCGCAAGCTGGCAGAAGGGCTTTCTCCTCAAGCCAAACGAGAACTCTAGACGTGATTGAGCAGGTAGCTTGATGTCCGCAAATCGGTTTCCGAAGTGGCTCTGGGGTGCAGCCGTTATCGTTTTGATCGTTGCAGTCAATTTGGTGATGGCCCTGGTACATTTCGTTACGGCCAATCCAGTATCATGCCTGAGTTGCCACGGCACTGGCGGCACGCCGGACATGAGCAAGGGCTCACTGGTCCATCCCACATACGCACAAGTCAAATGCGTTGATTGCCATGCCAAGCCCGGACAATACGTGCTGGTCGAAGGTTACAGGGGAGGCTTCTCAGCGGACCCGCCAAAACTGAGCGCGTCCTGTGTCCGGTGTCATTCCGATGTACCGTCAAGGCAAAACGCCCTGGGGTTCAAATTCAACCCGGTGAAGATTGACTTATCGCATAAGGCGCATTTAGAGCGGGGTGCAAACTGCACTGACTGCCACCAGAACTTGGCGCACGATCCGAGTCCCGAACCAACGAATCGGCCGAGGATGGAATACTGCTACCAGTGTCATGATCGCTCGACATCCTGCACCAAGTGTCATGGCACGTCTATACCTTCTGAACAGTCGTTTACCCTTCCCTGGACAGCTCCAGTGAAGCCCGTGAGCACAACTCCATCTGCCATACCGCACAGTCTTGACGGAAGATCGACCTGTCTCGTATGCCATCAAACAGGCGTGGCCGGGGCGACGAAAGTACCGGTCTCTCATGCTGGCAGGACCGACGAAATATGCGCGGCCTGTCACCAGCCGGCTGCGGCAAAGCCAGCCCCTGCTACGACTACGACAACCGGCGTGCCCTCAACTACGAGGCCAGTGCCTGGTACGACTGCAACAACCATCACACCTTCAACTACCACGGCGGCACCTGCCACTACAACAACAACTGCCTCGCCGCCAGGAGGGCTGCCCAAAGTGCCTCACGGCCTGGAGGGTCGCAACGCTTGCCTGGCCTGCCACGGATCGGGGCTGGCGGGAGCAACAAAAGTACCGGCCTCTCATGCTGGCCGAGGCAACGACATGTGCCTGCTTTGCCACACACGCTAAAAGAAGATTGCCCATCGGGAGAGTCACCCAGTTGAGTTCTTCAAACGAAAAACCAGGTTCAGAAAACAAAGTCCGCTACGGCATGATCGTGGACTTGCGGCGCTGCACAGGCTGTCAGGCCTGTTCAGTGGCCTGCAAGGCCGAGAACGACGTTCCTCTTGGAGTGTTCCGAACCTGGGTAAAGCAGATCGAAAAAGGACGATATCCTCATACCAGCGTTTCGTTTCTGCCATCTCTGTGCAACCAGTGTGAGAAAGCAATCTGTCTTCGCAACTGCCCGACAAGAGCAACGTACCAACTTGAAAATGGCATTGTGGTAGTCGACCCTCACCGTTGCATTGGATGCAAGTATTGCATTGCCTCATGCCCTTACGAAGTCAGATACCTGAACCCCGAAAAGAAGATAGTTGAGAAGTGCGAGATGTGCCGACACAGGGTAGACGAAGGATTGGAGCCGGCTTGTGTCAACACTTGCCCTACCGGCGCTTTGATTTTTGGCGATCTGAATAACCGGACGAGCGCCATATCGAAAGCACTGGAACGCAACCCCGTGAACGTACTCAAACCAGATAGGGCCACATTTCCCCAGGTGTTCTACATCGGTGCCGACCTTGAGGTGATCGAGGCCCGAGGTGGAGAGGCGCACGAGTAATGGGCGACGTGATAACGACATACAACGCGTTCCATGAGATGCCCATAACCATACTTATCGCGGTCTATTTCTACATGACTGGACTCAGCGCAGGATCGTTCATCCTCTCCACGATGGCCTATGGGTTCGGCATGAAACAGTTCAAACCCATCGGCAGGGTTGGTGTGATAATGGCCGTGGTACTTCTCGGCCTGGCTCCACTTAACTTAATAGCCGACCTGGGCCAACCGCAACGCTTCTGGTTCCTGTTCCCTTACCTTAACCCAACGTCTCCGGTAACCTGGGGCTCATTCTTGCTCACCCTTTACCCGGTAAACTGTATGATCTATGCCTACTACATGTTCAAGGGCAATGCCAAACTAACCAGGACGTTCGGCCTCCTCGGAATACCATTGGCATTGTCAGTCCATGGCTACACGGGGTTCATCCTGGCCCTCGGCAAGGCCAGGGCCCTTTGGAACACCGCGCTCATGCCCATGTACTTCTTGGTGTCAGCAATGGTTTCGGGCATTGCCTTGATGATTCTGGTTGTTATGGTGCGAGACCGGTTCTTTCAACCAGATAAGAAGATCAATGCGGGCATCGTATCCACCTTGGTTACGATGTTGATCATAACAATCGTCATGGATCTATTCCTGGCACTTTCAGACATACTGGTGTTGCTTACAGCGGATTCAGAGGCCAGGGAAGCAGGACTCCTTCTCTTGCAGGGAAGTTTCAGACCATATTTCCTGGGAGTGGAACTGGCAATCGGCGCTGCCGTACCAATGTTCCTCCTTCTCGTTCCTGCTACGCGGAAGAGATATCCGTTGGTGGCTCTCGCCTGCTTCCTGGTTATGGTGGGAATATTCGCCATGCGATATGTAATGGTTATCGGCGGCCAATCGGTCCCCTTGAGCTAACAACATGAATGAATCAAAACTGACAAGAAGACAATTCATCCGGATGGCGGGAGGCCTGACGGCTGCTACCGCAGTGGCCGGGGGGGTTGGAGTTGCTTCCGCGGCTATCACCGATAGAGGGAACGACGTCTCACGGACCACCGGCAGGAAATTGAGGTCAATACCTACGACATGCCAGCTATGCCAGTCGCGGTGTGGCATGCTTGCCTTCGAGCATGATGGGCAGTTGGAAAAGGTCGAGGGAAACCCAGGACATCCAAACAACAAGGGCCGCATCTGCGCCAAAGGGCAGGCTGCGCCGAATCTGTTCCATAACCCTGACCGTTTGCTTCACCCGTTGAAGAGGGCAGGCGCACGGGGCGAAGGCAAGTGGAAGAGGATATCATGGTCTGAAGCACTGGACGAAATGGCGAATCGACTGGGAGCCTTGCGAGCCAATGGACGGGCCAACGAGTTCGTGTTCCAGGGTGGGACCATGGCTACTGCCCGGTTTGCCTCTCGGTTCTTGAATTCGTTCGGGACAAGTAACGTGTTCCTTTCCAACCCGTCAACGGATACGAACAAAAGATTGGCGCTGGCGTCGACATGGGGCAGTGAAGATGGCATCCCTGACTTATCCCGTTCCAAGTACGTGCTGAACTTCGGCTCCAATCCATACGAGACTAGCTGGTACCACGTACCCTTGGTCCAACGTTTGATCGAGGCGCGGAACGAAAACGGTTGCCGGCTCGTTACGTTTGATGTCCGCATGTCCAAAACTGCCGGCAAGAGTGATGAGTGGTACCCTGTCTTTCCGGGCACTGACGGCCTTGTCGCACTATCGATAGCGAACGTAATCATGGAAGAAGGCCTTTTCGATGAAGCCTTCTTGAAGAAATGGACTAATCAGCAACCAGATGAATTGTCCCGTTATCTTGGCCAGTTCAAGCCTGAGAGGACTGTAGCTGAGACGGGTGTGCCCGCGGAGGACTTGAGGCGAGTCGCGAGGAACTTCGCGACAAGCAGACCTGCTGCAGCGATCACCGGCACCGGTGTGTCAATGAGGCAGAATGGCGTTCAGGCCGAGAGATGTGTATTCCTTCTGAACGCCATCACGGGCAATATTGACGTGCCGGGAGGATTTTGCCTGCCCCGCAAGTACGAATTCGCCGAGCCCGACCCGGTGCCGCCAACGCTTCCTGCCGGGGGCAATACTGAACGCTCAGTTGTCTCATCCCATGTGGTACTTTCAGAGATCGCTCAAGGGAAGATCAAGGCCAGCGTCTACATGACATACATGTTCAATCCTGCATACTCGAATGCAGACAATGCAGCCAGCATTGAGACATTGAAGGATGAGAAGACCATACCTTATTTTGTAGCCGTGGACATACTGCCAAGCGAAACGGCAAGCCTGGCAGACCTCGTGCTGCCTGACACAACCTTCCTGGAACGCTGGGACCTGGAATCAGGCCCCGCCTTCGACATGGTTCCCTTCGTATCTCTCAGGCAACCAGTAGTCAAATCTCCGGGAGAGTCAGTCCCATTCCACGATGTATGCATCGAGTTGGGCAGGCGAATAGCCGGAGGCATGGAGCGTTATTCTGCCTTCAGCGCGACTGACTACCTCAGGGCAATGGCTAACAGCATACCGGGCTTGAAGGCCCTGGGAGGTCTGGAATATCTGAAGGAGCACGGGGTGTGGCACGACTCTCAGACCAAACCAGCGTATCGCTCGTATCAGGACAACGGCTTTGCCACGCCGAGCAAGAAATTAGAGATAGCGTCGCCGTCCCTTCAGTCGAAGGGGACTGCTGTCTTGCCGGACTATCTTCCGATTCAATCGTATCGGACAGCAGGGGAAAACGACCTGTTCCTTGTAACTTTTAAGCGCGGCGTGCTGACGTCCTCTTTGGCCGCGTCCAAGTGGCTATCGGAGATTTCACATGACAGCCTTGTCTTGATTAACAGCGCCACAGCCAGTTCTCTTGGCATCAAGAACGGAGATACAGTGGAGATAAGGTCGGCTGACAAAACAATTACCAGTAAGGTGCGCTTGACTAATGGAATTCACCCACGTGTTATCGCATCTCCCATAGGCTCATCACATTGGGGACTGGGGCGAATCGCACAGGGTCTGACCTTCAAGAGCGATGATCCCGATACAAGGTTGATGTGGTGGAAGAACGGGAGTGAGAGCGCCCATCCGAACGCTGTCATGTCAACACTCACTGACCGAACGGGAAAAGGGCAGGCATGGCATGATACCGTGGTCTCGATTCGAAAGGTCTCAAAGGAAGCATAGGGTATGGCGAACACAGAAGGTCTGAAAGGAATCAGGGCCTCCCGCAGGCAAGTCGTTTTGGGGAGCTTGGCAACCGCTGGAGCAGCCATTCTCGCGGGCCGTTTTATTTTCGGGCGCGAAAGAAGAGTGCCAGGATACCATTGGTATGAGGTGGTACAGGACGTGCGGCAATTAGACCTCTGGCATGTTAACCTCTACGCGGGGCCAGTCAGAGGTGATCTGGCCAAAGGAAAACTGGTGAGCCGTTGGACCAGGACCTCGGACAACATATCCACGGTCAAGCATGGTCTGGAAAATCCATGGAGGATTCAATACCTTGACGGACCTCAAGAGCAGAGTTTCTAGCACGCATTCCCCGCACGTCGAGCCTTTCCGTTGGAGTAAGGTGCTTAAGTGGATCACCTTGGCGGCGTTGCTAATAGGGAGCTGGCTGGCGTCGCTGATGTCCTTGACCCTTGCCGAGGCCACTCGGGGCAGCATAGTGCTGTTCCATCCCTCCGATTGGTATATTGTTATTTCCACGTTCCTCATGCTGTCGGGTGTGGTGTTGCTGAGCATCCAACTGGTTTCGGTGATCAACTACCTGATGCATGGCAACGCACCGCCTGACCACTAAGAAATGTCATCTTGATGCTGTAATTGTTTTAGTTTTCATTACAGCCATGCAAAACATTACTCTTTGCAGGACTATTAACGCCAAATACACAATACCGTGAATTCTATTCACACAGCGTTCACTTCTGGCTTCATATACTGCAAATAAGGGCGATAGTGGGGACTTCGCCCGTTTCACTGGAGGTGGGCACTATGTTATTCTGGGCAGTGTTTCTTCTTATAATGGTTTCGATCGTTGCGCTCGGTGTCTATCTGGGCTTACGGCTTGGCGTTGGCACGGAGAAGAAGTCTTCTTGCAGCAGAGACGCCGAGTTGACTTCCACCCGACGCGGATAAAGCCAGCAATCTGTATTCAGGTTTAACGGCTCTCCGGGGAAGGTGTTGGCTTTTTGTGTTCGTTTTGGGCCCGATATGTTTGTATCGGGTCCTTTTCTTTTCAGGATTGGATCTTGAAAAACTGGAACGCTACTTGGCTGTGGAGGCAGTTGTACTTGGTGGTGAGGCCGTGGAGGAAGACGGAATCGGGGTGGAAGCCGTGACCGACGTCCCCCTGAAGCTGCTCAGGTAATAGGCAAGGTCAGAAATCTGGCTGTCGCTCAGTGTTTTCTCGAATGCAGGCATGGAGCCGCCCGGGAGCACCGACTGGGGGTTGGCAATGACCCCTTTGAGGAAAGATACCGACCGGATTACACCGATCATCGAAAGGTCGGGCCCTATCGTCCCTCCCATTCCGTTTACAGCATGGCAGGGTGAACACCTGCTGGTGAACAGTTTTGGTGCATCGATAGTAAACTCAATCCCTGCTCCGGGTCTAGATACGAAAGGAGTTATGGACGGAGATGGAGTTGGGATTGGGGTGGTGCTTGCAGGCGATGTCCCCCTGAGGCTGCTCAGATAATTGGCGAGGTCGGAGATCTGGCTGCCGCTCAGAGTTCTCTCAAATGCAGGCATGGAACTGCCCGGGAGCACTGATTGAGGATTGGTGATAAACCCTCTAAGGAATGCCACCGAGCGGACTTCACCGATCCTTGAAAGGTCGGGCCCTGCCGCGCCCCCCTTTCCGTTTACGGCATGGCATGGTGAGCACTTCTCAGCGAACAGCGATGGGGCTTCGCTGGAGAACTCAGGGATTCCCCCTATGTTGGCCACATACGCTGACAGGGCATGCAACTCTTCGGCAGTGAACCGCAGCTTGGGGTGGAGTGACCGAGGTATCATGGCGTGAGGGTCTTGGAGGTATCGCTGTATGTCTTCGGGAGTCATGTCCCTGGTGACCACCGCCAGGTCAGGGCCGACGGCCCCTCCGACGCCATTGATGCTGTGGCAGTAGGTACATTGGAGTTGTGTGTAGATCATCCGGCCCTGAATAACCAATGGGTCCTCCGCGGGAGGAGAGACGTGGGGCGCCAAAGCCCCTCGAATGCTCAGATAGGCAATGCCGCCGATAATCAAAGCTCCTGTAATAAGGACTGTTGGCCGCTGAAATGGATGCCGCTCCCTACTTCTGTCGACAAGGGGAAGCATGAACATCAACAGTACCATGATTCCCGGGATGATCACGACAGCTACTGGTTCCATTGAACCAGGGAAGTGCTTGAGAAACTCGAAGAGATAAAGAAAGTACCATTCGGGGCGGGGATTGTAAGTTGTGCTGGTTGGGTCGGCTACTGGTTCCGTGCTGATGCGGAATACTAGGGCTAATACGAAAATGACCCCGAAAACCACTACCGAGACTACCGCATCCTTGAATAAGGTGTGCGGGAAGAACGGTTCCCCGCCTTTCTTGGACGCCTCGTACTCCTCGTGGTAGAGTTCCTTGCGGCTCTTTCCTTCCAGGCCCGACTTGGGGAACTTCGAGGAAACCCCCATGCTACTCGCCTTCCCGGGCCGATGGAGGACTGTTGGCTGTGCCCTGCTTGAGTCTTCTGGGAGGGGCAGATATACCCTGCCTCACCACCATGAATAGGTGGATCCCTATGAGAGAGGCGATAATCAGTGGTATGACTGCCGCATGCAGACTGTAGAACCGTGTCAGTGTAACTACTCCCAGGCTGTCTCCGCCTCGGATTGCTTTCGCCATGAAGTCTCCTGCCAGAGGCACCCCGGCGGCGATTTCTGTTCCGACAACGGTGGCCCAATAAGCTCCCTGGTCCCAGGGCAGAAGGTACCCGGTGAAGGCTGACCCCATGACCAAAAGAAGCAGCATCACGCCTACAATCCATGTTAATTCACGTGGATACTTGTAGGCCCCGAAGACAAACACTCTCAGCGCGTGCAGGAAGACCAGTATTGCCATTGCCGTCGCCGCCCAACTGTGGATGCCCCTGATCAGCCAACCGTAAGAAACATCGTTCATGATGAATTGGATGCTGTCATAGGCACGGTCCGGAGACGGTGAGTAGTTCATCGCCAGCATAATGCCGGTAACTACCAGCATGATGAATGCCGTCAATGTTGCGCTGCCCAATGTGTAGAACCATCCCATACCACCAGAAAGGTCCCTTGGCATTTTCCTGTCCGCAAGGGCAGCCCTTATTGGCTCCAGTTCCAGGCGTTCCTCTATCCAACCTTCCTTTGTGTTCGGCATTTACCCCTTTCACCTAAGCGGAAGATACCGTTTGGCCGACAAACAGGGTGCCGTTATCGATCCTGTGCTCGATGCGATCGAGCGGCCTCGGGGGCGGCCCTGATAGTACCTTTCCAGATATGTCAAAAACGCCCGCGTGACAGGGACAGAGAAAGAGCGCCTTTTCTGTGCTCCATGAATAGCCGCAGCCAAGATGAGTGCAACTTGGATTGAATACCGTCACGTCGTCTCCACCCCTGTAAACAACCCATGCTCCTTTGCTTTTGGTGACGACCGCCCATCCGTCCTTAGTTCGTTCTTCATAGGTCAAGAAGATTGGCTGACCTATGGTGATAGTTGCCAGAGGAACGAGGGGGGTGAAAGGAGGGGTTTCCTGGCTGCGAATTGCGGGGTAGAGGAAATACCTGACCGCGGGGTACAAGAGCCCGGCAGCGATTGTTCCCCCAGCAGCAAAGATAGAATTGCGCAAGAATTGCCGCCGGCTTACCTGCCTGTTATGCTGATGTCTGTCGGTTGCTTCGCCATGTTCCTTCATATAAATACAATAATAACATCAAACGAACTTCTTGCCCGCTGAAGCAACAAGTTTTGAAGCAACAAGTTTCCTGATACCTGAAACCCCGAAATAGCCGCCCAGCAGCAACATTGCCGCCCCGCATACGACCAGCAATCCTTGGTACACCGCCGGCTTCAAAAAGCGGGCACCGCCCGCCACAGCAATGGAAACGATTGTGTACCAGGCGACATCTGACAGCTCATGGCCAAAGTAGAAGACCGAAAGGCCTGCGATTTGCCGGATTTGAAGCGACCAGGCCACATAGGTCGCACCTACTGTTGTCCACCACAGAACCCAGTACGGGTTGGTCACGCTGACGAAGAAACCGGATCCGACCATACCCAATCTCGTTCCGGCAGCAGTTGCTGATCCCTGAAGGTTCACCGGCTGGCTTACCGAGGCAAACAGACCCCATGCTGTCCATAGCAGGAACATGCCGCCAACAATACCGATTGTGCCAATCACAGCCTGTCTTTGCAGCAACTTCCCCAGCCCTTTGACTAGAGCAAGGACCGCCGCCAATTCCGCAATCGCATGCCCAAGAACTATGAGGGGACCAGCCCAGAATCCATGGGCCGCTACTGTGCCGACGGTAAGAGCAAGCAAGGATCCGGGCATAAGCGCGCCTGACAGTCCGACCACGAAGGATGCCGCCAATATCCCCCCCAGCCTCGCAGCCCGCGGCAAGGTACTGTCAGGCGCCTGCGGGCCGTTGGCCGAGGTGGTCTTCATTACAGCAATTGCTCAAACACACGTTTCAGCTTAATCCTTGAAAACACAGTTCCGCATGCGGGTAGTCCGAAAGGGCGGTAGCGGTTTCATTGTTCGTAGTAGCGAACGTAAACACGCGTTGAATTATTGTGGTACCGGCCATGAAAGGCTGTGGAGCAGACAAGACACGTGGCGTCCGCCTTCTACCTCGGCGAGCCTGGGCACGATAGTAGGGCATGGCTCAAATGCTTTGGGACAACGCGGGTGAAATACGCAACCCGATGGTGGATTCAGAGGGCTCGGCACTTCGCCCTTTAAGATTATTGGAGCCCTTTTGGATTCCACAGTGGGGTCCGGTATCGGCACTGCGGCCAGCAATGCCTCTGTATAAGGATGCAGAGGTTCCTTGTACAAATCATCTCGGCCCGATATCTCGGCTATCTTGCCCAGGTACATCACCGCTACCCGGTCGCTTAGATGTCTTACTACTGCCAGATCGTGGGCGATGAACAGATACGCTATTCCGAATCTCTGCTGAATGTCGTCGAGCAGGTTGATAATCTGTGCTTGAATGGATACATCGAGGGCAGATACCGGCTCGTCGCAGACGATGAAAGCGGGGTCGAGAGCCAGTGCCCGGGCCACGCCCAGTCGTTGCCGTTGTCCTCCGCTGAACTCATGGGGGTACCTTTCTGCCATGTACGGAGCAAGCCCGACAAGTTCGAGCAATTCGGAGACGCGCTCGCGGGATTCTTTCTGGTTGCGCCGGCCCTGTATTCTGAGCGGCTCGCCCACTATTTCAGCAGCCGTGAACCTCGGATCGAGCGACTCTACGGGGTCCTGGAAGACGAGTTGCATCTTCGAGCGCTGTGGGCGCAGTTCGGAATCCGACATCCGGCATAGGTCCTGACCCTGGAATAACACTTGACCGGACGTGGGGCGTAGTTGCTGCAAAATGCAATTACCGACGGTTGTCTTTCCGCACCCGCTTTCGCCTACCAGCCCCAGCGTCTCCCCGCGCCGCACTGCGAACGACACCCCGTCTACCGCTTTGATGGAGCCCGTCTTCCTCTGCAGGAACAGCCCCGAAGTTACGGCGAAATGCATCTTCAGGTCTCTTACTTCAATGATTGTGGTTTCGGCCATCGCTCTTTCCGTTGTTGCCCCAGCCAGCATATGGAATAGTGCCCGGGGGACATCTCTGACAGGTCTGGGCTTTGCTCCCTGCAACCCGGTGAGAAGAAACTGCAACGCGGCTCGAAGCCGCAACCCTTTGACTGGAAGATAAGGTCCGGGGGTTGTCCCTCTATCGGCTTCAGCCGAATTTTCCTTGGCTCATCGAGCCGTGGTACAGACGCGAGCAGACCGACAGTATACGGGTTGCGGGGATCGTGAAACACGTCCTTGGCCGGGCCATGCTCGACTATTTTGCCCGCGTACATGACATAAACACGACTGGCATACCGGGCCACAATTCCCAGATTATGAGTGATTAGTATCATCGCAGTACCCAGTTCCTGCGTGATTCCTCGAATAAGCTCCAGAAGCTGGGCTTGGACAGTGACATCGAGAGCAGTGGTGGGCTCGTCCGCGATTATCAGTTTGGGCTTGCATGATATCGCAATCGCGGTCATGACTCTCTGCCGCATCCCTCCACTGAAATGGTGAGGATAGGCTTTAATCCGCTGCTCGGCCTGTGGTATACCAACGGTCTTGAGAAGGCGTGCCGCCTCGCGAATTGCATCGCCTTTGTCCATATGTTGGTGCAACTCCAGGGCTTCGGTTATCTGCCGCCCGATCGTGAGCACGGGGTTCAGCGACGTCATCGGCTCCTGGAAGACCATGGCGATCTTCGCACCCCTCACGAGCCGCATCTCATCTGGAGATAGCTTCAGAAGGTCTACCCCGTCGAAAAGGACCTCTCCTCCCATTATCTTGCCAGGGGGCTGGGGGATCAGTCGCATCATGGACAAGGCGCACACGGTCTTTCCTGAGCCGCTTTCTCCAACAATAGCCACGGTCTCACCCGGCGCCACATTGAATGAGACATCCTCCACGGCCTTTACTTCGCCGTCTTGAGTGAAAAAATGGGTAGTCAGCCCCTTAACTTGCAGCAATTCGGCCATGCTATCTTCGAAGCCTCGGGTCCAGTGCATCGCGCAATCCGTCGCCCAAAAAGGTGAAGGCAAGCATCAATATGACAATAGCTAGAGCGGGAAACAAGACCAGGTTGGAGTTTGCGAAGATGAGGCCGTTGCCATCGCTTATCATCGTTCCCCAACTCGGTGTCGGCGGCTTGACGCCTATCCCTATATAGCTCAGCGCGGCCTCTGCGAAAATGGCACGCGGAACATTGAAAGTCAAGACCACGATTATGGGGCCCAGCGAATTTGGCAACAGGTGGCGCATGATCACATAACGCTGTGACCCACCCATTAGTTTCGCGGCGGTAACAAAATGTCTTCCTTTCAAGGAGATAATCTGGCCACGAGTTAACCTTGCAACGTTGACCCATGCAACCAGGCCAATCGCCAGGAAGATCATGAAAATGCTCCCGCCGAAGACTGCACGCAGGAGGATTATCAGAAGAATATCCGGAAAGGCATACATAATGTCGACGAACCGCATAAGCAGGTTGTCGATCCTGCCGCCAACAGACCCAGCAATGGCCCCCAAAGGCAGCCCTATGAAGACTACGATGATCTGAGTAAATATGCCGACGGCAAGTGATGTGCGTGCCCCATACAGCAATCGGGCGAATACGTCGCGCCCCAATTCATCCGTACCCAACGGATGAGCCAAGTTTGGGCTTAGCATGATGGAATTCAGGTACTGCTTGTCAAAGCTGTATGGAGTAATGAACGGAGCGAACGCCGCAGCCAGCGTGACAAGAATAATGGCCGACGCTCCAACGACCGCAAGCCGATTTCGCCTCAGTCGTATCCATGCGTCCCCCCAAAGGGTGTGGTGCGGTCGCGCTGCTACTTTGCTGGCATCTGGAATAGCTGCTGACTCAGTCATATCGAATTCTCGGGTCGACGACCGCGTAAAGGATATCGACGGCTAGGTTAATGAACGCAATCGCAGCGGCATAGAATAAAACGGCACCCATTATGAGGCCGTAGTCACGCTGGAAAACTCCCTGTACAAACAACCTTCCCACCCCGGGGATGGAAAACACGCTTTCAATTATGAATGACCCTGTGACAAGCGCTGCCAGCTCCGGGCCGGCAATCGTCATCACAGGTATCATGGCGTTGCGGAAGATGTGCCGGACCAGCACCACGCGTTCAGACAGCCCTTTTGCCCTCGCAGTCCGGGCGTAGTCCTGGCGCATAACATCCAGCATTGCGGCACGCGTGACCCGCGAGATATAAGCAGCAGGCAGTGCTGCCAGGGCGAATGCGGGGAGGATTATCTGCCTGGCGCTGCCCCAACCGCCCGTGGGGACCAGATGTAGCTTCACGGACACTACAATGATCAGCAAAATGCCAAGCACAAAACCAGGAATCGAGGCAAATATCGTGGAAAAAACAACTGATATATAGTCGATCGTTGAGTTGTGTTTCAAGGATGCGGCCATGCCCAGTGGTATGCCGACGAGAACAGCGATCAGGAAAGCTACCAGGCCGAGAGCCGCAGTCTTCGGTAGGCCCTGGAGGAGTATCTGGGTAACCCCACGGTCTTGGTATATATAGGAAACTCCAAGGTCTCCCCGCACAGTCCCCCAAATGTAGCTGCTGAATTGGGCCGCCAGGGGTTTGTCAAGGCCGTACTTCCGGTTGAGGTTCTCGACTATCTGTGGGGCTAACTGTTTGTCGCGGTCCCAGGGTCCGCCGGGGACGAGATGCATGAGGGAGAAAGTAATCAACGCGACAGCAAAGAGGACCGCCGCAAGCCAGAGCAAACGTCTGATGGTGAATCTAAGCAAGCTTCCTAAATGCTAGGGGAGGGGGCAATTTGGCCCCCTCCCCTGTTTGTCCTCATTTCCCCAGGGCCACCTCGGGGAGGAACATGTCTCCCCAGACGCCCCCGTCCATACCCGTTGTCTTCAAGCCCTTAACGCTGGGCTTCATCAGGGCAAAGCGCTCGCGGTAGAACATGAAAGCCATTGGCGCTTCGTCGACCACCATTTTGTGTGCGTCCGCCCACATCTTGAGACGCTTCGTATTGTCTAGTTCGGATTTGGCCTGTTTCGCCAAAGCGTCGAAAGCTGGATTGCTGTAACTCATCTTGTTGTTTCCAGCCCCCGTACCGAATATTTCGGGAAGCCAGTTGTCAGGGTCAGGGTAGTCAGCACCCCATCCCTGCCAGAACCAACTCAGCTTCCGCTCGTTCGATGCTTGCGCAAAGGCTTTGCTCTCCATCGGCTCCAGGGTTATGTTGATGCCAAGATTGTCCTTCATCTGGCCCTGCAGGAACTGGGCTATGACCCTGTTTCCGGCTGTATCCGAATACTGGAACTTGAGAGGAGGAAGCTTGCTAACGTCGGCATACCCGGCCTCGCCCAGCAACTGCTTGGCCTTTGTGGCGTTGAATTCGTATTGTTTGCCAAGTTCGGGATCATATCCGGGCATTCCTGGCGGAATCCAGCTCGTAGCGGGTTTGCCGACTCCGTTCCTCACGTTATTGACAAAAGCTACCCTGTCTATAGCAGTTGCGATTGCCTGGCGCACCTTTACGTTGTCGAAAGGTGCCGTCTTAACGTTGAACTGGAACCCAAAGGTAGTCAACTCCGCATACCTAATAATTTCTTTGCTGAGAGCCGGATCAGACATCACTGCCTTCTCGGTACCGGGAGGCACACGGCTCATGTCCAGTTCGTTGTTCTTGTAGCCAGCGATCTCAGCATTCACGTCAGCTATCATCTTTAGAGTGATTTCAGCCAGTTTAGGTTTGGTGCCCCAATAGTTGGGGTTCGGTTTGAAGGTCAGATGGTCCTGGTGCACCCATTCAGTCAACAGAAATGGGCCGTTGCCGACATAGTTCGGTGGCTCGGTCCACTTGTCGCCGAATTTGGTGATGATGTCTTCCCTTAGAGGGTAGGCTGGCCAAAGGGCCATTATCTGCAAGAAAGTCGGACGTGGTTGGACGAGTTGTATCTGCAGTGTTGTATCGTCAGTTGCCTTGACTCCTACTGCGTCTTTGAGTTTGGTCAGAGCCGCCGGGTCCTTGCTGGTTGACCCGTTGTACGCCTCAGACCCGACGATATCGAAGAAGAACCCTGCATAGTCAGCAGCCGACTCAGGGCTGAGCATGCGCTTGATGCTGTATTCAAAATCCTTTGCCGTGACCTTCTTCTTGTCGCTCCAGGTCACGTCATTGCGCAATTTGAAAGTGTAGGTCTTGCCGTCTAAAGAGATGCCACCGTTTCCGGTTGTAGGAATTTCCTTGGCCACAACCGGCTTCACAGTGAGGTCCTGGTTAAACCCCAATAGGCCTTCGAAAACTTGCATGATAACAGTGCGTTCTTGCGCCCAGGAAGCCCTGTTCGGATCGATGGTCGCAGGTTCGGATGCCAAATTGAGCCGAAGTACCTGAGCCACTCCCCCGGTTCCCCCACCCTTGCAAGAGGTAAGAAGCATCACCAGCACCAGAAACACCGCCAAGACTACGCCGCTTGTTCTTTTCATCCTAGCAACCCACCTTTAATATTATTCTTATTTTGGACTAATATAGCGGCGGCCGGGCTGGCTCTGAAGAGCGAACTCGTAGAGGATCCCCCGAATTCGAAGGAATTATCCAAAATCGGGCAAGAGGACTAGAACCAGGTGGTACTCGTCTCTGAGGGCCATAACAGTGGCAAACTGGTCTGGCTGACACTAGGACCTTCTTCATCACTGAATTCGATCATGGCCACAGCACCAGTCCACCCCGGAGACCCTGAATAATAGGCAGCAACGCCGTTCTGGCCCACACGACTGAACGTTTCCAGGTGCCCGAGAGCCACATAGTCTCTGAGGCAACCCTCGATCTCCCTGTCGGTTATCTTCCACCCACGGTTTGCTGCCGCCCCTTCCCCCGCAAACAGGCCGTGAGCGATAGCGACTTGCCATCTTTCTTCACCACGCTCGGGGATACCTGCCAGCGGGCTGAAGTCAGAATAGTCCATGTGAGGGCGACCCCACAGGCAGAGGTTGAGGTCGGGAAACCGCACGGATTCCCCTTCCGCGTCCATGATCACCTTTACGTTCGGCACCAAGTCTGACATTCGGTGCCTGAGGTAGACGGAACCGGGAACGAGGCAATCGTGGTTGCCCGGCAAAATAACCACTGGGAGAGGGGAGGTACGCAATACGCTCAGCGCGCTTCGAACCAGTTCGTCCGATATCCTGGGACTGTCGAACATGTCGCCGGCGATTATCAACAAGGAGGCTTCGGTATCCTCTGCCAGCCGCAGAATGGAAACCAGCGAAGCACAACCGACAGGACCTTTTTCGGCCATTTCATCGTGGTCCGAGCCAATATGAAGGTCCGAAGTATGTAGCAGCCGAAGGTTACCGTTAGTCATCAGTATGGATATTATGACACTTGATGACCGATGTTTCAAAAGGCGGCTATTCTTTGTCCACTGCGATACAGGCCACCACGAACGCCATGACAATTGAAGCAAACCCGACCAATATCATTGTCATGTGCCACCCCCGCTTATTAGAATTCATCCGACGGATGTAACTACTTGGTATAACGGCAGGGAATGACAAAGGAAAGGACTGAAGTCTCGAAATCTTCTAGAGCCAACGGAAGTTAATGCTTTCTCGAAGGCTTATCCGACCAACAGATCCGCGGGCATCCTTGTAGAATCCAAATAGGAAAGCTGATACGCAGCCAATCTCCTCGGCATCAAGCCGGTGTCCCGCGCCCGAACGCTCAAGCAATTCTCTGGTAAGCATCTGCAATGCCGTCCCATCGCGGATGATGTGAGTGGCCAGCCGCCTTCCTACACGTTCGACGCATTCCACATCAAACCCTTTGCCTGCCCACCTTCTCAGCAAATCATCCGCGCTTCGTCCTTGGTTTGGGAGTTCGGCGGGGCTCAACTTCCTGCCATTTTCGTCAACGGTGCCTGCTTCGGCAAGTGTCTCGTTGTATGCGCCCATGGCGTTCCAGGCCCATCCGAGCCCTCTTTCGATCAGGTATTTCTTGGTGAACTGTGACTGGGGCATAACTGACTGGCCTCGTTCAAACTCATCAAGCCATGCGACGCTGAATATTTCCAGCCGAATAGCCTTGATTTCCCTCTCAAACTTCGCAGCGTCTGTGCAAGGCATTGAGGCACCGAATCTGGGAAGTGATTGGTAAACATCGTCCCACCAGTGCTTGTGATTTGAAAGTGCAAATACCTCCGAATCGTAGTATTCCTGGCAGAAGCCATCGATGCTGACTGTGCGTTTGCGCCCGAAGAATGGCATTGTTCTTTCTCCTTCGGCGATTATATCCTATCCGCAGTCTAAACCCTCTGTCTGCTTTTGTAGGTGACATCAGATTCTTAGAGTCTCTGCGATCCTGTCAATTCACGTATAATAAGCAGTTTGCAGCGAACATGTTATGACAGTATCTGTATTCAACATTTCCAAGTCGTACGCTGACCGAGTCCTCTTTTCGGCGGTCACCTTCAACGTAGATTCGAAAGACCGTATAGCCCTGATCGGCCCGAATGGCTCAGGCAAGACTACACTCCTGGACATTCTCGCCGGAGAAACCAATCCCGATTCAGGTGAAATAGTCAAGAGCAAAGATACGACCGTTGGGTATCTTCGTCAGGAGATTCTCCCCTCCTCAAGAATCCGTCTTCTCGACGATGTCATTGGCGCCAGCCCAGCCCTTTCGGAAACCATGAGCAGGATGGAAGACCTTCAGGAGGAGCTGCAACAGAATTCGTCCGGTGACGAACAGCTTCTACAGGAACTCGGGGAACTCCAACATAAATATGAGGCTAGTGGCGGCTATGACCTGGAACACGAAGCAAAGACCGTTCTTTCCGGGCTGGGTTTCGCTCAATCAGATTTCACTCGCGCGCTGAGTGATTTCAGCGGGGGATGGCTGATGCGGGCCTCGCTGGCCAAACTTCTGCTTGGCAGGCCAGACCTGTTGCTGCTCGATGAACCAACGAACCACCTGGACATCGACGCATGTATTTGGTTTGAGAAATACCTCGCCGGTTACCGTGGAGCCGTTGTGGTCACTTCACACGACCGGGCGTTCCTCAACCGTGTCGTCAATAAGGTCGTTTCCATAGAAGTAGACGAAGTGGTCCAGCGGCGTGGCACCTATGATGACTACATACTGGCGCGGCAGCAAGACTTTGAAACAAAGCAAAGCGCTGCAGATCGGCAGCAGAAAGAAATCCAGAGAGAGATGCGCTTTGTCGAGCGCTTTCGTGCCAAGGCCACCAAAGCCGCCCAGGTGCAAAGCCGGATCAAACGTATCGACAAGATGCAGTTGGTGGCAGTACCTCGAAGCACCAAGAAGATTCACTTCTCTTTTCCGGAGGCGCTGCAGAGTGGCAAAGAGGTGATTTCTCTGGTCAACGTCACGAAGTCGTACGGGTACCACACTATCTACCGGGACCTCCATTTCTCGCTTCATCGTGGTGACAGGGTGGCTTTGGTAGGGCCGAACGGGGCCGGGAAAACAACCCTCCTCAAGATACTCGCAGGAGTCCTCAGTTTCGAACGTGGAGAGCGCAAGATCGGGCATAACGTTGTGATGTCCTACTATGCGCAATACCTGCTCGATCTTCTTAACCCTGATAACTCTGTCCTCGACGAAATGCGTCTCTCTGCTGAAGACCTCTCCGAGCAAGAACTGAGAAAGATACTGGGCGGTTTCCTCTTTGCAGGCGATGACGTCCGCAAACCCCTAGCAGTGCTTTCCGGAGGCGAAAAGGCACGGGTGGCCCTGGCAAAAATGCTGGTTCAGCCGAACAATCTATTATTGATGGACGAGCCGACGAACCACCTGGACATAGCCTCCCGCGAGATACTATCCGATGCCCTGAATGACCACAAGGGGACGATCTGCCTGATAACTCACGATCGCACTCTTATCCGTGAGGTCGCCAACACGATTGTGGAGATAATGGATGGGCAGCCCAGGGTATTTCCTGGCGACTACGACAGCTATCTGTACAAGAAGGAAGAAGAGGAAAGACTCAAAGCGTCCGACGAAGAAGGGAAGGATCGGAGCATAGGCTGTCCTCCGACCACTGTCCCCAGAAACGGCCGCAAACAAATCAGTTCAGAGGAAAGGCTGCAACGGACGCTCAAGAAGCAGAGCATCGAGCTTCCCAGGCAGATAACTGAGGTCGAAAGACGCCTCGCCAGCCTCGAGTCGGAAATCGGCGATCTGGAGGTCCTCTTTGCCGCGCCTGACTTCTATCGCGACCATGTCAAGGCTGCTGATTGCCTCGAAAGGCATGAATTGTTGAAAAGAGATATCCAGCGACTTACGGAAGAGTGGGAAAGGCTCTCCCTCGCCGCGGAGGAAGTGAATAAGGAGATTCCCGGTACCAGGGTGCGCCCGTAGCAGTTTTGGCAAGCGACAGACGGAACGCGACCACTCGGCTGCAATCAGGGCAAACTTTGGTTTCACTGTGAATAGCCCGGCGGCTTTCGGGGTATCTCCTATTTCAAGGCTGAACTGTTCTCAGCGAAGAAACGCACAAAACGGACCAATGTCCACCGTTCCTCCGAGGTGAGCAGTTTGCCGAAGGGGGGCATGCCGCCGAAGCCATTGGTCAGGATCCAGTACACCTGACCGGGGGGCCGGTCCTTCACTCGCTGGCTCCCAAGGTCCGCCGGCGGCGCTATACCAGACCTCTGGAACTCTCCCGCCACAAAACTATCCCCCCGCCCTGCCAGTCCGTGGCACATGGCACAGTCAGTCAGAAAGAGGCTACCTGATTTCCCCAGCGTCTCAGGGTCGGATGGTAACGGATCCTTCAGTTCCCTGGCTTCCTGAAATGTGCCAGGTGGTACCTCCCGTCCGGAAACCGGCACAGCCAGAGGCGGAGGATAGAGGCGTGGTGGCTCCTGTGACTGGAACGACCGTTGATAATGCATTTCGATGAAAAAGTCGCGCGGATAGGCACCAGTGGAGGCGCAGGCACTGGCAGCCAGTCCCAACACTGCAACGACCAAGAGAACTATCTCCCTGGCTTTCACCGCCGGCTCTCATGCGCGTGTTCTCGCTTGATTTCCACGGCCCCCCCGGTTCGCAGCGCCTCTTCGGCTGCGCCAAGCCTGGACTCATCGCAGGTGACCAGGACGCCAATCAGTCCCTCCATGACCTTTGCATCATAAAGGCCCAGTGAGCCCTTGGGGAGCCGGGACTCGAACAGAATGCCTATCACGGTAAGAACGATGGCGCCAAGCATCGTCCCTTCAAAGGCTATTATGGCCATCGGTGGTATGGCCAGGATCGGTTTGCCGCCGGTAACCAGTGGGTTGGACGCCTGCGTGCCGACCGTGAGCAAAATGGCTGCCGACAGCCCGATAATCGCGCCAACTAACGGGAATACATAGAGACGGTGCTTGATAGGTCTCTCACCAAAGGCACCTTCCGGATAGGGTGTTCCCGTCAACACCTCAACCTGGGTATCCGCAAAGTCGTTCTGCCGTATGTTCTCCAGGGCAGAAGCCACCGAATCCGGACTTTGAAACAGGCCTAGCACACTTTGCATGGCCATTCCTTCCTCCTACTGCTCACGAATGATGCCGGGAACCCTTCTTCGTCCCACCTGGATGTCCCTGTGCAATATCTGGCCTTCCTTGATATCGTATATCGGCACCGGTGGGAACAGCCGGGTAAATATCAGCAGTCCTAACAGGACAAGGCAGAAAGTCCCTCCGACGATGATCAACTCGATTGGTCTGGGAGCATAGGTGCCCCAGGAAAAGGAGAAAGGCTGTTTTCGGGCCAACCCTGGAACGATGATAAGGAATCTCTCAAACCACATTCCTATGTTGACGCTTATCGAAATCAGGAACATTGCTAGGATCCGGCGGCGCACCGAGCGGAAAATCCACAGCGGGACCGGTATGAAGAAGGCGGTGACGATGAAGATGCCGAAGAGGAGGCTCCAGGGCCACTGGAAGACCTGCATCTGGCGGAGCGCCATCTCGGGCCCCTGCATGGTATAGAGTCCGTAGGAAAACTCCAGAAGGAAGAAGAAGGCCCAACCCAGGCCAATCGCTAGTTGCAGCCTCCCCAGGGCGTCGAAGTGCTCGGGGCGGATGTACCTCTTCCAGCCAAAGAGCCAGTACATCAGGGCCATGATTGTTACCACAGCAGCCACACCGGAATGTATGGCGCCAATGACGAAGTAGGGAGCGAAGATCGTGGCGTGCCACCCATCAACACCTATGGCTATTGCGAAGTCCCAGGACACTATGCTGTGGACCGAAACGAACACGGGCAGGATGAGAGCTGATAGCAGTATTCCGGCAATTGCCTGCAACTTCCATTGTCTCCTGGTCCCACGGAACCCGAGAGACAAGAAGGAGTAGAGTTTGTGGCGCCAACCGGTAATCACTTTGTCCCGTGCTAGGGCGAAGTCCGGCAGCATCGCCACAAACACAAACATGCTGGCCCCGCTCAGATAAGTAAAGATGGCGGCGGGGTCCCAGACTAAGGGAGAGCGGATGTTCGGCCAGATGCCTCGCTCGAAGTCATAGGGCAGGAACCAATAGGCCAGCCTCCATGGACGTCCTGAGTGGATCAGCGGCAGCAGGGCAGCGGTGCTCAATGCGAACACGGTGAGTATTTCGGCTGCCCTCGTAACAGGACGGCGCCATTCCGCCTGTGCCAGGCGCAAGATGGATGAGATCATGACACCGGCATGGCTGATCCCGACCCAAAAAACGAATGTGGTTATAAGCGTGGCCCACATAACCGGACGGTTGAGCCCCGTAAGGCCCAGCCCCTTAAGGAACAATACGGCGACGGCAATCACACCGCTAAGTACCCCCAGGCTAAGGCCCGCTGCTACCGGCCAGAACCAACGCGGTGTTCGCAGCGTCGGCCCGAGGAGGTCCTCGTTAATTTCGGCCTCAGTGCGGGGTTCCCTAGCTTCCATCTTTCACCTGCAGTTTCCCTTCGATATCCCCATTCTCACCGGACAATACGTCGAGATCGACCACTACTCCGGCTTGGCCACGACCCACACCCCCAACTTCACCAGCGCGCCCCTGGCACGCAGAAGAAGCCCTTCCTTGATCTCCCAGATAGCAATTACCGGCACAATACGGCTGGCCAAAATGTACATGAGGGCCGCCCCTGATATGCCTCCGACAAAGATGAGGACGTCCGGGAAGTCTGGCAAGCGAGCCGCGGGGACTTGTTCCAGCGTGGCAGATCCAGCCACCGAATATGCGGCTACGTAGAACCTTACCTTCTCCAGAAGCGTCCCCGTGATTATCATGAGTGAAACAACCACCGGCCACCTGATGCTTCGGCGAAGTGGATTCCACATCAGTATCGCCAGCGGACCGGCAAAGTTAAGCAGCAGTGTGGCCAGGAACAGGGGAAGATAGGGCCCGAACCAGAACAGGTCCAGCAGTTCCCTCTCCACAGGCAAACGCCCATACCACATGACGATGAACCCGGAGAACCAGAAATACGCCCAGAGCAGCGAGAAAGCAAGCAGAATTTTCCCCATTGCCCAGAAGTGCTCCAGTTCGATATGGCCTTGAAAACCCAGTCGGCGCAGCAGCGCCATCACGACTACAGTAGTGGCCAGCCCCGTCTGGAAACCAACCAGTGCCTGTTGCACCGGGAATAGAGGGTCTTTCCAACCCGGAACTAGGCTCTCAGCAAAATCGGCTGCGATCAAGGAGTGCACCAGTATCAGAAGCATCAGGTAGAATGCACCGAGCAACGCCAGGACTGCCCGCTGGATCCTCCAGTGCCGGACTGTTCCCTGCCAGCGCCAGGCCAACCGGGCAGGCCATCTGCTTTCGCCGCTAACGGCAAAATCACGTTTAGCAGCAAAGTCTGGCATTGCAGAGGCGTAAAACAGAAGCAGTCCGCAGGCAACAAAAGCAGCTAGCGCCAGGGTATCGTAGAGGTGGGGAGCAAGAGGCCAGCCCAGCCAGATCGTTGGCCGCCCTGCGGCTCGTGGCTGTAATGCGAGCAAGGGAATAGACATCAACAACAGGAGCAATCCCACTACGGCAAAAATCTCGACGGCGCGGGTAATGGGCCGCCGCCAGTCAGTACTGGTAAGGCGCAAAAGTACGGCAGCAACGGGGGCCGACCCCGCGGTCGCCAGCAAGAAGGAGAACAAAGCTGCGTAGTAGCCCCATGCAGCCCTGTCCTCAAAGCCACCCTGCAACCGCAAAACGAGTCCTGCCACTCCAGCCGCAAACAGGAGAGCCAGTACCAATGTGGTGACACGGAAAAGCCGCGTACCAAGCAGCGGACGCAGTCCATCCTCAAGTACCTGTTTCGGAGTTAGTCCCTTTTCATTTGGCTTACTGGTCATGGTATGGGTCAACTTTTTTCAGATAGGTGACGTTAGGCTCGGTGCCTAATTCCTTCAGCAGTTTATAGCCCCGCTTGTCCTGAGACAGTCGGGCCACCTTGCTCGACGGGTCCATGATGTTGCCAAAAACAAGTGCACCGGTCGGGCAAGTCTGGGCGCACGCCGGCGTCACCTCACCATCGGCGACTGACCGGCGTTCCCTCTCGGCGGTAAGTTGTGCACGGCGGATGCGATGGACGCAGAAGGTGCACTTCTCGATGATGCCCCGAACGCGGATAGTAACGTCGGGATTCAACTGCTGTTGCAGAGAGGTTGCGAAGTCCGGCTCGAACCAGTTGAAGAAGCGTACCTGATAAGGGCAGTTGTTGGCGCAGAAACGTACCCCGACACAGCGAGGATAGACCTGGACATTCAGTCCTTCTTCGCTGTGATGAGTCGCATACACTGGACAAACAGGTTCGCATGGTGCGTTGCCGCAATGCTGACAAAGGACCGGGATAAAGCGTGCCTTCACATTGGGGTATTCGCCCTCCCAGTAGCGTTCGATGCGGATCCATTCTGTGGCGCGGTGGCGCAAGAACTTCTCTTCGGTGTTCACCGGCACGTTGTTTTCCGCCTGGCATGCCACAACGCATGCCTGGCAGCCGGTGCAGCGGTCTATGTCAACCACCATGGCCCATTTATACCTGGATTCTTCAACCATCGCTGGTCACCTCGATAACTTCTGATCCCGGGACCTGGGACGGGAACATCGCGCCTTCGAACTTAGGCATGCTGGTCCTGCGGTCTGATTTCACCAGGCGTACCATGGTTGCTCCCCAGGCTAATGCCCCTGTGTCTTCATCCTCCAACGGGGCAAGGATCGAGAAAACGTTGCTGCCCCTCGCTTCGGCGTACCGTCCCAAGGCAGTGTGCCCCTGGCCTAAAGCCATTGCGACCACCCCCGGTGGCAACGCCGGGTTTACGTAGACCCAGGCCTCCACACTCCCCACGGGAGATTCCACTTGCACTACGTTCCCATCTTCCAGGTTTTGTTCGCGGGACAGGTCGCGCCCGACCTCTACCCACGTTCGCCATACGACTGTCGTGATAGGGTCTGGAGTAGCTTGAAGCCAGGGCAAGTGAGCGCAGCGGCCGTCGCCCAACGAGTTAGAAGCAAAAGGTACCAGGTGCAGAGGATATCTTGAGGTGTCGCCCGTGAACTTCGCTGCGGGAGCCTTCTCTGGAAGCGTGACCGGCTTCGCGACCGGGCGGGTGAATCTAGCCGAGGTATCCCACCAACCACCCTGCTGCAATGCCTTGTTCCAGAACACCTCGAAATTCGAGTCAACAGGCAAACCCCTGCCAGAACTCTGGAACGGCTTCACGCCGTCGCGTAGCAAATCACGGAAGTCGTTCCATGGCAAAGACGACTCCTGGGGAAGATTCGGTGGCGCGCCCAACCTCCGCCCCAACTCCAACAGGACGTCGGCGAAGCTTCTGGTGTCGCCCACGGGCGACACCACTGGCTGCTGAAGGCCAAGGACCTGGAAGCCGGGCGCAGGATCAGGGACATCGTCGCCCCATTCTTCCAGATAGTTGTGTTCGGGCAGCACCAGGTCAGCCGTAGCTGCGGTCTCATCCATGAAAGAATTGAAACTGACCACCATCGCCACCTGCTTCAATGCTTCCTGGAACCGCAGGTCCGGTGGCATGCTGTACACAGGGTTTGTCCCTTTGATGATAAGTAGCTTGACCGGCGAGGGCTTTCCGGTCCGCATCTGGTCGGCGATCTCTTTCCACCGGCGGAGCGGGGGCGCGGAATAGGGCGCTGGCAGGCCGGCGAACGGCAGGGGATTCACTATCAGGCCGCCGGGAACGCCGACGCTGCCGACAAGGAAGTTCAAGGCGAACACGGCACTCATATTGAACGTGCCATTGCTTTGCCCGGCTGCCGGTCCGCCTGCAATAGCCAGGCTTGGTCTTGTGGCTGAAAACTGGCGGGCAAGTGCGGCGATTGTCTCTGCGGGAACACCGGTCATGGCTGAGGAGACCTCGGGTCTGAACGCATCAAGCGCTGCGGCCCCCTTTTCCCCAGTCATCGCATCAGCAGCCCCCCGATCACCCAAGTTTTCGGCAATGATAACGCGGGCCATGGCCAAGGCCAGCAGCCCCTCCGTACCCGGGTTCACCGGTATCCAGCGGTCGGCATTGGCGCCGGTCAGCGAGAAGCGCGGCTCTACCTGTACCAGTGTGCCTCGCGGACGGTCGCCCTGGCGGAATTCGCCATAGGCAAGTGAATACTGGACAGGAGATACTTCATTCGAAAGAAAGTCGGTTCCGAAGGAAAGGATGTACCGCGAATTGGCGATGTCATATTGAGGCAGAACGCCGCCGTTGGATGACTGAAAGAGGTCAGAGAGTGCCTTGCGCATCGGGCCTGACTCGATCGGATCGTGCGCCACATGCTGCGCGCCCGTCCGGGAGGGCCATGAATAAAATGAGAGGAAGCGGGTCACCAGCGATTGTTGGTGCGCTCGAAGCGGTTCGGTGGCAAATAACACGGAGTTCGGCTCCTGGCGCAACTCCCGCATCCTCTCGGTCAATCTGCGCAGGGCTTCATCCCACGAAATCTCTTTGAGCTTACCATTAGAACGATCCCGGAGCAACGGCCGCGTCAGCCGGTCGGGATGGTAAACTGCCTGGAGACCGGCCTGGCCCCTGGCGCACAATCTGCCCCTGTTTACCGGGTAAACGGGATTGCCTTCGATCTTCTTTGCGCGCCCCTCCATTACCCGCACGATTATCCCGCACCCCGCCGGGCACATCCGGCACAGCGTGGCGTACCAGTTATCGGTGCCTGTTACCAGGTCTTCAGGCATCCGGGCAGGACTTTGCACCATGAGCTCGGTCTTGGGAAAGCTGCACCCGGCGAACACGACCGCCCCGATTGCGGATGCCCCTGCAGCCTTGATAAATTGTCTGCGGCTCAGTTCAGGCGTCAAGCGCTCACCTCAATAATGACAGAACGAGCATTCTGTTGGCCCGCCTCTGGTGCGGTGGCAACCCAGGCAATCTCCCATTTCGAGGGAACGGTAGGGTTTGACTACGCTCATGGCACCGACGTCTCCATGACAGGTGGCGCAATCCAATCCGGCGCGGAGGTGCGGCGCGTGGACAAAGTGTACCGAGTCAGGCAGCCGATAGACGCGCATCCAGTCTATGGGCTTGCTGTCCTGATAAGCATTCCGCACCTTCTGTATTTCAGGATTGTCCTTCCCGATCGTGCTGTGACAGAAAATACACTGCTCGACGGAAGGAATGCCGGCGGCAGCCGCTGTCTGTGCTCCCCGGTGGCAGAATGAGCATTGCGCCCCGGCCACTTGAACGTGGGTTACATGTGAAAAGGCTATGGGTTGCCGGGCTGGTTGGCCATGCCGGAAGAGCCATGGTACAAAGACGAAAAGCATCACGCTGATCAGAATGAGGGTAAGACCGGCTGCGGTCAGCCCCAGCACCCATTTGTTCCGGATCAACTCCATGCGATAAAGCTCTTCACCGCGCGCATATTCACATCGCCCACCTGGGCCAGAATTCGCCAATGACGCCTGTGGCCAGGATGACTGCAACAATTATCACAACGAGCGCGACACCTGAAATCAGCGCCAGGGCGTATAGAGGCGCCCTGTGCCGGTCGGACCAGGGGGGCAGTTCCCGTGTTGAGATAAGTGAAGGAATTATCGCCATTGACAGAAGAATGCTGATACCGAAAACAAGGGCCAGAGGGACTATGAGCCACAGCGTCATCACCAGCCGGTGGAGCCCTTCCCAGGTATCTCGATTGATGATTTCTACATCCATCAAAAGCCTCGTTCGCGCCGCTGCCGAATGGACAACCAAGGTCCGGAGATACGTTTGATGCTACATTTTCATTATATATCCAGATATGGGTTCATTCCGCCCAATGCAGGAGGAAACCAGTCTGGGAGAAGTCCCCGGGAGTCGTTGTCATCGCGCTACGCGCAGGCACGATGAAATCAGCGGGATGAAGTAGTCCATAGTGACAATGCCTGTTGTTGCTTCGGAGTAAAGGGAACTCGCGGTGCCCCACATCCAGAAAAGCGGGAGACGAGATTCGAACTCGCGACATCCTGCTTGGAAGGCAGGAGCTCTACCGCTGAGCTACTCCCGCGCAGAGTTATTGATGATACCGCACCTAGCTGGCACGGCGCAACAAGGCATGGGGTAGAGTGGCTGCCTCTGGCGTTCCTGCTCGTGCGCCTCGTTTATAATCGAAATGGGGTCGATTCGACCCTTGTAACGCCAGAAGGAGATGCCCTTCTTGAAAGAATACGACGCCATAGTCATCGGGTCCGGTTGCGGCATGAACATAGTCATGGAAGCGCTGGCCCACCAATGGAAAGTGGCCCTGGTAGACAGGGGGCCTCTTGGCGGCACCTGCCCTAACCTGGGTTGTATCCCCTCCAAGATGTTGATCCACGTCGCCGACAGACTGCTGGAGGCTGAAGACTCCAGGCGGCTCGGCGTAGAACTCGAAGTAAGAGGGGCCAATTTTGCCCGGGTGATGGAACGGATGCGCAAGGGCATCGCCGAAACCCAGGCGCAGATAAGACATGGAGTCGAGGAGCCAGGTGAACTCGCCTTCTTCGAAGGGGAAGCGCGCTTTGCCGGCGACTACACGCTGGAGGTGAACGGCGGGCAGATCAAGGGTAAACGGATATTCCTGGCCTCGGGGTCGAGACCCCTGGTCCCGTCCATACCCGGACTGGACAGGACGGATTACCTGACTAACGAAACCCTGCTGCAACTGACAACGAAGCCGGAGAGCATGGTAATCATTGGCGGAGGATATGTCGGGGCGGAATACGGGCATTTCTTTGCTGCAATGGGCACCAAAGTAACGATAATCGAGATGATGGAGAGGCTGGTCCCTGCTGAAGAACCGGAGATATCAGAGCTTCTGAAAGAGGAACTCTCCTCCCGCATGACGGTGCTCACCGGCGCCAGGGTCGAACAACTGTCCGGGTCCGGCAAGGAGACTGCGGTCCATATCCGGCTGACTGCAAATGAGGAACAGAAGATAATCACAGGCGAACGGGTGCTTGTTGCAGCAGGCAGGAGATCGAATGCCGACTTACTCCATGTGGACAGAGCCGGGATCAAGACTGACAACAACGGTTTTGTGGCGACGAACGAGTACCTGGAAACCAACCGCAAGAACATCGTCGCAGTTGGTGACGCCAATGGCCGCTACATGTTTACCCATGTGGCCAACAAGGAAGCGGTAATTGCTGCGCACAACGCAGTCCACGACTCTCGTGTGAAGATGGACTACAGCACCGCGCCACACGCAGTCTACTCGCATCCCCAGATTGCCTCGGTGGGAATGACCGAAGCTACCGCCAGGAAAGACCACAGGATACTGGTCGGACGCACCGAGTACAGCGAAGTCGCCAAGGGTGAGGCAATGATGGTGAAGCGCGGTTTCGCCAAGGCGGTCGTGGAGAAGGACAAAGGGCGCCTACTCGGTTTCCATGTTATCGGGCCGTATGCGCCAATCGTCATTCAGGAAGCGATAAATGCCATGGCTATGGGTGGCAGCACAGACCCCATCCGCTCGGGAATGCACATCCATCCAGAGTTGCCTGAGTTGGTCCAGCGGACCCTGGGGAACATGGAGGAGGGTTAGGTCCAGGGGGAGTTGACGTGTGTGGGTCCGGGCTGCCATTGTTGTGCATGGCGTCTGTCACGGGCGAGGTGGAATGTGGGGTGGCACAGGCGTCTCTGCCTGCGGGCTAGGATGCCCCGTCAGGCTCGCAGTGCGATGTTATGCTGACTGCCTCCTCGCCTCTACTCCAGTTCCACCTTCTCGCTCCGCAGCCTTTTGGTCCTGCCCCTGTTTATCTTGGCTTCAAGTCGTTTGGCTTCCGCTGACCGGGACGGTCTGGTCTCGCGGCGGGGTTTCTCTCTCTCGGCTGCTCTGCGAACCAGGTCGACGAGCCTCCCCACAGCATCCTGCCGGTTCTTCTCTTGTGTGCGGTACCGGGCTGCAGTGATCAGCAATACGCCTTCGGCGGTCAGTCTCTTGCCGGCTATCCTTTCCAGCTTCTGGCGTACTTCGTCAGACAGGGTTGGGGAGTTGCGCACGTCGAAGCGGAGCTTTACCGCAGTAGAAACCTTGTTAACGTTCTGGCCTCCTGGTCCGGAGGCGCGCACAAACTCCTCATGGAGTTCGCTTTCGTCAATGTCTATGCCTGGAGAGACATGCACCTTCATAAATACAGCTTACATTAGCGAAGGCTGCGCATCAATGCAATACTCTTCAGGGCCGGGTAGTAGTAGTGAAAGGCATATTGCGTTACATGATATAATACATTCACACTTTTTTTGTAAACTACTTCAATACCAAATTCACAGGAGTAACGCTTGAAACCTTTCTCTGTGCTTGTTGTTGACGACGAGGAGAGGATACTCAACTTCATCAGGATAAAACTCAAGGCTTCCGGATTCGAAGTCCTTACCGCCGGGGACGGGGTCAGGGCGATGGAACTGGTCCGCGGAGGACAGGTAGATGCCATTGTTCTAGACCTTGTGATGCCGCGGAAGGATGGGATAAAAACTCTGAAGGAAGTGCGTGCGCTGTCGAATCTGCCGGTCGTTGTCATCAGCGCACGTACAACCGAGGTCGAAAAAGTAAAAGCCCTGGGTTACGGTAACGTTGATTTGCTGCCCAAACCTTTCCAGCCGGAGGAACTTGTAGCCAAACTCGAAGCGATCAGAGCGAAGAGCACAAGCGACGACAAAAGGAAGAAACCGCTGGAGTAATCGCAGCCCGGCACAGTCCTATTTCAGTCCTGTTGTTGCTCCTTGGAATACGTAGTCCCTGCTTTCTTAAGCGCTGCCCTGCTCTGGTCCAACAACTGCCTTACTTCCTCATCGCGCATCTGTGAGAAATCACGATAGAACATGCCCACTGCCCAGAATTCCGCGGGCATCGAAAGGCAGAACACATCGTCGGCGACGCTCCGCAGCGCGGTGCACGCCTCGCGCGACCCGACCGGCGTTGCTACGGTGACGCTCGACGCGCCTTTCAGCCGAGCGCTGGCCACCGCTGCTTCAACCGACGCACCAGTTGCAATACCATCGTCAACTACAGCCACCGATGCCCCCCGAATGTCCAGGGGCGGGTTGTTGCCACGATATTTGTGTTCGTCTTCCAAGGCCTCTGCCACCCGCTCCCGTATTTCCTGCTGCAAATATGATTCCCTTACCCCGAGCTGTCTCATGATGTCCTCACGGAGCACCTTCGCACCTTCGGACGAGACTGCGCCTATTGCCAGTTCAGGATTCCCCGGAGTACGCAGCTTCTTGATCACCAGGACATCCATGGGCGCGTTCATCGCAACAGCTATTTCGAAGGCTAACGGCACTCCCCCCCTGGTGAGGCCCAGTATGGCCGCAAACTTCGAACCGCGTTTAATCAGCGCAGCAGCCAGCTCCTTGCCAGCCGATCGACGGTCGTTGAACGCCATTTCATCTCTCGGAGCGAACACGTACATGGGTATTGCCCCCTGAACGCTGCATACTCTGCCTACTTATGCGGCCGCACCACCAGTACCGGAATACCTCCTGAGTTTAGAAGCTTCTCTGTGACACCGCCGTAAACGAACTCAGCGATACCGGACTGGCCGTGGCTAGATAGCGCTATTAAGTCAACATGGTTCTCCATGGCATATCCCGATATTTCAGCGGCGGGAGCGCCTGAGCCGGCATCTACAGACACTGTCAGACCCCGGTCTCTGAGAGACTGGGCTGTCCTTTCCAGATAATCCATATGATCGAGAAGTTTCTTTCCCTGCTGCTCTGAGGAGGTCGCGGGAAGATACGCGAATTCCACTCCCGGAGCAATAAGCCATGGCCTGGGTTGAGGCTCGACGTGAAAGAGGACGATGGATGCTTCAAAGATTCTCGCTAGTTCGGCGGCGTATGGGACCGCAGCGGCTCCAGGTTCTGAAGCGTCCAGCGGGAGCAGTATCTTCTTGATCAGGCCACGCAGGCCGACAGGGGCGGGAGAAGCGGACGTCTTGACCAGCATGATCGGGACCACGGACTTCTGTACAACCTTCGATGCCACGCCGCCGAGCGGCCAAGGTCCTTCGCCTGACCGGCCTTTGCTTGCCAGAACGATGAGCTTGATGTCATGGTGGGCTGCGGACTTGATAATCTCCTTTGCCGGATTTCCTGTAGCAACTTCACATCGGATATTGCGGCTCTTTGGTCTCCACGGTTTACGCCAGGATTGGACTCGGGTGACGAGCGAATCCAAGTATGTTTGGCACGACCGTTCCTGCTCAGAATTTGACTCGGATATGCAAACAAGTAGTACCTCCCCACTCGATGCCTCCGCCACTTCCATGGCAAATGGCAATGCGCGTTCAGCCGAATCAGACCCGTCGAGCGGGACGAGCAAACGATCGAACATCATGTTCTCCTGATCAGGGATTCCTCAACGCATGATTGCCTGCGCATTTTCAGTATAACACCGAACACTCCTCAGCCTTCTTCTGCCGTGTCCGATTGCAGTGGTGGTACAATAGCGCGATTCGAATGCTCAGTGAGACGAGTCCAAGGAGGTACCCATCCTTGACACATGAATCGAACAGTATCAGACGAATTGGCGTCCTCACAAGCGGTGGCGACGCCCCTGGCATGAATGCTGCCATCAGGGCTGTTACCAGGATGGCCTTGTCCAAAGGTTGGGAAGTCCTGGGGATACGTCAGGGATATGCCGGGCTTCTTGTGGGTGATGTTGTGCCGTTAGATGCACGAAACGTGGGTAGTATTATCCAGCGTGGCGGCACGATCCTGGGGAGCTCCCGCAGCCAGGAATTCAAGACTGCTGAGGGCCGGAAGGCCGCCGTAAGAGTGCTGGAGAGAAATCGCGCCGATGCCCTTGTGATAATAGGTGGAAACGGTTCCCAGTGTGGCGCACATGAACTTTCCAAATTGGGCTGCTATGTCATGGGCATAGCCTCGACTATCGATAATGACCTCTGCGGATCTGACATAACTATCGGGACGGACACGGCACTGAATATTGCACTGGAAGCCATCGACCGGCTGAAGGTTACGGCATCATCGCACCGCAGAGCCTTCGTTATCGAGGTGATGGGCCGCAACTGCGGGTATTTGGCCTTGATGGCAGGGATTGCCGGCGGGGCCGAAGTAACTGTCATCCCGGAGGTAGAGACCGATCCTGAGGCAGTGGCATGGCAACTACGATTGGCCTACGAACGGGGAAAACCCCACGCTATCATCGTGGTGGCCGAAGGGGCTGAGTACAACGCCGATCGGTTAGGTCATTACTTTACGCAACATAAGGAACGGCTCGGTTTCGACCTTCGACTGTCGATCCTGGGACATATCCAGCGCGGTGGCGCACCAGGCGCAATGGACAGGCTGCTGGGAACGCAGATGGGAGTAGCTGCCGTCGAGCGCCTGTCACGCGGCGAACATGGAACGTTAGTTGGGATGCTCGGAGGGCGTATAGGTACAACACCGTTGTCGGAGGTGGCGGGCAAGAAGAAACCTCTTGATACTGCGCTGCTGGAGATGGCCCAGGTGCTTTCGAGGTAGTCGTCCTACCCCCACATATCGAGGATGCGGTCGCCGATACGTCTAACTGGGTCGCCCTGTTCCGCCGGTTTTGAAGGATCTCTTGCGCTAGCATCCGCGACACGTTCCATAGTCGCGACCACGTCCTCGGTGAGGAAACGCGAGCGTTGCGCGTAGCTGTGCCTGTCGGTCATGTTGCCAGGTTTCTGGTAGTACCGCAGGGGCCAGAGAACATACAGAAAGTCGCGAGCCCTGGTCATCGCAACATAGGCCATTCGCAGTTCCTCTTCTATTTCAGTTTCACTGCCAGTCGACATGTCAGAAGGTATGCACCCGTCTGCGGCGTGGATCAGGAAGACGACGTCCCACTCCAGCCCTTTCGCCGAATGCACGGTCGACAAGACGAGCCAATCGTCATCCTTGGTCGGAGGACCAGCGAAATCGCCGGTTGATGCCGGCGGATCGAGTACAAGGTCGGCCAGGAACTGTTCCGTAGAAGCACACCCGGTTGCCAACCTCGCCAGGTGCTCGATGTCATTTGCCCGTGGCAACGGGTTGTCATAGTTCTTCTCCAGCAAGGGAAGATAGAACTTCAGTATGCGGTCGATTTGTAGCGAAGGACCTTCGTTCTTGGTAAGCGATAGATCTCCCAACAGTGATGCCAGTGCTTCGATGCCCTGTCGCACTCCGGCATTAGACCTGAACCCAACCAGAGACGCAGGGTCGGGACCATTCTGTTGCACGTGTTGGAAAGCAGCGGAGGCGATCGCTGGGCCGACCCCATCCAGTAGTTGTAACACTCTGAACCAGGCGGTTTCATCTTTGGGATTCAGGACTATCCGTAGAATGCTGAGAACGTCCTTGATGTGTGTGGCTTCAAGAAACCGCAACCCTCCGTATTTGTGAAAAGGAATGTTCTTTCGGGCGAGGGCCAGTTCCAGGGAAGCAGAATGGTGGGAGGCACGGAACAGGACTGCCTGTTTCCTGAGAGCGATGCCCTGTTCCCTGTGCTCCAGCACTCTTCGGATTACGGCTTCATCCTGTTCATTCTCATCTCTGCAGCTAACTAAGACCGGCAGTTGCCCGCTTTTCCGGTTGGACCACAGCTCCTTTGAGTACCTTTCCCTAGCCTGTGCAACGAGCCTGTTTGTTGTCTCCAATACGGGCTGGACCGACCTGTAATTTTGTTCCAGAGTTACTACTTTGGATCCCGGAAAAAGGCCCGGAAAGTCCAGCATATTCCGAACCGTTGCAGAGCGGAAGCCATAGATGCTTTGGGCATCGTCTCCGACGACCGTAAGGTTCTTGATCTGCTGCCGCATCCCCTGGAGTATTCCCGCCTGAAGCCTGTTTGTATCCTGGTATTCGTCAACTAGAATGTGCTCGAAGCGTCCTCCGATTGCATCTGCGACATTTGCGTCCTGAAGCAAATGGTACCAGTAGAGCAATAGGTCATCGTAGTCCAGTATGTCCCGCTGCTGTTTGCGAAGGGCGTAAGACCTGAATAGGCGGTTCAGTTCGTCCTTCCACATCTCGCACCAGGGGAAATACTTCTTCAGCACGGTTTGCAGGTCCTCTTCCCCATTTACCCGGCGGGAATAGATATCCATGCAGGTGCCTTTTCGCGGGAAGCGGGCGTCAGTGCGCGAAAAGGACAACTCGTTGCGGACCAGGTCAATGACGTCCTCAGCATCTCCCCGGTCCAGAATAGTGAAATCAGGAGACAGGCCGGCAGATTGAGCGTATATCCTCAGGAGGCGGTTCGAAATAGCGTGGAAGGTCCCACCCCATACCCGACTCGATGCCGCAATGTTATTGGGCGTGACCGCCGATGCCCGCCGGAGCATCTCTTCAGAGGCTCTTCGAGTGAAGGTGAGAAGAAGTATTCTGTCGGGACGAACGCCTCGATGAATGAGATAGGAAACGCGGAATGCCAGGGTCATGGTCTTGCCGGTCCCGGCGCCCGCAACGATGAGCAGCGGGCCTTCGCCGTAGGTAACCGCTTCCCGCTGTTGGGGGTTTAGTTTATCTAGCCAGTTAAGCCTCTGCGCTTCCACCACGAGTTTTGTTCTTCCTCGATTAATGTCGCCTGAAGACAGGGTATCGCCACTATCCAACCAAATCTATGGACAGGTACTGGCCGGACCGTTTTGCTTTATCGAATAACATCCTTGCCGTCGCCACGTCCTCAATGGCTATGCCTGTCGAATCGAACACGGTGACCATGCCCGGACCGCGATTCAGTTGCATCTTTCCAGCCATAATGTCGCCCAGGGTAGCATACACCTGGTCCAGCCTGTAGGTCCCTTTACTGATCGGCACGTTTATCTCCCCAGCCCTGGAAGCCTGCACCAATTCATCCACCACTACCACCGCTTCCTGAAGAATCGATGGCTCAAGTTCTTCCTTGCCAGCCGCGTCTGCGCCCACGGCGTTGATGTGCGTTCCCGGCCGGATATGCTTCTTCATCAACACCGGTTTGTTGGCGGGGGTTACTGTACAAACTATGTCGGAACCCGCGGCCTCTTCGAGTGAAGCAGAACGGACCTTTAACACAGGGAAAGCCCCGATCAGCCTGGATACTGCCGCACTATTAAGGTCATAGACTCGCACCTCGGCCAGCTTGAAAATCTCTGCGTGTGCCATCAACTGAGTGTGTGCCTGTCTGCCTGCGCCTATGAGCCCCAGGGTCTGGGAGTCTTTTCGAGCCAGATACTTCGAGGCGATTGCCGAGGCAGCTCCGGTGCGGTAGGCCGTCAGTTCCGTGGCGTCCATTACGGCTAGCGGATAACCTGTCTCAGGATCGTTGAAGATGAGCGTGGCCATGACCGTTGGCAAGCCAAGGCCGGGGTTGGCGGGATGGACGTTGACCCATTTCAGCCCCACGGCGCCCGGCAATGATGCCGGCATGGCCCGGAAATCGCCTTTCTCCACTTTGACGTACGACTTAGCAGGCATTGCTGCCCGTCCGCCGGCAAACGCGAGAAAGGCGTTCTCCACCACTTCCAGCACGTCGGGCATTCTGATAAGTCCCTTTACGTCCTTGACCGTGAGCAGAAGAGTAGGCACTGGCGCACTCCTGGGCTAATCGTTAGTCCTGGCTGGCTTGACTTTATCGGCTGGGGCACGGGCTGTCAAACTCGGAGGCTCGGGTCATAAAGATCAGCTTCGCTCCATTCCATGAGGGTGCTCGACCACAGGTTGTCGATTGCCCAACTGAGAGAGTCCTGTCTTGGTTGGCGTACGCCTAGGAGACGAGGAATGACCCGCTCATCGAATTGACTGAGGATTCTGCATTGTTTTCGAAAATCAAGGACAGTGAAACGTTCTCCGCCATATGCCAGATGGTCAATCTCCCGGGCATGTGGCTCCAGGTGCTCCCGAGCATGACCGCAAACACGTGCGAAGAAGGTCTCGATTTGTTTTTCCCTGTGCCTTTCGAACCTGTGGGAAGAAGAGCCTCCTTGCCTGTGGCGTGCATGTACCAGGCCGGTACCAACTTTACTGGAAACAAGTTGCTCCCCACGAAATACACCAATCGCATACTCGCCCATCCGGATGAGCAGAACTCCGATGGCAAGGTCCCTTTCGAGCAAGGCCCGCAGGGTTGACGTCTCAAGACCCTCGGCGACGATTTGGCCAACAACAGGGAAAGGGGGCAACAGCATTGAGACTCCTGACCGTCTCCAAAAGACTACTCCTCCGGTATCCGACGCCGTTGCAGCCTCGATAAGTCCGTTGGGTGGACTGGTCAGGCCTGAAAGGGCGCAAATCAGCCTTGACAGAGATACCGCATCCGACTCGGCCCTGAAATAGGAGGTGGTGGCGTCGTCGCGGCTCGCCTCCATCTGGTCGAGCAATCTCAAAGTTTGCTTTCTTGATAGCGAACGTCTCTGCATAATCGCTGCTGCCGCTATCGGGCTGATGCGTGCTCACAGGCGCCGAGCGGCTGTTTTTATCTCCTGAGCGACAGGCTGACCATGGTCACGCCGTCGCCCCCCTCACCCCTGCCCCCGGGGCGAAATGACTTGACCAGCGGGTGCGATACCAGTGCACTCCTTACTATTTGGCGGACTGTGCCGGTACCGACGCCGTGGATTATCCTGACCTCTGGCAATTGGGCTAGAAAAGAATCGTTCAGATAGGAATCAAGGTCTGGCTCAACATGGTCTGCCCTTTTGCCGCGCAGGTCAAGTTCCAGAGGGGTTGTTCCGTGGCGCGCTTCCCTTTTTACCACGGCAAATCCTCGAAAGGCCTGTTCATCGGGATGCGAGGCCTTTTCGACCTCGGTCGCATCCAGCCGGACCCGCACATTACCTACCAGGACTTCCAATTGGTTTTCTTCCTTGGACAGGGACACTACGGTGCCCCACACCGCTACATCGCTCAACCATACCCTGTCGCCTAATCCAATGGGCTCTCCCGTCTCCACACACTGCTGGGGGCGGCCTGCCGCAGAGGTCTTTTGGGAGGACACTCTGTCGCCGAAATCTGCCATAACCTTGCGGGCGCGCTCTAGTGACTTCTTTGACGTGGTCTTCTTCAACTCGGAAACGGCGAGACGTATCTCTCTTCCTAACTCGGATGCTTCTTGCGCCAGTCTCGACCGGATTTCCTGCTGTTCCGAGATTTCCCGTTCCCGATGCCGACGCATATCTTCTTCAAGAGATTGTCTCGTGGAATCGAGTTCTCTCTCCTTGTCTTCCAATCTGCACCGTAATTCGGAGACTTCCTGCTTTTCCAAAGTCAATTCCCGAAGGACAGAGTCCACTTCAACGGCGCTGCGGGACTGCAATGCTCGGGCAGTGGCTATTATTTCCTCGGGAAGGCCCAACCTGGCTGCAATCGCCAGTGCATTACTTGAACCCGGGACTCCAACGGTCAGATGGTATGTCGGGCAGAGCGTCTCACTATCGAAGTCCAGCGAGGCGTTTTGAAGCCCGGGAGAAGTCTGGGCCGCTATCTTGATATCTGTGTAGTGTGTCGTGGCGACTCCCATGGTCCCCTGATCGCGGAAGTGATAAAGGATCGCCCTGGCCAGCGCGGTCCCCTCGTTCGGATCAGTGGAAGTTCCCAGTTCGTCAAGAAGTACCAGGCTGTTTCGGGAAGAGTTTTCCATAATGCGTACCACGTTGCCGATATGCCAGCTAAAGGTAGACAGGGTGCGCTCTATGCTTTGTTCGTCACCAATATCGGCAAATATGTTGTCGAAAAGTGGCAGGTAAGAGCCTTCAGAAGCAGGAATGGGCATCCCTGCCTGGGTCATGAGCGCGAGGAGGCCGATGGTCTTAAGGGCAACAGTCTTGCCGCCAGTGTTCGGCCCGCTAATAACCAGGATTCGGCGTTCGCCACCTATCTCCACGCTGAGAGGCACAACCTTCCCCTTCAGCAGCGGATGCCTCGCATTCACCAATTTCAGAATCCTGTTGTCTGTCCCGGCCTTCCCCGTGCCCCTATCGCAGTCCGTCCGGGCTTCGATGGCCTTTGTCGTGTCTGCATACCTGGCCTTGGCGAAGACGAGGTCCAGTTCGGCTGCCAGGGCAATATTCCTTGAGACCTCGGCTGCATGGTTGCCGGCCTGCGCACTGAGCTCGGCAAGGACCTTCTCTATCTCTTGTTGCTCCTCGATGCCCAACTGCCGCAGTTCGTTGCCAAGGTCCAAAGTCATCCATGGCTCGACGAACAAAGTCTGTCCCGTATTGGAGATATCATGGACGATGCCCTTGACATCCTTCCTGAACTCCACCTTGAGCGGGATGACATAACGTCCTTCTCGCTCAGTGATGATTTGCTCCTGGACTACTTTCTGGCCGTGTGATGAAGAAATGAAGGACTGCAGCCGCCCGACAATGTCTTGCCTCACTTGGCGCAGGCGTTGTCTCACGCCGCGCAAGCGCTGAGAAGCTGAGTCAAGTACTTCCCCGGTGGGAGCAATGCATCTGCTGATTTCGCTTTCAATCGTGGACAAATCGACTATCTGGCAGGCTATGTTCCATAGGGAGGGGACTTCGGTTGACACCTTGGCTAGGCTTGCACGAAGAGCACGCGCAATCGACAGAGCGTGCTGGATGTCGGTCAATTCCTTCGGGTCCAACACTCTACCGGTTGATGCAAGGCGGACTGTCGGGCGGACATCGATTAGCTCGCCGACCGAAAAGCCCGGTCGCATGGCGAAAAGTCGTCGTGCTTGCGCGGATTCAGCGAGCAGGCCGGATACGATCACGGGTTCAGTATGAGGCTCCAGGTTGAGAGCTAGTTCCCGGCTGGCAGAGAAAGACGTCAGGCCGGCAAGCATCGCTCTGACCTTATGGAATTCGAGCATTTCCAGGCTCTTTTGGTCCATGATGTGAAGCCCCCCGGCAAGTAGCGATATTATAACGTGCGGCCATCCGGCACGGTGAAAGTCTAGCAGGTTCCGGACTCTGCTATGCTATCATAAGGTCAGGAAGAAGGAAGTGTGCAGTTTGGCAGATGAGAGAATAGTGAAACTCGCCCGGTTAATCGTTGAATATTCCGTGGCTGTCCGCCCCGGGGACAAGGTGCTTATCAGGGGAGGTTCGGTAGCTGAACCGTTGTTGAAAGAGATATTCGCGCGTGTTCTTCAGGCCGGAGGGCATCCACTGATTATGGTTTCGTTGCCCGGCACGGAAGAATTGTTCTACAAACATGCCTCGGAAGAACAACTCAAGCACGTACCGAAACCCCTGGAACTTATCGCAGAGACCTATGATGTCAGGATTACGATTATTTCCGACAGCAACACGCGGGCCTTGAGCAGGGTGGACCCGCAGAAGGTGGTGACCCAGCAACGGGCACTTACTGGACTGATGAAAACGTTCATGCGACGTTCTGCCGCCGGGGAACTCCGCTGGAATGTCGCCCCTTTTCCAACCAACGCCTACGCCCAGGACGCGGAGATGAGCCTCGACCAGTACGAAGACTTCGTCTATCGCGCATGTATGCCTGACCCTTCCGATCCCGTCGGATACTGGAAGAGATTCTCGGCAAGGCAGCAGAACCTGGTCGAATGGCTGAAAGGTAAACGCCAGGTCCATGTGAAGGGCATTGAAACGGATATTCGTTTTAGCATCGAAGGACGGAGTTTTCAAAACTGCGACGGGCGTTTCAATATGCCGGATGGAGAGGTCTTCACCGGGCCGGTAGAGGACAGCATGGAAGGCCACGTCCTGTTCTCTTATCCGGCAGTCTACGACGGTCGCGAAGTGACCGCTGTACGCCTGCGTTTCAAACAGGGAAAAGCTGTCGAAGCCACGGCAGAGAAAAACGAATCCTTTTTGAATGCCACATTGGATACCGATCCCGGTGCCAGATTTGTCGGTGAATTCGCTATTGGGACAAACGAAGGGATAGACCAATTCACCCGGGAAATACTCTTCGATGAGAAGATCGGCGGGAGTTTTCACATGGCGCTGGGGGCTGGATACCCGGAAACCGGCAGCAAGAACGAATCCGCGATCCATTGGGACATGATCTGCGACCTGAGGCGGGGTGGGGAGATACGAGTGGATGGTGAAATGCTTTATCGGAACGGCAAGTTCGTGGTCGATTTTTAGCACGAACAGAAAGAAGGTGCGCGGCTCTCCCGCCCCTTCCTTTCACTTCGCTTTGCCGGTGCAGCCTGACGTTCAGCACTTTTCCTGGTTGATTCCTGCTTCCAACGCTTTGCCTGATTAAACTCGTCCACCTTCCTGAAAGCGTCTAATGCGTCGTGCACAGCGTCGGGGAGCAATTCTGGAACCTTCAGGGCTGCTCGGGTTGAAACGCTTTGCGCCGACTTTCTTCATGCCTACTATTCACGGCGGTAATTCAGAGGGTTCTGCATTAATTCACGCCGGAATACTACCGAGGGTTGGCTGGTGACTATCAGGCCGTCGCGGCACTTATGAAGCTGTCCAGTGCAAGTTGTCTTGGCGCTCCGTCTGCCTTGTCCGGTTCCGCCATCATATAGCCCATACCAGGTTTGGTAATGATGTGTTGGCGGTTCTTGTTGTTGTCCCCTATCTTCTGCCTCAGCCGGGCCATATTCACACGCAGCAGATGGTGGTCGCCGCAGTACTCCTTGCCCCAAACTTTGTCCAGAATCTGGTCGGAGGTTAGCACCTTTCCGGCGTTGCTGGCAAGATACACAAGCAACCGGTGCTCAGTCGCAGTCAGGTTGATCTCGTTTCCACGAGATCGGACGCGGTGAGCAACGAAGTCTACCGCCAGGGGGCCATTCTTGTATTCAGGAATCGAAATCTCCATTGCTTGCCTGGACCGCCTCAGGACGGTCTTAATCCTGGCGGTCAACTCCTGAACACAAAAGGGTTTTGTCACATAGTCGTCAGCGCCGCACTCGAGACCCTCTATCTTGTCCTGGTCCCCATCCCTTACACTCACCATTATTACGGGCACGGGGGAGGATTCCCTAATATGCCTGCAGACTGTGTACCCATCCATGTCAGGCATCTGAACATCAAGCAGTATGAGGTCAGGAGTTTCCCTGGCTAATGCAGCCAAGCCAGCAGTGCCACCTGGCGCCGTTATGGTGCGGTACCCTTCAAGCTGTAGAACGCGCTCCATCAGGTCGACCATGCGAGGGTCATCATCGACCACTAGGACAGTCGTTTTCATGGACCGCATGGGCGGCAGTGTACCAGATGGTAAACGGCCCGTCAATAGATACGAAAAGGACGTACCCGTTACTTACCAATAGCTAATGATTAACAAACCAATCGCTTTTCATGGTGCTGAAAATACGAAACAATCGCGCACAGCCAAGGCCAGCGTCATTCCTATTTACTCTCATGTTATAATGCCGCGCGATGGACTTGCTGATTAGGGGAGCTTCAAGACTCGGGATAAACCTTTCGTATCCTCAACTGGAGCAATTCGACGCCTACTTTCAAGAACTGTCAGATTGGAATAGCCGGATGAACCTGACAGCCATTACCGATCCGGACGAAGTGAAGACTAAACACTTTCTCGACTCTCTGACGCTTGTCATTGCCTACCCCGAATCCGACATGAGCTCTGTTTCCAGCGTTATCGACGTTGGCTCAGGAGCAGGATTCCCTGGGATACCCCTGAAGATCGCCTTCCCTCATCTCCGCCTGGTCCTATTGGAAGCTACCCTTAAGAAGGCCCGGTTTTTGACACATGTTTCGAAAACGCTTGGCCTCAGAGACGTGGATGTTGTTCCGGGAAGGGCGGAAGAATTGGCCCACAATGCAGATTACCGCGAGCAGTTCTCCCTGGTTGTGGCTCGAGCCCTGACCAAGCTGGCCTCCTTGGTAGAACTTACGATGCCTTTTTGTGCTGTTGGCGGGCGGGTGGTTGCGCATAAGAAGGGAGACATAGCGGCTGAGGTAGCTTCCGCTTCCAGGGTAATAGCTCTGACCGGCGGCCGGCTGAGCAAACTTGTACCGGTGAGACTCCAGGAGTTTCCTGACGAAAGGCTTCTGGTCATTATCGACAAAATATCTGAAACCCCGAGACCGTATCCTCGCCACAACGGATTACCGGCAAAGAATCCTATTCTTAGTTGAAGGTGACGAACGTGGCAAACAAATGGCGGGGAAAGCTTTTGGGACGCGTGCAGAGGGCAGCAGACAGCAAACGGAAAGGCCGATGATAAATAAATACTATAAGCCAGAAACAGTAAAATTCCTGGCTGTTGGTGCGAGCGGCACTGTAGTAAATCTGGGCCTGACCTTTCTCTTTAAGGAAAAGGCGGGACTGGATCCGGTGATCGCCAACGGTATCGGGTTCGTCGTTTCAGTTTTCAATAACTATACATGGAACAGCCTGTGGACATTTGGGCAGAAACGGACAGTCACGGCGTTGGGAAAATACTTGACCGTGAGTGGGTTCACTCTGGCGCTTAACCTGGGCATAGTCTACGTCCTGACAAAGGGATTTGGCGTCTGGTACCTTGCGTCCGCGGCTGTCGGCATAGCCGCAGCAGTATCTGTGAATTACCTGTTCAGCAGGGGATGGGTGTGGAAGAAGTCCGGGTAGGACTTCTCTCCTGCAACAAGGCCCCGCTGGAACGGGAAATCCAAGAGGCCAACTATCGTACGAAACTATCGGGAGGCTCCACGTGACTAATCTAATCTTTGCCGCTTCAAAAGGTGCATGATATAATTTACGGTCAATCGACAATGTTTCCCCGGTCAAACTGCACTCGGAGTAAGGCGACTCGTGCCAATGGTAAATACAATCATTCCATCTGCCCATAGCCAGCTTAGTACCTTCGTGAAGGAACATAGCGGCCAGAATCCCATGCGCTGCTACCAGTGTGGCAAGTGCACTGCCGGTTGTCCGGCTGCCCCGGACATGGATATGGGGCCCAGACAAATAATCAGGGCAGTGCAGTTAGGGCTGAAAGAGCAGATTCTCGCCGGTAATTCCATTTGGGTCTGCCTTCAATGTCAGACCTGTTCGGCGCGTTGCCCTATGGAGATAGATATCGCCAGGGTCATGGAAGTGCTTCGCCTTCTTGCAATCGTGGAGGCATACCCGGCTGCTGAAAAGGATATAGAGCTCTTTAACAAAGTATTTCTTGAGGTTGTCAAGAGGCATGGGCGTGCACACGAACTGGAACTGGGTGTTCTATTTAACATTCGCAGCGGTCACCTGGTGGCGAATGCAGGTTCTCTGCCCCACATGTTGTCCCACGGCAAGTTGAACATCTTGCCACCGACCATAAAGAACGTGCGCGAATTTCGGAGGATAATGGACCAGGCCGAAGAAAAGTGGAAGGGCGTTGCGTGTGGCCGTAAGTGAACAAAACCCCCGTTTCTTCTAATCTGACTGGAAACAAGTCGTTTTCGTACTATCCCGGCTGCACGCTTAAGTCCTCAGCCAGAGAATACGACGTATCTACCAGACTATGCTGCGACGCTTTGGGAATAGAACTTACGGAGTTGGAGAATTGGTCCTGCTGCGGGGCATCGAGTGCCCACTCGACGAACGACCTGATGGCCGTGGCTCTTCCGGCCAGGGATCTTGAGATGGCAGGCAAAAAAGGAAACCCTCTGGTGGCGGCATGCGCCATGTGTTTTGCCCGACTCAAAATAGCAGCACACGAACTCCAGAACGAAGACACGCGGGGGGTGGCATCGCAGATAGTCGGCGAAGAATTGCAGTCACCTCCTCGAGTGGTCCATCTGCTGGAAGTCATCGACAGTCGGATCGATTCACTTGAAGCCAGGAAGCCACTTTCGGGATTGAAGGTTGCATGTTATTACGGATGTCTCCTTGTCCGTCCCAAAGAGACAGTGGCCATTGACGACGCAGAGAACCCCCAGGTTATGGACCGCCTGTTGAGAAGGGTTGGGGCGGAGCCCGTTGTGTGGGCGTTCAAGACTGAATGCTGCGGTGCCGGACTGCCGCTTGCTCGACCAGATATGGTGCGCAGGCTGTCCCACCGGATATTGACACAGGCCGCCAAGGCCGGAGCGGACTGCGTTGTAGTCGCTTGCCCCGAATGCCACGCCAATCTGGACATGCATCAAGGGGAGATGCGAGATGAATACCACGATAGTACCAGAATGCCTGTCGTATACTTCACGCAGCTTCTCGGGCTGGCCCTGGGTTTCTCACCTGAACAGTTGCGCCTCGAAAAGCACGTTACGGACCCTCGCCCTGTGCTTTCTGGCAAGGGGTTGACATAATGGCACGGATAGGCGTCTTCGTTTGCCACTGCGGTACCAATATTGCCGGGGTTGTCGATATCTCCAGAGTGGTGGAGGCTACCAGGAAGATGCCCCAGGTCGCCTATGTGTCGGACAACAAATACACTTGTAGCGACCCTGGTCAGAATTCCATAAAGAACGCCATAGTGGAAAACAAACTTGACAGGGTTGTGGTCTCCGCATGTTCACCCAGGATGCATGAAAAGACCTTCCGCAAAGCCGTAGCGCAGGCCGGTTTGAACCCTTATATGCTGGAAATCGCCAACATCCGGGAGCATGATAGCTGGGTACACAGTTTCGACAAAGAAGCGGCCACCGAAAAAGCCATAGCGTTGGTGCGGCTCGCAGTAGCCAAGGTGTCGAAGGACACCGAGCTTCAGACAAAGCAGATCGGGCTCACCAAGCGCGCCCTCGTTATTGGTGGCGGCATTGCGGGGATACAGACGGCCCTGGATATCGCTAATTCAGGCCATGAAGTAGTCGTGGTGGAGAGGGAACCAACCATAGGTGGCCGGATGGCCCAGGTGGACAAGACGTTCCCCACGCTGGACTGTTCAGCCTGCATATTGTCGCCGAAAATGGTAGAACTTGCGGCACATCCCAAGGTCACCCTGCTTACCTTTGCTGAAGTGACGAACGTCAAGGGGTTTGTCGGCAATTTCGAGGTTGAGATCAAACAGAAATCGCGAAAGGTTGATCACGGGACCTGCACCGGTTGCGGCTCATGCTGGCAGAAATGCCCCGAAAAGGTAACATCCAGCTTCGATATGGGCATAGGCGATCGCACCGCGATTTACATTCCTTATCCGCAGGCTGTCCCCCCAAAACCCGTCATCGATACCGAGAATTGCCGGTACATGAAGTACCAGCGGTTCATGGCCTCAGGTGAGGAGGGCAAGAAGCCTCCTCAATGCCGCATATGTGAAAAGATATGTCCCACAGGTTCCATCGATTGGACCCAGGAGGACAAAACACTGAACGAGAAATTCGGCGCTATTGTGGTCGCGACCGGTTTCAAGACGTTCGACTACAGCGTTTATGGAGAATACGGTTCCGGGGCTTATCCGGACGTGATTACTGGCCTCCAATTAGAGAGAATGATGTCGGCCTCCGGCCCGACCGGCGGCGATGTCAAGCGCCCCTCGGACGGCGCTCATCCCAAGACTGTTGTGTTTGTCAGTTGCGTCGGATCGAGAGACGAAGCAAAGGGCAGACCGTACTGCAGCAAGGTTTGCTGCATGTACATTGCCAAGCACGCTATTATGCTCAAAGAGCACGACCCGGAAGTCCAGAGCTATGTGTTCTACATTGACATAAGAGCTGGCGGGAAGGCTTATGAGGAGTTTGCAAGACGTGCTCAAGAAGAGTATGGCACAGTTTATCTGCGGGGACGCGTGTCCAAGATATACCAGGATGGGATGAAACTAAAGGTCCTGGGTGAAGATTCCCTGATTGGAAGGCCAGTGGAGATAGACGCCGACCTCGTAGTATTGGCTACTGGGATCGATCCCAGTTCAGGGGTGGTTGACCTGGCCCAAAAGTTGAATATCAGCTATGACACTAACCAATTCCTGGTTGAGGCTCACCCGAAGCTGCGACCTGTGGAAACACAGACAGACGGTATCTTCCTTGCCGGTGTATGCATCGGGCCAAAGGATATTCCCGAAACAGTCGCTCAAGGCAGCGCAGCCGCAGCAAAGGTCGGCGCGCTTTTCAGCCAGGACCATATTACAACAGACCCCATGACGGCGGCGGTAGATGCCTTGCGATGCACCGGATGCATGCTTTGCAGCCAGGTGTGTCCTTTCAAAGCGATTGGCCCTCAGACGTTGCGGGACGGCAGAGTAGTCGCCAGCGTCAATGAAGGACTGTGTAAAGGGTGTGGCTTATGTGCGGCCACTTGCCGGTCGAAGGCCATTGACCTTCGTGGCTTTACAAACCAGCAACTCTTTGCAGAGGTGGCCTCTCTATGGCAGTAGGGTTCGAACCCAGGATCGTCGGTTTCCTGTGCAATTGGTGCTCTTACGCGGGAGCCGATATGGCCGGTACCAGCCGTATGAGCTATCCCACAAACATACGCATAATCCGGGTACCCTGCTCAGGCCGCATCGATCCATTGTTTATTGTAAAGGCATTCCAAATGGGGGCCGACGGGGTGCTCATAGCCGGTTGTCATCCAGGTGACTGCCACTACGCCGAAGGTAACTACCACCTCCGACGCCGCTTCGCTCTATTGCGTCCGTTCCTTGATTACCTGGGCATCGAGGAAAGTCGGTTCAGGCTTGAATGGGTGTCTGCGTCAGAAGCCAAGCGCTTCGCTCAGGTGGTCTCATCGTTCACAGAAGAGGTCAGGAAGCTCGGCCCGAGGGCAAACTTGAACAAAGAACAAGCATCCCCCGAAAAGACCGCCATGGCCCGAGAAGCGAAATAATGCAGCAGCAAGAAATGCAGGACAAAATAAGGCAGAAGGCCAGGGAATTGCTACAGTCGGGCACTGTCGAATGCGTCATCGGCTTCGAGAGGGCGACTGACGGCAAGACCGCCAGGCCAGCTTTCCTGTACGCCCCGGACGAGGTTGACCGCTTGGTCTACGACCAGACCTGTGTGCACAACCTGGCAAAGTACCTCCTCAACAGGAAAGACAAGGTAGCAGCTATAGTCGCCAAACCATGTGATTCGCGCACCATAAACCTGTTGATCAACGAGAAGCAGATCAAACGAGAGAAGGTGTACGTCATTGGCACTGTATGCCGTGGGATGCCCGATGTATCTTGGGACCATATTGAAGATAACCTTCAGGACCGCTGCAGTCACTGCGCACAACGTACACCCGTAATCTATGATTATCTGCTCGGAGACCCTGTCGAGGCTGTTCCTTCTTCATATTCTGATATCACTGAAATGGAATCGAAAACACCTGTTGAGAAGAGGCGCTTCTGGCAGGAGCAGTTCGGCAAGTGCATCCGCTGTCATGCCTGCCGGCAAGTTTGCGCCGGATGTTACTGCAGCGAGTGCTTCGTTGATCAGCTTGACCCCACATGGGTAGGCATCAGGAAGACAGCTTCCGACAACGAGATGTGGAACACGATAAGGGCCTTTCATCTGGCAGGCCGATGCACATCCTGTAATGAATGCGAAAGGGCATGCCCGGTAAACATTCCGCTGAGCCTGCTCAACAGGAAACTCGAGAAGGATGTCGCCGAAGCATTCGACTTCCAGCCCGGGCTTGACCCGGAAGCTCCAGCCCCCTTTGCCACGTTTAAGAAGGATGAACACTTGAAGGGCGTAGAATGAGCCAGTTCATATCAAGAGCAGACCTGGCTGGTTGGCTTGACTCGCTGCTGAAACAGCGGACAGTCTTTGCGCCGATCGAAATTGATGGCGCAGTAGTCTTCCGTCCCGTCAGTTCATTCGCGGAGATAGCCCTTCACCCTGGCGCCTCGACTATTGGCCCCAAGGAATGTTTGTTTCCACTCAGTCACAGCATGTTCACTGTAGAACGCAAAGATGGTGAGGTTACGATCGAGCCGTCTGTCATGGAGCGCGATGCCGTCATATTTGGCCTGCGGCCATGTGATGCACAGGGATTCGCGATCTACGACTTACCCATGCTCCAGGATCCGGCTGACCCCTATTACAAGGAACGTCGTGATAGGACTGCGTTGGTTGGGATCGCATGCACCACGGCGCAGCCAGAATGTTTTTGCACCAGCACAGGTGGTGGCCCGGCCGATTCTCGGAACCTTGACGTGATGCTTACGGAAGTTCCGGAAGGATACCTGGTCCAGGCAGTGACAGAGAAAGGGAGAAAACTCCTTGAGGGCGCCCCAGTGAAGGAATCTCAGGCTGCCGCGCCACAGCCTCCCGACATGCCAATCGTTCCCACAGAAGAGATCGCGAAGGCCATGCGACGTGTTTTCAACGACAAGTACTGGGGACGTTTGGCTGACCGGTGTATCCACTGCAACGTGTGCTCGTATGTATGCCCCACCTGCTACTGCTTTGATGTAAGAGACTATCAACAGGACGGCAAAACCCACAGGATACGCAGTTGGGAAAGCTGCCAGTCGCCTGGGTTCACCAAAATCGCCGGTGGGCACGATCCCAGGGTGGAGAAGGGCGCAAAGTTACGCCAACGTTTTGCCCATAAGTTGCTGTATTTTCCGGATGAATTCAAGGGCACACTGCTCTGCAGCGGTTGCGGCAGATGCGTACGTCACTGCCCGGTGAACATAGACATACGTGAAATCATAAGCGACGTTCAGAAGATTGGAGGAAGCTAGAATTGCCTGCCAACGGAGTTGCCCTGCTTCCCCATGTTGCCACGCTCAAGAGCGTCAGAAAACTGACCCACGACGTGAAGCTTTTCAGCCTGGAAATCGAGAATCCGGAAGCACGCGAGGCGTTTGTCTATAGACCCGGTCAGTTCGTCTTCGTATCTGCTTTCGGCATTGGCGAAGCGCCCTTCGGCATAACCTCGGCATACCATCGGAAGCAAGGTCTGGAAGTTGCCATCCGCAAGGTCGGGACTGTTACGGGTGCGCTTCATGAACTTGAACCCGGCGCTAGGATAGGAGTCAGAGGGCCCTACGGCAACTTTTTCCCCTTGCACGACTATGCAGGCAAAGATATCTATATTATCGGCGGCGGCATCGGAATGGCCCCCCTCCGTCCGGTCATTTACACGATTCTCGACCATAGGGACGATTTCGGAAAGCTCGTGGTCTTGAATGGGGCGCGAAGCCTGCAGGACCTTGTATTCGCTGATGAATTCGAACTGTGGTCACAAGCACCCAACACCCAGGTGGAACTCACTGTTGACCGCGGGGACGACCGCTGGAAGGGGCGGGTAGCCCTGATACCGGCTGTGGTCAGGGAGTTGGTGTTTTCGCCGGAAAACTCTGTGGCCATCATATGCGGCCCCCCGATAATGATCAAGTTCACGCTCGTCGAGCTGAAGAAACTCAAGTTCGCCGACTACCAGATAGTCACTACTCTTGAAGCGAAGATGAAATGCGGTTTGGGCAAGTGCGCACGCTGCAATGTCGGGGACAAATATGTCTGCCGACAGGGTCCCGTGTTCACACTGGAACAGATCGGCGATTTCATCGAGCCCTACTGAATCTATCCGCCCTGCATAGAAAAAGCCGCCGTGCTCAAATGCCGGCTTTCTTTCCTTTTTGCCCTTTTCGTCTTGTCGAGTTTCTAGATTAGCGTGGCGATGTGAGGCTCACGCGCGTGATATGCTTGCATCTGGTCCTGGCAATAGACTCAATGGCAACTTTTCGGCAACACTTTGTAAACAAAAAGTGGGCCTTGGGGGACAGCTCCCGAACTTCTGTTTGAGAAGAAGAACCTTATCCCGGCTCTTCAGGCCCTGGTTGCTTACCACCTCGGTTCGAATCCTAAGCAATGGAACCACCGATGATTCTGAGAAAGTCTTCACTCGTGCCGACTAATCGGGTATTCCCGGAAAACTTCCCGCGCTTGCCCAACAAGGTAGAGCGCTGAGAACCTCAGGTCCAAGTTCAAAATCCTGTCCTTTACGAAGCTATCCAGCTTGTCATCGCTCATGGCTTCACGGGGTGACGTATCGTCGAAGAAGATGACGAGAGATGTATCTGCAGGGTAGTCTTTGCCCGCTTTTCTATTTGCAGCGGCAGCAATTCTGTCGAGTTCATTAGTCACTCCCTCTTCGATAAGGGTAGCCTCTGGCGGTATTGAAACCGTACGGTTCTTTCCCTTGCCCTGCTTAATGACGGGAGCGTTCGAAGAGACGATACCCTTAGCTAATAGCTCGAGCCTTCGCAAATAGTCATCTTCACCCTCGTGAGCCTGGGTTATTTCAATATGTCCTACAGAGGCGGGCTCAGTTCGCTTGTCGATAACCTTCGCGTCGTAGTTCTGATTGCCAATGACACCCTGCAAAAAGACCTGGTCGGTATTGCCATACTTCTGCTGTCCAAATACCGCCAATGGTGCCACTTCTTCGACAAGTTGCTTCAGAAGCCCTTTCTGCTGCGTTTCTCGGAGCAAAGTGACGAGCGTCTCGGACCAAAGTGACACACTTCTCGGAGGAAAGTGGCAGGTGTCTCGGACCAAAGTGACATGCTTCTCGGAGTAGGTGACCACCGACTCGGACAGGGTGGCAGCCGCTG